>Ga0209013_10000719_pt1 | contig 30058 bp, 18 predicted proteins | sample Cruoilmetagenom2_FD_187291 | JGI IMG/M metagenome (GOLD analysis project Ga0209013, IMG submission 187291) | Oil polluted marine microbial communities from Coal Oil Point, Santa Barbara, California, USA - Sample 2 (SPAdes) (version 2) | ecosystem: Environmental > Aquatic > Marine > Oil seeps ...
CACCACCACCCCGCTCTCGGCCTTGCCCCAGGGCTTGAGGACGCGCAGAAATTGAATCGGATGGCGAATGATGTTGCCCAGCCAACGCAGCTGGCGGGGTATGCCGGGGCCGCCGTCGGTGAGCAGGGTGCCGAGGAGGAGCATGGCGTCGGAGCCCTTTGGAAAGCGAACGCACTCGAAGTGGGTGACCTCGTCCATCTCGACCTTGGCGGCGATGGCGATGCCTTCCCAGAGGTCTTTCCGGCTCTTCGAGGTGATCCCGAGAAGGGCCTCGGAGTTGGTGCGGACGACGTTGCCGATCTGGTCCGAGATGTGGGGCAGCGAACCCTTTTCCTTGCACTCCATCAGCAGCGGAACGCTCCCGAGGACGCCTGCTGCGAAAACAACCGAGCGTGCGGTCAGCGCGCCCTTTTCGGCGAAGAGGTGGGAGGTCGAGCGCCGCCAGTGGAGACGATAGCCCCCGTTGGGCAGGGCTTCGACGAGCTCGACCCGGGTCTCGGGGACCACTCGCGTACCGGCCTTTTCGGCGAGGTAGAGGTAGTTCTTGTCGAGGGTGTTCTTGGCGCCGGGACGGCAGCCGATCATGCACGCGCCGCAGAAGGTGCAGCCCGTTCGCTCGGGCCCTTCGCCGTCGAAATAGGGGTCGGGAACGGTGACGTCGGGCTCGCCGAAATAGATGCCCACCGGGGTGTTCGTGAACGTGTCTCCCCGCCCGCGCCGTGCCGCGGCGCGGCGCAGGGCCTCGTCGGCGGGACCGAGCTTGGGGTTTTCGACCACGCCGAGCATCCGCCGGGCGGTGTCGTAATGCTCGGGCATGACCTCGCGCCACTCCTCGAGACCGCGCCACTGCGGGTCGTCCCAGATGGTCTTTGGGGGTTCAAAAAGGGTGTTGGCGTAGACCAGGCTGCCGCCGCCAACGCCCACGCCGTGGAGCACCAGCGCCTCGCGCAGGAGGTTCAGCGAGAAGATGCCGTAGCACCCGATCCCCGGTAGCCAGAATGACTTGCGGATGTTCCAGTTGCTCTTGGGATACTCCTGGGGAAGCCAGCGCTTGCCCTTTTCGAGCACCGTCACGCGGTAGCCCTTTTGGGACAAGCGGAGCGCGGCCACCGAACCACCAAAGCCGGAACCAATCACCGCGAAATCAGTATCGAAGTCGATTGCGGGTCGTGCGGTCGATTCTGCCATCGAGTACCCCCGCCGCGAGTGTAGCGGATTATGCCGCACTTCGGCAAACGAGGAGAATATTCAATTCTCAATTCTCAATTTCGAATTTTGAATTGCTGACACTGTTGATTTGGGACGCGAGCTTCTGTCGTCGAACTCCCCGAGAGGATTCCAGGCACCTCCGAGGCAGCGCGCTCAAACGCGGATGATACGGCCAAAAACACTTTGTCGCCTCCACGCGCCGGCAATTCAAAATTGAGAATTAAGAATTGAGAATTCCTCCGCAAAGGACTGCCCCGAAGCGCAGTACCGAACTTGTGTCCCGAGTCACCTCGATCGCCTCCGGCGAGGGTATACTCCGACGCATGAGACGGTTGGTGTGTGCGCTTGGTTCGCTAGCGGTAGTTGCTGCAATGGCTGTGCCGGCTCTCGCCGCGGGACCTTCGCTGGTGGACGGCGTTTCCGGGGTTCCGATCGACTGGGCAGACTGGGTCGGCAAGCGGGGACCGGCGGCGGTGCTGATGTGGGCATCTTGGGCGCCGAGGGCCGAATCTGTGATCGACAGCCACGACGAAATTGCGGATGCGTGCCGGGAGGCAGGCCTCGAGCTGATCGTCCTGGACGTTCAGGAGTCGATCGAGGACGGCAAGGCCGCCCTCGGTCCGAGGGGCGTTCCCTGGTTCCATGACCGCCACGGCGCGCTGCTCAAGCAGTACCGCGTGATTCGGGTGCCGTCCCTGGTGGTCGTTTCGGCCGAGGGGGAGCCCCTAGTGCGCATGGATCCCACCGCCGCGGCGGTTCGCAGCTGGAGGGGCCGTTGACGCATCGGTGGCCGGTACCCCCCGGAGCTACGGGGAACCGGACGTGGATCTCCCGGTGGGTGTTCGTGGCGATCACCCTTGTGCTCGGCGGTGTCAGCGGATGTGGCGGAGGCCCGTCCGATGCGGCGTTGGTGGAGCGCGTGACGGTAACGCCCGTTGCCGCCTATCATCCCCCGGTCAGAACCCTGGTCAGCTCGGGCGACACTATCGAGAGCGTCAGCCGGAGATTGGCGGGCAGCGACTGGACGCGGTGGCGCGACGCCCTGGTCGACGAGATCGACCCGAAACGGCTGATGCCGGGGACCGAGTTCCGCGGGGTGCTTTCGCCCTCTGGAAAGCTGGAGAGCCTCGACATCGTGATTGACCGGCGCAACGAGGTGCGGTTCAGGGCGGAGGAAGAAACAATCGTCGTCAGCCGCATCGAACGCCCGGTGGAGAGCGAGGTTCTCAGGCTGGAAGGGGTGGTGGAGTCCTCCCTCTTCGGGGCGGTGGAGGCCGCTGGGGGGGATCCCGAGCTCGCGGTTCGCATGGCGCAAATCTACCAGTGGGACATCGACTTCCTGCGCGACCTGCGGAAGGGCGATCGCTTCGTGGTGGTGGTCGACCGGCAGACGATCGACGGGGAGTTCTACCGCTGGGGCGCAATCTTCGCGGCCCGCTTCGTCAACCGGGACCGCAGCCTGGATGCACTGGTCTACCCCGACGACGACGGGCGGCTGGGCTACTACGACCTCGAGGGACACCCCCTGCGCAAGCAGTTCCTGCGCTCGCCGCTCAAGTTCAGCCGCATCACCTCGCGCTTCAGCATGAGCCGCTTCCATCCGGTGCTCAAGCGACGGATGCCCCACTACGGCGTCGACTATGGAGCGCCGGTGGGGACACCGGCGCTCTGCACCGCCGACGGCACGGTCACCCTCGCCGGCCGCAACGGCGGTGCGGGCAACATGGTGCGGGTCCGCCACGCCAACGGCTATGAAACGAACTACCTCCACCTCAGCCGCTTTGGAAAGGGCATCCGCCGCGGTGCACGGGTGGCACAGGGGCAGGTCGTGGGCTACGTCGGCTCGACGGGACTGTCCACCGGACCCCACCTCGACTACCGCGTCAAGCACAATGGCAGCTGGATCAACCCGCTGTCGATCTCATCGCCTCCGGTGAAGCCCCTGCAGGAGAACAGGCTCCAGCGTTTTCTGGCGCACGCTCTGGCCATTCTCTCCCTGCTCGAGGGCGAAACGCCCCCGGTGGGCGCTCGGTGTTGACGAAGGGCTCCGCGGTGCGGGTGGAGGCACCCTGCCGCGCCGACCTGGCCGGCGGTACCCTCGACATCTGGCCCCTGGGTCTGCTCCACGCGGGCGCCCTGACGGTCAACGCGGCCGTACCCGTGACGGTGGGGATGGAGGTGGATCTCGAGGGGCCGAATGGCGAGGTGTGGCACGCGGTGGGGGAGGGCGAGTGGCGGAGATTGAGCGCGGCGGACGCCGCCACAGATCTCAGCGCCGCGGTCGGTTTTGGGCTGCGGCCCGCCGGCGGCGCCCGGGTCCGCGTGCTCTCCCAGGCGCCGGTGGGCTCGGGCCTCGGCGGCTCGTCGGCCTACGCGGTTGCCTTGGCGCGCGGGCTTCTCGCCGCGAGCGGCGAGGAGATGGAGGAGGTGCGGCTGGTGGCCGTGCTGCGGGATCTCGAGGCGACGGTCCTGTCCACGCCGACCGGCGTCCAGGACCACTGGGCCGCGGTCAAGGGTGGCGCGCTCGCCCTCCACATGGAGCCCGGGACGCCGAGGGTCGAGAGGCTGGCCGTTGATCCCGACTGGCTCGGCGAAAGGATGACGGTCTTCTTCACCGGGATCACGCACCACTCTGGGATGGTGAACTGGCAGGTGATCCGGCGCCGTCTCGAGGGGGAGGGCCGGACAGCGGCTGCGCTCGACGGCATTGCCGCGGCAGCAGCAAGCTGTAGGAACGCCCTCCTGGAGGCGGACGAGGGGGGGGTGGCGGGCGCTGTGGCGGCGGAGTGGGTGGCGCGGAAGCGCCTCGCCCCGGAGGTCTGTCCGTCCGAGCTGGAAGACCTCGAACGGGTGGCGCTTGACGCCGGGGCGCTGGCGGTGAAGGCCTGCGGCGCCGGCGGCGGCGGCAGCCTGCTCCTCTGGCATCCGCCCAGGGAGCAAGAGAGCCTGGCGGCGGCCCTTCAGGCGGCCGCCCCCGCCGGACGAGTCCTTGCCACCGGGGTCGCAACCGAGGGTTGCAAGGTCTTCCTGGCTGGAGACTCCGATGCCTCCGGCAAAGCGGGTGGCCAGTAGTCGGTCAAACCGCGATAGGCATGGACTGCAGGGTGATGTTTCTGAATCTCTGTTTGTCGTCTTAGCGTTCTTGGCGTCTTCGCGGTTTCAACGCCGCCCCTTGGACCTATTGGCCGACTACCCGACTGGATGAAAAAAAGGTAGGGGATGCACCCCTGCCTTGATCGGTCTCGGTTCCCCGGTTCGGGCCACTACTCGGGAATGCGGAGCTTCTGCCCGGGCTTGATGAGGTCCGGGTTGTCGAGGATGTCGCGGTTGGCCTCGAAGATCTTCATGTACTGACCCGCCTGGCCGTAATACTGCTGGGAGATTGCGCCCAGAGTGTCACCGGATACCACCTCGTAGAAGCGCTCGGCGGAGACCGGCTCGGGTACCGGCGCGGGCTCGGGCGGCTTGGCAACCTCGATGGCGTTGACGATGTTGTCGGTCTTCACCGCCTGGTCGAACTTCTGCATCGCCAGGTTTGCCGCTTCGCGGCTCTCCGCCTCGCCCTTGAGGGTCACTACTTTGCCGCGGACCTCGGCGTTCAGGTTCTTGATCCCCGGGGTGGTGACGCCCACCGTGTCGATCGCTTCCTGGACCTTGTCCTCGAAGCTCTTGCCGAACATGTCCATGATCCCCATTTTTTGCTCCTTTTATCATTCAAAGTCTGATCGGGCGGCACTATAGCAGCCTTGGGTGGTTCGTGCGAGGAGTTATACTCGGCCGCCGGTCGGTCAGGCGAAATGGGGGAGCTAATGGGTGACGACGATCTCTACCTGGGAGCCGCGCTCGACGGGGACGAGCACGTTTATCTCGACATGGACCACCTCACGACCCACGCCGTGTGCCTGGGGATGACGGGGTCGGGCAAGACGGGGCTCGGTATCGTCGCGCTCGAGGAGCTCGCACGGCGGGGAACCTCCCTGCTCGTCATCGACCTCAAGGGGGACATGGTGGACCTCCTGCTCAACTTCCCGGACCTCGAGCCTGAGGCCTTCGCAGCGTGGCTGCCGCCGGACGCCGTGGAGGAAGGGAGTCGCTCGGATGCGGCAAGGGCCCAGGCCGCGCTCTGGCGGAAGGGACTCGAGGGGTCAGGTCTTGGACCTGCGGACCTTCGTGCGGTGCGGGACGGGGTCGACTGGCAGCTTCTGACGCCCGGGGCAGCTTCCGGGGCACCGTTGGACATCCTGCCCACGCTCGGGCTACCGGCGGGCTGGGATCCCGACGGCGACCCCGACGGCGCGACGGACCGGGTCAATGGCATCACCTCGGCGCTGCTGTCGCTGGTGGGGCGGGGAGGCGATCCGCTGGCTGACCGGGACCACGTGCTCACCGCGTCGGTGATCCTCGAGCACTGGCGGCGGGGCGAGAGCCTCGATCTGGCCAGGCTCCTGGCCAGCCTGATGGATCCACCGATGGAGGCCCTCGGGGCGCTTCCCCTCGAGGCGTTCTACCCGCGGGACCAGCGCATGAAGCTGGTGACCGCCCTCAACACCCTGCTCGCGAGCCCCGCATTCGCGGCCTGGACCGAGGGCGTCCCGCTGGATATGGACCGGCTGCTCGGGAGCTCGGAAAGGCCGTGCGCGAGCATCATCTCGGTGGCTCATCTCGACGAGGAGCGGCGGCTCTTCATCATTGCCCTTCTGGTCTCGGAGCTGGTGGCCTGGATGCGGCGACAGCCCGCCTCTTCGGGGCTGCGCGCGCTGCTCTACATGGACGAGGTCCAAGGCATCCTGCCGCCCCATCCGAAGAACCCTCCGACCAAGGACCCGCTGCTCACGCTCTTCAAGCAGGGCAGGGCTTATGGCGTGGGCGCCTGGGTCGCCACCCAGAACCCGGTCGACCTCGACTACAAGGCGCTGGGCAACGCCGGGGTCAAGCTCATCGGGCGGCTGATCACCGACCGCGACCGCGAACGGGCGCTCGAGGGACTGGGGGTGTCGAAGCTGCCCGACGGCCGCGATGCCGAGCAGATCGTCGCCTCGCTGGGCAAGCGGCAGTTCCTGCTCGAGGACGTGCGCGCCGAGGAGCGCGTCCGCACCTTCTCCTCGCGCTGGGCCATGAGCTACCTGCGCGGTCCGGTGACGCTTGCCGAGATGGATCCGCTCTTTTCTAATGCGGTCAAGGAGGGCGCCGGCAGGCGTCCGGCGGCGATGGCCACGGCCGGAGAAAGCGTGCGCAACCAGCCGCCGCCGATGGCCGTCTCGGTTCCGGTGGGGTATGGGGCGGACGCCGCAATCCCCGCCAGGCCCGCCCTGTTGGTCCGGGATCGGCTGAGCGTGCAGCGAACCACCCTCGGGCTCTACCGGAAGGTGGAGGAGACGTGGCTGGTTCCGACCCGCGGAGACGGGCGCCTCGACTGGGAGAACGCGGAGCTTCTCGAAGAAGAACCCAAGGTGGAGGAAGAGTCTCCCGAAGGGATGAACTTTCCGCCCGCGGCGCCGCCGCAGTTGGAGGGCGAGCTCAAAAGGGCCGAGGCGAGCTTCATCAGCTGGCGTGCGCGGAGGGCGCTCGAGGTGAGGGCCAACTCCGCTCTCAAGATGGTCGCCGAGGAAGGGGAGGCTCCGAACGCCTTTCTAGAGCGCTGCCTCGAGGCGGCGGACAACGCCGACGACGCCACCCAGGAACGCGTGCGCAAGCGCTTCGAGGGGCGCATGAAGACGCTGAAGAAACGCCTCGGGCGCGAGCGGGACGAGCTCGAACGCGACCGTACCCAGCTGCAGTCACGCAGGGCGGAGGAGACGATGGGTATGGTCGAGAGCCTGTTCTCGGTCCTGTTGGGCTCGAAAAGCGTGCGTTCGGCCTCGCGCAAGGCTGCCTCGAAGTTCAAGACCGCGACCGGCAAGCGCCGCATGCGCCAGACCGCCGAGGGAGCGGTAACAGAGTCCGAGCAGGAGATCGAGCGGCTGGAGACCGAGCTCGAGGACCTCGCTGACGAGCTTCAGGAAGAGGTCGACCGCATCGCCGCCGAGTCCGAGGAGAGGGCAGAAAAGATCGAGGTCGTCGCGGTGAAGGCCAAAAAGACCGATATCGAGGTCATCGATCTGCGGTTGCTGTGGCGCTAACGCAAATTCTCAATTCTCAATTCTCAATTTTCAAATTTTAGGTTCTTAGGTATTTGCGTCGATGGTACGGACCCCGACTCACAATCGTTTGCCACCTGAAGAAGGTAAAGGGGTAAAGGGTGAAGGCCCCTCTGAAGGTGCTTCCAATAGGAAACGACTCTGTTTTTCGGTCTTGACTCAGCCTTATGCAAAACCACCGTTTTCGTCTGTAGGCGGGTCCTTCAGGGCCCGCCAACGAATTTTTCAAAGCCCTTCTCGCGCGCCCTGAAGGACGCGCCTACAACGATTCACGCGAGGATCATCCTCTCCGACTCTTTATCAACCTCAACGCGAATTCGAAAATTGCGGATTTTTGCAGGAGGCTCAACTCTTAACTCTTAACGCCTCGAGAGAATGCCAGGCACCTCCGAAGCGACGCGCCCAAGCGCGGGCACTATGCCTCAAATCACCTGTCCGTTCCCCGCGCCGATAACTCAAAACTCAAAACTCAAAACTTCTCGTCGTCTCCCCGCGCCGGGAATTCAAAATTAAGAATTGAGAATTGAGAATTGAGAATTTAGTCCCCGCTCGCCCCCAGCCTGTACCCGATGGCCGCGTAGCCGACCCAGTGGTGGAGATTCGACGGTGCGGTGTAACCGAGGCCCCCTTCCCGCGCGTCCGGTGACACCGGTAGCTCCGGTTCGGAGAGGCTGGTGCCGTAGCGCAGGAGCGTTCCCTCGGGGACGCGCCCTTCCGTATTCAACGCCACTTTGCGCAGCACCTCGAGGCCGAATGGAATGGAGAAACGGCCGCACCACGGCAGGCTGTAGCGGCGGATGTCTTCGGCGTCCACCAGAGTGTAGAGCAGCTGTCGCAAGGCTTCGGGACGCAGCCCTCCCTCGAGATGGTCGGCTATGAGGTCCTGGTCGCGGGCGACGGCCCGAACGTATGCTTCGGCGTCGGTGCCGAATGGGGCGTGCTCGAAGTCCGGCCCGTAGTGCACGGCGTCGCTGGAGACGACGATCGCGAGGTCGCGGCCAAGGCGCCAGTTCCGGCGCTCCATCACCTCGGCGAGGGCTGTCGCCAGCCGATCGCTGAGCACTTCCATGCGCTCCCAACCCATGTAGGGCACCAGGATCGGAATGATCGTTCGTTGGCGGTGATCGCGCTGGAGGAAGGGCAGGATCGCTTCGAGCGAGTGCTCGCGCGAGTGCATGGTGTTGTCAACGACGAATGAACCCTCCGGGAGGGCGGCGATCAGCTCGTCGCGGAGGGGGTCAACAACCATCGGGCCCCAGGGTGCGTGCCAGGCCCCGAAGCTGTCGAAGACCAGTCGGTCCTCGAGATCCCACAGCCTGGCCTTGTGGAAGACCCCGATGAGGATCACCCTCGGGGCGGTGATGCGCTCGGTGAGGTGGACGTAGACCCGCGCCGCGTAGAGGTGGTCGTCGTGCGGGCAGACACCGCCGATGAAGGCCTCGCCGGGGCTCATGCCGAGCCGTTGATCCTGCTGGGCCAGGGATTCCGCCTCGAGCTCGACCGCCGTCGCCACGACCTCCTCGGCCTCGGTGGAGTGAACCACGAAGCCGATGGTGTCGAGCTGGCCGCGGATTCGGTCTCCCTCCGAAGGCAGGCCCATGAGCTCATCGACTTCCTGGCGGGTCGGGACATCGCCAGACGCGGAGTGAGCGGTCGTGGCTAAAAAAGCGATCAATGACAGGGTGAACGCGACACGTCTCCTCACGATTCAACCTCCTGATACTTTCGCTCCACATAGTCGTCGACGATGGAGAGGAAGATCTCCGCGATCTCGTCGGGCGTCCCGCCAAGAGTCGTGAGCTGGCGGCCATCGACAAAGACCGGACAGCGCGGCGTCTCGCCGGATCCCGGCAAGCTGATGCCGACGTTTGCGGCCTTCGATTCGCCGGGCCCGTTGACGATGCACCCCATCACCGCGAGCCTGAGTTCCTCGACGCCGCGAAAACGAAGTCGCCACCTGGGCATCCTTTCGCGCACGTGGTCCTCGACCCGTTGGGCCAGCTCCTGGAAGCTCGTGCTGTTCGTGCGGCCGCAGCCCGGGCAGGCGGTGACCGAGGGTGCGAAGGCGCGCCGACCCAGCGCCTGAAGCAGCTCGCAGGCGGCTCGGACCTCGTCGGCCCGGTCGCCGCCGGGCCGCGGGGTGAGCGAGATGCGGATGGTGTCCCCGATGCCCTCGGCCAGCAACACCGCCATCGCCGCCGACGACCACACCAGACCCCTGGCTCCCATTCCCGCCTCGGTGAGGCCGAGGTGCAAGGGCTGGCGGGTCCTGGCGTGGAGCTCGCGGTAGATGGCGATGAGATCCGGCGGCGCGGAGACCTTGCACGAGATCACGATCCGGTCGCGGCCGAGGCCGCAGGCGAGGGCGGCCTCGGTGGACTCCAGCGCTGAGAGCACCATGCACTCGTTGAGGACCTCGTTCGAGGGCCTGTCGAGGTTGCGCTCGGTGTTCTCCCGCATCTTGGACGTCAGCAGCTCCTGATCCACAGAGCCGCCGTTGACGCCGATGCGGACGGGCTTGCCGTTGTCGTGGGCGATGGCGCAGATGGTGGCGAAGTTGTCGTCCCGCCGCGCTCCCCGGCCGACGTTCCCGGGATTGATGCGGTACTTGTCGAGAGCCGCCGCGCAGGCGGGGTGCTGCCTCAGCAGGATGTGCCCGTTGAAGTGGAAGTCTCCGACCAGTGGGACCCCGCAGCCGCCGTCGTCGAGGCGGCCGCGGATTTCAGGAACCGCTTCCGCGGCCTCGGGCGTGTTGATCGTCACCCGCACCAGCTCCGATCCCGCCCGCGCGAGCTCCGCGCATTGTCTGGCAGTGGCCTCTGCGTCCGCGGTATCGGTGTTGGTCATCGACTGCACCACCACCGGCGCGCCGCCGCCGATCTGGACAGGTCCCACCAGCACCCCCTCGGTGGTTGAATCGATCTTCGTCACCGCATCGCCTCCCGGAAAGGTCGTACAATGTCGATCATACCTATGCGGGGAGGCGCTGTGGTTCAATCGCCCGTTCATGTCGAGGATTCCAAGAGCGGACGCCGCCTCGAGGCCTGGGTGCGCGAGGCCGGAGAGGACCTGGTGGTGGTGGTGGGCGGGGGACAGCGGCCGCACGTGGGCTGCGTGGTTCTCGCCCAACCGCGGTCGTCAACCGACGTTTCCCGGAATCGATCGGCCTCCTGCTCGGTGCTGACCATCCCTCACCACAAGGAGGAGCCCATCGCTCGGGGCATCGCCGAGCGGTTGGCCGAGGAGCTCGGACGCGTGGTCGTGGTGACGGCCGGCGTACACGATAACAACCTGGACGCCGACGGCGTTGCCGATTACCTGCGCCTGGGGGAGGAGCTGGGCGAAGCGATAATCGCAAGACTCGTGCGCGAACGGCCGGAGAAATTCTCAATTCTCAATTCTTAATTCTCAACAATTTTCGCCAGGGATTTCGATTGAGCGGCATTCTTCGAAAATGAGGAGTGAGCTGATCTCTGGAACGGCGCATGGAATTCAAAATTGAGAATTGAGAACTGAGAATTCAAGACCCGTTGTCCGTTACAATGTTCTTGAGAATGACGATCATCATTTTTCTCCTTCTTGTGGCTGCTGCGGGGCTCGGCGGCTACGCGTTGCTCGTGCGGCTTGGCCTCGACGATTTGGAGGCGTGGGCGGGTGGTCGTGTAGCCGGCCTGGTCCTGGTGGCGATGCCTGCCTGGTGGGCCGGGGTCATAGGGATTCGTCAGTGGCGCGTGGTGGGTGTTGCGGCCCTGATCGCCTGTGCGATCGTCGGCGGGCTGGTCGTGTGGCGGCGCAGGAGTTGGCGCCGGCTCCTCATCGCGGAGGCGATCTTCCTCGCGGCGGCTGCGTTGGTGGTCTTCCTCCGTCTCGACCATCCGCAGATCGTCTACACCGAAAAACCGATGGATCTCGGGATCCTCGCCAGCCTTCTGCGCGCGGAGGGCTTTCCGCCTCCCGACATGTGGCTGGGCGGCGAGACGCTGCACTACTACTACTGGGGCGCTCTGCTGTGGACGGTGCCGATTTCTCTCAGCTCCATACCCCTGGAACTCGCCTACAACCTGACGGTCGGGCTCATCGGCGGGCTGGTGGCGGCGTTGCTCTGGATGCTCGGGCGGCGGGCGGGTGGGAGCCATTGGGCCGGCCTCCTGGCGGCTTTCTTCGGCGTCTTCGCGGGCACTGCCGACGGGATGCGGCAGATTCTCTTGGGAACGAAGCTGGGCGGGCTCGACTACTGGCACTCATCGCGACAGGTGGCGGACACCATCACCGAGTGGCCGCTGTTCACCTTTTGGCTGGGCGACCTCCATCCCCACCTGCTGTCCCTGCCCGTGGTCTGCCTCGCCCTGCTTCTGGCGTGGCAAGCCGGGAAACAGGGGCCGGGCGTGGGGCAGGTTGCGGCCCTTACCACGCTCTTCGGAGTCGCTTGGGCCGCCAACCCATGGGCCATGCCGCCTACCCTTGCGGGCATCGCCCTGCTCCTGGTCGCGGGTGAGGAGCGGTGGTACTGGCCGGCCGGCGACGGATGGCGGAGGTGGGCCTCGGTGGCAGCGATCGCGGTCGGTGGCTGGCTGGTGACGGCGCCGTTCCATCTCTCCTTCCAGCCCTTCTTCCACGGCGTGGGCTTTGTCCACGCATGGACCGAGCTAGGGGAGCTGCTGCTCTACGCGGGCTGCTTGGTGGTTCCGGCGGCCCTCGCGGCCTGGGCCCTGCTGCGTCGGCTGAGCGGCGACGACGCGGAAGCGGGGCTCGCGATGGCTCTGGTGGTGCTGGCCGCCGCCATGGTCCTGGCCGGTGCGAGCCGGCGGCCGACGATGGTCTTGCTCGCCGCCATCCTCATGGTGCTGGTGGCTGCCGTCATCTCCTCCACAGCAGGGCGAGACCGGCCGGCACTCGCCCTCGCGGCGCTCGGCGTTTTTCTGCTGCTCGTGCCCGAGGTCGTGTTCGTGGAGGACGACTACGGCGAGAAGCTCCACCGAATGAACACAGTCTTCAAGGCGTTCATCCAGGCCTGGATCTTCCTCGTCGTCGCCCTGCCGGTTCTTCTGCGCTGGGGGATCCGGCGGCGGGAGGTCCGCGTAGCGGTCATCGTCCTGATGGTTGTTCTGGCATTGCCCCACCCGGCAGGTATGACTGTCAATCAGTTCACCGCCGCCGAGCTCGGGCTCGACGGCTTGCGTTGGATGCCTGCGGGCGACCGCGCCATCGTGCGCGCGCTGCGCAGCCAGCCCCCGGGAACGATGCTGGCCGAGGCGGTGGGAGGCGCCTACACGGACTACGCGCGTCTGTCGGCGGCTTCGGGGGTGCCGGCCTACCTGGGCTGGGGCAACCACGAGCTGGTGTGGAGGGGTCCGGACATCAGCGGGGAAACGGAGCGCCGGAAGGAGCTCGTCGAGCGGCTGTACTCGTCAACGGATCCGCAGGAGGTGTGGAAGCTTGCCTCCGAGGAGGGTATCCACCTGGTGGCGGTGGGTTCCCTGGAGAGACGGGACTTCACCGAGGAAGGTCTGGCGGTGGTGGAGGCGGCGGGAGAGGTGCTGGTGGATCAGGACGGCGCGCTCCTTGTCCGTGTCGGATCGCCGCAATAGCAACTATGATGGAAACAGCCCGGTGGGAAGACCGGGCCAGGAGGGTGTAGGGGATAGATGGATGGTGGATTTCGGAGTGTCGTGAAGAACCCGTTGAGGCGAATTCTCGGGGCAGTACTGTGAGTACGGACCGAGAATTCAACGAAAACGGGGCTTCACGCCGCCCGAAAGGCGCCGTGCATTCTATTCCCTACACCCTCCGAGTGGGGGAGTCGATGCCCGAGCTCACTGTGGTCATTCCGGAGTACAACGAGGAGAACAACGTCGTTCCGATGCACGAGCGCCTGGTCGATGCTCTGGCCGAGCTGGTAAATGGGCTCGAGATTCTCTACGTCGACGACGGATCTTCGGACGGCACATGGGCGCAGATCTGTGGTCTCGCGGAAAGGGACCCGCAGGTTCGCGGCCTTCGTTTCGCCCGCAACTTTGGCCACCAGGCGGCTCTCACCGCCGGCGTCGACGCGGCCAGGGGGCGGGCGGTGGTGATCATCGACGGCGATATGCAGGATCCGCCGGAGGTTATCCCGGAGATGGTGGCGCGCTGGCGCGAGGGCTACGAGGTCGTTTACGGCCAGCGGGAGAAGAGAGACGGGGAGACCTGGTTCAAACGGATCACGGCGTCGCTCTTCTACCGCATCCTGCGTGGTATCACCAACGTCGAGATCCCGGTGGACACCGGCGACTTCCGGCTCATGGGTCCGCGGGCGGTGACCGCCTTCCGCGCCCTGCCCGAGCGCAACCGTTTCATTCGCGGGCTGGTGAGCTGGATAGGATTCCCGCAGATCGCGGTGCTCTACCACCGGCAGGCGCGCCAGGTCGGCGAGACCAAGTTCCCGGTGCGCAAGATGCTCCGCTTCGCCCTCGACGGGATCACCTCCTTTTCCTTCTTCCCGCTGAGACTGGCGACCTGGACGGGGTTCGCGGTCTCGACCTTCGCCTTTCTCTACATCGCTGTGGTGCTGGTCCTGAAGGCCCTCGGCGTGAGCTGGCTCGGCTACACCTCGTTGATGGCCTCTATCCTGTTTCTCGGGGGTGTCCAGCTGCTGATGATCGGCATCCTCGGCGAGTATATGGCGCGGATCTTCGACGAGGTCAAGCGCCGGCCCCTCTACCTGGTGGGTGAGCGCACCGACGGCGAAGAAGGGGTGATCCCGCCCGAACGCCCGTTGGCCTGACCAACCAGAGGTGTGTTGAAGGGCTGTCCGAGCAACTCATCGCCCTCACGTCTTACGTCTTACTCTCCCGGAGGAAAAATGGACAGCTACTACAAGCCCGAGCATCTCGAACACTTCGCTGACATCGGAGAGGGCAACGGGGAGCTGGCGCAGAAGTTCTTCGATTACTACGGATCAGTCTTTGCAGACGGCGCGCTGACGGTCCGCGAGAAAGCGCTGATCGCCCTCGCCGTAGCCCACGCCGTGCAGTGTCCCTACTGCATCGACGCTTACTCTAAGGAGAGCCTCAAGCAGGGCGCCGACCTCGAGGAGATGACGGAGGCGGTGCACGTGTCGACCGCCATTCGCGGGGGTGCGTCGCTGGTGCACGGTCTGCAGATGCTCGAGCATGTAACCAAGGCCTCGATGTGAACATAGGCTGAGCCGAAGGAGATCGATTTCGATGAGCGAAGCCAACGCGCTGCCCGTCCACCAAACAGATGGCATCAGCGAAGTGTCCCGGCCCGAGGCCGGGCCGAGGCGCACGACCTCGCTGGCATCCCGGCGCTCGCCACTGGCCGTGCCGCGGTGCCAGATCGCAACCCTCGACGGCGTGGACCTTGTGCGGCACCCGTCGGCCGGCGATTTCGACACAGCCCTCGCCGCGAGCGGGGTCGAGCCCCTCACCGCCGGACCGGTGGAAATCTTCCAGATCAACCTCGGCAAGCTCTGCAACATGACCTGCCGCCACTGTCACGTGGATGCGGGGCCCGATCGCTGGCGGGAAGTGATGGACCGCGAGACGGTCGACGCCTGCCTGGATGTTCTTGACCGCACCGAGGCCCATACCGTCGACCTGACCGGTGGCGCCCCCGAGCTCAACCCGAACTTCCGCTATCTCGTGGAAGAGTGCGTTGCCCGGGGCAAATCGGTGATCGACCGCTGCAATTTGACCGTGTTGCTCCTGCCGCGTTACAGCGACCTGCCGGAGTGGTTCGCCGAACGCGGGGTGGAGGTGGTGTGCTCGCTCCCGCACTTCAGACGCCGCAACACCGACGCGCAGCGCGGCGAGGGAACCTTTGAGAAATCCATCGAGGCCCTGCAGCGGCTCAACCAGGCGGGCTACGGACAGGGCGGCCATGATCAGGTTCTCACCCTGATGGTCAACCCGGTCGGGGCGATGCTCACCGGCAACCAGTGCTCGATGGAGCGCGAGTGGAAGCGGGGGCTCGATCGGAATCACGGGGTCACATTCGACCGCCTGATCGCGCTCAACAACATGCCGATCGCGCGTTTCCTCGAGTGGCTCGAGGGGAGCGGAAACCTTCAGGCCTACATGGAGCTTCTGGTCAATTCTTACAATCCGGCGACGGTGGCCGGTCTGATGTGCCGCAACACGCTCTCGGTGTCGTGGGATGGCCGCATTTTCGACTGTGACTTCAACCAGATGCTCGAGCTGGAGAGCCGCGTAAACGGAGCCGACGGGGTCCATATTTCCGAATTTGATTCTGCTGTATTCGAGAGCCGAAGGGTGGTGACCGGTCGTCACTGCTTCGGCTGCGCCGCGGGCGCCGGCTCCTCCTGCGGCGGCGCCATCCACGACACCTCGGAGTAGACCGTCATATCCGCAATCACATCGCAGGTCTCAGGGCGCAGGTCTCAGGGCGCACATCACAGGTCTCAGGTTTCAGGTTTCAGGTTTCAGGTTTCAGGTCCCACCAAAATGTTCGATTGGATTCCTGCGATGTCAAGCCTTTTCTGCAACTTTCGTGAGCTCCGGAAACCTGAAGCCTGAGACCTGAAGCCTGAGAACTTCTCCTTGACCCTTCAGTCCTCGTACACCTTCAGATCGCGAATCTCGGCGAGGGGCACGCTGTCGGTGTAGCGCACCGTGCCGCCTCCGACCTTCGAGTCCACGTCCAGGAGCAGGTGGGCGCCGTCGACGCCGTGCACATGCCCTTCGCGGCTCGACCCGTTCAGCAGCCGCACGAGGACCCGTTCGCCCGCAGCGGCGAGGATGGCGTGGGTATCGTCTGGAGCGAGGAGGCGGAATCGTTCCATCGCCGCGTGGCGACGCCTGGCGGACTCGGCCTTGCTGATGCTAAGGCTGAATCGCCTCGCGACGCTCTGGGCGCGTTCGAGGTGTTCTTCTGCCAACTCCCACTCGCCGCGATCCACCGCGCGGTTTGCGGCACCGATCAGCGAGTCGACGATCCGCTGGGCGGTCTCAAGCACGGACGCGTCGTTCACGTCCACCAGCGCGGCCCTGGACAGGTGGTCCACCGCCCCTTCAGTATCGCCGGCGTTGAGTGCCAGGCGCGCGAGCCCGACCTCCTCAGCAAGGCGAGCGGCTGGGTTCATCGTCGTTGTGCGCCTGACGGGCGACGGCGTCGCCTCTGCTGCAGGTGGGATGGTGGCGGCAACCCGGGCAGAGGCGGGAGGCGCCTGTGCGGAGCGCTGGCGCCGGACCGGTTCGCGCAGGATGACCAACGCGACGACAGTCGCGATGGCGGTCAGCAGCACGAGCAAGCCGACGATCACCGGACGGGGGATGCCTGCCGGGGGTCCTTCTTCCTCGACCTCCTCGCGAGTCGCGTCGTGACCACCGAGATCTTCGGGCGCGACGGCCGGTTCGGCGGGGGTGAGTGGTGAAGACGGTGCCGCGGAGGTTTGTTCTGGAGGGGCGTCGGGCTCGAGGTCCCGGAGGGAGCGCTCGACGTGGGCGATCTCCTTGCCTACGGTCATGAACCCGTAGCTCTCGAAAAGGTGGGCGACGGGGAAGAGCTCGCGGGCCACGTCGCGGTAGCGCAGGGGCTCTCCGGAAGGCTCCTCACCCGCTTCCAGCCGTCCGATGATCGAGCCCAACCGCTCCTCCATTAGCGGGAACTCTTCGTTGCGCGATCCCATGGATCCGCACTTGCGCTGGATCTCCCGAAGCCGGGCGATCAAGGGGTCGAGGTTAACCTGCATATCTCACCAGCTTCCTGCTGCGTCCGGCGATGCACAGCCCCTGGCGGAAGGTTTCAGGTCGCAGGTCACAGGTTGCACCAAGATCGTTGAATGGATTCCTGCGATGTCAAGCCCGATTACTAACTTCCGTGAATTTTCCAGTGAAACCTGAAGCCTGCGACCTGAAGCCTGAGGCCTGAAGCCTGAGACTTGCAACCCCAATTCGCCCGGGTGGCGCTCTGCCGCCCTCGCGACGGAACCCGGTGAGATATGCAGGTTCGCCGGTCCGGCGCTGCTTTTCGTGTCGTTCTCCATCGGGGCCGATCTTATCGCAGTTTCTAGCCCGCACGCCTCACCAGCTTTCTGCTACGGCCAGCGATGTCAGGCCTTCTCGGCAACTTTCGTAACCCTTGAGACCTGTGGCCTGAGACCTGTGACCTGAAGCCTGAGACCTGATACCCGCTTCCCTTGCGACGAAACCCGGTGAGAAATACGGGTAAAGTGAGGGAGTGAAAAGCGGATTGCGGCTCCTCCTGGGCGCGGCGGTGATCGTTCTCGCCGTTGGGCCTGCCTGCCGGCTCCAGCCGCGCCACACCGGAGACATCGACGAGATCAGGGAGAGCGGTCAGCTGCGGGTGGTGGTTCGGCCCGGTTTCTTCGCCACTCCAGAGAGTGGTGATCAGGACCTCCGCGAGGCCTCCCTGCTCCGCCATCTGGCGGGACGCATCGGGGTGAGAGTGCGCTGGATCGAGGCCGCTCGCAATGACCGGGTCCTGGAGATGCTCGTTGAGGGGCTCGCCGACCTTGCCGTGTCCCGGTTCTCGCCTGGGTCGCTGCTCGACGAGGAGGTCCGAGCCTGCGCCGCGGTCACATGGGTGGAGGACCAGTTAATCGCAGGACCCGCTTCCGGCGTCACGGATTTCGAGTCGGCCCGTGGGGGCGCCGTGCACATTCACCGCTCGGCCATCACCGAAAGTCTGCGCAGCTTCCTGGATGAGGAGGGCCTGTCGGTGGAGGCGGTGCCGGAGGAGGCGCCCATCGAAGAGGTTTTGCGCAGGGTGGGCTCAGGTCGCTACTCCCTGACGGTGGCCGACTCGGCGATCACCCACGCCATGCGCGCGGTGGAACGAATGGTCATCGTCGGCCCGGTGGCGGAACGCCGCGCAATTGTGTGGGCGGTCAGGACGAGGAGCCCGCGCCTCCGTCTGGCGGTTGACGACTTCCTTTTTGCCGAGCAGGTGTTGTTGCGCGCAACGCGGACCACGACCTGCCGTGACCTCGAGCGGGTGCGGCAGGCTGGGGTTCTGCGTCTCATTACCCGCAATTCTCCCACCACCTGCACGGTCGAACAGGGTGGCCTCCAGGGCTTCGAGTACGACCTCGCTCGGAGCTTCGCGCGCTCCCTCGGAGTTCGCCTGGAGCTGTCGATACCACCGCCCGAGATCGATCCCGTGGAGTGGCTTGAACGCGGTTACGGCGATATAGTCGCCCTGCATGAACCGGTGGCTCCCGAGGACGAGGGCATCTTCCTCGTCAGTATTCCCTATCGTGTGGTGGACCTGGTGAGCGTGGTCTCCTCCCGTGCGAATCCGCCGGCGGCCGTTTCGGACCTCGCCGGAGTGCGGGTGGCTGCCTCGCGATCTGTCGCATCGATTTGTCGGTTGGTACCGCTGCGGGCGCCGATGCGCGCGACGGTGCCTTTTCCGGGAGCCGACGCCTTCAACGCGATGCTCGAGGTCGCCCACGGACGCGTCCCGGCTGCAGTCGTAGACCAGGATGCGGTTCGGCTGGAGCTCGCCAACCGTCCGGATCTGCAAACGGGCTCATTGGTTCTTCCGGGAGTCGGGCTGACCTGGTTGCTCAATTCCTCGTCGCCGATGCTGCACCTGGAGGTGAACCGTTTCCTGAGGAGCGCCCGGAAGTCGGGCCTCGTGCGGCAGCTGGTTCTCAACGATCTCGGATCGTGGCGGCCGTATGTGCCGTCCAGCCTGCCGCCGATCCCCGCGAACGCCCTCACCCCATACGATGAGCTCCTGCAGTGGGTGGGGCGGCGGCACGAGATCGACTGGCGACTGCTGGCATCGCTGATGTACGAGGAGTCGCGCTTCGATCCGGATGCGGTGGGGCCGGGGGGATCCGCGGGCCTGTTCCAATTCATGCCATTCACCTGGCGGGAGCTCGGGGTCGAGGACCCGCACCATCCCTCGGAGGCCGCGGAAGCCGGAGCGCGCTACCTCCGCCGGCTGATGGACGGGTTCGAGGACCTGCCCCTGCCCGACCGGGTGGCGATGGCGATCGCCTCGTATAACGTTGGCCCGAGACACGTTTTCGACGCAAGGAGGCTGGCGGGGCAGATGGACTTCGATCCGGACCGATGGACGGGATCGGTCGAAACCGCGATGTTGCTGCTCGACGACCCGGAGGTAGCGCGCGCTTTTCCGGCCGGGGTCTGCCGATGCCGCCGCGCGGTGGGGTACACCAGACGCATCCTTCGCCGCTATCGGGCCTACACCGAGCAGTTCCCTCCCGCTTAAATTCACACTGCGGCCGGCTACACCGGCCGCAGTGTGAATTTAAGCCAAGATGAGCGGATCTCTCCGCTCATCTTAGCTCTATGTGTTGTTCTTCTGAAACATGTCCCGGAGGGAGAGGAGGATCTTGGCGAAGTTCGCCTCTTTGAGGTATTCCTGCAGCTCGTCCTTGGCGGCCCCCGCGCTGACCTTCTTATCGACCTTGGCGATGACGTCGTAGAAGTTGGACAGGGGTTGGAGGCCAAGGCGGGAGAAGTTGATTTCATACCAGTCGCTGGCGGTAACCTGCTCCCACACCAAAGGCGCCGGGGTCACGTCGCTGGTCCACATCCCCTCGGCGATGGCGGTGACCTCGCGGTAGAGCTCGCGGAAGATTGCCACCTGGTCCCCTTCCTCCAGGGCCTGCGAGAGCTTCTTCCGTCCACCCTCGGCAACCGGCTCGTCCGCCCCCTCCTCGACTTCGGGAGGTCCGTCTGCGGCTTCGGGCTCCTCGTTGGCGTCACTCGCCGGCTCCTTCTCCGCGGCTGCCGGCACGTTGCCTTCCGAGGTCCGGACGGGTCTGCGGGGGGGCTCGGGTGCGCTCTCCTCGACCGCGGGTGGCGGCGAATCATCCGCGGCATCGTCGGCCGCGTGCGGGGTCTCTTCCTCATCGTCCCGGCCATCGGCGATGTCCGCGATCTCAACCTCGCCGGGCCCCTCCGGACTCCCTGCGGCCCTGGAGGGCGGCTTTTCAACGGCCACCTCGCCGGTCCGGGCATCAGCCATGGCCTTGCGAAAGCGGAGGTGAAAGGTACCGAGAAAGGACAGCTCCGACTCGCTGATCGGCCGCGTTCGTCCGAGCTTTGCCCGCATCACCTCGAGCTCGAGAAAGCGGGCGTTGAGGAGGGCCGAGCTCGGGGCGAGGCCCATGATCCCCTGGAAGGAATCAGCGTTGTGCTCGATGATTTCCAGGAGGTCCGGAAAGACCGCGTAGTCCATGACCTGCTGGTACTGGCTCTCGTACCAGTCAATTGCCTGCTCCCGCTCCTTGGCCGCGACGAGGCGCTCGAGGACCTTCTCGGGCAGGCCTTTCCGGTACCACTTGTCGCCGTGGGTGCGTTCCAGCCCCTGGCGCACGGCCTCCCTCAGCTCGCCGAGAATCTCGGCGATGATGCGGTATGCATCGATGTTCTGTTCCAACCACTCCATGGGCGCCGTCTCCTAGTGCAGACGAGGTTAGCATGGCGGTGGCTTCAGGTCGCAGGTCCCAGGTCTCAGGTTACAGGGTTCACAAATATTGTCGGCAAGAAGTAGACACCGCAGGGAATCAATCGATGATCTTCTTGCGACCCGCGACCCGCGACCCGCGACCTGAAGCCTGAAACCGGGGTCAGTTCAGCTCGAGGGCGGTGGCGAAGTCGGGGAGCTCCGGACTGTCCTCGACGAGGAATACGTGGCAGTTCTCACAGTCCATCGGGATCACATGCTCACCATCGGCGGTTGCCATCTCGTCATCATGGCAGCGCCAGCATCCGGGGAAATCGTCATGTCCGATGTGGTTCGGATGGGTCTCCCAGTTGGTGTCCATCTCCGGGAAGACCACCTTGCCATAGGCCAGGGCCGCTGATTCTGCGCCCTGCCGAACCAGGTCTGGTTGAGCCGCGGCGAGGTCGGGATACTCGGTCTCGTAGAAATCGAGGATTGCCTCGCGGACCGCATTCACGCCAGCGCTATGGTTCTCGTAGTCACCCTCGACGGCGGCGACTGCCTGTCGTTTGAAGTACGGCAGGTCCACCAGCTCGGGATGTGTGTCGAGGATCCAGTCGAGAGCCTTGGCGGGCACGTGGAAGGTGTGGGTGGGCCGATTGTGGCAATCGATGCAGTCCATGATGCGGGCGTCCGTTATCTCCTGTTCAGTCGGTAGGTCCTCACCATCGCGGGTGTAGGTCCGGACTCCGCCGTCGGGAGTGGTGAGCTCGACCCAGGTGATCTCGTCACGGCTTTCATCAGCCGAGACGTAGCGGATGCGGTTGTCGGAGTAGATGTGCCACCAGTGGATCCCGCCGTGGCGTCCGATGTCGAGGCTCCCACCGCCGGTCTTGAGGAGCATCGCGGTGTAGGACGGAGTGTTGGTCTCATCTGTGCCGTAGCGCGAAAAGACCCTCAGCTTGTCGCCGTGATGTTTGTTGGGCCAATGGCACTGCTCACACGTCTCACGCGCCGGTCGCAGCGTGTGGAGCGGGGTCGTGATGGGATGCTGGTAGGTGCCGAGTGCGGTGTGCCAGACCTGACGGAGTCCGTCGAGCTTCGACTTGACGAACCACGAGGCGCCGGGGCCGATGTGGCAGTCGACGCACGCAACCCGGGAATGGGGCGAGTCCTGGTACGCGGTGAACTCGGGCTGCATGATCGTGTGGCAGGTTTCGCCGCAGAACTCGACCGTCTCCATCTCCTCGACGGCGCGGAACGACGCGACCCCCAGGATCACGGTGTTGAGGGCGGTCAGCCCAATAACAATTAACGCCACTCGCCGCATGTGCGGGTCGTTGAAATCGAGGCGGGGGTAGGTGGTGAGCTCGGCCTCGGTAGCGCCGGCCTTGATCAGCTTGCGGCGCCGACGCCACATACCAATTGGGATCTCGATCAGACCGAGGACGAAAATCGCAGGCAGGACAACGTAGGCAAAGAGACCGATATACGGATTGTCGAGACCTCCCCAAAGCTGGGCGACGATGAAGACAACGATGAGAAGACCGGACAGCGTCGTCAGGACAACACCGGCGATGGTGAGCCCGTTGTTCGCGTAATTGAAGAGCCTGCCGAAGAACTTCTTGCGGTCCTCAGTGCTGGGTGCCATGCGACCTCCTGGGATCTTTCGCTCGGTGCCGGCGGGATACTATCACCTGAACACTGTATGCACAACTACTCAAATGATACGGGGATGTCCTGGTGGACGATCGAGGCGATGCCCCTAAGGTCTTGAAAAAGTGAGGTTACCGTCAGATTTTGAAATTTGAATCATGAATTTCAGTCTCAATAAAGTCCTGTTGATGAGCTTGAATATTTCTTCACATGGAGATACAGTTCGAGTCAGCCTGGGCTTCCTCCCGGGTAGGAGGAATTTCATGTTGGATTGCGTTCGACGGGGTTGGGCCTCGGGACTTTGGGGCCTGGCGCCTGTGCTGGTCCTTGGGTTTGCCATCGGTCTGTCCACGGCGCCCTTGGCGGCCCAGGAGAACGCAGACTGTTTGATGTGCCACGAAGACCCCGAGCTGGTCGGGGAAAGGGCCGGTGTCGAGGTTCCGGTCTTCGTCGACCCCGAGGCCTTTTCCTCCTCGGTTCACGGAGAGTTCGGGTGCATCGATTGCCACGGAGACCTCGATGGCGCCGAGCTGCCGCACGACGAAGAGCTCGAGCCAGTCGACTGCGCCATGTGTCATGACGACGTGGCCGAGGAGCTCGAGGGCGGTCCGCACGGGGCCTGGGCGAAGGACAAGGGCTCACCTGCAGCAGGCTGTATCAATTGCCATGGCACGCACGATGTCCTTCCTCCCGACGATTCAGCGGCGACGACCGGACCCGCCAACGCATCGGAGCTTTGCGGTCGCTGTCATGTGAGGGAAGTCCGCCAGGTCGCCAAGAGTCCCCACGCAAGGGGAGCGAACGGTGCTCCTAATGCAAGCTGTGCGAACTGCCACAGCGGGCACGCCATGACGCCGCCGCAGGGGGAAGAGGAGGAGGTGGCGATCTGCGGCACCTGTCACGCGCAACAGGCCGTCGAGCACCGCCGGAGCCTGCACGGTGTGGCCGCGGCCAAGGGCGATGACCTTGCGCCGAGCTGCCTCACCTGCCACGAGCACCACGCGATCCTGCCGCGAACCGATCCCGCCTCGCCGACCAGCACCATGAATGTCCCGATGTTGTGCGGGACATGCCACCACGAGGGAACCCAGGTCTCCCTCACCCACGACATCCCGCAGGATCGGATTCTCGAGAATTACTCGCTCAGCATCCACGGGGAGGGTCTGTTCAAGAGGGGGCTTTCGGTCACCGCGGTCTGCACCTCGTGCCATACCTCGCACGACATCCTGCCCCACGCCGACCCGAGATCGAGCATCCACCGTGAAAATGTTGCCGCCACCTGTACCGTCTGCCACTCGCGCATCGAGGAGGTGCACGTCAAGGTAGTCGAGGGCCGGTTGTGGGAAGAAAAACCCCATCAGATTCCCTCCTGTGTGGAGTGCCACCAGCCGCACAAGATCCGGCGCGAGGCACTGACCGCGCTCGGGGCCGCCAACCGAAACTGCATGCGCTGTCACGCCGATACCGAGCTCGAGATGGAACGCGACGGCGCGATGATCTCGCTGTTTGTGGATGAAGGTGCGTACAACATCGGATCGCACGCGGGCACGGCCTGTGCCCAATGCCACACACAGGTGACGCCGTCGCACGAGCGCGCTTGTGACACCATTACCGAACCGGTGGACTGCAGTATCTGCCACGCGCAGTGGGTTCAGAGGTACAACATCAGCACCCACGGCACGCTTGCAGCGGCCGGCGATCCCGACGCCCCGCGGTGTCTTGACTGCCACGAAAAGCATGCCACCGAGGGCAAGCGCCTCCCGACGTCTCCGACCTACCCGCGCAACGTCCCGGACCTCTGCGGGAGGTGTCACCGCCAGGGCGAGAAGGCGGCAAGAAGGATCGAATCGGAGATCCCCGACATCGTGGGTAGCTATGTGATGAGCATCCACGGCAAGGGCCTTGTCGAGGCCGGTCTGGTGGTTTCCGCGACGTGCACCAATTGCCACACCGCCCACATGGAGCTGCCGGCGGATGATCCGGAATCCTCGATCAACAGCGCGAATATCGCGGCGACCTGTGGTACCTGCCATCACGGCATCGAGGAGACCTTCAGGACCAGCGTACACTGGCCTGAAAACACCGAAACCGAGAAAGAGCTCCCGACCTGCGAGAACTGCCACACCTCGCATACGATCTCGCGCACCGACGTCGAGGGCTTCCGCCTCGCGATGATGAACCAGTGCGGGCGTTGTCATGCGGAGGAGGCCGAGACCTTCTTCGACACATACCACGGCAAGGTCTCGCGGCTGGGATCCGAGGGTGCGGCGAAGTGTTACGACTGCCACGGCACCCACAACATCCTTCCCCCGACTGATCCCGACTCCACCCTCAGCCACGACAACGTCGTGAACACGTGCGCCACGTGCCATCCGCGCGCACACCGTCAGTTTGCGGGCTATCTCACCCACGCCACCCACCACGACCCCGACAAGTACCCGTTCCTCTTCTACTCCTTCTGGTTCATGACCGTCCTGTTGGTGGGAACGATGACCTTCGCCATTCTTCACACCTTGGCGTGGCTGTGGCGATTGCTGCGCACCCGCGACAAGTGGGTGCAGCACAAACATGCGCCGGCCGAGCGCCTCTATCTGAGGTTCAGCCGCGTCAATCGGTTGATGCACCTCGTGATGCTGCTGTCCTTCTTCACCCTCGCCCTCACCGGCATGGCCCTGAAGTTTTCGTACATGGGCTGGGCCGTCATCCTGTCGAGGGTGCTGGGCGGATTTGACACCATGGGAACCCTGCACCGGTTTGCGGCGCTGGCGCTGATCGGTCTCTTCGCATTCCACCTGCGCCGGATCTGGCAGGGGCGCAAAGAATCCGGTAAGGGCTGGTTCGCCTACATTTTTGGCAAGGACACCCTGATGTTCAACCTCACTGACATCAGGCAGGTTTGGGAATCCATCAAGTGGTTCTTCGGGCGGGGGCCGCGACCCCACTACGGACGCTACACCTACTGGGAGAAATTCGACTACTTCGCGGTCTTCTGGGGCGTCTTCGTGATCGGATCCACGGGAATGGTGCTCTGGTTCCCGGTCTTCTTCACCAGGTTCCTGCCCGGTTGGTCGGTCAACGTCGCGACCATTATCCACTCTGACGAGGCGCTGCTGGCGGTGGCATTCATCTTCACAGTCCACTTCTTCAATACCCACTTCCGCCCCGACAAGTTCCCAATGGATCCGGTGATCTTTACCGGCCGGGTGCCGCTCGAGGAGCTCCGGCATGACAAGCCCGGTGAGTACGAAGACCTGATGGCGAGTGGAAGCATTGAAGAGATCGAGGCAAAGCTGGTGGATGCTTTCCCGAAGCGTGCCGAGCGGGTGCTCAAGACCTTCGGGTTTATCGCGCTCGGCATCGGTCTGAGCCTGGTCGCCCTCATCGTCTACGCGATGCTCTTCGGCTATCGGTGAGGTGGGGAAAGACGTTTCAGTGCCGTGTAATATGTGAGCGAGCGATCGCGGAGCCCTGAATTCAAAATTGAGAATTGAGAATTGAGGATTCAGCTCGAAAGAAGCTCCTCGAGCTTGTCCACCAGATCCCTCTCGGAGAAGGGCTTGTCGACGTAGCCGTTGGCGTTGAGGTGTTTGTCCCTGAGAATCAGCCGCAGCTCCGGCCGGCCGCTGATGATGCAAATCCTGAGGTGTTGAAGCTCGGCGTCGCTCTTGAGTTCTGTGAGTAGCTTCATCACGTCCATGCCCGGCATGTTGATATCGAGGGTCATGGCGTCGGGTCTTTCCGATCGCGCCATCTTGAGCGCCTCGGTTCCGTTGTGGGCCTTGAATACTGTGAACCCGCGGTCTTCGAGAATCGTGGAGATGAACTCCATCTGGTCGGGCTCGTCCTCGGCTACCAGGATCCTTTTTCCGTTCAGCGACATCTCGATCTCCTCGTTGAAAGGTCCGGTGGCCGGACTCTCCGATGTGATGTGACAACCCCTACTGTTGCCCATTTGCGCATACACTATCACGGAGATGGTTGTGCGACAAGCGTCGCCGACACCTCGCCGGCTTTCTCAGCCGGAGTCTGGCTCTAACGAACGAACCAGGCCGGCGTAGCGGCGTTCCACGGTGAAATCCATGCGGTAGAAGAACTGCGGGCGGAAGAAGCCCGTGGTGAGCGAGCGATAGCCCGCGGTACGCAGCCGGTTGCAGAGTTCTTCGATGAGGGCGCCGGCTACGCCCCTGCCCTGGAAGCGTTCGGCCACCACCACCTTGTCCATGTGGGCCGTATGGTCCTCTGGCTGCACCTCGTAAAAAAGCCCGCCGATGAGATTCCCGCGCTCCCCGATGGCCACCAGGAAACGGTGCTCGGGACGGAATTGAACCGAGAGCTCGGCGGTGAGGAAGAGCCGGTGGAGGCGGCCGACCTCCTTGGCGCTGAGGGCGTGACGAATGCGGTAGGGATGGCCCTCCGCGTCCTCGTGGGTGACCACCATCTCGCTCTGCTGGGTGCCTCCGGCGGCTGCGGCCACGTACTCGACCTCGTCGTCGGGGCGTAGGTAGGGGTAGGAGAGCCGCGCCAGGAAGTAATCCTCCTCGGGGCCCAGGCGCAGGTGTGCCCGAAGGTCCGCCACGGCTGCGCTGAGTTCGTCCGGCGCCAGCTCACCTGTGCGCAGGCGGGCGATGACATCCTCCAGCCCCTCCGCCAAGGCCTCGGTTGCGTCGCGGAAGACCGTCTCACGAAAGAACCGGGCCCTTGCCTCAGGGTACGCAACCTGCAGCTCGGCAAGGCCGTAAGTGACGAAGATCTCGTGCAGGGTTTGTGCTCGGGCGATGTAATTCGCATCCGGGTTGAGCCGCTCCCACCGCCGATACCTCTTGGCGGCGAAGAACAGGCGGCGGGGTAGGAAGCCGCGCCGGCTGACCGATCCCAGGAAGGCCGTGAGCGGCGCCACCATTTCTCGGTCTGCCTCGTTCGCCTCTTCGAGGATCTCGCGCAGCAGCTTGGCGCCCTCCCGCTCGCCCACGATCTCGAGCACCGCCGAAAAGAGGCTGTCCCAGCCGGCGAGCCCATGAAGCTCCGGGTGCTCGGCCTCCACGGGCAGGATGAAGATGTCGTGGAACGAGTGCAGCATTGCAGAAACCGACTCGAAGGCGCCCCGAGAGGAAATCGAGACCAGGCGGGCGCCCGTGAGGTAGTCATGCATGGGAATGATCACGTTCGCCGGCGACGGGTCAGCGACCACCAACCGGCGGCCGGTGCGGTTCCAGAAGTCGACATAGGCGCTGAGGGCCGCCCAGGCCGCGAAGGGCCACCATCCGCGGATGCGCTCGGGGTCCTTCTGACGCCGGGCGAGCCGGCGAAGGGCGTGGTCGAGGGTCTCGCCGGGAATGAACTCCTCCGTCCACAGGCCGTGCTCCGGCCAGGCGCCGCCGAAGACCTCCACCAGCGGTCCGAGCCCCCGAGCCTCGCTGCAGACAATGAGCCAGTTGACCTCTTCCTGGGCGCTCTCGGGGGGCAGGGAGCGGTTGAGGTTGAGGGCGAGGTCGAGCTGGTCGCGCACTCTGCTCCTGATGGCTACCCGGAAGACGGATTTACCGTGGGAAGAACCGAGCAGGCGGATCCACACCCCGCCGGGGAGGATGTCCTCGAGGCGAACTGTCGGACCGCGCCCGAAGAGAAAGGCGGCCTCGCGAATGATCGGGGTGGTGCGGAAGGCCGCCAGCAGGCGTTCGCGCGCTTCTTCGTCCACCTCGTCGGAGAAGGCAACCACGTCCTCCCAGCGGTACTCGAGGCCGGTCTCTTGATCCACGGCCACCCTCGAGGGAGCGCCCAGCCAGGACCGGAAGCCCTCCGCCAGGCGCATCTTGCCGGCGGCCGCCATCTCCCGACCCTCTTCGAGTGGAGCGATCATCACCGCGCGTGTAAAAAATCCCCGAAGCTGCCGGTACCTGCTGGGGTGGGCGGCGCCGTAGCTCGAGAGGAAATCGCACATCGCGGGAAGGGCGGGATCTTCGACGTCCAAAGAGCTCTCGCAGCGGCTCTCGGCCTCGTCGATGAAGGCGTCAATCTGTTCCGGGGAGAGGTCGCGATCCACCAGCACAGAGATTGTCTCGGCGTCGAGAAGATCCTCGCCGCGGGCGAGAAAACGAGCCAGGGTCTCGCGGTAACGCTCCTCGACCTCGGCGGTGGCGAGCACCTGGAAGGCCCGACGGCGGACGACCGGTGACGGCGCGTCGGCAGCCCGTCTGAGGATGCGCTGGGCGTGAGCGGCGAGCTCGCCGTCATCGAGATCAAGCAGATGGTCGAGCACCCGCACCGCGGCAACCGCATCCTCGTCATCCTCCGAGGCGAGAAGCAGCGCTGCGCGGTGGAGATCCATGAGGTCGACCTCGAGGCGCCGAAGCAACACGGGCACCATCTCGCGATCGGCGTCGCTTGCCCGATACGGCCCGGCCCGCCCCATCCATTCGGCGGAAACGCTCCGGTGGCGGCGGTGGTCGCGTTGGTCCGGCTCGAGAGGTGCAAACATCACCAGCTCCTCGTTACCCAGCCACAGACGGGGAGCGGCGAGAAGATGGCCGAGATCGACGGCGCGGCGATTGGGTCGGTAGAGGGCCGATCCGATACGAATGGCATCGCCGTCCTCGCGGCGAACTCTGAGGGTCGTGTCGTGCGAGGCCAGGTACAGGTGGTCGTCCTCGACCCGCAGCTCCTGGGTTGTGATCCCGAGAGCCTGGAAGAACCAGTTGGGAATGATTACCTCGGCCCCGCCGACGTTGAGGGTGGTGCGCCGATAGAGAAGACGAATCTCGTCTGAGAAGGCGCGCTCGATGTTCTTGCGGCGGTAGGTCCCCTTGGGTGTCAGCTCATCGTGCTCGGCGTCGAAATCACGGTGGATGACGGCGAAGTCGACGATGCGCTCGTAGGGCGCGAGAAAGGAGTTTGCGCTCACTACCAGCGAGCGGAAGTGCGCCTTGAGTTTGTCCGGCTCCAGGGCCGCGAGGTCCACCTCTTCGAAATCGGGATCCGGGTAGATCAGAGCGGTATTGTACTCACGGTGATCTCCGACCAGAAAGACTCGGCCCACCGACTCGAAGTCCCGAAAGAGGTTTTCGATCTTCTGCGGGGCGATCGTCTGGCCGCTGATGTTCTTGTAGATCTCCTTCTTGCGGTCGACGATCCGGATGAACCCGTCATCGTCCATCTCCATCAGATCGCCGGTGTGGAACCAGCCCTCGGCGTCGAAGGACTCGAGCTCGTCGGGCGGATCGAGGTACCCCCGCATCACGTACGGTCCCTGAATCGTGAGCTCACCGTCCTCCGCCAGGGAGAGCTCGATGCCGGGCAGGGCGGGCCCGAGAGAGTCCTCCCGGTAGGCCCCCGGCGGGGTCATCGTGATGCCACCCGTGGCCTCGGTCATGCCGAAACCGCTCATCAGCTCGACGCCGCAGTGCTGGAAGAACTGAAAGATCTCCGGGTCCAGGTAACCCGCCGCGGACAGGCCCCAGCGCAGCCCGGGGCCGACGATCCGTCGCAGGGCGACCTCGATCTCCCCATCTTCGGCGGCCTCGACGTCCACCGACTGGCGAACACTGTCATACAGCTGCATCCATTTCATGGGGATGCTGATGAGGACCGTGGCCTCGAGCTCCCGCATTTGCCGTGCGAGGGTCTCGATTCCCGGGTTTTCTGCAAAGCAGTAG
>Ga0209013_10000720_pt1 | contig 30017 bp, 24 predicted proteins | sample Cruoilmetagenom2_FD_187291 | JGI IMG/M metagenome (GOLD analysis project Ga0209013, IMG submission 187291) | Oil polluted marine microbial communities from Coal Oil Point, Santa Barbara, California, USA - Sample 2 (SPAdes) (version 2) | ecosystem: Environmental > Aquatic > Marine > Oil seeps ...
CAGGCTGTCGGGAACAGCTGATTAGTGCACAGGGATGTCTCGAACGTGTCCTGCAAACAGCTTGCCGATCCCTCGCCCAGTAACACTTCAATACACCAGCAATTCCGGCTATCTGATATACCCCAGCTTTTCGAGCGTGATCAGGATGCGGTGCGCCGCCAGGTCGGGGCTCAGATCCTTTGTGTCAATCACGATTTCCGATTTCACCGGGTCTTCGTACGGGTCATCGATGCCGGTGAAACCCTTGATGATGCCTGCGCGGGCCTTGGCATAAAGTCCCTTTCGGTCTCGGGATTCGCAGACTTCGATTGACGTTGAGACATGGACTTCCAGGAAGCCGCCCAGCGGGCTGATCATTTCCCTGACCAGGCGCCGGGTTTCCGTGTAAGGTGCGATCGGCGCGCAAATGGCTATACCGCGGTTCTTGGTTATTTCGCTGGCGACAAAACCGATGCGCTGGATATTCAGGTCGCGGTGTTCCTTGGTGAAGGTCAGTTCGCTGGACAGGTTCTTGCGCACGATATCGCCATCGAGCAAGGTAACGGGCCTGGAGCCGTCCTCGAGCAGTTTGATCATCAGGGCATTGGCGACCGTGGATTTACCTGAGCCGGACAGGCCGGTAAAGAACACAGTAAAGCCCTGTTTGTCTTTGGGCGGATAGGCCTGCCTCAATTCTTCCACTACCTTCGGGTAAGAAACCCATTTTGGGATTTCCAGGCCTTCATTCAAACGGCGGCGGAACTCCGTGCCGGACAGGCTCATCACCTTGTCGCCCGGATCCGTTTCATCGTCAAACAGGTATTCCGCTTTGTTTTCTACGTAGACCATCGTCTTGAACGGCACCATCGTGATGTCCAGTTCCTCTTCGAATTGCCGATAGAGTTCCTGTGCATCATAAGGGCCGTAAAACGGTTCACCGTTGCGATCATTGCCCGGTCCGGCATGGTCGCGGCCAACGATGAAATGCGTGCAGCCATAGTTCTTGCGAATGATGGCGTGCCACAGGGCTTCGCGGGGCCCGGCCATGCGCATGGCAAGGTTGAGCAGGCTCAGCGTGGTGGTCTGTTCCGGGTATTGTTCCAATACGTGTTCGTAGCAGCGGACACGCGTGAAGTGATCGATATCACCCGGTTTGGTCATGCCGACCACTGGTTGGATCAACAGGTTGGCCTCGACCTCGCGGGCCACGCGGAAGGTCAGTTCCCGGTGTGCGCGGTGCAGTGGGTTGCGGGTCTGGAAGGCGACTACCTTGCGCCAGCCCAGTTTGCGAAAGCGGCCGCGTAGTTCTGATGGAGAATCCCGGAGTAATTTGAAATCATAAAAAGTCGGGGGTTCGACCCCGTCAACTTTGCCGCCGAGATAAACCGGTCCAGCTTTATGCATCAGGTAGTGGACGCCCGGATGGCTGTCGTCTGTGGTGCCGAAAACCCGCTGTGCTTCGCTTTGTTTATCCGGCTGCCAGATGTCGGAGACTTTCAGGGTCGCGATCAGCACACCCTCGACGTCACGCAGGGCAATCGTGTCACCCTCGGAAACGCCCCCGGCGAACTCTTCGCTAACATCCAGCGTGATCGGTATGGGCCACAAGACGCCGCCTTCCAGGCGCATTTCATCACAGACTTTTTCATAGTCCGCCTGCCCCAGGAAACCTTCCAGGGGAGAAAATGCGCCATTCAGCAGCAGGTCGAGATCGCACAGTTGGCGTGGCGAAAGATCCCATGAAGGGTAGTCGCTCGCGCGCAGTTTTTCTTCATCGGCCTTGTGTTCTGCCAGGTATAGTTCCTTGAGTTCTCCGCCGTGTGCCTGTTTGAAAGCGCCCATGTGATTTCCTTGAATTTGCTTGCGGCTAATATGTGTTGCTTGCCGCCCAATATCAACATCTGATTTGGAATAAGAATAGTCGATTGAGCTATATCACGCTGTTCTGAAACCTCAGGTATCAACGTAGTCAAACCGGCCCGTGAAATGCCTCAGTGCTTTCGGTTCGCGAATGAACTTCATGCCTCGCAGTTCGTGTCGCATTTGGTAAACCTCCTGCACAACTTCGATCAGGTAATTCATATGGCTTTGGGTATACATACGGCGAGGAATAGCCAGGCGAACCAGGTCCAGGGCCGCTGGCGCCTCGCTGCCGTCAGGTTTCTTGCCAAACATGGCGGTACCGATTTCACATCCCCGGATGCCACCGTGTATATACAATTCCACTGCAAGAGACTGGCCCGGGTATTGCAAGGGTGGGATATGTGGCAGGAATTCCCGTGCATCGATATAGACTGCATGGCCCCCGGCCGGCTTCATGATCGGAACCCCACATTGGGTCAGGTGACGCGCTACATACTGGGTCGACGCAATCCGGTAGTTCAGGTAGTCCTCCTGCACCACTTCCTCGAGTCCGACGGCAATGGCCTCCAGGTCTCTGCCGGTCAGGCCCCCGTAGGTGGAAAAACCCTCGGTCAGAATCAGCCGGTTGCGGCATTCGACTGCCCAGTTTTCATTGTTCATCGCCAGCCAGCCGCCGATATTCGCCAGGCCGTCCTTCTTGGCGCTCATGGTGCAGCCATCGGCGTAGGAAAACATTTCCCGCACGATCTCCACCACGGGTTTATCTTCATAACCGGGTTCGCGGAGCTTGATGAACCAGGCGTTTTCGGCAAAGCGGCAGGCGTCGATAAACAGGGGAATGCCATGGCGGTCGCAGACTTCTTTGGTCTGGCGAATGTTTTCCATCGAAACGGGCTGACCACCCCCGGAATTATTGGTTATGGTGAGCATGCACATTGGGATGTTGGCCGCACCACGCTCTTCGATAAACCGCTTCAGCGCTTCGATATCCATATTACCCTTGAAGGGGATCTCCAGGTCCGGTTTTTGCGCTTCCGGGATGACCAGATCAACCGCGTCTGCTCCCTGGGCTTCGAGGTTGGCGCGTGTAGTGTCGAAATGTGTATTGTTGGGGACGGAATGCGAGGAATTGGTCACTACGGTGAACAGGATACTTTCGGCTGCGCGGCCCTGGTGTGTGGGAATAAGATACTTGAAAGGCATCAGGTTCTTGACGGCCGCCTCAAAGCGGTAAAAAGAGGGGCTGCCCGCGTAGGATTCATCACCCTCCATGATGGCGCTCCACTGGCGCGCACTCATGCTGGACGTGCCGGAATCGGTCAGCAGGTCGATCAGTACATCGTTCGAATGCAGGGTAAACAGGTTGTACCAGGCATCCTTGATGTACTGCTCGCGTTCCTCCGTTGTTGTCATACGGATGGGTTCAATCGATTTGATGCGAAATGGTTCTATGATGGTTTTCATTATCTGTATCCCAGGATTTTTTGAAATTTTACAGGGGCAGGGCAGTGGTGTACTTGACCCGGCGCAAGGCAAAGCTCGAACTGGCCGAGTGAACACTGGGATGGTGCAGGATCATCGTGTTCAGGAAATCGTTGTAGGATTCCATGTCTTTGGAAATGATCTGCAGCAAGTAATCCCGGTCGCCTGATACCGAGTAACATTCCATGACTTCGGGCAGGCCCTCTACGTACTCTTCAAAATCCTTTCTCGTCCGGTCCGAGTGCTGCACCATGGAAACCGAAAGCAATACGTGAATCTGCAGCCCAAGGGCCCGGGGATTCAGCAGAGCCACTCGTCCTTCGATCAGGCCGGCATCCTCCATTTCCCGGATACGCCGCCACACCGAAGTGCGCGACATGCCGGAGCGTTCCGCGAGGTCGATCTGGTTCAGCGCGGTGTTATTTTGCAGGGCGTCGAGTAAACGGTAGTCCGCCTTGGTCAGTTTTTGCATAACAGAAATTTCCTGGAAATGAAAATTTTGAAATTAATGATGCAAATATACCCAATTATGCAGGTTTGCGAAACATGTCCAGGCGTCTATTCCAGTAATCGCAAAAATGAACGAAAAAGGATGATCCGCCGGCGACGTGAATTCCGGTGAATCAAAAAATCGATAATGTACCTGAACCCCTCATTCGGTATTACAATGGGTAAAAGGGGTTTCATCCGAGTACGGGAGTTTTAGTAAATGAAGAAGCACGCTTTTTTATGCTTGATGTTCGCCGTCATGTTCCTGGCGGGTAGTAATGTCATGGCTGGCGATAAAGAGCCGTCTGGAACGGTAGTGATAGACGAAACACAGATCATGGTGATTGTTGGTGGCAGCAAGGGTGGCGGAACCCTGCTGCTTGGTGACAGCTCATACAGTTTCAGCACGGGTGGTCTCAAGCTTGGTATCGTGGGTATTCAGAATGTCCATGTGACCGGCAATGTCTACGATCTGAATAATGTGAAAGATTTCCCGGGTACTTACCTGCAGCTGGACGCTGACGCTACCCTGGTCAAAGGCGCCGGTGGATTGTGGATGAAAAACAGTAAAGGCGTCACCTTGTACCTGAAGTCCAACAACGAAGGGCTGGCATTGAGCGTGGGAGTAACGGGCCTGAAGATCACGATGAATTAGGAATCCTGATTCAATGATTTACGGAGTTCCATGATAATGGCAATTCGACTTCGCGGCATGGTCCGGCATGTGCTTATGATCGGTTTATACGGTTCAGCCGGGGCGGCTTTGGCACTGGTCGTTATTTTTGTTTTATTCATGAATAATCGCCCGGATCTCAGCATCTGGCACCTGGCTGGACTCGATGAGGAGTTCACGGCAGATTCCGGCGTCTCGTCATTCGAAGACTACCTGGCGCTTGAGGACAGACTGTTCAAACAGCTGGACGAATTGGTTTACGCGAAAATCGAGCCAGAGCAAAAAGGTGTGATCAATCGCTACAATCGAGGCAGCCTGTCGGACCCGGAGCGATGGCCCCGGAACTGGAACCGCAGTTACGAACTTCCAGTGAAGTCGCCCAGGGCGGCGGTGCTGCTTCTGCATGGCATGTCTGATTCTCCGTATAGCCTTCGGAACCTGGCTGAGCGCCTGCACAAAGCAGGAGTATACGCCGTCGGACTCCGGGTGCCGGGGCACGGAACGGCGCCTTCCGGCCTGACCACGGTCACCTGGCAGGACATGGACGCGGCAGTTCGAATCGCGGTGCGTCATGTGGCGGAGAAGGCAGGCAGCCAGCCTGTGTATATCGTTGGCTATTCAAATGGCGGTGCACTGGCGGTGAACTACGTGCTCGATGCCTTGAATGACGCCACCTTGCCGCAGATTAACCGGGTGGTTCTGTTATCGCCGGAGATAGGCTTGGCCAAAGTTGCGGCACTGGCGGTGTGGCAAGCTCGTCTCGGTAATTTGCTTGGGCTTGAGAAACTGGCCTGGAATGGCCTCCTCCCCGAATACGACCCCTACAAATACGGTTCTTTTGCGGTCAATGCCGGGGACGTAGCATACCGGTTGACCAATGAGATTCAGAGAAGCATCACTGCCCTGAGCGCAAACGGCAAACTCAAGGGGATTCCGCCCATACTGGCATTTACATCGATTGTAGACGCCACTGTTACAGCACCCGACCTGATTAATGGTCTGTTTGCGCGTTTGCCCAAAGCCGGGCATGAATTGGTGCTATTTGATATCAACCGCATGGCCGACATTGAGCCACTCATGAAATGGGATCCATCAAAGATGTTTGCTGCCTTGCAGCGGAATCCCGGACGGACATTTACCTTGAGCCTGCTGACCAACAAGAACGGCAGTAGTCGGGATGTGATGCTGGTTAGCAAAAGCCCGGAGGAGAGCGATTCAAGCGACACAGACCTGGGCTTGACATGGCCCGACGATATCTATTCCCTGGCTCACGTGGCGCTGCCCTTTCCACCCCATGACCCTTTGTATGGAGGGGAAGGTGATTCGAAAAGCCCTGGCATCCACTTGGGAGACATCGCTTTGCGAGGTGAACGAGGGGTTCTGCAGATACCGCCTTCAGATATGCTGAGGTTGCGGTGGAATCCTTTTTATTCCTTCCTGGAAAGCAGTGTGCTCGAATTTCTTGAGCTGGATGAACACTAGCCGGTATATTGCACGAAGGCGGGCTGGATGGTGAGCGGCCGGCTTCCTGCTACAACGTAAATTTTGGATTACTGCCATTTCGCTACGCCGGACAAGAGGACAAATTTTCATGCATCTTTCACGTTTCCCCCGAGTACGGCTTGCCCACTTGCCGACTCCGCTCGAAGCGCTTTCGCGCTTGTCAGAGCACCTGGATGGACCAAATCTGTACATCAAGCGAGACGACTGCACCGGGCTTGCGACCGGCGGGAACAAGACGCGAAAGCTTGAGTTCCTGATGGCGGAGGCACTCCAGGAAAAGGCCGACACGATCATCACGCAGGGTGCAGTGCAATCCAATCACGCACGCCAGACAGCCGCTGCTGCTGCCCGGCTCGGCATGGGATGCGAACTATTGTTCGAGAATCGCGTCCAGGATCCTGATGACGCTTATCTGAATTCGGGCAACGTGCTTCTGGATCGGCTGCTGGGCGCCAATATGCATCACTATCCGAAAGCTACGGACATGAATCAGGCCATGAGCGACCTCGCCGAAGAGCTTCTAGGTAAGGGAAAACGCCCTTACATCATCCCTGGCGGTGGCTCGAATCCCGTCGGGGCGCTCGGTTACGTCAACTGTGTGCTCGAATTGCTGTCGCAGGCCAATGACCAGGGCCTGGTGATTGATCACCTGGTCCACGCCACCGGTAGCACCGGAACCCAGGCTGGGCTGATAGTTGGCCTGAAAGCGATGCATAGCGGAATACCGCTGCTCGGCATCGGCGTAAACGCACCGAAGGAACTCCAGGAAGAGAATGTTTACAAGCTTGCGGTCGAGACAGCCGATTACCTCGGCGCCGGCGGCTGTGTGCAGAGAGACGATGTCGTCGCCAATTGCGACTATGTTGGGGAAGGCTATGGCATAACGACCGATTCAATGAAAGAGGCCGTGTCGCTACTGGCCCGGCTCGAAGGTATCCTGGCCGACCCGGTCTACAGCGGCAAAGGACTCGCCGGGATGATCGATCTGATCAGAAAGGGTTACTTCAGGAAGGGCGAGAACGTTGTATTCCTGCACACCGGCGGCTCGGTGGGTCTGTTTGGTTATTACGGGCAGTTGCTCTGAAATGCCGGTCAGACAGGTCTGTAAATAAAGGTACAAAGGTGGAATTTTCAAAGTTTGGCAAGCGCTTCACCCGTCACACCGGCGCCAGTGAGTTGATGGATGACATGGGCGCCGCGATGGACGGGTCCGGGTCAATGACTTGCCCCATGTTAATGCTGGGCGGCGGGAATCCGGCCCGTATCCCGGAAGTTGAGCAGGTTTTCAAGGACCAGTTGGCGGCAATCATTGGCCAGCCGGACGAGTTCTCCCGCATGGTGGGAAACTATTCCGGTTCGGCGGGTGAAGGCAGATTTCGCCGGGCGCTCGCCAGTCTGTTGCAAAAGCATTACGGCTGGGATCTCGACGAAAACAATATCGCGCTGACATCCGGCAGCCAGAATGCCTTTTTCATCCTGTTCAACCTGCTGGCCGGCGACATGGTGCAGACCGGCGCACACAAACAAATCCTTTTGCCCATGGCGCCTGAATACATCGGCTACAGCGACGTGGGCGTGAGTAAAAACATGTTTCAGGCCAGTCGGCCGACCATCGAATACCTCGACAAAGGGCTGTTCAAATACCATGTGGATTTTGACGCGATCGACGTGAACGAAAATATCGGCGCGATTTGTGTTTCACGGCCTACCAATCCGACCGGAAACGTATTGACCGACGATGAAATCAACAAGCTGCTAGGGCTCGCCGAGGCCAGCAATGTTCCCCTGATTATCGATAACGCTTACGGCACCCCGTTTCCGCACATCATCTTCACCGAGGTGAAGCCGCTGTGGAACGAGAACATCATCCTGTGTATGAGTCTGTCGAAGATCGGTCTGCCCGGCATTCGGACCGGTATTGTTATCGCGCGCGAGGAAGTCATATCTGCAGTCAGTTCGATGAACGCGATCATGCATCTGTCTGTCAGCAGCGTCGGCGCGGTTTTGCTGCACAAACTGGTGGAGTCCGGCGAGATAATCGACATCAGCGATAACATCATCACGCCTTATTACCGAAGCCGGGTTGAGCAAGCGCTTGCCTGCGTCCGCAGTGAGTTTGAGGGTATCGAGTATCACATTCACGTACCCGAGGGGGCGTTGTTCCTGTGGCTCTGGTTTCCGGATCTGCCGATTACCAGCGCAGAGCTTTATTCAAGGCTTAAACAACGGGGTGTGCTGGTGTTATCCGGTCACCATTTCTTTCCGGGGTTGAAAGAAGACTGGCGGCACAAGAATGAATGCCTGCGCATGACCTATTCGCAGGATCCCGAATCTGTCGCCGCAGGGATTAGAATCATCGCTGAAGAAGTTCGCCGGGCCTGTGATTGAACGCAAGCAAAATTCGGTCATGTGACTATTTATTCGTAAAGCTGAACAGGCGGGAGCATTTTCTCATGGGTCCTTTGGCAGGAATAAAAGTTGTGGAGATCGGTGCTCACGGGCCGGCGCCGGTTGCCGGCATGCTGTTGGCGGATCTTGGCGCCGAAGTAGTGCTGATTGAACGTGAAAGTAGCGATTTAATGGCGAGCCTCGGCCAGGACCATAGCGCGAAGGCCTTTTTCAACCGTGGAAAGAAGTCGATTGCACTGGACCTGAAAGAGCCTGGGTCGGTTGAAATTGCCCTTAAACTTATCCGCCGTTCCGATGCGCTGATCGAGGGATTCCGCCCCGGGGTGATGGAACGCCTTGGCCTGGGACCGGATGAGTGTCTCGCGCTCAACCCCGGGCTGGTCTATGGGCGCATGACCGGCTGGGGCCAGGATGGCCCACTGGCCGGGGCGGCCGGCCATGACCTCAATTACATTGCCCTGACGGGGGCTTTGTTCTATTCAGGACATAAAGATGAGCCGCCTTTTGCACCGCCGACCTATGTGGGTGATATCGGGGGAGGTGCATTTATGTTGGTTCTTGCTGTGGTATCCGCTTTATTGCACGCCAGGGGTGGAGGAAAAGGACAGGTAATCGATTCGGCCATTACCGATGGCGCCGCCACGATGTCTGCCTTATTGCTGTCGCTTCACCAGATGGGTTTGTGGACCAACAACCGCGCCGATAATATCATCGACAGTGCCGCCCCCTGGTATGACACCTACGAATGTGCAGACGGTAAATATGTCACCGTCGGAGCCCTTGAACCGCAGTTTTATCAAATCCTGATCAAGTTTCTGGGCCTGGATGGGGACCCGGATTTCGCGAATCAAATGGACCGGAAAAAGTGGCCGTCAGCCAAGCTGAAGATGGCGCAGCTTTTCAAATCCAAAACACGGGGTGAGTGGTGTGAGCTGTTGGAAGGTACGGATGCGTGTTTTGCGCCCGTGCTGAATTTTGAAGAAGCACGGGCGCACCCGCACAACCTGGCCCGCAAGACATTCATAGATCCGGGCGGCGTACTGCAACCGGCGCCTGCACCCCGGTTCAGTTCGACAACCCTCACCATCCAGTCTCCTCCCCCATTCCGCGGTGAGCACACCGACGAGATTCTGGAAATGTTAAAACAATCCAGAGAGGAGATGTAAGAGCGTGCTTGCGCGCGACCTAGAGCGGTCGACCCCAAGGGACCTCATGCAATATGCGGGCTAGCCTGCGACCAGCCTGGTTTCCGGGTGTACCCGTTCGCTGTTGCCAAGAATTCCGGTCTGGTGCAATGCGCTTTCCAACTGTTGCCAGCGCTGTTCGAGCGTGCCGGTAATTCCCAGCGACATTCTGACCAGGCCCGGTGAAATACCTGCGACGCTTTTATCTTCATCGGTCATCTCGCTGGAAGTGCTGCTGCCGGAGCAGGACATCAGCGTGTCGAAATACCCCAGGCTGACCGCCACGTAGCCGAAGTGGTGTTTGTTCTGCAGCAGGTCCAGCAATTCGTTGGCGAGTGTTTCGGTGCCCACGTCCAGGGTGAGGATGCCACCATAACCATATTCAGCGCATTGCAGTTTACTGAGCAGGTAGTGGTCCGGGTGAACAGGAAGACCGGGGTAGGTTACCGCCAGGCCCCTGGCCTGCAACCGTTCAGCGAAAACCTGTGCGCGCAAGCTGTGTTCTTTCATCCGCAATGGCAGGTGCGGAATGCGCAGGCTGATGTTGAATGCCACTTGCGGATCCATGGTCGGACCGAGGATCATCAGCATGCCCGTGTGCAGGTCCATCAGCTCTTGAATGAATTCCTGGTCCGCGCACACGGCGCCGGCGATGTAATCCGATGCACCGTTGATGAACTTGGTCATGCTGTGCACCACGATATCCGCGCCCAGTGCCTTTGGGCTCAGGATCAGCGGACTGAAGGTATTGTCCACCACCAGTTTTATGCCATGTCGCTGAGCGATCTTACTGAGCCCGGGGATATCTGCAACCCGCAGCGTCGGGTTGGCGATGCTCTCGGTGAAAATGACGCGTGTGCGCTCCGTTATCGCAGCTTCCACTGCCTCGAGATCAGTAATATCGACCAGGGTGGTCTCGATGCCGGTCTTGGGTGGCAACAGGTCATGCATCAGGGCATATGTGCCGCCGTAAATTGTATTCGAGGACACTATGTGGTCCTGCGCATCACACAACTGCAATAGCGTGGATGAAATGGCGGACATGCCACTGGCAGTGCAGTAGGCAGCTTCGGTCCCTTCCAGTGCAGCCAGTTGTTTGCCCAGGGTGTAAACCGTTGGATTGAAGTGACGACCATACAGGTAACAGCCGCCTTGCTCGGGGCCTTTCTGTCCGCGGAAGATTTCCGGCATGGTGCGCGAATGTAATACGGTGAAAGTGGTGCTCGCCTCTACCGACATGTTAACGCCGCCATGTTCACCGAATTCGTGGGGGGCTTTGGCCAGAGTCTCTACGGGGTTGCGTGGTTTCATCAAAATTTCCAGATAGTATTCTAAATGATAGGTATATTATAAAATAATATTTGAATCTATAAGTTACATACGAATTATATTCGTTATTATGGTAAATTTATCACAGCTGGTCGAACAGACTTCAAAAATCATGATTGCCCTGAAACAAAACTCGGTTTTCCTGACCGGCTTTGTGAAGTGTTATGATATTTTCAGTGGAATTTAAATATCGAAGACAGGGAAGCTTATGACTTATTTATCAAAACACATGTTTTTCGCCTTATTTCTAGGTCTGTTCCTGGCCGCTCAGGCTGAAGCTCAGGAAAAGACAATGTACAAATGGACTGATGAAAATGGTGTAGTCCATTTCACTGACGTGCGCCCGCAGGAGCAACAGGGGCAGCAGGTACAGGAACAGGTTATTCCCATGGATGAGGCGCCGGCCACCCCAAACCCTTATTCGCAAAGCGCGACGACGGAACCAACCCTGGGTGAGCAAAAACGTGCGGAGTTGGCCCAGAAACACCAGGAAAACGAAGCCAACAGGGCAATGGCCAGCGCAGAATGTGCCGCGTGGCAGGCAGAGTTAGACCGCCTGGAACCGAACCGGCGAGTCTTTTTCACCAATGAGCAAGGTGAAACGGAACGCATGGATGACGTGGAGCGCACGAACCGTGTAGCCGAGTTGAAAGCCCAGATTGCCAGGAACTGCAAGTAAGCGGCGTCCCGATACTGAGTCAAATACTGACGACGTATTATCTGCCCGTATTCCTTTGAATGAAGTCGAGCATCTGCTTGCCTATGGGGTTTCCGGGATGCATCCTGACCATGTCCTCAACAATGGGCCGGGCTTCTTCAAAGCGGCCCCGTTTCAGGTAATGGTCCGCCAGCCCATACTGAAAATCCAGGCTCTGCGGCTCAATCGTCAGCGCTGCGCGCAGTTCGTTCTCTGCACGCGCCGGGTCTTGCAGGCTCTGGTAAAGAAGCCCCAGGTTGTAATGGATGCGGGCCCGACCGGGCATGCCTTTCGAAGCCTGTTCGATGTAGATGACGGCTTCACGGGAGCGTTGCATTTCCACCAGCAACAAGCCCAGGGAATACGCCAAATCGTATAGCTCCGGATGCGCCGTCACTGCCTCGCGAAGCAGTTGTTCCGCCTGTTCGTTTTGTCCCTTCTGATTGTAGAGTACAGCCAGGTTGGCAATGGCCGGGAAAAACTGTTTGTCGATGCGGATGGCTTCCTCGTATTGCCTGATCGCATCCTCCGGCCGGTTCAGTTCGGCATACAGGTTGGCGAGGTTGTGGCGGGCAAAGGCAAAATCTGCGGAATACTCCATGGCGTCCTCAAACTCTTGCAGTACTGTCCGGGACAACTCCTGTTGATCTGCATCCAGGTGTTGGGTCATAGCGCCGGCCAGGCGCCTGGCGGCCTCGATACGTACGGTCTTGATCGGGTCATACAACATGGGGGCCAGCAGCTTCGCCAGTTTTTTCGGATCAGGCGGATAGATGTTGGTCACCGCAGTCCGCCGGATCAGAGCCTCTTCATCCATCAGGGCAATTTCCATGGCCTGCAGTGTCTCTTCGCCGGGATAGCCAGCCAGCAGGAAAAGCGCCGTGGCCCGCACATTGACCGGGTAGAGCGGGTCGCCTGCCAGGCGGATCAGGTCCGCTTCGGCATCGGCATCTCCTGCGCGGCCCCTGGCGATTACAGTTCCGTAGTGTGCCGCGCGGCCGGGCCCGTACCACTCGCTCACGGTTTGCTGCGACCACTGCGAATCCTGGTCAACATGGCAGCGCAGGCAGGCGTCTGGTGCGCCAATGGCGGCATCCAGCGCAGGGTCGGGGATCCTGAAGCTGTGGTCAGGGCGGTAATCTACACCCATGTAGTACCGGCCTGGCATGTGGCACTCGACGCATTGCGCACCGGTTCCAACTTCAAAAAGTACTTCGCCTTGCGCTGATCTGATCGGCTCGCCTGCGTCGTTTTCCTGCTTGTGAAAATGATGCTCTGCCGTGTCGTACTTTGCAGCGCGGTGGCACTGCAGACAAAGCGCGTTGCCCTCTTTGACGGGTTCTATGGAATGCACGTCGTGGCAGTCGCTGCAGCGCACATCGTGGTGGTACATCTTGCTCTGCGTGAACGAACCGTACACGTATACCTCTTCCAGGATCTGGCCGTCGGCAAAGTAAATGTCTTCGGTCAGCAGGCTGGGCAGGAAATTGTCCAGCAGGTCCGTTTCGGTGTGTTCATAGTCGCCCATCGCCCCGCGGCGCGAATGGCACGGAGCGCACAGTTCCACCAACTCTCTCGAGTCGATATTGGAAGTCTGCGCGGCCAGCTCGAAATTCGAGGCCTGCGGCCGGGCCATTTCTGACATTTCAGCCCAGTCCACGTGCCGGGAACCGGGGCCGTGGCAAGCCTCGCAGCCCACGTCGATATCCGACCAGGTGGTGTTGTAACTGTCGGTTTCGGGATCGTAGTTTTTTTCCAGATTGGTGGAGTGGCACTGGGCGCACATGCCGTTCCAGTTCTGTGCAGCATTGGTCCAGTACAGCCAGTCGTCCGGTTCAATCGGGCCCTCGGGAGGTACGCGGTACCACTTGTTATCCCGGGAGTCCCAGGCAATGTGCAGGGTTTGAAGCCGGCCGCCGGGAAAGGGGACCAGGTACTGCTGCAGCGGGTACCAGCCAAAGGTATGGGTAATTTCGAACTCGCCCATCTCACCACCCGGGCCATTGGTGAAGACAAAATATTTACCGTCCTTTTTATAGAAGCGTGAAGTGACCCCGTGCAAGGTGAACTCAGCGTCGTTGAAATCCCCCAGGACCGAGGTTTCGTTTGCTACATCCATGGCAAGGTCGTGGTGGGAACCCTCCCAGCTGTCATATTCGCGGTTGTGGCAGTCCCGGCATGCAACACTGCCGACGAAGGTCGATGCAGGAGTCGATATGACAACGTCGTTTCCGTTTTTCACGATTGCAAAATAATAGGCCGGCAAAGACACCACGATAACCAGCCCTGCCAAAAGGCCGGTCAATTCCCAGCTTGCCGTTGTATTGTTTCGCCTGCTCATGTCATTTTTGGATAGGTTACCTGGTCTGCCGCAAATTCAGATCGCTTTCTGAGCTTGCTGGTATCCACCTTGAGCACGTTGTTTTCAATCACGATCGGGTAGAGGTCAAGGGCCCGCGGTGCGGGCGGGTTGATAACCTCGCCCCTGATATCAAACTCTGAAGAATGGCACGGGCAGATGAATCTGTTTTCCCCGGACACCCAGGGAACCGTGCAACTGAGGTGGGTGCAACTGCGCGACATGGCCAGGAAACCGCCATCCTCCAACCTGGCGAGGTAAAACTTTCCCCGTACAAAGGCGCTTACGGTGCCGGGTTCGAAATTATCTACTGCCCCGGCAACTATGATGGCGTCCTGGTCTGCACCAGCTGTCCCCGGCTTGCGGAGACTGAAAAATGCAATCACCATGACGATCAGTTCAGCGAAGGCCACTGCGCCCAGAATTCCCCACAGCCTGGTCAGAAAAGATCGACGGGAAAGAGTTTCTTGTTCCATGTTTTTATCCTGCCCACATCAGTTGCATGCCCGTCCCACGGAACCAGATTCCGATGACCGTCAAAACGACAAAGGCCGTCATCAACAGGGTGAACAAGGCCTGGACGGCTTCGTTGTTGCTTGCTTTGAATCTATTTTTCATCACGTAATAAAAGCCCGTGCAGGCGGCCAGTATGATGGTGAACGGCAGCAGCCCGTTGTTGATTATGTTGGGTGGTCCGGACAGGCTGGCGCCGATGACAAACTCATCCAGTAATACGCCGGCAACAGTGGCTACTGTGGCAATCACAACGGCAATGAGCGCCATTTTCCGGCCTTTGTGGGAGCAGAACCAGACCCCGGCCGTTTCAGCCTGATAGTTGATGTAAGGGATCAAAAGAAGCCCGGCTAGCAGTAGAAGCGGTATAACGAACACGGAAAATACCGGGTGGAAGTGCATGAGCATTTCCTGTAAACCCATAAAATACCAGGGCGCCTTGGTGGGGTTGGGGCTCAGGCCGGGGTTTGCCTTGTCGGCAAGCGGTGCGTCGAAAAACATCGATATGAGCAGGATGACGGCAAGCAGAACCAGGGCCACCGCCACCTCGCGCACGATCAGGTTGGGCATCGACTCCACGACGGCGCCCTGGATGGCAGGATCTTCCGTGGGTGTACGGGGAATAACCAGGCCGTTTGCCTTGCGTGTGCGCCAGAAGTGGAAAGGCAGGGTGAACAACAGCAGGGCCGGCAGGATGGCTGTGTGAATAGCATAGAAATTCAGGATGGTCGTTGGGCCGGGCTCCGCCCCCCCCAGTACCAATTGCTTTAGTCCTGGCCCCACCACAGGCATGTACTCAAGCATGGAAGTACTGATGGTGATCGCCCAGTAAGCCAGTTGATCCCAGGGCAGCAGGTAACCGGTAAAGTTGGAAAAAATCACGGCGGTAAACAGCGTCAGGCCGATGATCCAGTTGAACTGGCGGGGTGCGGCAAAAGCGCCGGTATAAAAGACCCGCAGAAAGTGAAGGAAGGTCACTAACAAAAGCCCGTTTGCGCTCCACCGGTGGATATTTCTGATCAACTGACCGAATGGAACATGGTTGTTCAGATAGAGGATGGAGTCATAGGCTCTGCCGGGAAAAGGCTCATATACAAACTTGAGCATCAAACCGGTGCCAAAGAGCAGAAAGACCAGTACTGCGGCCATGCCGCCAAGCCCCCAGGTCAGGGATAGCCTGAGGGTGCGTTCCGGAACCACCCTGGGTCTGAAATGCAGCAGCAAACCCCTGAAGTACTTCTGGTGGTCCGGTTGCTCGTTAACCGTTTTGCGGTCACCAGGAAAAACTGACAAGCGGATACGTTGCAGGATATTCAAGGTATTTACATCATCAATGTCTTAAGTGTTTTCAATGTCTTAAGTGTTTTTAGTGATTTGTTGCTGAATATTGCACTTTTAAGATGTTTATTCAATTTTTTTTCGCAACAAAACACCACTGGATCAAGTGCGCGTTCCAGCACTTGATAGCGGGATCCGGAAGATATGCCAGCCACCATCCGGGAACGTGCCTGGACATCGCCAATCTGGTATTCGCCTTAACGCCAGTATCGGTTAATATCGCACATACACCTGGATCAGGTTTTGTATCGGACTACGGCATCTCCCATTGTGAGCCTGTTTAAAAATAAAATGCGCTTTTTCGCAATACCAGCCCTCATGTTTTGCTGGGCAGGTCAGTTGTTTGCGCAAGATCTGGAACCACGTCGTTGGACACAGATGCCAAGCGGTCTGAATTTCGTCGGCATTGGTATCGGGCATATTGAAGGCGATATATTTTTCGACCCGGTATTGCTGGTCGAAGACGCAAAGTATGATATGGAAGCGGCTGGCCTGGTTTATGTGCGGTCCTTGAGCCTTGCGGGTAAAAGCGCCCGTGTTGATTTCACTTTGCCATACCGTGCAGGCCGCTGGGAGGGCACCGTAGATGGTGAACTGGTTCATTTCCGTCGGCGCGGATTGAGTGATCCTCGGATTCGGTTTTCCATGCTGCTTTACGGTGGGCCCGCGCAGACGCCGGCAGAATTTGCCAAGAGCAAAAAATCCAATACGGTTGTCGGTGCTGCGGTGGCGGTGTCAATGCCATTCGGAGAGTACACCAGTGAACGACTGATCAACCTGGGAACAAATCAGTGGATTGTAAGGCCGCAATTGGGTGTTACCCATACCCGGGGAAAGTGGACCGGAGAACTGACCGGTTCAGTTTTTCTGTACAGCGATAACAATGAATTCTGGGAGGGGACCCAGCTGGAAACTAACCCGCTTTGGGCATTGCAGGCGCATCTGATTTATGCGTTCAAACCTGGCTTGTGGGCATCTGTCAGCACGGCCTATGGTATAGGTGGTGAAGCAAAAGTTAATAAAGTCGCCAAAAACAACCTTGCCGGGAACTGGCTGTCTGCCTTGAGCTTCGGTTTTCCAATCGACCGGAGACAAGGGATCAAAATTACCCTTTTAATGGGCCGGACACAAAAGCCCACGGGTGTCGACATCAACAGCCTCGTGCTTGGCTACTCCTTTATGTTTTGAATTTGTGAACCGCCCCGGAGTTTACTGATTTGGTATTCACCATAGAGATAAGACGGTAAATAATGCAATAGAAAAAACCCCGCGCTGGCGGGGTTTTTGTTAATACTCAATTGATGATCACGGACTTGTTTGCGCTGCATTGACCGGGCTCAGCGCAAGTGCACGCCGCAGGTCATCGATGCTGGCGATTCTTGGGCTATGAGCACCCACTATGGATTTCACATCCAGCCCCATTGTGTCGATAGCCTCTGCCAGGCGTATTGTCACCGCTTGTGCCGGTTGCATACGGCCGTTGGTGGGGTTCGGGAAATGATCGGCTTCAAACAGGATGCCTTCCTCCGGTAACCAGGCTACCAGCAGGTGTTTGGCGTGTGGTGTCGGGCCTATATCAATGATTTCCAGCTTGTGGCTGCCGTCGTCGAATACATACTTGTCTTCCACGAATTGCAGTTTCAGCGAATCTGCATCCGTGGCGGCGGCACGCATGACGGCCTCGTGTTCTTTCACGGTCAGTACCACTGCGTTTTCTGCCTGGTAAGCGGGTACACCCAGCACGTGGTCATTATGATGGTGAGTCATCACGCCGTATTTGATCGGTTTGTCTTTGACCACTTCGCGCAAGGCCTTGATGCGATCCGGGATGCCGGCGGTGCCGCCGACGGCGATCACGTGGTCATCCATTTCGACAAACATCGCGTAAGTGTTTCCTGCGCCCACCAGGAATACACCTTCTTTGACCTCCTGCAGTTCCACCTCGGTGGGTGCAGGTGGGGCAGCTTCAACCAGTTCCAGGTTCTGCGGCACGACCGCATACTGCTCGATGGGCTGATTGACCTCGGTGCTCAGAATATCGATGTGGATATTCGGCTCGTCATTTACAAACAGCTTAAATGTCTTGCTGAAAGGAATACCGTCGATGGTTTCATAGTTTGTGAAGCGGTAATCGACCTGGCCGAAGGGCGGTAAAACGCGCTCGCTACGGCTTAACAGGTGAGTTTCCTTGTCGAAATAAAGGCTTAATGCGGGGCCGACTTCCATCACCAGCGTTATGATGTCGTGCGGCCGGCCTTCAAATTCAACTTCACCCAGCCAGTGCGAAGTCTGGCGCCGGTTCTGCAATTGTTTGACCAGCAAGGGCGCAGTCACGCGAATAAATGGGCCGGAGGTAGTATTGAAGTCTGGCTCGGCGATCGGCGTGACCGTTCCGCCACGATAATCTACCTGCCAGCCTTCGTCACCCTTGATGATCTGGCTGCCGTTAAAATCAAATCCGCCACCACTACCTTTGTTTTTACCCACAAAAGTCTCATTCTCAAAATTGATGGCAGAAAAACTCATTTGCTCGTTTTCATCCCACGGAGGGCCGGGCGAACGGCTCTGGTTGGTGGCCCAGGTAGTAAAATGGCTCTTGCGCGCCACGCTGTTCAAATTAGCGATAGTCTCCGCTCCGCCATAAGCTTCCAGCGCCGCGTCAATGACTTCATTGGCGTGGTTAACCGCCTTGAGCGGCAGGCTTTCTTCAGCGGATAAAAGGGACGTTGCCAGCATCAGGCCGGCTGCAATAGTTGTAAAAATAAGCTTTTTCATAAGAACTCCTTGACGGATCAATACAGAAAAAAGAGGAACCGGTCCATCAACCCGGCAACACTCAGCGCGAAGTGTGCGCTGCGATGAAGCGTATGTCGTTGTTTATTCGATAGACAGATACAGGGCTGCGGTGAACGGCTTTTTGGGTATTGTTAAAACATGTAATCCAGGTACAACCTCACATCATAGAAATCTTTGGTCGCTGTTTCTTCGGGCACAGCTTGCACAAGCTCTGCCTGTTGCCTGACTGGCTCATCTGCAACCACAGAGTTGTCGATGCTCAAAAATAGTAAGCCAATTAGTAATTTTCCTATTGTTCGCATCCAGTAATTCAAAAGCAAAGGTATTAAAATATAAATAATTTTGATTAGTACGTAAACTGGGAGTATAAGTCCGATACTTGCCTTAATGGATGTTGCCATGAAGCCTACAGCTATAGTCATGCTGGTTACCGCAATCGCATGTGCGTCCTCTGGATGTTCTGAACGCGATAGCACGCCGGCGTATTCAGGTGACGACTCAAACGTCGTCGAAGTAACTGCAAGAGGCCTCGAGTTTGAGGCGCCGGACGAGATACAGTCCGGGTGGGCGACCTTCCGGTTCAATAATGAATCCAGCATGATCCACTTCGCCGTTCTGGAGCGCCTGCCTGAAGGCATCGGGCTGAATGATCAACAGGAAGATATCGCGCCGGTATTTCAGGAGGGAATGGACTTGCTGAATTCGGGTGAGCCCGACGCTGCCCAGGAGAAGTTCGTCGAACTGCCCGAATGGTTCCACCAAATCGTGTTCATGAGCGGCCCCGGGTTCACATCGGTGGGAAAAACTGCCGAAACCACCGTGTACATCGAGCCGGGTACCTACCTGCTGGAGTGTTACGTGAAGACGAACGGCGTCTTCCACTCTTATAACCCGTCCCCTACCGCTTATGGAATGGTCCACGAACTCACCGTGACAGCAGAGTCCTCAGACGCGGAAGAGCCCCGTGCAACACTGACGATAACGCTTTCAAGCACACGCGGAATTGAGGTAGAGGGAGACCCAACACCGGGAAAACACACCGTCGCGGTCCACTTTGATGACCAGATAGTTCACGAAAACTTCCTCGGCCACGATGTCCACCTGGCCCGGCTGGAGAGTGATACGGATATCGAGGAACTGGCGATCTGGATGGATTGGTCCCAGCCGACCGGCCTGGAAACACCCGCCCCGGTCGAGTTTTTGGGCGGCACCCACGAGATGCCCGCGGGTGGGACAGCGTACTTTACCGTCCACCTTGAACCGGGCCGTTACGCCTGGATCGCTGAGGTGCCCATGCCGGCGGAGAAGGGCATGCTGAAGACATTCACCGTTGTGAGCGGGAGTGGCAGCGGAGACTGAGAAAAGGATTAGCACCTGGTTCGAGTAATGTCAGCCGCGGGAAACAAAAAAAGCCTGGGAATTGTCGGTGGCCTGACCTCTCCGGCCAGCGATGACCTGTTTTTCAATCTGGTCAAATCAACGCCCGCCGGGGGCGGTGAAGGCTGCTTCAGGGTCATCATGGAACAGAGCCCCTTTGATGATGAAAAGGCAGCGGCGGATGAGTCCTTCAATCCAACATTCCGGAAATTGTATATTTTCAATACCATCACTGCGCTGGAAGAGAGAAAAATTGATGCCGTGCTGCTTAACTGCTTTATCAGCAATACAATTATTGAAGATCTGAAGTCGAGCATTAGCACACCGATCATTAATCTGATGGATGCGCTGTCTTCTTTCGTACGGCGGGAGCACCCTCAGGCACGCAGGCTCGGTATCCTGACTTCCAGTTATGTCAGGAAAGAGCGCTTGTTCGAGAGCTACTTTGATTCCGACAGCTATGATTTGATTTATCCAGCGAAACAGGTACAGGCCGATTCGCCTGAGTTGATACATCAGGCCTGCCAGGAGCTGGCAGACAAGGGGGCCGAACTGATCATTCCCGGCCTGGCGGAGCTACCGCTTATTTTTGAGTCTCTGAGAGCCCGGCAGTTGATCCCCGTGATCGATTCCAATCAGGTTTACGCGAATTACGCAGCCGCATACCGGGGTGGTGCTACGGAGAAAACATTTAAATTGGGCGTGGTCGGTGGTGTAGGTCCTTCGGCAACGGTCGATTTCATGGACAAGATCATCAAGAACACCAAGGCGGGCAATGACCAGGAGCACATACGGATGGTGGTCGAACATAACCCCCAAATTCCCGATCGCACAGTGTACCTGGTGAGTGGCGGACCGGATCCAACCATACCGCTTTACGCAGCTTGTAAACGGTTGGAAGCCAATGGCGCCGACCTGATCGCGATACCGTGCAACACTGCACATGCTTTTATAGTTCGTTTCCAGCAATACCTCTCTATTCCCATCGTCAACATGCTGGTCGAGACCGTGGATATCATCAGGCAACAGTGCGCGGACGCCAGCGTCGTTGGAGTGCTGGCGACAACCGGCACGCTCCAAAGCCGTGTCTACCACGAATTACTGGAGCAAACAGGCTACGACGTACTGGTTCCGGATGAGCAACACCAGGAAATCCTGATGGATGTCATTTTTGGCGAAAAAGGCATCAAAGCGGGATTCACCAAGGGCGTTTGCCTGCGGGACTTTCATAAAGTAATCAAGCATGTCGTGGACAGAGGCGCTGATGTCCTTATCCTGGGCTGCACCGAACTGCCCTTATTGGAGTTGCCGCAGAAAAGTGTCACGAGCCTGGATCCCACGGATATTCTGGCGAGAAAATGTGTTGAAATGAGCCTTCACGAATCTGATTCGGCCCTGTAGCAGAGGAATATTCTTGTCACTGACAGGCCCGTAAGCGTTCCGGCAGATCAACGAAGTTAGCGGTGGGCGATGACCGAAAGCAATGAAATCGGCAGGACCGTCTTTTTCTGTAACTGCAATGGCAAATTCCTGGACCGGAACCTGCCCCATGCATTCAACTGCTTGGCACCGGTGATCAGCAGATCCGGGACAGTCTGCCGCAACTCTTCGAGGATCTCCTTCAATGGCTCTCCTTGCCGAAGCTTGAGCCTGGTTTCCAAACCTTCCGCGCGGCACATCTCAGTAAATTCCCTGCACGCCTGGTCTGCTTTACCTTGCATGCTCTCATCCACATATTCCAGGTATCTCTTGCGCCCCTGGGAATAGAGTTCGTTGTAAAATTTCTTCAGGTAGGGGTCGATGACATGAAGGGCTGTTACTTCAGCCGGTAAGGAAAGGCCCAGGCGAATCGCCCATTGAATGGCCCCTCTGCTATGCGGCTCGCCATCGATACAAACGAGAATCTTCAGAGGCAAGGATCAATTACTCCCGGTAACCCGCAGCATTTCGGTGCCGATCAGCAACACCACGCCCAATCCCAACACCATCTTTACAAGGGCTGCTACCATGCCAATGGTGAAGGCCTTGCCACCGGCCTTCTTCATATCCTCAATTGAAATAGAAAGACCGATGCCCGCGAAGCCAACAGCAAAAAACCATTTGTACACGGCATTCATGGCCCAGAATGGTGAACCTTCAATTTTAGGGCCGCCAAGAGACTCGATATTCAGACTGTTTAAAAAAACCAGCAGGAAAAAGCCAAGGATAAAGACCGGAAACTTATCCTTCACCAACTGCCATTTGTTGATCTCCTGGCCGGGTTCCTGTTTACCGGTGCGCAGGATATAGAACCAAAGGGAAAATAACACCACCAGGGGCAGGAACATGATGCGCGCCACGTTGATCAACACTGCCGTGTCTCTGGCCTCGGTTCCATACCACTCCGCCGCAGCCACCAGTTGCGCGGTATTGAGGATCGCAATGGCGTCCCAGGCGCCGAACTGTGGTTCAGACAAATCGATGCCCTTGCCAATGTAAGGCATCGTGAACAACATCAAGGTGCCGAAGAACAGGATTGTGCCGATGGCATAAGCCATTTCAATGGGACTGGACCGCACCACCGGTGAAGTGGCAATGATAGCGGACACACCGCACACACCGGTGCCGGCGCCCATGATGCCGCCCAGTCCGTCGGACACACCCCACTTTTTACACAACCACATGACAACGATGGCGGTGCCAAAGATGAAAACCGCCGTCAAAGCCAGGCCTACTCCCCCTACTTTTATGACATCGGCCCAGACATAGTGCACACCCAGGATAATAATACCGGGCTTGATGATGGGGCGGGCGATGCTTATTCCCGGGAACAATATCTTCGGTAGCGGTATTGTGTTGCGTATGAGTATGCCACCCAATAACAGGATCGCCACATATTTAAATTGCGCTTTCTCATAAAGAAAGGTGGCCCAGCCCCACTGCTGTCCGACCTCTCCGTCCACCATGTTCAGAGCCTTGCGTTGTTTTTCGATTTCCTTCCTGGCAGGGATCAAGGCCGCGCGATCAATACCGGACTCCATCATCTCCTGCACCTGCTGCTCCAGGGCGGGAATCTTCACCGAAGCAATATTTGCCTTGTGATATTTGCTGACGAGGTGATCCAGGTTCATACCCAGGAAAGCAAACACCAAACAGAACAGGAAACCTGGAACGAACCTGGTCCAGTTGGGAACAAAGAGATGTTTTAGTTTTTTCATTCAGCCCTCACCCAAGCGCACATCAACCGGGTGAAATCAAAAGATATCTGTTGTCAGAACAGATACAGCCCCTCCTTGAAGAAATGATAGATCTGATCCGGGAAGGCGGCGCTGAGGATCAGGACGCCCATGGCGATAATGAGGGCCCAGATATCCTCGCGCTTTTCCGAGGAGAACACATTTTCCGCCATGTGTTTCAGCTCAGTCTCTTGCTCCTGGTCGGAAGCGTCAGGCTTGGTCATACTATTCCTCACTGATTTTGTTGGAAGCGGGTGTATTATTGCTGCCCGTGTATTGGGCATGCCCGGATCTTTCTGATCATGCAAGTGCCCCTGGGTGCAATTTCAATTGGTTTTCCAATGGATAATTGCGTATAAGATGATACAGGGAATGGCGATTACCCGTGCAGGGGAATTGCTGGCAGAAAGGGCGACCGGGATATTCCATAATGATTGAGCGGGCAAAAGTCGGTGTGGCGAACGAGGCAGGCATTGTCAGCGGCCATGTCACCTTCGGCATTCCGCCCTCTGTCGGCATAGTGTTGGCGACTTCGCTCGCGGCACGTTATTGCCAGGAGTACCCGCGGGTTGCCCTGCAGATTCTTGAAGAAATGACCGCTGTTCTGATCGAGCGGCTCCAGGCGGGTCGTATGGACCTGGCGGTGCTAATTAACCCGATGACACCGCGTGATTTGCGGCTTGAAGTGCTGTATACGGAAGAGCTCTACCTGGTTGGCAGTGCTGCATCAGGACTCAGTCCCGATACACCGGTGTCATTCCAAAAACTGGCGGAACTCGATCTCGTCTTGCCAGACGTAGGACACACATTGCGGGAACTGGTGATGGACGCAGCAGCGGGGCGGGGAGTTTCGTTACGGGTCAGGGTTGAAACAGATTCGTTCCACATTCAAAAAGAGTTGGTGGAGCGCGCGGTTGGCCACACGGTGCTACCCTTTGCTGCGGTCCATAGGGAAGTTGCTGAAAGGAGGCTCAGTGCGGCCCCGATCTCAGAGCCGGAGATCAAACGCAGGCTCGTGTTGGCTACCCGCTCAGACCATCCGGTTTCGCAAGCGGCCGGTAAATTGAAAAAAATGCTGAAGCAGGATCTCAAGCACGCGATTGAATCAGGCATCTGGTCAGGCCGCAGCGATAAATTTTGACGTCACCGCGGCCGTATTTCTAATCTGACCTTATTGAGAATTCCTGTGGCCGCAACTCCTCAAATGCCGCGTCTTGCCCTTCCATTTGCGCCTTTATCGCTTGCTGCACGTCTGGCAGGGAAAGCATGCCGGCCTGCCAGGTGGCCATGTAAAGAAGGCTCTCAACGACGCCGTGATCGCGGCTGTAATTAAACATTTCTTTGGTGCCGGTCACCGCCATGGGCGATTGCCGGGCAATTTGCCGGGCGACTGCCATCACTTCGTCCAGCATCTCCTGCCGGGTTTCGAACACGCGGTTTACAAATCCGGTGCTCAAAGCCTCACTGGCTTTGAACTTTCGCGAGGTGTAAGCCAATTCGCGCGCCAGTCCCTGGGGCATCAAGTGTGGCAAGCGCTGCAAGGTGCCCAGGTCGGCGGTCATGGCCAGCGCGGTTTCCTTGACGGTAAAAAAAGCATCAGCGGTGCAATAACGGCTGTCGGCGGCACAGACCATGTCCACACCTCCCCCGATACAACCACCCTGGACAGCCGCCAGGACCGGCATACGGGCATTCTCCAAAGCGTTAAAAGCATCCTGTAGTTCCAGCACCACGCGACGGACACTTTCCCCAAAACGTGCAGGCTCGCCTCCGGCGGAGGCGCCCATATTGGCAAATACCTTCAAATCCATACCGGCCGTGAAGTGTTTGCCAGTGGATGAAATGACGATGACCCGGGCAGCCGCTTCGCGATCGATGGCATTGACCACCCCCGGCAGTTCCCGCCAGAAGGCGGCATTCATGGTATTCAGCTTATCGGGGCGACAAAGCTGAATATGGGCAATTTTATCTTCAATAGAGACATTCAGTGTTTCCAATCCTTCGAGTTCGCTTAAGTTCATCGTGGTTTCCTTTAGCTATGTGTGGTCCTATATGGAGGCTCGCTGGCAACGTGCTCAATTCAGGAGAATAAACTGATTTACTCTCTTCTGGTAGGTGATAGGATTTGATTATTCCCAACGCCCGGAAAATCGAACAATGATACAGCTCGGTCTCGAAACGAAAATCATGAACCAGGAACTGGTTCATGCAACGATAGCGCGCCTGAAGCAGGCCAAAGTGGTACTGCCGACATTCTCACAGTTGCAAGATCCGTCCAGTATTCCGCGCTCAATCATTGAAATGCTCAAGGGTGTATCTCCTGAGCAGGCCCACCCCCTGAACCTGTTTCGGGTCCATTGGCACAATGACCTTAAAACCGGTGGTCTGACCGACGTGCCTGAGCACGTTGTATTGCCACCGGCGCTGACCGGCGTTGATTCGCCAATCGTCGTCCTGTTTGGCGACACTTTTCCGATGATTTCCACCCATAAAGTACTGCCGGCCTACGCTTGCCTGGCGCCGCGTCTCGTCACCGGTCAGTTTGACCCTGGACATCACCGCGCCGTGTGGCCCTCGACGGGGAATTACTGCCGTGGCGGTGTTGCCATATCGCGCATACTTGGCTGCCACAGTGTCGCGGTATTGCCGGAAGGAATGAGCCGTGAGCGGTTCACCTGGCTGGAAGAATGGGTCGTTGATCGTGATGACATCATCAGGACGCCGGGTACCGAGAGCAACGTGAAGGAGATCTATGACAAATGCGCGGAACTGGATGCGGACGAGCGCAATGTGATTTTCAACCAGTTTTCGGAATTCGGCAATTACCTCGGGCACTACCTGGTTACCGGCGCGGCCCTGGAGAAAGTATTCGAGTCCATCCAGGGCGCCGCGGCTGATCTCAGGTTGGCCGCTTTCGTGGGCGCCACCGGGTCAGCCGGAACCCTTGCTGCGGGCGACTATTTGAAAGACCGATTCGGTAGCAAGATTGCTGCCGCGGAGCCTGTTGAGTGTCCCACCCTGGCCTATAACGGTTATGGCGCGCACAATATCCAGGGCATTGGCGACAAGCACGTCCCCTACATTCACAATGTGATGAACACTGATTTCATCATCGGTGTGTCGGACAAGAGTTCTGATGCGCTTAACGTTCTTTTCAATACCGCGTCCGGCCGCGAATTCCTGACTGGTCGCAAAGGCCTGGAGCAGGAATTTACGAACAAAATACTCAATCGCATGGGGCTGTCTTCCAACGCAAATATCCTCGCTGCAATCAAGTTGGCCAAACACCAGAAGCTGGGTCCCAACGATGTACTCATAACCATCGCCACCGATGGCGGCAGCATGTACCAAACCGAAAAACAAAAGACGCTGGAGCAGGATTTTGGTGGCCGGTTCGACCCACTCGATGCGGCTGAGGTATTCGGCCAACATATTGCAGGGCAGGGCAGTGATGAGGTCGCTGAGCTTTCCTTGAGAGACAGGGAGAGAATATTCAACCTCGGTTACTACACATGGGTGGAACAGCAGGGCGTGGCCCTGGCAGATTTCGACAAACGCAGGGACCAGGCGTTCTGGCGCCAGCTTACCGAACTGCCGCCGGTCTGGGACCGGATGATTGAGGACGTCAACTCGTCGGCTGGCGTTTTTTCCGTCAGCCCATAATATCAATGCGTCAAATGATTGACTGAGCAGGACAAGCGCCACACGTGCGGCATTGTTAGTCTACAGTCAGAATTTTGCCGTGGGCATCAATACAGAGGATGAAATAGTGGTCAAGTTAATTATGGTCTTTGCAGCATTGATGCTATCGGCTTGCGTCACTCAGCCGAAAACCGGCAGTGAATCACTACGCATCGTTGGTGACGACCACGGTTGCGAAGTTATCACTAACGTGACCGGGTCGGGAGCATGGGGGAGGAGTAGGGCAGATGCCGCTGAAGGCGCTGTCAATCAGGTAAAAAACCGCGCAACTGCTGCTGGCGCAAATGCTATTTATTTTGAAGATATTGATCCACGCTTTTGGGGATCGACGGTATTTGCCAAGGCTTTACATTGCAGTTAAGAACAATCTGACTAATTACACCTGCATGAACGACCATCCGGTTTGTTCGAAGTCGCCTGATCAGTGTTAGGGTGAGCAGCATTGCAGATTGATAACACCGAGCAGAAAGACAATACTAGAGCGCGATGCCAGCCTCTTGCAGCCGCGCGATCAGCGGTGCAAGCTGGGTTTCGAATCGTCGCCAGCGTGCAAGCGCGTCGCGATACATGGGCTTTCGTACCTGCGCGGCACTCGCCGTTGCGACGGGCGCCGTATTTCTGTCGAACTCCAGACACGCCGGCTCCCAGTCGAGTCCGCAGTGGGCAATAATGTCTTTGGACACGCGCTCCTGATTGTCGACCAGTTCTTCGTACGAGACATCAAGCACGATCTCGGGAAACAACGTTTGCCAGTGCCTCATCAATGTGTCGTAGGCAATGTAGTATTCGGCAAGGTCGTCGAGATCGTAGGAAAAAGGGTTGCCCATGTGAAACAGCGTGCGGTACACCGCCAGACAACTGTCAACCGGGTGCCGCCGGAGGTGGACAATCGAAGCACCGGGCAATGCCTTCGCGATCAGGCCAATGTAGAGAAAATTGGTCAGCGTCTTGTCGATGAAATACGGCGCGTTTGAGCCATAGCTGGCGACGCTTTGAATGTAACTTTGCCCGTACTGATCGGGATCAATACGGACGGATACCTCGAGCAGTTGTTGCCTGTCGGTATGCCGGCCGAGTCGATTCAGTGTCTGCGCGAAGTCGCTTATCTCGCCCATGCTGTCGACCTTGCTGTGACTACTTATTATGCGATCTACAAGCGTCGTACCGCTTCGCGGCAGCCCCAGCACGAATATCGGGCCGCGACGCTCGGGTGCTGCCTTCACGTTCTCTGCGTAGGTACGGTCAAAGAGCTCCGCAATGCGTTTCATGAGAGACACGTCCCACTGGACGTCATACCCCATTTGACGACGATGGCTGTCGGCGCCACGCTTCAGATAGAAAAAACTACGTTTGTCTTTGCCCAGGTCTTCATACTCCTTGGCAAGTGCATAGCACAATGGCGTTTCCCCGGCATCTTTGGGCGCCAATTTGTTAAGTGCCTTCTCAAGCTTGCGGATATGATTGCTATTTGCTGTTTGCTTACGGAGCGTCGAACGATTGTGCCACGCGTCGTAATGATCAGGAGCACGTTTAATGACCATCGAGTACGTGTCCTCGGCTTGCCGCAGGTCGCCCACAAAGATAAATGATGAGGCGAGGCTATACAGATATTGCGGGTTATTGCCATCGAGTTCGACAGCCCGAAGGTAACAACGGTGCGCGTCTTCGTATTTGCCGGCATTCACATATGACTGCGCAACTTTTTGTAGCAGCCTCGCATCGTTGCGAGTAGATTGCTCGACCTTCGCGAGTTGCGCCATCGCTCGATCGTGATGTCCGCAAAACTGGCAGGCCCCGGTGAACTGAAGTTGCAAATCGACATTCTGGGGGGCTCGCCCAAGTGCAGTCTCGACCAGTTGCAACATGTCCTCATAGCGGCCCTGCAGCTGCCGGGCCTTGCCGAGCAGTAGCAGCGCATCGTTTGACTCCGGGTTCGACTCCGAAAAAGCGAGGCAGGCGCTCACTGCTTCGTCAACGCGCTGCTGATTCAACAGTTGCATTATGTTGCGAATAGTAGACTGATACTGTCCTGCAGTCCGGGCGTCAGATCTCACGTCAAAAGCGGTGTTCTAAAAACACGTCGACAGTTCGGGGCAGCGACAGGAACTCCTGGTTGCCATGCCGAAATAGCCGAATGCTGGTGCCATACCCATGTAGGCTTCGGTGAACAAACCTGTTACCTCCGTGCGTTGTCAATATTGCGGACGCATAGGATAACACCCCAGCGCGACAACAACAGCGTCAACAAAGCTGGAGTATAAGCAGCATAAAAGCCCTTTTCCATGAAACGGATATGTACCGAAGCAGTTTTTTTTGTCAGCTTTTCAGGCTTTTCAGTCCTATCACTGCAAAATATCTCAAAAATGGTGTAATGAGTGCTGGATTCTACCTCGTAGCACCGATAATTTAGCCAATTCCTGCTCCCAGGGCGATCAATGTGTCGCCAAAGTTCAATGCCACGGGTATGCCTCTGGAGCAGTACATATCCAGCACGCAGTGCACCCAGGTTACGGCTCTTTCCTGAACGTAGGCTGGGGATTTGAGTACGCCCCGAATAATGACCCCGGCCTTGCGTCCTCACTGGCGGTCCTTTTCTTTTCCTCAAATGCAAACTGTGTCTTTCATAAATTGTTTGGCAATTTCCCATAAAGCTCGCAGATGAGTATCAGTTAACTTTCCCTTTCGATGCGCATCAGTGAGTTTATCCAGCACGACATGGCGTCTGCTGTTTGTATCTGGCGATAAACCTACACGCTCGCCACAGCTTGGGCAGGTGGTCGCATTTGGGCTGACAGACTCACCACAGGCCTTACATTTTGTAAGTTTAGTCATGCTTTCCTCCGGAAGGAGACTTCAGGTCAAGCTGTAGATACTTTGCCTCTTCCAGTTCCTCACAAAGCGCTTCTCCACCGGTAATCACCCGGGTGATTGTAATGTCTCCCTCAGCACTGTCAGCCGGCAGTGAGTAGGTCAATTGCGCATTGCTGCAATCGGTGAAATCGAGGTTCATGGTGCCCACGGGTGTACTGCTGATGGGTTCCGGGTCATCAAAACTGCCGCCAGTGGTCTCCCACACATCAATCTCGGCGGTCGAACCCTCAAAACCGCC
>Ga0209013_10000721_pt1 | contig 30012 bp, 34 predicted proteins | sample Cruoilmetagenom2_FD_187291 | JGI IMG/M metagenome (GOLD analysis project Ga0209013, IMG submission 187291) | Oil polluted marine microbial communities from Coal Oil Point, Santa Barbara, California, USA - Sample 2 (SPAdes) (version 2) | ecosystem: Environmental > Aquatic > Marine > Oil seeps ...
AAGTCACTCCCGCTTAACCTCAAGCTCAGCTATACCATGGGTGGGAATATTAGAGAAAACTAATATACATGTAAAATTGTATAAATAGATAGTGATGATTGATTTTGTCAATGACAGAATGGAGTTGGCATGACATACATCAGTATCGCTGTATTGTTTAGTGTCACGCTGATGATGTACGGAATTGTTGTGATTGTTAAATTCTGGGCTGATAATCCAAGACATGACATCAGATGAATCTATTTATTTGGGCATACACCACGCAAGTTTGTTAATCACGGACATTGGCGCGTCGAAGAATTTCTATAGCGGTGTTCTCGGTATGTCGGTTGACGATAATCGTCCCGACCTCGATTTTCCCGGGTTGTGGCTGAAGGTGGGCGAGCAGCAAATCCACCTGTTGTTGCTGGATAGAACCAGCGATGGGACAGGACATTGTCACCCCGGTCGGGATGCGCATACTGCAGTGTCTGTACGCTCTCTGGATCCGGTTATTAGTACGCTGGAGTCTGCAGATATACCTTATACGATGAGCAGGTCAGGGCGACGCGCACTGTTTTGCCGTGACCCTGATGGGAATGGGCTGGAGTTTGTTGAAGTCTAGTTGTTCTGCAGACTTGAGTACCGGCTGCCGTTTACACGCTTACAGCGCCACATGCCGATTTGAGGTGCTTCGTTGTTACCCGGCCTCGTGTGGGTATAGGACGTCAGCTGTTCGTGCCTGTCCATGCGGTGCTGCAAATCCTTCCAGTGGCTCAGGCGTGAAGACGAGCCGACAAACTTGCCATCGCCTTCTCTGCGTGAAATCCACATGCCAGTCCGATTGAAACTGAATACCGGCAGCAGATCTTTGCGCTGACTGGATCGCTTGATCTTCTTGTTGAGGCTGTCGAGGATCAGTGGGGCACCATCGGGTGTCGGGTAGTAGGCCAGCACCATGTGGGCCTGATTGAGTTCGACCGAGCGCGAGTAGATGAAACGCAGTTTTCGTTCCGGGACACCGAGTTTTCTCAGTGTGTAGTACTTGGCGATGCTGAAGTCTTCGCAATCACCCCTGTTGGTTTCGAGTATCTCGAAGGGTGTCGCCCAGTAGTCGGTCTTGCCCCATTGAGGCGCATCGAAAATGTATTCAGTCTGATTGATCAGGTCATTGACCTTGTAGATCTTGACGATCTCAGGGTAACTCCTACCAACATCCATCAGGCTGCACCAGTTGGCAACGCGCTGACGTGTCGCCTGGTCGTACAAATCAACAGGGTTGTTTTCTGTGATCCTGGTCTCATTAATTTCCGGTGTCACAGGGGCCGTTTGTTCCGGTTCCAGCGGTGCGCGGGAACTGCAGGCGGTCATCGTCAAACTTGTAAGCAATACCATGCCGAGCAGGTACAGGCTGCTTTTTGAGGGAGAGCGAAGTGGGGCAGAAGTCAGTTCCGCAGAGGGAATGGGGTCGTGCCTGTTGTCAGGCTGCGTGTGGGGCGATCTGTTTCCGCTGATCGTCGTCATGTGACCCTGTGCGTGACTGGTTTGGGCGATAGTACGGGAATTAATTCTCCATTGCTAGTGTTTTTTCATAATATACAAGGATTTATCAGGGACATTTAAAGTCGTATGGTGGTTTGGTTGGCCAAATGAATTCGACCACGTAATTAATGTTGTACGTCAGCCTCATCACGCCCAGCCAGGAACCAGCCGAGCAGGAAGCCGAGGACAGAAAAGATGGCAGAGACCAGAATCAGCCAGCGCATTAGCACCAGGGGCTGAGTTTCAACCTCTTCGACATCAATTTTTGTGATGATTGCCCAGGTGGATCGATTAGCAATAATCGGTGCGTAGGCAGACAGCACACGGATGCCCCGGTAGTCATTGATAACTCCAATACCGCTGCGCCCGGCCAATGCCCCCTCAACTGATGGGGTATCGACTTTCGTTTTGAGCACGGTTTCTTCTTCTGAAAAACGAGATCGGGAGCGGAGCAATTTATCACTGCCTACGATGATGGTTTCGCCACTGTCACCAAGCAGTGAAGAATAACGCATGATGTCATTAAACGGGTCCGACTTGAGCTGGATGATGACGACACCAACGAAATCACCTTCGTAATTGACAGCTGTGCCCATGAAAGCGGCGGGTTTGTTATTGCTGGGCGCATAAGGGACGAAGTCTTCGGCGTAAATTTTCCCCGGTACCGGGTCTTCTATTACCTGCATATAGATGGAGGCCAGTTCTGTTTTATTGTATTTCCCCGTATTCAGGTTGGTGGCGAAGTCATCCTCCTTGAATACCGTGTAAACGATATGTCCGTCGGTATCGACAAGAAAAATGTCGTAATAATTACGTATTTTGGCGATGTCATTGGTCCAGGTGTGGTACTCAAGGTGAAGGTTGCTGTAGTCGGAACCATCCTTTGCTGTCATAAGCAGGTTCTTTCTACCTGACGGACTTGGGTTTCCGGAAATGTACAATTTCTGCAGGGTGTCCCTGGCGTCATCGCCAAGCTGATGAAAGGCATCTGTGAAGTCAATCAGTGCATGCTGGGCGAAGCGGGAATTTGCTGTGATGCTCAAATCATAGCCAACCTGGGTCAGGTAGTTCTGTACCCGTAGTCGTCGCGACTCGAGTTCGGACGACAGCAGCTTTGTGTATTGGCGATAGGCATTTTCCATTGCCATGTTAGTTGCGATAAAAGTCAACGTTCCTGTTGAAACAGCGATGCTGGCAAACAACACCAGGGCAACGGCAAGACGATTAGAAATACGCATGGTTCTGTTTTTCTCTAATGGGTTATGTCTTTATCGGGTTCTATTGCAGACCTGACATAGGCGCTGATATCGACATCGTCTACCTGCTCAGGCCGCAGGTGTTCCTCGGCGTATTTGCGGTAGATGCCGGAGGTCAGGAACAGATCAAACAGATCGGGATCGATGTGACCATCATTGCGCATGAAGCTCAGGATGCGTACCGAGTCGCTCAAGGTCTTTGGTTTTTTATAGGGACGGTCTGCTGCGGTAAGTGCCTCGAAGATGTCTGCGATGCCCATGATGCGTTCAGGCAGAGATAAGTCGTCAGCATTCAGTCCGCGTGGATAGCCAGTGCCGTCCATTTTTTCGTGATGGTTGCCGGCCCACTCTGGAACACGTTTGAGTTCATTAGGGAAGGGCAGCTTGTTAAGCATTTTGATGGTCTGGACGATGTGGTCGTTGATTTTAAAGCGGTCTTCATCGGTCAGTGTACCGCGTGCTATGCAGAGGTTGCTGATCTCACCCAGGTTGAATCCGTTCTCAGGCACATCCATGTTGAACCCGTAGGGGTTATCACCGAAAGGATCGCCACCGTCCATGCGTGGCACCAGGTGTTCGGGTTTGTCTGCCAGCAGATGCTCTTCAGCAGGGACAGGTACTGCAGGTGTGTTCTTGCGCAGCTGCATCTCATCTTCAGACAGGCCGAGGCGGTCGTCGAAATGGCGCACCCATGTCTGATTGGCAAGGTCCCTGATGCGCTGCATGTTTTCCGGATCCATGAATTCTCCGCCGACATTGCTGGTTGCAACGAAGGCAAAGTCTTCCTGCAGTTGATTTTGATGATCTTCCAGTTGCTTGCGCAGTGTCTCCTTGTTGCCCGGGTGTTCGGCCAGGCCGTCACGATAGGCAATTTCGGCATCGCGCCACAGCACTTCGAAACGCATGCGGATTTCATGTATGCGGTTATAAATCGTTTCCAGCTTGGTCGCTTTGTCGACCACGTACTCAGGCGTCGTGACCTTGCCGCAGTCGTGCAGCCAGGAAGCGACGTAAAGCTCGTAGCTGTCTTCTTCCGATAACGTGAAGTCTTTGAACACGCCCTGTTTTGAGTCTGATGCCTCTTTAGCAAGCAGTTCTGCGAGTACAGGGACACGCTGACAATGGCCGCCCGTGTAGGGTGACTTGGTATCGATGGCGCCCGCGATAAGTTTCACGAACGAATCAAATAATTCCTTTTGAGCACGTATCAGGCGATTGTTATCCAGTGCCAGCGCAGCGTTGGATGCCAATGAATAGACATAAGCCTCGTAAGCCTGGCCAAAGCCCGTGATTTCATTTGTAGTCCGTCTGCGGGAATTGATCAGCTGCAACACACCAATGACTTCATTCTGGCGGTTTATCAATGGCACGGCTAGATAGGATTTGCATTGATACTCACCAGACTGATGGCGTTCCCTGACGCCAGTGAAATCAAGGTCCTGTGAGGTGTCTATGTTATCGATCGAGACTGTCTTCTTGTTGTTCAGGGCACACAGCTCCGCAAGACACAGACCATTATCATTTTCACTGATGAGTATGGGGTCAATATTTATTGGTGTTTTACTAGTGCCACCAATATGAATTCCAACTTCATCATTACGGATCAGGGCGTATTCGAGCTGTGTATTGTCATCGCTGACCAGTGCGATGCTGCCTCCGTCGGCATGGGTCGCAGACATGGCATCCTGCAGAACCAGCTCGAGTACACGCTCCATATTCTGCTCGGCAGACAACGACCGGGCAATCTCAATGAAACGCTGAATAGTTGTTTTCATCACCGTCATGGCGCCGGCCAGACTGGTCACTTCCTTGATGCGGGAGTCGACCTGCAGCGGGGTGTCGAAGTCGAAATCGCGGATGCGTTCTGCCTGGTGGTCGAGAGTCTGCAGAGAACCAGCAATACGGCGTGACACATAAAGCCCCAGCAGAATGGCCAGCAGAATGACGACGCCAGCGATTAACGTATTTTTTCGTGCCATTGCACGTGCTTCGGCCGTCAGTTCATCCAGTGGTGTAGCTATTGCAAGATAATTATGCCGCTTCGGGTTGTCAGACAGATCGGTCACGATGCTGAACCACTCACCCTGATCGGTAGTGATTATTTTCCCCTTGCCCAGTTCCTTGCGGGTTGACTCATTGAACAGTTCTGACAGCTCTGCTCTTTCAAGGTCTAGCACATTGATCTTTCTCTTATGAAGGTGTGACTGGACCTCCTGCAGGGTCTTGTTATCGGCATAGGCGATCACGGTGCCTTTTTCGTCAAATACGACGACCTGGGTGGAGTCGGTCAACTGATGGTTCTGTAACATCCCTGCCAGGCTGTCCATGACCAGGTCGGCAGCGACTACACCACGTCCCTCAGGCAACCGCTTCGCAGTGGTTATGCCAATCTGGCCCGTTGATGCAAAGGAGTAAGGTGCTGTAGTAATACGAAAGTCACTGTCCATCGCCTGCTGGTACCAGGGGCGATTGCGCGGATCATAGCCGGAATAGTAGCGGTTAATCTTGCTGATCAGGTTGAGATCCTCGTCGTAGAAAATGTAGTGCTCATCTGACAGTTTGCCCGGATCGCGTTCGATTAGACTGACGAGGTAAGCCGCGCCCTCTGGTGCCCCGGTCTGTTCGAGTAACTGCTTATTGCCCCGATATGCCCACACCACTATAAAGTCGCCGTTCGAGTATCCAACGGCAACATTTGCCAGCCAGGGGGTATTGCGTAGGGCTTGCACAAAGTAAGGCAGCAGATCGAGGCGTTCTTCCCGATATATCGTGCCGATATTTTCGAGCTGTGTAGACAGATTGATGAATGCGGCAACGGGGCCCATCATTGTCTTAATATTTTGTGAAGTCAGTGCTGCTGCGCGCTCGAAGATCTCACCCGTAGTTTTCAGCGTGTCCTTTTTCTGATTTTCATAGGTGTACCAGGTGATGACAGTGCCGAGCACAATCAACAGTATTGAGATCAGGCTGCTGATGCTCAGACGCAGAGTGTATGAGCCATTCAGGCTGGAACTGCCCGGCCTGCGTATGCGCAACTGCGTAAAAGGTGTGAGCGGCGAGCTCATGTATTCATCCTCGATGCATCGCGCATTGATGCCGGCTGTTGAGCAAATGATAGAGCTGTTAAAAGTGGTTCTGGTCTATGAATGGCATAACCCTGGACATAATCGATGCCAATACCCGCCAGGCGTTGGAGGATTTCCTCGCTCTCGACAAACTCTGCAATCGTCTGCAGGCCCATAACCTGTCCAACACGGTTAATTGCTTCAACCATGGCAGCGTCGATAGGATCAACCAGCATATCTTTGACGAAGCTTCCATCGATCTTCAGGTAATCGACAGGCAGGTTCTTCAGATAGGTAAAGGAACTCAGGCCGCTGCCAAAGTCATCCAGGGCGAAATGACAGCCAAGCGTCTTGAGGCTGCCAATAAAGTTTCTGGCTATGCTGAGATTGGAAATGGCTGCGGTTTCGGTGATCTCAAAACAGATATTACCCGGCGATAAATCGTAGCTTGCCAGTGCATCGCTAATAAATCCAAGAAAACTGTCATTGTTCAGCGATGACCCCGACAGATTGATCGATAACAGGCAATGACTCTTCTGTCCTTGCATGATGCATTTTTTTAAGGCCGCAAAGCTATGCTCAATAACCCAGCGATCGACCGCGGGCATGATGTTGTATCGTTCTGCTGCTGGAATAAAGGAGTTCGGCGGGATCAGTTCGTCATTCTCTCCTCGCATGCGTACAAGGATTTCATAATGCGTTTTACTGGCTTCTCCGCGTGCGGGAAGAATGGACTGGCAAAACAACTCGAATCTGTCCTGTTCCAGTGCCTCTGTTATTCGTGATACCCAGTGCATTTCGTCATGACGCCGGGCCAGATCTTCATCTCCTGTATGGTAGACATGAACGCGGTTGCGTCCCAGGTCTTTAGCGGCAAAGCAGGCCACGTCCGCTGAACTCATTATCTGCGATATATCGAGGCTTTGATCGGTTATCTCTGCCAGCCCGATACTGACTCCGGCATCGAATGTCCGGTCTTTCCATCTGAAGCGGTACTTACGTACCATCTCTCTGACTCTATCGGCTTTTTGCTGCGCCTGCTCAATGCTGCAGTCGACCAGCAACAGGCCGAATTCATCACCACCCAGGCGAGCCAGTGTGTCGTATTCGCGCACATTGTCCCGTATTAATGCCGAGATCTGCTTCAGCATCTCGTCTCCGGCAGCGTGTCCGCAGGTATCGTTGATGACTTTGAACTGATCGAGGTCCAGGTACAGCAGTACATGGTGACTGCTGTCTCCCCTGGCCAGATGCAAAATCTCGGACAGACGTTGATCAAACTTGCGGCGGTTGCACAGGCCAGTCAGGTGATCGTGGCTTGCGTGCCAGTTCAGTTCGCTGGCCATCTTGCGCGTTTTGCTGACATCATGAAAGACCATGACGACACCTGTGATATCACCGTCACGATTGCGAATAGGCCCAGCCGAATCCTCGATGGCCATTTCCATGCCATTTCTGTCTATCAATACCGTGTGGTTGGCAAGGCCGACGATGTGGCGTTCCCTGAGACACTTTTCTACCGGGTTGCTGGCCGGGAGCCTGGTATTCTCGTCGATGAGATTGAATATGGATTGCAGGGGTTTACCTGCGGCTTCTGTCAACGTCCAGCCGGTGAGCTGTTCAGCTACCGGGTTCAGGTACTCAACCTGGCCAGCCTTATCGGTTGTAATGACCGCATCGCCGATTGACTGCAGGGTGACTTGCGCGCGTTCCTTTTCTTCGAACAGGATTTCTTCGGCTTCTTTATGTGCGGTGATGTCCCGTGCGACGGCAATAATCAGAGTAGACTGTCCCTCCTGTCTGGCGATGCCGAAATGAATTTCAACTGGAAATGTTCCACCACTCTTTCGTTTTGCATTTGTAATGATTTCGGATGCCTGCTCCGTGATGATTTGCTGATTTAGGAATTCACTTAGCTGGGCCTGATCATAATCAGTAGTGATATCCTGCGGGCCCATTGTGAGCATGTCATCATGTGAGTAACCCAGTGCATCAACAGCCGTTTGATTGAAGTCGATAAACTGCATAGCCTCGACATCAATGAGAAGGATCGCATCCTGGGAAGTGTCTAGTGCGTGTCGGAATCGCTCGTTAGCCATAATGACGGCATCACGTTCAGCCAGCAGGCTGTTGGTGTACATCTCATTGTTCTGACATAAGCGGATTGTTTTGGACAGATTGCCGAGAACGGGCTTGAAGATTTCAGTGAATGGTATATCTGAGTCCATTTTTTCCGAACTGAACAGCAGAATTGTTCCAAAGTCCGGTACAGGCAGGCGTATAACCTCATGATAGTGATCCTGATGAACAGGCAGATCGTGCAAGGAAGTGACGGTAAACTGTTCGGCCGGCCCCTCTGTTAGATCGCGGGGCAATACCAACTCTTCATCCACGTGGTCTAGCAGGCGATGATCGCCAATTGCTGCTGCAAGCTTCATCGTTCTGGACTGCCCGGAATTCTCTTTACCCGGAATATCATGTAGAACCATCCCGCAGGGGAAGGCGGTGTGAAATATCAGTCGCTGCAATGTCCGGTTAAGCAGGGGGCTGACCTTGTCCTCGCTGCCGATTGCCAGCATCAGGTCATACAGGATGAATGGAATTCTTTCCCTGGACATTTACTGGAGGCTTAGATGGTTGCGCAGACTAGCGATGCATTGTGAAAGAGGGGGTAGCCACCCTTGCGGGAACTGCCTATCTCTCCCAGGGACAGGGCGCCATACAATGAGCGATTACCCATTTGTTCTTGCAACAACTCCAGCTCGCTGTTGGCGGATTCACCAAGGTGCATACGGCGTCCGGCACAATAGAAAGTTAGTATATCCCGGTCGCTGTCATCGCACTGCTTGAGTAGTTGCTCGACAGTGTGGAGAGACTTTGCTTCCGGTGCATCGAGCAATGTAAGTATGGCATTTTCAGGCACTTCTCCAACACAGAACAATGAATTATCTTCTGCAAGAGCTACCGGTATTCTCACCAGTACTTCACCATCGGCGCGCATGATTCCAAACGGGAAATGAACGGCATATTGGTAGAAATTGTCACTGGTTACGTCAACGGCATACTGTTCTCTGATGCGCTCCCGGTAAACATCGAACGCCGGCCGCCAGTTGATACTGATAATACGGTTGCCAGCTGTGGAAGTGGCTGCAATCAGGTGCTCCGGTGCACAGTAGCCGTGTTCAAGTGCAGCTCCGGTATGTGGCGACAGTAGCAACGCAAGGACACCATTTTCAATTATTTCATGATTATTGAACAGGCATGGCATAGGCTGGAATGTTTCGCTGCCGGCGTTGGCTCCCATGTATTGAACGGAATCAGCAAGGTGGAGATAAAGCTTTTCGAGGATAGTACTGATATGAGGCAGCATGGCATCGAATATCACGAGCAATGTCGTATTGTCTTCGTCGTCTGTCTGGCTTGATATCCTGCCGGCCATATTTTGTACACGTTGTTCCAGTTCAGTTTCTTCCTGCGGCAGATTTTCTTCGAGATAGAAGGGCGGCATTTTTTCAAAGCAGACCAGCACTACGCCATCGGTTTGAAACTGGCCATCCGCCAGCAGCAGCGGAAATACTGCTCCAACCAGGGGAACTTTCAAGCCGCGACACAAATCCTGTAATTCGCCGATGTGGTCATGACGAGCTTCAGGAATCATGGCCACTAAGCCAGCCTCGGGATGGGTTGTCTTCCATGAATTGATCTGCTGCGCGAACACATCAGCATCAAATCCAGGAATGAATATAAAATTACTCATAGCGTAAGCATTACAGTGCCTTGACCCTGTTTCGACCGCGGGACTTTGCCTCATAGAGGGCTTCGTCAGCCCTTGCGAATAAGCTTTCGCTATCGCCATCCGGTCTTGTATCAAGCGTCGCAACACCTGCACTGATAGTGAGGACGGAAGCGACACTGGAATTGCCGTGTTCGATCTCAAGCTGTTCTACTGCACGACGGATTTCATCAGCGGTAATGAATGCCTTGTGGGCATCGACACCGGGCAGCAGTACAGAGAATTCCTCACCGCCAATGCGCGCCACTTCGCCAGTGCCGGCATCAGCGAAGCTGACCAGCACCTCAGCGACATGTTTAAGTACTGCATCACCTTCCAGGTGGCCGAGCGTGTCGTTGTATTGCTTGAAGAAATCAATATCGAGAATAATGAGCGACAGAGGGAAGGGGCTGTCATCGCCTTTCTTCCACATGGAAGCAACCTGTTCGTCGTAATGCCGCCGGTTAGGTATGTCGGTCAGTCCGTCGATGTATGAGTAGTGCTGCAGCCTGTTGTTGGCGCGTTTCAGTTTTGCTAGCAGTTCATCATTTTCGTGATGCAGTGTGATGACCCTAGTTATGTTGTCGCGCAGCTGGCTGGCGATATACAGAAAAACCAGCAAAGAAAAGATGATGCCGATGCCAAGCACTTTGTAGATCGGCTCTGGTTCTATGAATATGCGTATGGCTACTGGAACGAGCATCAGGCAGGCGTACAGGGTATAGGCAGATAGAACCGGCGAGTGGGCTGCTGTTGCACCGCCGACGATAGTCATTAGTAGAATCGTGATAACCAGTGATGTTACCGGATCGGCAGCATGGAACGACCAGACGCCGATAGAGCCCCAGAACAAGCCGCTCAATATCATACCAAGTAACATGTGCAGGTATGGATTCTTCTTTAAATCTGTCAATGCTTCCGGGTCGTGGGCTTTGGGCCAGCTGAACAGGCGATACACTGTGATGGCGGCTATTACCGTTGCGATAATGACCAGTTCTTCTGTACTGCGACTAAAGTACAGAACCAGCAGGAGAACGATACTTGCGCCAAGGTTTGCAGCCAGGATGCCCCATTTCTGGGTAATCATGATCTGATAGCGCTTGTGATGGATCAGCTGCTGCAGGTGGTTGTTGTCTTCTTCAGGTGCCATCGCTTTTTATATCCAGGATTAATAAGGTACAACAGCGCCATCGAAGGCCACAAAGGCCCCGGCTTCGTAACTGTCGATTTTATCGATTACTGACGCCATGCCGGCAACCGATTCAACGCTGTTGATGAGTCCGTTCTTTCCTCCCATGTCCGTACGTACCCAGCCGGGGTGCAGGGTGATGACGCGGATGCCCTGGCCTTCGAGGTCCATCGCCATACTCTTAGACACAATCACCAACGCTGCCTTGGCAGCTCGATAGGCATAGGCGCCGCCGCTGGTATTGTCTGCAGATGAACCCATCTTGGAACTCATGTTGGCGATCACCGCGCCAGGTCTGCGCAGGCGTGGCAGCAGGACCTGGACGATGCGCAGTTGTGCAACACAGTTGATATCGAAGACATGATGCATCGTATCGGCCGTGACGGCTTCCAGCATCTGGCCATCCTTCCCCGGGCCATAGATGCCTGCATTATTGATCAGCAGGTCGATGCTGTCGGGCAGTGCCTGGAGGGCTGATTCATCCGGCAGCTTGCTGACATCCCATTTGAGCGTGTGCAGGGCAGGGGTGTCGCGTATGTCGGCTAGTCCACCCATGTTGTCGCGGTGACAGGCATAGACTTGATCACCCCGGGCAAGATAATGCTGGACAAAGGCCAGGCCAATGCCACGATTGGCGCCTGTAATGAATACGTTCATGTCATGTATTACCTAAGGAGCCCCTTATCAGGTCCAAAGGGATGGGGGGTCGGGGGAAGGGCCGTAGAATGCCAGATATAAGCCATTGATAAGTGATCCTTCCCTCGTAGATAAACTTGCAAGGGTGCTCTGAAAAAGTTGCGTAGCGACTTATTCAGAGTTTCCCTAATACTCGATGTGGTTCAAGCATACTATAGGTTAGAATCTTCCACGAGTAATTAGCTAGCCTGTAAACAAGTCATGACCACTCCAGAATCGAACAAAACTCTTGCCGCGATCGACCTCGGTTCGAACAGTTTTCATATGATTGTCGCGAATGTCGTGGATGGCAATATCGCTGTGCTTGACCGGATCAAGGAATCTGTTCGCATGGCGGCGGGATTGGATGAAGATCGCAATATTACTCCTGAAGCCAGTGAGCGTGCACTGGAATGCCTCAGGCAGTTTGGCCAGCGATTACATGGTCTGCCGGAAGACGCCGTCAGTGCGGTCGGCACTAATACGCTGCGCCGTGCAAAAAATTCTGCTGTGTTTCTGCGTAAAGCGCGCAAAGCACTGGGTTACGAAATAGAAACAATCACCGGTCTGGAAGAGGCGCGCCTTGTCTATCTGGGTGTTGCCCACAGTATGGCGGGAGTCGAAGGCAAGCGCCTCGTGGTCGATATCGGGGGTGGCAGTACTGAACTGATACTGGGTGAGCAATTCAACACCCTCTATCGCGAGAGCCTGCACATGGGTTGTGTCAGCATGTCCCAGCAGTATTTCAGCAGCGGGAAAATTACAAAGAAGGCAATGCGCCGTGCGCAGGTTCAGGCCAGGCAGGAATTACGTTCCATCCGTGGATTCTACAAAAGGCATGGTTGGCAGACGGCCATCGGTGCATCAGGCACTATCAAGGCAATCGGCAGGGTGTCAGAGTCAATGGGCTGGTCTGACAGCGGGATTACGCCGAAATCTCTGAAGAAGATCCGCAAGGCCATGCGCGATGCTAGGCATGTCGAAAAGCTGGAATTAAAAGGCCTGAGCGAACGGCGCCTGCCTGTTTTCGCCGGTGGAGTGATGGTGCTCAGTGCGGTATTTGATTCGCTGGGCATCGAGCGCATGCTGGTGTCGGATGGCGCACTGCGCGAAGGCCTGCTGTATGACCAGATAGGCCGGAGGCATCATATTGACGTCCGTGACAATGCCATCAATGCCTTCAGTGAACGCTTCAATGTAGACCGTGCACATGTTGAACGTGTGCGCAGGACGGCCTTTAAACTTTATGACGTGTGTGCCGGGGCCTGGGATATTAATGATGAGGAAAAACGGCATATGCTGGGCTGGGCTGCTGAAGTGCACGAAGCGGGTCTGGCGATATCACACAACCAGTATCACAAACATGGCGCGTACCTCGTTGAGTACAGTGATCTGGCTGGCTTCACACGTGAGCAGCAAAAGGCCCTGGCCATACTTGTTCGCCTTCATCGCCGCAAGTTTTCCGACAAATTCTTCGATGATCTGACCGGTGACTGCAGCAATGGACTCAAATATCTGGCTATCCTGTTTCGCATTGCCGTCCTTCTGCACCGCAGCCGTATTGATCGTGAATTTGAGGGGCTGGGGCTTGATGCCGGCAGCAATAGTTTGAAGCTGAAGTTTCCGCACGGGTGGCTGGAAGAGCACCCCCTCAACCAGGCGGGCCTGATAGAAGAGAGGGGGTACCTGGCGGCGGCTGACTTCGAATTGAACTTTCGGTAGGAGCGGTCGTCGGTCGCGAATTATTCCACGTTCATGACAACCCCATTTGCGGCCAACGACCGTTCCTACAACACCATTCTTTCCAGCTGCCTATCATGCACCCGCGACAGCAACAGCTGAGCACCAATGGCACCAATCAAGGCCATGAACATGTCCCACTGTGTATCCCACACATCACCCTGCGTAGCGAGGAAAGAATCTGCTGATCCGCCATACAGCAGTGCAGTCCACCACTCGATCATTTCATAGAAAGCACTGAAGGCCAGTGCGATGCTGGTTGCAATCACAAACAGCCATTTACCTGACTCCAGCGGAGAGCGCCGGATCAGGACTTCGCGTGCAAGGATAGCGGGAGTGACCCCCTGGAGCAGATGCCCGAGACGGTCGTAATGGTTACGCGATAAATCGAACAAGTCTTGAACATAGAAACCCAGCGGGACTTCTGCATAGGTGTAATGTCCGCCCATCATAAGAATAAGGCCATGAATAAAGATCAGCACGTAAAGCAATGATGTTAATGGGAAACGTGACCAGCTGAACATCAGCAGAGGAATTGCGATCACGACCGGAAACACTTCCAGTGCCCAGGTCAGGCGATCTGCGGGATTGATGCCGGACCAGAGGAGGACAAGCAGCCACAGGGCGAGCAGAATGAGGGGCAGGCGGGGTGTTGTATTGGCAATCATGTTTTATATTTATTTTGTGGGAGGTTAGACCTGTGGGAGGCGCGCCCTCGCAGCGACAATTATTTCAGAAAACATTCGCCGCGAGGATGCGCCTCCCACAAGAGCTCTTTTCCACGGTGGTTTTATTCTCTGCCCATCAATCCCTGAAATTTATGTACTGAAGTGGCAGATCAAGCTTCGCATCCTTGACCATCGCAATCACCGACTGCAGGTCATCCCGTTTCTTGCCTGTTATACGCACCTTGTCGCCCTGCACAGCGGCCTGCACTTTAAGCTTCTTGTCCTTGATCATCTTGACGATCTTTTTGGCCAGTGGCTGTTCGATGCCCTGCTGCAGGGTGACAGTTTGATGCGCACGTTGCCCGCTCACCTCGGGATCCTTGATCTCCAGACAGGCGATATCGATCCCGCGTTTGACAAGTTTGTTGTTGAGGATGTCGAGCATTTGCTGCAACTGGAAATCGCTTTCTGTTTCCAGCGTGATGACATCATCGGAGAGAGTGAAACTGGCTTCGCTGCCACGGAAATCAAAGCGGGTACCAACCTCGCGGTTGGCCTGGTCAATAGCATTTGTCGCCTCGTGCATATCGACTTCGGAGACCACATCAAATGATGGCATGTTATGTAATCCTTTATATTAAGTATGCTTTGTAACTATATGTATATATAAATGAAAAAATGTAATTATAGTGTTTATTCAGCATTGTCCTGTGCTGTTTGATACTACTTTTAATCGCTCAGGCGCTCAAGTATAGTACGGACTGATTTGCAGCCGGTCGTTCACAGATCTGACCGAATTGATCCAAATAACAATCCCGGATTCCCGTACTCGATGACACTCTGGCGCATTATAGCCTGCCACCCCCGACGCGCCATTTTTCTGACTGTGCTGATGATCATCAGCGCACTGCAACTGACACTGATCCGGCCTGCTGAGGCGCATCATTTGCTCGGTAAGCATGACCTCAAGTGCGATAAAATCTTTCCCTGTCCCGATGCCCTGAAACCGAGGGTAAGGTTCTGGGTCGACGTATTTACCAAATACGGTGACAATCAGGTGGTGCTGCATGACTCGCAGCAGCCTCACCGTGTATATAAAGTACTGACAACGAAATATTCCTGCTCGCGCAAGCGTGATGCGAAGCCTATCGCACGCGAAAAGAAGAGTCTGCGCAGCAAGCTCAACTCTATTGCCACGCGTATGGAGAAGGGCAAGACCTCATTCAAAGGCGATGACAAACACCTTGCCGATCTGTTCAAGGGCGCAAAACCCTCCGAGGTCCGCGCAGCGGCAAAGCGCATCCGTTGTCAGGGCGGAGTCAGGGACCAGTATAAGGCCGCACTGAAAAGGCATGGCCGCTACGGTCCCATGGTTGTAAAAACGCTGAAGAAAAACGGTCTGCCTACTGACATCCAGTATCTCCCCTTTGTCGAATCATCCTACCGGCCGACTGCCTATTCACGCGTCGGGGCAGCGGGTATGTGGCAGATCATGCCGCGAACTGCCCGCTCACTGGGTTTGAATATATCGTCTGCGGTCGATGAACGCCTCGATCCGGAACTGGCCAGTGCAGCTGCTGCCCGTTATTTTCTCAATAGCCGCCAGAAACTGGGTGAAAAAGCACGGAATTTCAAGAACCGTGATCAGCACAGCCTGTTCCCATTTGTCATCACGTCCTATAACTATGGCGTAGCCGGGATGTACCGGGCCCTGGACAAGGTTGGACCCGATTACATGGATGTTCTTAACAAATACAAGGCGAGGGGGTTCCAGATTGCAGTCAAGAACTTCTATTCCAGCTTCCTGGCAGCGCGGTATGTAGCAAAAAATGCCGACAAATATTTTCCCGGTAGTGCGCGTGCAAAGCCGGTTAAACATGATGTCGTGACACTGCGATCGCCGGCTTCGACAGAACGTTTATCAAAAGTTTTCAAAGTTTCCGAGGAACAGCTGAAAAAAGACAATACCTCGTTGATGCGCCTAGTCTGGAAGGGTCGTCGCTTTGTGCCCAAGGGCTATAAGCTGAAGTTGCCGAAGACTACAGCAGGCCGCAGCCAGCAGGTAGCCAGGCTTCGCAGCCTCCCTGCAGAGCAGCCAAAGTATGTCGAGTACCCATATCGTGTGCGCAGTGGAGACACGGCCTGCGGGATCGCCCGGCGTGAAGGGGTTTCCTGCCGTGAATTGATTGATCTCAACAACCTCGGGCGCAGGGCTCTGATTCGTATCGGCCAGATCATCACCATACCGGGTTCGGCAGCAACCGTTGCCAGTGCCAAAAAAACTAAAGTCGCCAGCAAAAAGAAGCCACCTGCAAAGAAGCCCCCTGTAAAGATACCCGAAAAGGTCGAGGTTGCTGCAACCGCCGTCAGCCCCAATCCACGAAAACCAGAACCGGTCATCAAGCCGATCGCTGCGGTACCGGAATCAATTTATGGTGTGGGTGACGACCTGCTGATCCAGATGAGCAGGTCAGGTGGCAAAACCATCTACACAATCGTCATCGAGCCGGATGAATCGATGGGGCATTTTGCCAACTGGCTGGGCAAGCGGTCGACGAGCAGTATTCGCCAGCTGAACAGGATGCGCAGCTCCAAACGCATCACCATAGGCAAGGTGCTCAAGCTGCCGATCAAGAGCCAGGCGCAACGCGATGAATTTGATCGCCAGCGGCTGGATTATCATAGTGAGCTGCAGGATGAATTTCGTTCCAGATTCCGCATCACTGGAGCTGAGGATTACAGCATTCAATCAGGCGACAGCGCCTGGATCATCTCACGTGATCAGCAGGTTCCGTTATGGCTGCTTAAGCGTTTCAATCCGAAGCTTTTCACCGTACAGTCGCATCCGGGTGACGTTGTCAAACTACCAGTAATAGAAACCCTGTAGCACATCCACCTTGCGTGATTGTGTTACAGTCTTGCCGTATTGTAATGCAGGAGGAGAGGGCTAGTCGTGCATGGTGAAGCTGCGCAAGTCAGTCATGTAATCTTCGGTTGGGATCCGTTCTGGGTATCCACAGCCCTCTTTGCCGCGACCTACGTGGCCATCATATCCGATCGCATCAACCGGGCCATCATTGCCGGGCTCGGTGCAGTGCTAATGATCATGCTTGGTGTCCTCAGCCAGCAGGATGCCATTCTCGGTGTAGACTTTAATACTCTGGGGCTGCTGACCGGAATGATGGTGATTGTAGCGATCACGCGTCGCTGCGGCGTATTCCAGTATATTGCCATCTGGTCGGCGAAGCGTGTTCAGGCACAACCGTGGGGCATTCTGCTGATGCTGTCAGTCGTAACGGCTGTCTTCTCAGCACTGCTGGACAATGTTACGACGGTCCTGTTGCTGGCGCCAGTGACGCTGCTGATTACAGCAGAACTTGAACAGGACCCTTTCCCGTATCTGTTTGCCGAGATCATGGCATCGAATATCGGTGGTGCGGCGACCCTTATCGGTGATCCTCCCAATATTATGATCGGTTCTGCTGTTGGCCTGAGCTTCAACGACTTTCTGTTTAACATGGCACCCGTCATACCCATCATCCTCGTGGTTACTTTATTTATTATCTATCTGATCTGGGGGCGAGGCCTGCATGCATCGAGTGAAGCGCGGCAGCGCATCATGTCACTGCAGGAGGGTGAAGCAATCACCAATCCGGCACTACTCATAAAGTCGGGCTTTGTTTTGGCCCTCGTTATTCTGGGCTTCCTGTTTGCACACCCCCTCAAGCTTGAACCGGCCACTACTGCAATGGGGGGCGCCGCACTGCTGCTATTACTGAGCAATCTTGGCCATGGTGCCAATAAGCAGTCTGAAAGAGTGCACCGCACATTTGGTGAAGTTGAATGGATTACTATCTTCTTCTTTATTGGCTTGTTCATAGTGGTGCATGGTATCGAACGAGCTGGCGTGCTGGAATTTCTGGCCAGCAGGATGATTGAATTCACTGGAGGGGATATGACAATAACGGCCCTGGCGGTGATATGGATGTCCGCCGTGCTGTCAGCCGTGGTCGATAATATTCCCTTCGTTGCCACAATGATTCCGCTTATAGAAAGCATGGCGCCGACATTTGGCGGGCCTGAGCAGTTGATGCCGCTATGGTGGTCACTGGCACTGGGGGCTTGTCTGGGTGGCAATGGTTCGCTGATCGGGGCCAGTGCCAATCTTATTGTGGCGGGAGCAGCAGAGCAGGCAGGTCACCATATCAGCTTTGTTAAATTTACTTTGATCGCCTTTCCGCTAATGCTTGTCAGTGTTGCAGTCGCCTCGGTCTATGTCTATTTTCGATACCTTTGATTGAATAGAAAACATGAAACTTGAAAACATATTAATACCGACAGGCGTCGCGACGCCTGGCATGCTGATCAGAGACGTCTTTACAGAATGTGTCCGCGCACAGGTCCCTGCCATACCGTTTCGAGATGAAAACGGTGAACTGACAGGGCGGGTCAGCCTGCGGGATACCATGAAGAAATCCTGCCTGCCTGAATATCTGGTTGAAATGGCCTACGTACTTGGAAATCAGTTGTCCTGTACAGAAGATGCTGAGGAGAAGGCGAGGGAAGTGCTATGCCAGCAGGTTGATGAATATGTCATGCCCAGGCTGTATTCCCTGACAACTGATATCACTGTGATCAAGGCGCTGGCGGTCATGGAGAAGCACAACAGTAACTATGCATTCATAATGGATGATGGTGTCTACAAAGGCGTAGTCACCACACTGGCCATCGCGCGCAGGATGATTGCGCTGGATATTATTTGCTCGAAGCCCGAGTAGCATCCTTCAGTGCAGCCCATGATAATGCTTGTTGAATCATTGCAGGCCTGGGGTTCAGCTGATTTCAGGAAGAATTTCAAACATGAGCTGGAAAATATTGAAGCAGAAAAGCTCCCACTTCAACAGGGCTTGTCGCAGTCCAGCCATGTTAGTAATAGCGGCTTCAGTGTGATGATAATTAGTGACAGGGAGCAGTTCGAATATATCTTTGTAAAGGCAGGTATTTTTTATTCGGGAATCATTGCCGGCTGCAGCTGTGCAGATGATCCCACGCCTGTTGATGAAATCAGTGAATACTGTGAAGTTGAGGTGAAGATTGACAAAGTATCCGCCGAAGCAACGATCTCGTTGGTCACTGAATAACTTGTATCTAACACAAATGGACTATCAATGAATAAGGCTACAGAAAAGAAATCAAACGGTTTGTGTCGATGTCCCACAATATGAAGATCATGAGCAGAGAATTCACAGAGGTCGATGCCCACATGTCAAAAATACAGGGGCTAATGTCAGAAGATCTCGATGAGATGCGCCAGAGCATGCAAGTTATGGCGCCATCCGTGGCCACGATGGGGCCAAGCTTGACCCGTATGGGCTATGACATGCACCGCGGCGTCAACTCATTCACTAAACCGACTGACTACATGCGTAATATGCTACCGTGAATTACCAGTGAGTAACCTCTATGCGTAATCTTTCCCTGATATCTATCCTTCTGGCGCTGGCCATAGGCGCCGTAATCTTGCAAAAACAACTCAAGCACCAGGTGCCCGATCGCATGCCAGATCCGGTCGAACTCACACCAGCAGTTGATTATAGTGATGCAGATCAGGACTCGCTGGAAGACTGCGATGAGTCGGCTATGGATTTGGGTGAATGTGAGCCGGAAGGAGACACGACAGTCCAGTCCGAGATGGAAGACCAGCGCAAACGTGCTTATGGAACTATTATGAAGTCATTTGATGACAAGTACGACAAGTACAGGGAACAAACCGGAGGGCGCCCGTAATAGAAAAAGGCCTGCGTGGACACCCACGCAGGCCTTTGTGCTTTAAAGAACTAAGTCGTTCTTACTTGGCAGGTGCAGCTGGTGCAACAGGTGCCGGAGCAGCAGGTGCTACTGGAGCGCCGTAAGGTGCGCCATAAGGAGCTCCGTAACCGTAAGGTGCGCCATAACCACCATAACCACTGTTGTAGCGGTTAGAGCCACGTGCATCACCGTAGTAGTTGCTGTTGCCACGGCCATAACCGTCGCCATAGCCAGAACCGTAGCCAGAACCGTAACCGCGTCCACGGCCAGCACCACGTCCACGACCCTTGAAGCTCATGTTGAACTCGCCGTCTACGTCGCCGTCCATGTCGCCATCAGTGTAACCACGGCCATCGGCACGGCTGTTACCAGAACCATAACCTGAACCAGATCCGTCACCATAACCATAACCGCGTCCGTCGCCCCAGCCAGAGCTGTCATTGTTGTCCCACCAGGCAGAAGAAGCAGCAGACATGCTCATCAGAGCAGCGATAGAAATAATTTTAACCAGTTTCATTTTTGAATCTCCTTTAATAAGTTAGTTGTGATGCAGGCGCTGAAGCCCTCATAGCATTAAGTTGCTTCGACAAATCAATCTGAAAAACCACACCACGAAAAGAAGTATATTATTAAACGCTAATATTGTAAAGCTGATTTATGCTTTTATTATAAAAAAGCGCACGCTTTTGTGTCTTTACGGCAGAGTTCAGTGTGTTAATGTCCATTTATGGCCATATTGACTGAATTATCTGCCAGGCCTATGGTCAGGAGGAGCTATGAAGAAAGTCAGGGATGTACTACAGGTCAAGGGTGCCGAGATCTTCTCAATCGGACCTGATGATTCAGTTTTTAACGCAATCCAGATCATGGCCGACAATCGTATTGGTGCATTGGTCGTGCTGGACGGCGAAAAGCTGGTTGGCATGATCTCCGAAACCGACTATGCGCGCAAGATTGTACTCGAGGGGCGCACGTCTGCCAGTACCCGGGTCAGAGAAATAATGACGGACAAGGTGCTATACGTAGGCCTCGATCAGGATATTACCGAATGCATGGCATTGATGACGGAACGGCGTTTCCGGCATCTGCCTGTGATCGAGGATGAAAAACTGGTGGGACTCATTTCAATTGGTGATCTTGTTAAATCTATCATTGACGAACAGTCGTTTACCATTGAACAGTTGGAGCGTTACATCACAGGATGAACCAGAATAAGCACGGATCATCGATCTGCAAGAAGTACATATGACCCCATCTCATGACGTCCAGTCCGGGCTGGACAAGCTGAACGGTCTGTTACCGTTGAAAAAAAGACAGGCACTGTTGACTCACCAGGAACGTACCCTGCATATCCATATCCTTGAGAGTTTCCTGGAAACTGGCCACCCGCTGTCACGGGATGTCGAACCTGCAATCGTGGATGATGCAGAGATGGATCAAATGCTGGCAACACTGGCTGAAGGTGATCTTGTCGTTCTGGTGGATGATGGCAGATCAGTGACAGGGGCCTATCCATTCACCACAGAAAACCGCCCCCATTGCGTCACGGTAAATGGAAATACAGTACACGCAATGTGCGCGCTGGATGCCGTATCCGTGGCTCCCATGTTTAATGTTGCCACCGAAATATCATCTGTCTGCCATGTGACAGGCGCTGTCGTAAAAATAGCCATGACAGGTAAAGTGATCGAAGCCGTAAGCCCCGAAGGTGTGCATGTGGGCATTCGCTGGCAATCAACCAGTGGTTGTGCGGCGAAGAATCTGTGCATGGAGATGATTTTTCTTGCCGATGCCAGTGTTGCGGCAGACTGGAAGCAGGGAGATAGTGACAACATCAGCATCTATACAATCGCGGAAGCTGTTATGTTTGGAGGGCTTTTCTTTCGTCCATTGGTGTATCGAAATACCCAATAACCGTGAACGCCATGATCGTCTGTAATAATTGACAATTATCAATTCAATTTAGCACCCGCCGTGATAATTTGATCCCCCAGTCATACAAGGCAGGGTGAAGCACAAATGGGTATACTGGCGCAGCTTAATACGGAACCTCAAATAGACCCATCGCGGTCAGCATCGACTAATTTGCAGGAGAGACTAAATATCGTGAAAGAAGTCATGATCGGTCAGGATGGCAAAAGAATCGAGATCACACCTTACGACTGGGTCTACGTCAAAGATGGGCTGCCGGACATCCCGGAGGGTGCGACACCACTGAGAGCCTGTTATGTCTGTTTCGCAGATGGTAAAACAGAGAAGGCCATCTACACCGGCTCTCTGACGGATACCTGGGTCTCACAGGATAAAACCCACATTGCCTTGAATGAAAATGAGATCGTCGCCTGGCGCTATCAGGCAAGGGCCTGACTGTATACATAACCTCGATGCCGCATACTCTATGCGGCATAAACAACACTAGTTTCCCATCTGCCTGATTTCTGCACATTCGTTGTAAGGAATTCTGCTTCCATCGGGTCTGATAAGTCTCCGATGACTCATCCAGACCAGATCTGAATGGAGGACAGGATCATGTACAAGCTACCATTTATACGATCTGCAGCTGAGCCTATCGTCATAGTGCGGGCACGGAAGCTGGGGTAATCATTGACTACGTTAATGAATGGCATGGCATAGTATTTTGTACCTGGCAGACCATTAGTACCATTGAGGTGGCAACTGGAGCAGTTCAGGCTATTGCCGGAATAACGCTTGCCGGTATCCGCTACAGTAGGCCCAATAGTCGTGGCTGTCCTGTCCGGGTTTTTATGGACTGATGTCCATGGCCAGAACGGGTTGACTGGCAATGATGCAGAGCAGGCTCATCCCCGTAACTTTCAACATCTTCAGTTCCTGGCTTCCTTTGGCGTTGAGGTACGTGTGAACAACTTGTTGTTCCTGTGTTGCCTTCGCAGACGTTGTTAATACCGGTCATAGACAGGTCAAGCCCTCTGGTACTATGATTCATAGATAGGCTAACTTAAAGGCGTTTACAAAATGGGATTTTCACCACTCTATAATTTTCCTATCTGGATTCCAGCATTAATATTTATCGTTATGCTTTCCATCGCCCTTGAAAGTGGTTACCGGGTCGGGTTGAAAAGGCGGGAAAGCTGGAAGGAGGCCGATTCCGGTGGAGGTGCAGTTGTACTGACATCCATGTTCGCTCTGATGGGGCTGGTGATGGCATTCACCTATGCTTCCGGAGTGAGCCGTTATGATGCACGCAAAAACGCTGTGACTATTGAAGCGAATGCACTGGGCACCGCTTTTCTGAGAGCAGACCTGGTCGCGGAGCCGGGCCGTACGGAACTGAAAACGATATTGCTGGACTACGCCCGTACTCGTTACATTCCACAAGGTTCTGTAAGGTCTGATGCTGATCGCAAAGAGACATTGCAAAGAACAGTGCGGGCACAGGTAAAGATCTGGCCGACCACTAAGCACATTATCGATCAGGGAACTCCTGGTCCAATAGCATCATCTCTGGTTGCCGCCATCAATGGCGTGCTTGATGCGCATACTATTCGATTGGTAGCGATTTTCGACAAGTTACCAAAGGTTGTAATGTGGATGCTGGTGTTCATCTCTGCTGCATCACTTGGTGTTGCCGGTTATAACGCCGGCATACAGGGGCGTATGAGCCGATGGCGAATGACAGCTTTTGCTCTCGTGCTCAGTGGCCTGATGATTGTTATACTGGACTTCGATCGACCCAATGATGGGCTTGTCACCGTCAATCAATACAGCATTAATAGCGTCATTGAACACATGGAAGCTGATCTGGGGCAATGATCAGAATGATTTATTTGCCGCTGTCAACTTAGTGTAGAGCTCAATCAGGATGCATATTATCCTTCGTTATGAAAGAAGCCACCCGATTGGGTGGCTTTGAGGTAGTCAGGAAGACTTTTTAACTGCTTTTTTCTTGCCAGTTCGTTTCACAGCTTTCTTCTTAACCGCTTTCTTTTTCACGGCTTTTTTCTTCACGGCCTTCTTTTTAACAGCCTTTTTCCGGGTGGCATTTTTAGCTGCTTTTTTAGCCTTCTTCTCAAAACGCTTGTCCCATTCTTTCTCCAGTCTGGCGATGCCGCGCCGGAAGAATGCTGCTGTTGCAGCATATTCCCTGGACTGCTGAAGGCGCACACGGACTGAACGAAGCGTATCTCTAAGTTCATTGGCTTCAGCTTTTGCTTCATCGTAAAGACCGCTCATTTTCTCGACTTGTTTCTTTGCCGCGGCAGTGCCTGTTTTCTCAAATCGCTTTTCGGCGCTGATGAGCTTGTCTCGTGATTTCTCAAGCCGAACTGTTGCACGTTTTACCTTGCGCCGCAGAACACCGGCCTCATGAGTAACAGCCTTTTCAGTTTTTTCGGCCAGCTTTATGAAGTCTTCTTTTGCAGTTTGAAATGCTTTCTGTGCTTTTGATACTTGTTCAGGCATGATGCCTCCTCGTTTGACAAATGTATTACTTATCTGAACGTATAATTATAGCGTATCAACGCGCTATAGGAAAAAAAGGAGTAATTAGAAAATCATCATCATGCATTCAGGTTTGCAATTTATTCATATCAATGTTGCTTACCTGTTATGAGCCAAAGTGTTCATGTCTGTTCATAACCGTGCATTGAAGTCACAGTAACTATTGAAGATTGGGAATTAGTGCCAGTGTGGATAAGCAATACCAAGAAAGGCCATGCTTCCAGGGAGCCTTCACCCAGACTTGTTCAAAAGCTCCCTGGCAAACCAGGCCTTTCCCGGTTCTCTTGCTGGTGGATAACTGTTATTCGTATTCGCCTGTGTATGAAGGCAGAGCGGTGGGTTCAAGTTCAATACTCACCTCAGAGAAGACAGCGATCTCTGTTTGCTCTGAACTGGTTGGCCCTGACGAGCTGAACTCATAACTATCACGCTGTTCCCAGGCATACATATCATCAATGCTCACATCCGATTTCTGGATGTCATGACTGCCTGCCACGGGAGAATTAAAAGCACCACTGTTTTCATAAAGGTATGCATCATCGAGACTGGTATCAGCTGTAGCTGCCATAAAAGGGGCCGCCAGCAGGATAACGCCCGTTGTGGTAATTAAAGACATCTTCTTCATTGTTTTACCCTCCAAAAGGATCGTTGCTGAATGTGTTGTTTGATTTGATCCTTTGATTTGAAATGTATGCGAATAGCGCGCAATTGTTATGGCGAATAGATGATGAATTCCTGATGATTTTAGTCAGGGATCTAAAAAAAACAATAAGTTATAAGCACTATCTAGAATAAACCTTATATGGGTGTTGCACATCGCCGAAGCAGAAAATGCGCAATGAACGGGATCTCAGTCAGCCATTCCTGATAGGAGACTGGCAGATCGACCCTGCATCTGGACATATTATCCAGAGCGGCCAGGCGGTAAAACTGGAGCCTCTCGTGATGGACGTTCTGATCTATCTCGCCGCTCGCCCGGGTAAGGTCGTTTCCCGCGAGGAAATGGAGGCCACTATCTGGCATCGAAGCGACACAGCGAGCGATCCGTATAAGCCCGAATTATGCTGATGCTTATGCATTGCAGGCGTTGATTCTGAACTATGCAGGCCAAACAGAGCAGGCACTGGCGATGCTGGACACTGCCATGCGCCTTAATCCAGTTATCCCGTCATCGTATTCTGAAGACCTTGGAGAGATACTCTATATGAAGGGTGACTATGCTGATGCCATCGCCGCATTTGAGCGTGCCCTGGAGATTAGCCCATTGCATATGCGCGCTCGAATGTGGCTCGCGGCAACTCTTTCACATATTGGACAGATAGAAGATGCGCAATGGCAAGTAAACGAACTGACGATGTTGAGCCCTGAATTTTCTCTTGCACGTTTGGAGTACACCTTTCCGTTTCGTGATCTGCGAGTTCGGGATAGACTACTGTATGATTTACATCAGGCAGGAATACACGAGTAAAAACTGCCGACAAACCCACCGCTCTTAAAATCTGGAGAAACATTCACATGAAAAAGCTAACACTGATACTTGCTATCGCTACACTGTTACCTTGTGGCATTGCCCAGGCCGAAGATCCGGTTGTTCTGCCTGTTTATCGCCTGAGCATGGACATCGCGATTAAGGCCGCACAGGCAACAATTGCTGCCTGCCGCAAGGAAGGTCTGAACGTGGCGGTTACCATTATCGATCGAGGTGGCCATGCTCAGGCGGTGCTCCGTGACACTATGGCTATGCCTATCACTGTACCAATCAGCAAGCAGAAGGCCTACGCAGCGATGAATTTCAATACACCGACATCACAATTGGAAACCCGCTTCACCTCGCCATTTGCACCACCAAAGATTGACGGCCTGATCACCTCAGCTGGAGGCCTGCCGATTACAGCGGGGAGCAGCATCGTTGGTGGTATTGGTGTCAGCGGCGCTCCTTCCGGCGAGACTGATGAGGCCTGTGCAGAGGCCGGACTCCACCTTATCAACACGGATATCGAGATGGCGTTTTAATCGCTCGAGAGAGGACACAACGGCATCGCCAGAAAGATGTCGAAGTAGCTGGTGCTGGGCGATCAATGAATTATTGAGAACAGCTCGCCTGAATTTCGGAACGTGTTTTCCGTATCGCGCTGTCGATGGTTGTACTAGATGCACGCCCGAGAACGACTTGTTCCAGAGCGGCGATTGCCTCTTCACATCGGCCAAGTGTTAGCAATGTATCTGCCAGATTATTGCGTGTGGGTTTATGGTTGTCGTCCAGTATTAAGACTTCATAATACTGGGCCACTGCTTCATCAAGCCTTCCCTGTGCCTGTAAGGCATTAGCCAGTCCAAATCGTGCGAGCGTATTTGTTGGCTGTTGTTTTAACACAGCACTGTAACTCAACTCTGCTGCATGCCATTGACCAACAGACTCCAGTGCAATGATGGATCTGACATATCGGTCGATGTTGACAGCTGCGGGCAGTTCACCTGCTGGTAGGACTGTAAGCGCCCAGTTGTCTGATTTGTGCCAGGCGGAGAGAAACTGCTGGCGAGGCATCAACAATCGGTAGTCCGTTCCGGACCGCATGATGACTGCATCTGGGCCAGGCTCATAACCAATTACTACAGCATAGTGCCAGACGGGCAATGCCTTTAAGCCGAGATTTAAGAACACAAGGACAGGCAGGTCATTATTGATCTGGTCCATGATCGACTGCAAGTTATCCCCTGGATCGTAAGGAATACGGCCAAAGCGACGAACGGCTGAGATCATTTCAAGCTGCAGGGTGCCTTTGCGATCAGGAAGATAGACATCTCCGGCCAACTGGCCCGGGTCGATATCCAGACCTGTCGTATTCAGGACAGTAGCCAGAGATGCTGGACCGCATTGATATTGAGACTGAGGATGGAATGGGGTGGCTGTCAGTTCAACGGTTTTTTCAGGCATCTCAAAGCCGGTATCCCTGTCAGCCTGAGTCATACATCCAGAAGTCAGAATGCTTAACGATAATAAGATCAGGCGATAAAACGAGTACACAATCGATCAGAGGTTCCCTAGATCTTTTTGAAGATATCGATTACGCCAACGAGCTCCAGAATCAATAATACGAGAAAGACTATACCAATAACCTCTATGGCTCCTGCCCCTGCAGGTAAATCAGCGATCTTCTGTTCAAGATACTGTCGTTCAGCAGGAGTCAGTGATGACGCACGCGCCATGGCTAGCTCAGGGTTGACGCCGAGCTGTACGAGTTGCTGCTGAACTGCCTCCCTGGTCAGAAAAGTCTGAATGGCGTCGTCGCCCATCGACACAGCCGCAGGATTTGTATCTGCACTGCCGGTACCGAGCAACGCAGCATTCGCAGCAGGCAGCCATAGCGTCATCAGGGAAAAGAGCAGCAATGTTGGTGCGACGACAGCGGTTCTGAATAGTTGAGTCATAATAAATCCGTTTAAATAGAAGTTGATATGTTTATCTGATCAATGTCGGCATACATGATAGGTAAATACTGGAATCCGGGAAATAAAACCAGATGGAAGGCTGTTTGCAGCACCCACATGGTAGCTAGCTATGTTTGGATGCGCAAGATATTCGGCTGGATTCAGAGGCAAAGATTTGCGCTGTTAATCAGCAATTCATCTGCAGTTTTTGACAGGTTGTAATCCGTTTGAACCTTGGGTATTGTCTGGCACTCACATAAATTTCAAATGGAAAAACATGATTAGTAAAATTCTCCGTATTGTTTTGCTGGCGATGCTTTTGCCGACAGTTGTAGGGTGCTCCAAGCACTATGGTGCGGCGCTGATGAAGTCAGATCCTCCTGGTGCAGAAGTGGTCGATCTTTCTGATGATTCGCTGATTGGGATTACCCCGGTAAAGGCCTGGTGGAAGACAGGTGACGATTCACGTAAGTTTGTGAATATTCGCTTTCAGAAAGATGGATATCGTGACAAGGCGATGTCTTTCTGGCTGACCACGCGACACTCCAGTCGTGAAGATGCCGTAGCAAAACCTCAAATAGTCGAAACCAGCCTGGAAAAAGCTGGAATAAATCCTTCTGAATGAACAGGACCATCATAATGAATAAACTCCCTCATGCCATCACCCTGGCAGCCACAGTCGCAATCCTCGGATTCTCGGGTGGCTGTGCAAGCAACAAGAACCTGCCAATGAAAGTTCAGTCTGACCCCTTAGGCGCCTATGTTGTGTACCAGAAGCATAGCTCTTCAAGTAATGACGGCAAGGACTGGATATACCTGGGTAAGACACCTCTCAATATTCAGCAATCAATTGGTAACAGGAAACTTAATAATGGTGAATCACTCAGGCTGCGTGTCATGAAAGATGGCTACAGTGACCAGGTCAGAGACTGGAGCAGCAACGATATCGAAACCGATATCGAACAGATGGGCCACCTGTTCTGGAACCCGAGGCTGGTTCCGGGAAATCAATAGGCAGGTCAAATAGACAGTCGTATGGTACAGATGCTCAAATCATTCAAAATATTATTTATCTGTTTTCTTGCATCATCAACTTCGCTGGCCTACGCAATCAGCAAAGATTGTCAGCCAATTCCAGTTCAGAATATAGGATTAAATCTAAAGGAACAGGTTCGCACTGAAAGGATTCCCCACCCGCATATTGATGTTAGACATGTTGTTAGCGTATTTCTTGAATCAGTCGAAAAAGGGGAATTGATTATTTTCGAAATGCGCATAGACAAGTCAATTATTAAACCTGAGCGTGTCGAATATATCTATAATCTGACAGATCGAACGCCAATGGTGAAAGTGTATTCAACGCTCACAAAGCCAATTCCAGTTCCAGCATTGCCTGACGTGCCAATAAAGGGTGTATCAGCCGTTATAAACCAGGAAGGCAGAATTATCGAAGCGGTTGTTCACTGTGGCGTTTAATATATGGTGTGTTTATCTTCTTATTAATGCGCCATGCCATAAACACTGAAACCGAACATGGCGATAGCAGGGGAAAGCAAAATCAACCCTTGAAGGGTCGTTTTTCTCGTTTCACGTATCATTTCGTTTCTAGCGCGTTCCGTTTGTATTGCTTCACTCAGGTCTTTTCTGTCTTTACTCTTAGCCATATCCGCCTCCAGGGGTAGTTAATTCAGTATCAAATTTGTCAGAGAAATCATGGGCTGCACTGTCAAAATTAAACACATTGTGTATACATAATATAAGAAAAAACTAATATATGCAAGTGTTAATAAGAATTATTATTAAATATGTTGGTTGCAACATTGGTCAGCGGCCAGTAAACGTCTATTCAGTAGCATGTGGTAGTGGTGATATCCCGCTAGTTTATTGATAGGTTGTCAGCTATAGGGAATCACTCAAAAGCATTGCAGACCAACCTTCGGGACAACGAGGTTTTCACCTTCATGAATCATGCAGTAGATAACGATAATTTATCCACCAGCGCCACTGGTAGACCCGCCATAAAATCCCTCATCGCCAGGTCGCCGATGATTACGGAAGCTTACGATACCAGCACACAGGCTTATCGTGACTATGTGGGGGCTGTTATTGAATGGTTTAACGACAATGACAGGGAATACGCATCGATTGATGCTGAGGCGCATGAGGGACCCCTGGTCGGCAGGGAACTGGGTTTTTGTCTTGCCCTCAAAATAGCTGAGTCTCACCGCCTCCTGCGCATGATTACAGAACCTGTGACAATCACACTTCTGAATCCTGTCTATAAGGAAAACACGAGAATGAAATCCCGTGAGGAGCACCCTCATGGAGAAAACTCGATTCGCTTCAAGATGGCTGCATTAGCGCATCTCGAATCACTGAATCCGATGTTGTCATGCCGATTTTTCGTGAT
>Ga0209013_10000722_pt1 | contig 29992 bp, 34 predicted proteins | sample Cruoilmetagenom2_FD_187291 | JGI IMG/M metagenome (GOLD analysis project Ga0209013, IMG submission 187291) | Oil polluted marine microbial communities from Coal Oil Point, Santa Barbara, California, USA - Sample 2 (SPAdes) (version 2) | ecosystem: Environmental > Aquatic > Marine > Oil seeps ...
GTCAACGTAAGTGAACATTTGTAACTGCCGTGAATCTTAACAAGCCAAAGGAGCTGTGAGGCTTGAACCAAAAGGTAAGTGGGTGGTTCGGAACGATTGTAGAAGTTCCGACGCGGGCGACATTCCCACGGACTATAGGGGACGCGGACTATAGGGGACGGACCATAGGGGTATTCATAAATTGATAAAGGTCTCACCTCAAAAGATTGATTCGACCTGAAAGATCGATTTCCAGATGATTTCATGCTTCAACTTTCGGCAGAAGAAAAAACCGAGGTGGTCGCAAATTGCGACCACCTCTCAAAAAAGACGTATCGGTTTTCACGCTGACAAACACTAACATTTCACTTTCAGCCGGACTCGGCAACGCCTCGCCGCTGAAGCGCAGCAGTCCACGAAAATTAAAACTTGACTTTCGGTCTATATTTAGTACCATATGAGGACTGGAGGCAATAAAAATGAATATTACAAGTGACATAAAGTCTATTACATATCTTAAGTCAAAGGCAGCCGATTTGCTTAATCAAATCAACGAAACCCATCGCCCTGTCATAATAACACAGAATGGAGAACCAAGAGCTGTGCTTCAAGATCCTAAAAGTTATGAAAATATGCGCAATGCAATCGGCATATTGAAGCTGGTTTCACAGGGTGAATCAGACATTAAAAATGGTAAGGCTAAATCACAGGAGGATGTATTCAAAGATATTGAAAACTCACTGAAAGAAAAGCTTAAATGAGCGACAACTTCAAAATTGAATGGGCTGGTGTTGCAGAAAATGATTTAAAGGGAATTATCGAATATATTGCAGATGACAGCCCAGGCAATGCATTTAAAATACTAAAAAAGATCAAACAAAAAGCATCCAGCTTCTACACCCTTCCTGAACGAGGCCGCATAGTACCAGAGCTTCAAGATCAAGGCATCTTGATATATCGCGAATTAATTATAACTCCCTGGAGAATTATATACAGAATATCAGAAATGAAAATTTATGTTTTATCTGTTTTGGATGCGCGGCAGAACGTTGAAGATATCCTTCTGAAAAGATTGATTTATCCTAAATAAGATCACGGGACTTGGGGTCCGCTCCTAAATTTATAACATTCGCGCCAGATAAAAGAAGAAACTTTCTATTTTAGCAGCATCCCGAAAGCCACGTCATTTTTGCCGATTTTTTTTGCACAGAAAATTGTGCACGTCGCACGCCCTGCCCCTAGGGCCCCTAGGGTCGGACCGAGATAATATTCTTAAAATACACATAAAATTATAATTTTGAGGGGGCATTACGGGCTTAGGGTGACGATTTTTATACTAAAAAGACGGTTTTAAGTTCAATCGCATAAATTTTGAATGAACGGAGGTCGTGCCACGATAACACCTTGATGTATTCGATAAACCGTTCAATTTTATTCCAAACAAGGATATCATAAACAATACCGTTAAGGACCTGTCGTCATTTCCCCAAGCCGGGGTGCAGCTCATTTCGCGCCCGTTCGCTATCTACAAAACCATTGACACTTAAACGTTATAACGCTATAATGTTTTAACTACAATAGAAGGTGACATTATGGCAACACAGACTAAACGCGCCACCATCTACTTTGATCCTGACCTACATAAGGCACTGCGCCTTAAAGCCGTTGAAACATCTCGATCCGTATCTGAACTTGTCAACGAGGCCGTCAAAGAGGCTCTTGCCGAAGATGCTGAAGATCTTTTGGCCTTTGATGAAAGGGCTGATGAACCCCTGATCAGTTATGATGAAATGGTCAAGAGGCTGAAAAAAGATGGCCGCATATAAGCTTTTTTTCAAAAAGTCGGTGCAGAAAGACTTTGATGTCATTCCGAAAAAGGATCTGAAAAGAATCTTAAATCGTATAAAGGCACTCGCAGAAAACCCACGACCGGTTGGTTGTGAAAAATTGACCGGACAAGAAAGATATCGTCTGCGTCAGGGGCGGTACCGTATTGTCTATTCGATTCAAGACGATGAACTTACGGTTTGGCTTGTTAAAGTTGGGCACCGAAAGCATATTTATCGCTGAAGAATGAAAAGGAGCAATTCATGAGGAACTCCATTCTGAAGATAATCAACCCCATCCTCGGGGTTCTCCTGATCAATCAGGTCCTGATGGGACTCTTGCACGATATGCTGCCCCACAAGGCATTCGAAGTGATGCACGAGGGGGGTGGCATTGTCTTTGCCATCGTGGCCTTACTGCACGTGATCTTGAACTGGAACTGGATCAAGGCGAACTTCTTCCGGAAAGCGCCGACCATCAAGACATAACCGCCTTCCAGGCGAAATAGACGGCTTCATTCTATAAGTCAATAATGTTTTTTGATTTTTATTGGACTCACTTTGTTTCTGTTTATCAAAATATTCAGGTCCAATAATTATAGTTATGAAGCGGAATATCCTAGATGACTAAGCACGACAGAAAGCAAAAGAACGAACTAAAGGTGTTTATCTCGAGCCGCGAGTCGAGATGTGATGAATGCGGTGAGAATCTCGGCCACGATGCCTGGATATTACTCCAAGGGGATGACAAGGGCGCTGCATGTCTGAGCTGTGCAGACCTTGATCATTTAGTCTTCCTGCCTTCCGGCGACGCTGCCCTCACCCGCCGTTCTCGAAAATACTCGAAGCTCGCGGCCATCGTCCTTAAATGGAGCAGAGCACGCAAACGTTACGAGAGGCAGGGTTTGCTGGTAGAGAATGCAGCAGTTGAGTTGGCAGAACATGAGTGCAAGGCGGACGCAGACACACGAAAACTGAGGCGCGCTCACGCAGCTATTCGTAGAGCCGAACTCGATGAGGAATACATAGCAAGTTTTGCTGCTCGCGTTCGTGAATTGTATCCGAATTGTCCGATTGGAAGAGAGAAAGTGATTGCAGAGCATGCCTGCCGCAAGTATAGTGGGCGCGTCGGTCGAAGCGCAGCGGCCAAAGAGTTGGATAAAGAAGCAGTTTGTCTCGCAGTCGCTGCCCATGTTCGCCACCAAGAAACAAACTACGACGAACTGCTCCTGAGTGATTTCGAGAGATGGCAAGCACGTGAACAAGTGCATGCTCAAGTTTCTCATGTGTTGGCTGAATGGCAATCAACCACTTCCTAACAAGGCGGATGCAGGCGATGCCCTATAGGCCGCGCCTTTGACGCACCGCGTTATGTGCCCTATAAATAAATCATGGCAATACTCCGTTGCACAAAAAAGTTGCTAACTGAATTAAAAACAAAACCATCGGAAGAGACGATTCCTTCTGATGAGGTAGGCAGTTGGCACGCAAATATTTTAAGAGTCGATCGGAGGAAATGCATTCTTTTTACACACGATGCGACGCTTTTTTCATTTCTCGTACCAGGACTTAAGAAACCCCAGTTTGAAAATGTCCGAGAGGTTTTTGGACAGAATTTATTTAAAAATCTTCTTTGGGAAAACTTCCCACAGAATCAAATCGAGGTTGTACTTGATGAACATCGCGAGATTATAATCGCAAAGACAAATAATCGGAGCGTATTAGGCTCAATGAACGATCTTGCCTTTCAGCTAAAAGATCAGATTGCTGCAATGGGTGGACTGGTCAATGTCGATCTTGCGGAATTAAATCATGAATTAAATCGTATTCCTATGAGCGCCATTAAGGAGATATATAGTATCTACGAATTAAGGAAATTATTAAATACATTGAGCACATAACAAGCAGCTGCCCAAGATTTGAGGGTTCTGGTCTGGCCTCTGGGGTCGGACCGAACTAAACCAGTGTTTGACTTTTAAAAAAATTTCTAAAGATTTACAAAGAGATTTTTAATGTGCAAATAGAAAATAAAATATTGGTTGTTAAAGAATTGCCTGATGGATCTCCAGTCAGAATACCTTATTTTATAGTAGATTCAAAAAAGAATGGACCTACTACAGGAATCGTCGCAACCCAGCATGGAAATGAGTTCTTTTCAATTGTTATTCTCAAAGAATTCTTGAAAATAAAATACCCTCTCAAAGGAAAAATAATCATCTTCCCGCTAGCAAATCCTTTAGCATATAATGTAAAAGAAAGAACCAGCAGGATAGATAGAAAAGATATGAATCGTTGCTGGCCGGGAAAGGACGATGGCGTAATTACAGAAAAAATGTGTTACAGCATATTCAAAATCCTTAATAGATGTGGTTGTGTTTTAGATCTTCACAACGGCAATGATAACATTATAGACACGCCTCAAGCAAGATTATATGAACCGAGATGCTCTGATGTCCAGGACTTGCTTGACCATCTTGATGTTCCATTTATTTTACTAAGAAAAGAACCTCTTGAGAACACACTGGTGGGTTGTCTTCTAGACAGAAACATAAAAGCAATAACGGTTGAATTAGGTGAAGGAAGAAGAATCACTTATAACTATATAAACAAAGGGATAAAAATAATAGAAAGCTTTCTAAGACATACAGGAAATCTTTCAAAACCCCAGACATTCAAATCAATTCCTATAGATTATGATAAAATGAGAATATTTAAAGCAGAGAATAGTGGATTATTTATTCCTAATATCCAACAGCTTGGGGAAAAAACAGATTATTTAGGAAATTTAATCAGTTTTCCTGATTTCTCTGAAAAAAAGATCCGTACTCCCACTAAAGGGCATATATTAAGCCTATGGGTAGGCGGTGTGATTGCAAGGGGAGAACTACTAGCAAGAATAACAAAAGATTAAATCGCATTTGAGAAAGATACAACAAAAATACAAAAACCCAAGAAATTTCCAGGAAAATCGTAATCTCCCCTGGGGACTTCCGGGTCGCTCATAAAGTTATAAGTTTCTATTTTTTCCCGATACATGACATGTTCCTATCACGACACGAAAAGTCCACATAGATGCTCCCGGTGAATATAGAAAACATCATTAAGCTATAAGGTCTTACAAACGGAAGATGATAAGCGGAAGGTCCGTTAAATATATGCTATAGGAGAATAGTCTTCTTTGGACTTTATTGAACCCACTTTGTACCCGTTTATCAAAATACTCAGGTCCGATAATTATAGTTGGGCAGGATCGAGATTGACCCAGAAACGTGTGACTCAGAAGGTGTCTTATGGATCGCCGGACTTTCATAAAAATGGCCGTGATTTCTTCAGCTGGCACGCTGTATAAATCAAAGATTGCTTCCGCCAGAGGCATTCCTTCCAAAGTTTTTGACAGCACGGCTGGGGGTAGATGTTATGTGCCCCCAGCCAAAGGCGTGATCGAGACTTCCCTGACCGACATGTTCAAGATCGGGCCAGGGCCACGCTTTTCCAGCCCGCAGGGGCTCTAAAGGAGCGGTCCAGCGACGCGAAATACGGATCCCGCTTTACTTTCACGTACGCGAACAGGCTGATTCCGTTGGTGCAGATATACCCGATCACCGAGGCACCGAGTATGGCGGTGGGCGTCTTGAAGGAAATCATGGCCATATTGAACAGAGCAATCACAACCATGGCAACCACCGGAGTGCCATGGGCGTTCAGTTTTCCGACATCGTATGTGCGGGTGTTCTCCGGGTTCTTGAACACCGCCTGCGCGTATCCGGGGATGCCCGACGCATCCGGAAAAGCCGTCGCCAGTTCGCTGTAGGCGAGATTCTGCGCAAACCCCTGCAGTACCGACAATCCCCAGGCGATAATCGCGAAAGCCCACAGCTACCTGGTAAAGTAACCGATGGACGGCAGGATCAGCAGCGGCACGCCGATGGAAATTGCCAGACCCTGCTTCCAGTCAATGGTGCGTTCCAGTTCGTCACGCTCGCGAACCTCTCTTGTCCAGCACTCAGAACTGTTGCCCATTTACCTCCCTGCTGCTCTCGGTTATCGCTTATCCCGAATAGTTCATCAAAATTTTCCATACACTATTCGGTTCCGACGGTTGTCTTTCGGGACAGATATACCAAAGAACCGGACAGATGCCAAAACAATTTTTCAGGGCCGGCGGTGCGGCCTATCGGCCGGAAGGGAGGGCGGGACGGACCTTTATCACCGACTCTTTACGGATGTGAACCGTTCCCGGTTTTGTGCCTTTGGGCTTGGTGACAAATCTGGCCCGGGTGCAGGAAACGGCGATAACGCCGCCGTTTCTGGCCTTGCTGTGGTATGCAGAGACCGCCGCGGCCATTTCCAGTGTCTTCCGGTCCGGATCCTGGCCGGGTTTTGACCGTAAAATGACGTGACTGCCGGACATGCCGCGCACGTGAAACCACCAGTCGTCGGGGCCGGCGGCCTTGAGACTCAGCCGGTCGTTGTCCGCGTCGGTCTTGCCGGCCATCACCGTCCAGTCTCCGGGCAACGTATAGGTCCACACACTGATCGGTTTGGGCGGGTATCTGTTTTCGTCCTTTTTCATCGATAGAAATGCTCCTCGAACGCAAGGGCTGTTTTTCCACTCCATTAGCGTTAAGCCTATCTCAAAAATGCACCTAACACCCCATGGCTGCGTTCCAGGCCTCCTTAAAATGCTCACACACGACAGGTATGCTGCGCTTTTTCGTCGGCCTTCGCTTTACCCTTGAGTGTAATCTACTTTTTTTGAGATAGCTTCGTATAACATTTATCGGATAAAAGAAGAAACTTTTTATTTTAGCGACGTCCCGGGAGTCAGGAGTCCGGGACCGGGGCCCGGCCGGCCAATTTTTTTATGTAGACGCCCCGTTGAAAAAATTGTAAGCTGATTGGATAATATTTTTAATTTCAAGCGGTTTAAAGGAAATACGTTATGCCCAAGCGATTGTGGACACCTTCGGAAGAAAGAATCCAAAACACGAACCTGTATCGATTCATGAATATCGTCAATGAAACCTTCAACCAGAATTTCAGCGAATATGAGCCCCTATATCAATGGTCGATTGAAAACATTCCCGATTTCTGGGCGTGTTTGTGGGAATTCGCAAAAATAAAATCGTCAACACCGTATGATCAGGTGGTTGACGATGTCGGCAAAATGCCGGGCGCCAAGTGGTTTTCAGGTGCCAGGCTCAATTTTGCCGAAAATCTTCTGCGATACAAGGACGATCACACGGCGCTGATCTTCAAGGGAGAAGATCGGGTCGACCGGCGGATGACCTATGCAGAGCTTTACGACGAAGTGGCCTCCGTTGCACGGTCTTTAAGGCAAGCAGGGGTTCGGACCGGTGATCGGGTGGTGGGCTTTATGCCGAATATGCCTGAAACCGTAATTGCCATGCTGGCGGCCACCAGCATGGGTGCCACATGGTCTTCCTGCTCCCCTGATTTCGGTATCAAAGGGGTGCTGGATCGATTCGGACAGATCAAACCTAAAGTGCTCTTCACTGCAGACGGTTACTTTTTCAAAGGAAAACAGCTTGACAGCCTCGAACGCATTTCAAGTATCCTGAAAGAACTTCCATCCATTGAAAAGGTGGTCGTCGTGCCTTTCACCGAGAAGGATCCGGATATCCGCAGCATATCGAACGCAGTCCTTTACGACGACTTCAAATCATTAGAACCCGCACCGGCAATTGAATTTGAGCAACTGCCCTTTGACCATCCCCTCTACATCATGTACTCCTCGGGCACCACCGGCCTTCCAAAATGTATGGTTCAGAGCGCCGGTGGTATTCTGGTCCACCATCTCAAAGAACTTATGCTTCACGCTGACCTTAAAAGAGAGGATACCATATTTTACTTTACCACCTGCGGCTGGATGATGTGGAACTGGCTGGTCAGTTCTCTGGCTGTCGGAGCAACGATCGTTCTGTATGACGGGAACCCCTTTCATCCGGATCCCGGCGCCCTGTGGGAAATGGCCCGGGATGAAAAAATTACCATTTTCGGAACCAGCGCAGGATACATTGCCGCCCTTCAAAACGCCGGCGTGAAGCCCGGAAAGACCTTCGACCTCTCTCCCCTCAGGGCCGTGCTTTCAACCGGATCCCCCCTGTCCATTGAAGGTTTCGAGTATATTTACAGGGAGGTTAAGGCGGATCTGCAGCTGGCATCCATTGCCGGGGGGACGGATCTCAATGGCTGCTTTGCCCTTGGGAATCCAATGGGGCCGGTCTGGGCCGGTGAACTCCAGTGCAGGGGACTGGCCATGAAAGTTTTGGCTTTTGACGAAAACGGAAAATCGGTAATTAACCAGCAGGGTGAACTGGTCTGTGCCGCTCCTTTTCCGTCCATGCCGATCTATTTCTGGAATGATCCGGACACTAAAAAATACCGTGATGCCTATTTTAATGTGTATCCCAATATCTGGCGGCATGGAGACTATATCGTCATCACCGAAAGAGGCGGTGTCATCATGTACGGCCGGTCGGACGCCACCTTGAACCCCGGCGGAGTTCGTATCGGAACCGCTGAGATCTATCGCCAGGTGGATCTTTTAGAGGAGATCGAAGACTGCGTTGTTGTGGGGCAGAATTGGAAAAACGATGTCCGTGTTATTCTGTTTGTCAAAATGACCGAAGGGGTTGAACTGACCGACGAGATCGTCGCTAAAATAAAAAATACCATTCGCACCGATGCGTCGCCAAGGCATGTTCCGGCAGTAATTTTGCCGGTTCCGGATATTCCATACACCCACAATATGAAAAAGGTCGAACTGGCCGTAAAAAAAGTCATTCACAACCAGCCGGTGCTCAACAAAGACTCGCTGAGTAATCCGGAAGCCCTCGACTACTATGCTGATTTAAAGGAACTGCAATAGGATTAACCTGGATCTATACCAGCACCAGACACGGTCAAAAGAGAAAAAAACAATCCATAAAGTAAGTTCCACCCGGTGATTGGTCTACCTTTGTTTCGGAAGGATGCGCCAGGTTATCAGGGGTGAGAGGACATACAGCAGCATGTAAATTAGCGCTGCGTATCCCAGATAGGGTGTAAATATGAAGATGACCAGTAACAGCATGTTCAAGCGACCAAACCAGGAATGCCGGTCGATAAAGCGGCCGAGATGCAGGTAACGCAAGGGATAAAGGTTCATCATAATCCCTGAAAAAATCATCAACCCAAAACAAAAGATGCCCCAGAAAGGAGCCCATTCCGAGGCTTCCCGAACAGCATTGTTGAACATGATCAACGGTGCGGCCACCAGCAATGCAGCGGCCGGGGACGGCATCCCTTTAAAAAACCCGGGAATCGGCGTTCGGTCCAAGGTGAAATAAACCAGCCGGGCAATTCCCATTAGGGTATACAGCAAAGCCGCCAGCCCCACCGGAAGTTGCTGGATCACGGGATCCGAAACATCTCCGAGGGACAAATAAAATATCCAGGCCGGAACAATGCAGAAACTGACGCCGTCGGCGAGGTCATCCAGAATGCTTCCAAAGCTGATCTGATGTGGCCGGTTTTGTTCGGACAGGGGTTCTGTCAGGCCCAGTTTTCTGGCCAGAGCCCCGTCGAGTTTGTCAAAAATGGCAGCACCGATGAGAAAAATATAAGCCTCACGAATACGTCCCTGATATGCAAAAAAGACAGCCAGCAACCCCATCATGGCATTCATGATGGTTAGGGTGTTGGGGAAAAAGGACAAAATCTTTCGCCTCAAGCGTTCATCCTCATCGCAGATTTCATCCAGGCAGTAGGCGCCATATTTCCGACAGTTTGCAGCGATGGATCCAAAATTTATGATCAAAAATACGATTTCGATCAAAAACAAAACACGTAGGGGAAGATTTCCCAACCAGGAAATCCAGATGTAAATCTGAGAAGTCAAATCTCCCGGAACATAAAACGCATGCGCGTACAAGAGGGTCCCGACCGGTGCGGCGACAATGGTCCTTAGCCGCGTAAATTCTCTTATTTCCGGTTCCGGTCCTGTTCGCATGGCGAAAAAACGCATAAAGTTAGCAAAATTGTCACGGATCAGGACGGTTACGCACAAAATCAGGACAAAGATGCCATGAAACAATTCAGCCTTGGTTCCGATGGGCGATGTTAAAAAAAGGCGCCACATGATACCGACAGCCACCAGCGGAAATATAATCGAATAGACAATCTTGTCCATGACTCTGTCGGTAAGATGGACCAGTGCAGCGTATGGCTGAAAACGGCTTGAAAACCACCCATCGATCAGGTCAAAGCTCATGGAGATAACGAGGAATGTTACCCCAAGGGTATAAAGCAGCGGGTTGCGGGTCCACATGACCCCAAGGGCGCAAAGCATTCCGCCAAAGACCAGGGGTGGCCGTCCGTAAACCAGTAATGCTGAAAATTTTCTCTGAAAATTGAGCTTTGCGGGTATGTGTTCTTTTTCGGTCATTTAAAAAACCAACGATGTCCTCTATGAAAAGTAGACAACCATTTTTTGTTAAAAATTGACGGGGGGCTGCCCGAAAAATTTCTTTGAGCGCTCATTGAAACGTTTTTTATTTATGGTTCTTCTCCAATTTAGTTGAAAAAGAGGGTTCGAGGGTCCCCCGATGACGGGATCTTCGCTTCACTCCGACAAGCGTTTGCTCTCCACCGGGAAGCACCTCATTGCCTCCTGCGCAAATGTTGCACGTCGGTCAGCGTTTCAAACACATTTCTGAGTACAATTTACACATAGGTGGCCACGCATCACAAGAAAAAAAATCACCCGCGCCAGATCAAAACCCAATATTTTCGGCCTTGAAACCTTGAAATTTCGGTTCAAAAACACATTTTAATCTTTGGCGTCGCAGCCTTCCTGATGCTTCCCCCCCTTTACGGCTGGACCATGATGGGCAGCTGGAGCGGGGGAGTATGGAAGGCGGCCACGGCAGCCAAGGGACAAGCGGTTACGGTTACGATGGTCACATGACGGGGGGCGGTCATGGCGCTTACGGGGGGCAGAGTTTACCGGGCCCCTTACTATGTTTATAAGGAGGCATAGATTAAAAAAACTTTTTGCTCATTGCCGTGTTGGCTGTCTTTACAGCGGCGTGCAGCACGGCCGGAACCCGGTACAACACTCAGAAAAGAGCGGCCATAGGCCGGGAAAACGTTCGCCGAAAGATCGATAGATCTCCTGGAAATACCGGAGGCTCCCATTTTCCGCGGTATTCAGTGGTATCAGCAGACGACCAAAGCTGCACCGTGGAATACCTTGAATATGAAAGCCTCCGATGGATGAAATTTACGGGCTAGGACTGTTCGACCGGTTTACGAATCATGCTCTCTGAAACCGCCGCAGGTGTAAGCCGGCCAAGGCCGCCCAACCGCCCACTGAATGGACCACCGTAGATCCTGCAAAATCAATGAAACCAAAGTTTTCCAGCCATCCGCTCCCCTTGAACAGACTCCCCCAGGCCCAGCTGCCGAATATGGGATAGATCAACGCGCTAATAAGAATACTGTATATCAGATATCCGGAAAATTTGGTCCGCTCCGCCATGGCACCGGATACAATGGTTGCTGCCGTGGCGGCAAAGACCACCTGGAACATCCAGAACGCCAGGACCCAGGGATCACCGCCGGGACTGAAGTCACTGAGGAAGAATCCGGTGGTTCCGAACCATCCGGATTTTGAAACCCCGAACATCAGTCCGAAACCGACGGCCCAGAACGCCAGGCTTCCAATGGAAAAATCCATTAAATTTTTCATCATAATATTGATGGTGTTTTTGGCCCGGGTAAAACCGGCTTCCACCATGGCAAACCCGGCCTGCATGAAAAATACCAGTGCCGCTGCGATCAGCGTCCATAGGTAGTCGGCATGGCTCTGAACCAGATCAATGGCATTTTTATTCGATTCCAGGGTCAGCGAGCCTTCACCGGCCAGGGCCGTTGAAATATTTATTAATGAACTACCCCGCAGCAGAGCTGCGAGGTATCAAAATGAATTTTTATCTTATTAACCCCGATGCAGAGCATCGAGGAATTAGAATTAAACGAACAAATCGGTTTTTGATATAAGCAGATAGCTGCACCATGGCGGTCCCCGCCGGCTTGCCCCTTGACGTGGGGTACGGATTGCGTTACTGCTTGTTCGGATAAAAGCTTTTCCGGATAAAAAGCGTCTGTGTTTACGGTGTTGGCGACGTCGGTGGATATATCGGCGGAAAGATGGCCCATACCGTTGACAACACTCCGGACGTCATACACAAAATCTATTTCATTGCCAGAGTCGAGCACTTGGATGTCATTCAACGCAAGGGCATCGAAGTCGTTACCCCGGAAAAAACCATGATCGGCGATGCCCTTCACCGAAAAAAATTTTTTGGAATTCACCGAAATTGAACAAAGATAAACTCGACAGACTGAAGATTTTTTTAGCCGCCTCCAGTGGTTTTTTGCTGACCCTCTCCTTTCCAAAGGCCGGAATTTCATGGCTGGCCTGGTTCGCCGTGGTTCCCCTTCTGGTGGCATTGAGAAACCTTTCTTCTAAAAACGGCTTTATTCTGGGTCTGTGTGCCGGCCTGGTCCATTACATCACCCTGGCCTACTGGCTGGCATATACCATGACAACGTACGGCAATCTTCCTTTCTTTGTGAGTGTGCCGATCCTTTTGCTCTTTTCGGCGTATCTGGCCATTTACCCTGCAATATTTTCAATGGCCCTCACCTGTCTATGCCCGAGGCCCGTGTTCCTGGTCTTCATGCCGCCGCTGGTATGGGTTTCATTGGAATACATTCGTTCGTTTCTGTTTACGGGCTTCCCATGGGAACTGCTTGGATACACCCAATTTAAGGTCCTGAAAATTATACAGATTTCGGACATATCGGGTGTATACGGCGTATCATTTTGTATTGTCCTTGCCAATGCGTCGATTTTTCTGGCATATCTTTACCTGGCCAAAAAAGACTGGCAGAAGACATCGGTTCAGGCAAAGCTCGCTTCAGGCGCCATGGCAACCTTTGCATTCATCTTGGGTCTGGTCTGGTTGTATGGAGACCATCGGATACAATCCATCCAGAAACGGATTGTAAATTCCCCTTCCGCAAAAATTGCCGTTGTCCAGGGCAATATCGACCAAGCCCAAAAATGGGACCCCGCGTATCAACGGTCGTCGACACTGAAATACATCGATCTGTCCCGGACGGCAAAAAAACATGGGCCGGACCTGGTTGTCTGGCCGGAAACCGCCACGCCGTTTTATTTTATGCACAACGCCCAACTGTCGGAATTGGTTCTCAAGGGGATTCATGAAGCCGGAGTCGACGTTCTGTTCGGCAGTCCGTCTCTCGATTTTAAGGACAACCGGGTGGAATACTACAACAGTGCGTATCTCGTCGGCCCGGGGGGAAATATCCGGGGCAAATATGACAAAGCACACCTGGTGCCCTTTGGAGAATACATCCCCTTCAAAAAATGGCTGCCGTTTCTCGGGAAAATGGTGGAAAACGTCGGAGATTTCCGCCCCGGGAAAAAAGGGCACACACTCCGTTGGAAAAATTACCGCATCGGCATACAGATCTGTTATGAGATGATCTTCCCGAATCTTTCCAGGCGCATGGCCAAAAACAATGCCGCATTGTTGATCAATATCACCAACGACGCCTGGTATGGCAGAACCAGCGCGCCCTATCAACACTTTTCCATGGCCGTTCTCCGGGCCGTGGAAAACAAGCGGTCCCTCATACGCGCTGCCAACACCGGTATCAGCGGGTTCATAGATCCCACCGGCAGGATCATCGCTGCCACCCCGCTGTTTAAGGATGTCGTCATGACCCGTACGGTGCCCTTACTTCTAGAAACCACCGTTTACTCCCGCTTCGGAGATGTGTTTGCAATGGCATGCCTGGCAATTTCACTGATTGCAGCCGCATCCACATGTCTTTACCATCTATTCAGGAAATATTCAGGTTAACCCCAATGGACTATTGAAAGATCGAAAGAAACAGATTATAGTGGGAGTACAAGAGAATATTAGAAAAACAGGAGGTCACGAATGTCTATTGAGCATAGAGAAAATATAAAGAATCTTTTTTCGAAATTTGAACAGCTTAAAGGTTATCTTTGACATAGCCGGTAAAGAAAAAAGGCTTGAGGAGATAGAAGCGCTCAGCGCCCAAAAAGGATTCTGGGACACCCCGGAAGAGACCACGGATGTTTTAAAAGAACGGACATCCATTTCCGGTGTGGTCGACAGGTTTAAAACCCTTAACAGCGATCTTGAAGAATGTGAAATACTGCTCGAACTCGGCATCGAGGAATCCGACACGGATACCGTCGAAGAAGCCTCCAGGCAGCTTCAAAAAATTGACCGAAGACTCAAAAAACTCTCCATCGACATGACACTCAGCGGTGAAGACGATCCGAACAACTCCATTGTTTCCATTAATGCGGGCGCCGGTGGAACCGAAGCTCAAGACTGGGCTGAAATGCTCTTTAGGATGTATACGCGCTGGATCGATCGGAAAGGTTTTAAAATGGATATCATCGATTTCCAGCCCGGAGAGGAAGCCGGAATCAAAAGCGTTACGTTCACCGCCAACGGCGACTACGCTTACGGCTATTTGAAAACTGAAAAAGGTGTCCATCGGCTGGTGAGAATTTCACCGTTCAATGCAGGTGGCAAGCGGCACACATCCTTTGCTTCTGTGTTCGTCTATCCTGAACTGGACAATCAAATCGTTGTCCAGGTCGATGACAAGGATCTGCGTATCGACGTTTATAGGGCCAGCGGTGCCGGCGGACAGCACGTCAACAAAACCAGCAGCGCCGTCCGCATTACCCATCTGCCCACCGGGATCGTTGCCCAGTGCCAGCAGGAGAAATCCCAGCACAGAAATAAAGAATTGGCAATGAAGGTCCTAAAATCGAGGCTTTACCAGCTTGAAAAGCAAAAGCAGGATGAAAAATATGAGGAACTGCATGCAAACAAGGATGAAATCGCCTGGGGCAGTCAAATCCGATCGTATGTTCTGCATCCCTATCAGATGGTCAAGGACCATCGCATCAACCTTGAGGTCGGCAATGTAAACAGTGTTCTCGACGGTACCATCGATCCGTTTATGGAGGGGGTGCTGCTCTCGGACAAATCCTCATGAATCTAAAAAACTTGTTTAACTTATGAACCCCATTGATATTATTGTGGAATTGTATGCGCCCGGATCCAAAGCATATCATATTCTCATACAACATGGCCAACAGGTGGCCCATAAAGCCGTGGCGGTGGCAAAGAAAATTCCACATCTTAAACCGGATCTTGATTTTATAAAAGAAGCGGCCATGCTTCACGACATCGGCATTTTTATGACCAACACCCCGGAACTGGGCTGTACCGGTGAATATCCCTATGTCTGTCATGGCTATCTGGGAAGGGAAATTCTTGAAAACCGGCAATTGCCGGCGCACGCACTGGTCTGTGAGCGACATGTGGGTGTCGGCATTACATCCGAAGACATACGGCGCAACAATCTCCCGCTGCCCGAACGGGATATGATTCCCATATCCATAGAAGAACAGGCCATCTGCTTTGCAGACAAGTTTTTTTCCAAAAACGGCCATACGGATGTCCATGAAAAATCGGTTGAAGAGATTTTAAACGCCCTTCGCCCATACGGTCCCGAGAAAGTGGCGTGTTTTCAGTCTTGGGCACGACTGTTCGGAGAATAACCCGGGTTGTGTCGGAAGTGCTTTCATGACGCACTCTATCCGTCATGAACATGCTTGACAAGATGACCGATTTCAGGAAAAATCAATGCCTTGCAGGCGAGCTTGCATGCTTTGAGACTTCCGGGAATGCAAAATAGGAGGGTCTCTTCGACGAGGCCGGCCGTGGCACGGGACAACAAGGCAGCGGAATCGATCTCTTCAAAACTAAGCTGTGCAAAAAGGGGTCCAAATGCTGTAAGCTCCTTTCTAAAGATTGGACGAACGGCTTCAATGGTGACATCTTTGCTGCTGATGCCCGTACCGCCGGTGACAAGGATAACCTGGGCCTTATGATCTCTGATCATGTCATAAACCGTTCGGGTGATGGTTCCGGTCTCGTCGGGAACCACCTGGTGCCGTACAACCTCGTGCCCTTCCTTTTGGGCCCTTTTTCGGATCCATTTGCCGCTTTTGTCGTCTGCCATAGAACGGGTGCTTGAAACCGTGAGAATACCGATTTTAACCGTTTTCGGAGCGCCTGCCTTGTGTCTTTTGATACCCATCATATCTCCATAGATACTTCTGATCGTCTGAACGAAAACTGCCTTTTCCGCCGACATCTGTCCCTGCCCCGTGAAATGGACCGCCGGGTTCCGGGGTCAAACGAAAGGTCCAATTCGCAACATATTATCAACATTGCCAAGTTAATATCAAGATTAATATGGAACCGTCTCCAAAATCCATCGAACGCTCAGCAACGGCCTTCCTTGCCGCCGTCCCTTGAGCGGAATCTACCATCTTTGAGTTTCCTTCATGATATTCCATTGCGACAGATGTCGCGAGCTCATTGAAATGGCTTGATTTTGCCCGATATTTTTCCTATTGTACCAGATACAACCGTCTTGGGTGGATTTGATGACATGGAAAACAGACGGGACCGTTTCAGAAGGTACCCGAAAAAGGTTTTTTAATATGAAAAACCACTGTACCGGTGTGATATTGGCCGGTGGACAAAATTCACGTTTTTTCGGAACCAACAAAGCATTGGTCCGGGTGGGGGGAAAACAGATCCTCGATCGTATCCTTGATGTCTTTAGGGATCTTTTTGATGAAATCATTTTGGTGACCAACGACCCGCCTCAATATCTCCAATGGGATTTTAATATTGTAACAGATATTTTCCCCATCCGGAGCTCTTTAACAGGGATACACACGGGTCTTTTTTATACGAGCACTCCGTATGCATTTTTCGCGGCGTGCGACATCCCTTTTCTCAAAAAAGAATTGGTTGAAACCCTTGTGGACGCTATAGAACCGCGTATTGACATTGTTATCCCTGAAACGTCCAAAGGCTTCGAACCTTTGTGTGCCGTATATTCCAAAAGGTGTTTCAAACCCCTCGAAGCACAGCTTGCTAAAAATGAGCTCAAAATTCAACACGTGTTCCAACAGGTTCGGATTAAGAGAATCCCTGAAGATATACTGCGAAGATCTGATCCGGACCTACACTCTTTTTATAACATTAACACACCGGACGATCTGGCCAAGGCCAAAAATATCGCAACGGGTCCAACCGAGGTAACACAGTGAATCTTGCCCGCATGGTCGATAAAATCAAGAAACACCCGGATTATCACAAGGCAGGAATGATCCTCTGCCATAACGGTGTTGTCCGGGGCACATCACGGGACGGCAGGCCGGTATCGGGCCTGACCATCTCCGTTGATAACAGCAAACTGCAGCAGGTCATCGACGCCCATAAACAGACCCCCGGAATCGTAGAAATACTTGTTGAAATTGCTGAAAACAGGCATTTGGCCCTAGGAGACGACGTCATGCTCCTGGTGGTTGCCGGAGACATTCGAGAAACGGTAATCGCAGTTTTGAGTGATACCCTCAATGCCATTAAAACAACCGTTACCAGCAAAACAGAGTTTTTTATACCCTGAAAAACACATTTTCCTCGAACAACCTAAATCGCCAAGATGAGGATTTTTTTATGTCTGAATTCACCCACATCGACGAACAAGGACATGTACGGATGGTAGATGTAACAGAAAAAAAACCGACCCGGCGTACGGCCGTCGCCCAGGGGATGGTTTCCATGAATCCGGACACTTTCGAAATGATTATGGACCAGACGGTGAAAAAGGGGAATGTCCTCGAAACCGCACGAATTGCCGGTATCATGGGTGCAAAAAAAACCTCGGAACTGATCCCCATGTGTCATCCGCTGAACATTACCCATGTCGCTGTCGACTTTTTCCCGGACACCGCCAAAAGCACCATTAGAATCGAAGCATCGGTTCGCACCGTCGATCCAACCGGAGTTGAAATGGAAGCATTGACTGCCGTGTCCATGGCCGGTCTGACCATCTATGATATGTGCAAATCCTATGACCGTGAAATGATAATTTCTGACATATGCCTTCTTGAAAAATCAGGCGGCAAAAGCGGCGTGTTTTCAAGGGAAAGCACCTAAAAGCCGGTTTTTTGCAAAAGGTAAAGAGGACTCCAATCAGAGGAAAAATTCATGTCAAAATATACGGTGGCCGGTCTGACTGCTTGGCTCTTTAGCGGGCTGCTGCTCGGGTTTCAAGGCATCGCAGCGTTCATGAAAATGGAAGATAAAATGGTCTGGAAGAGTTTGACCCTTGTGGATTTTCTCGACGAAGGTCATCTATCCTGGCTTGACGGGATATTCCGGGGAACCCTTCACACCGTCATTCAATTTATTGTCACCATGCCGTTATATCTGTTGCTGTTTTTCACTGGAATTCTATTTTTCATCATGAACCAACTGACCACCCGTAGATAAATGAAACCCGAATCGATGAATAGATACATTTCAATGGTGTGCTTTGTGGGTATATTCTCCCTGCTTCTGGCAGGATGCGCCCTATTCAAAAAAGAGCCCCCCGAAGTCAAGGAAACCGGGCTCATAAGAATCGCCGCTTCAGAGCACCCCGAATTTTTAGACGATATGGCCTATGACGGTTTGACGGATGGTATTCTGGGGAGCATTTCATATCTCCGTCGGGTGCCGGCCACCAGAACCTTCAAGTTTGGACAAGATGTCTATGATACATCCCACATGATTCGGTCCTTGGAGCGTTTTCTCCATTTTATCCAAGCAAAACCATCCAATCAGGAACTGAAAGAATACATCGACACGAACTATCTGGTTTACAGATCCGTCGGCAGTAACACTCCGGGGGAAGTTCTTTTTACCGGATATTACGAACCTGTTATAGAAGGCAGTCTTGAACCAAGCCCTGAATACCCCTTTCCAATTTACGCCCGTCCCGACGACCTTACCACCATCGACCTCTCTCTATTCTCCCCCCAGTTTAAAGGGAAAAAAATTGTCGGCAGATACACCGATAACCGTGTGGTGCCGTATTATGATCGGAAGGATATCGAATATAAAGAGATTCTCAAAGAAAAGGCCGAGACAATTGCCTGGCTTAAAGACCGGGTTGACCTCTTTTTTTTACACATTCAAGGGTCCGGAAAGATCGATCTCCATAGCGGTGAAACCATCCATGTCCATTACCACACCACCAACGGACGACCGTATCGGAGCATCGGCAAACTCCTAATCGATCAAGGCAAAATATCCCGGGCTGAAATGTCCATGCAAAAAATTCGGGATTACCTTTACCGCCATCCTGAAGAAGTTGATGCCGTATTGCACTACAACCCAAGTTATGTGTTTTTTAAGATCGAAGAAGACGGGCCGTTGGGATACCTGGAAGTCAAATTGACACCCGGACGGTCCATTGCTATGGACAGACGCCTGTTCCCGCTGGCCGGCCTGGCGTTTATTGAAACCCAAAAACCCTTGACAACCGATGATGGAAAAATCGATCACTGGACGGATTTCTCTCGATTTGTACTGTGTCAGGATACCGGCGGGGCCATTCGCGGTCCCGGCCGGGGGGATCTTTTCTGGGGAAACGGCCACCAGGCTGAAATCGCGGCCGGTCACATGAAGCACCTTGGAAAACTCTATTTTCTCATACTGAAACCGGAGTAGAGTTATGCTTGACTCTTTTTTGTAAAAAACTTATGGATACGTTTATTTTATGTTAATCGAAGCTCCCTGCAGACTCGCAAGACGGAATTTCCGCCCCGGTTAAACAAAATTTTCACGGGGTAAACTTCGCCTCAACGCCCTTGTGGGGAATGGGCTTGCCCTCTTGAATCGCCGAAATTCAACCAGGCGAGCTGTTGCAGTTTACTTGAACACTTAAGGAGTCTTTTATGTTTGGCATCGGCATGCCCGAAATGTTTTTGATCCTGGCCATTGCACTGATCGTCATTGGCCCTAAAAAACTTCCAGACCTTGCGAAATCTTTAGGGCGTGCTTTTGCCGAGTTTAAACGGGCCACCTCCGAATTAAAAGATTCTTTTGAAATCGATACGGAATTAAACGAAATTAAAACAACCTTTAACGACATGAGCAACGGAATCAAGGAGGCCATCGATGTAAAGGTCGAACCAGAAACCAAGGATCAAAAGGATGCCGATGCTTCTGAAGCAGAAAACAACCAAAAAGAAATCAAAAATAGCGACTCAGAGGATCCATTGAGTCATGGATGATGAGAAAAAAATTCCGTTTACCGGACATCTCGAAGAACTTCGGCGGCGTCTCATCGTCTGTTTCATCGCCGTGGGCATCGGTTTTGTTTTGTCGTACGGATTCAAAGAAAAGCTGTTTCAAATCTTGACCCGGCCGCTGATCAGCGTCATGAAAACCGGCGACAAACTCATTTTTACCGGCCTTCCCGAAGCGTTCTTCACGTACTTAAAGGTCGCATTTCTTTCCGGCATCATTCTGGCCGCACCCATAATTTTTTATGAGTTCTGGGTGTTTGTTGCACCGGGCTTGTACAACAAGGAAAAACGGTTGATGGTCCCCATCGTTTTTCTATCCACACTGTTCTTTGTGGGGGGTTCGTTTTTCGGATATTTTATCGTATTCCCATACGGGTTTAAGTTTTTTTTAGGGTTTGCCTCTGAAATAATACAGCCCCTTCCATCCATGCGGGAGTATTTGAGTTTTGCCTCAAAATTGTTGCTTGCTTTTGGACTTGTTTTTGAACTTCCGCTGGTCATCACCTTCCTTGCCAAACTGGGCATGGTTTCCGTAAGCTTTTTAAAGAAAAACAGAAAATATGCACTTCTTTTATTCTTTGTGGGGGCAGCCATTTTAACACCGCCGGATGTCGTGACCCAAGTCATGATGGCGTTGCCGTTGATGGTGCTGTATGAAATCAGTATTGTCGGTGCCAGAATTTTCGGGAAAAAGACGTCTGAAAATGATGATAATATATAGTAAATCAAATCGGTTATGAAGCGGTTCGGCATGATGGAAATTTTATTGAAAATCTCTTTTTATTATTGACAGATTTATTTCTACTTGGTAGTTTTGCGCGTCTGATATACGTTAGGACTAAAACAGTGAATGAAAGGGGAAAGGTGTTTATGAGGAAAGGATATTTACTAATTGCTGCTGTCGCCGTTATGGCAACACTTTTTCTTGCGGTGAGTATTTATGCGGGAACCGAAGTCAAAGATGAAATCAAGATGGAAAACAAAGCGTATGACAAACATACCAAGAGCGTACAGACCTTTACGCACTTAAAGCACGCAAAGGAATATGCGGAGAAACATCCGGATCTTTATAAAAACGGCTGCGGAGAATGTCACCACGATAAGGACAATAAACCGTTGACCCAGCTGAAAGAGGGCGACGAAGTCCAAAACTGCATCGAATGCCATAAAAAACCCGGATATATTAAAGGAAAAGCGGCAAAAGGTCTGACCAAAGAGCAGAAGCGCGAATACCATGCCAATGCCATACATGATAACTGCAAAGGATGCCACAAAAAATTCAACAAGAAAATGAAGTTGAAATCAAAAGATGAAGGTGCTGCGCCGGTAACCTGCAAACAGTGCCATCCTAAAAAGAAATAACAATAAAGGTAAAAATAATTAATAGGGTGATCATCATTTTTAAGACGATTGCCCTATTTTTGTATGCGTTAACAGGTTCCGGGTTCACCGTTCAAAGGTTGATGGAAGATTAAATTATGGATCTAACCCTGAACGGTTATCGTTTTTTATAAGCCTTCGCATTCCGCACCATGGCGCCGGCCCAAGACGGCGTGCCGAGTGAATGGATATGGGTGTAGGTGGCCAGAACGTTTTTATAACAGACGCCGTCCCGTTTATGGATAAAACCGGCCCCTCTTTTCATGGCAAAGGCAAGATCTTTATCGGTTCCCCGCCATTCTAAAACCTTCGAATAGTGAAACTCATGGCCTTTAATTTCAGAACCGACTTTAAAATACGGATTCTCTTGTTCCACCGTAACAACGGTGTATCCGTGTCCCTGGGGCTTTTTTGAAAATCCAAATACCACCGGCAGCACGCCGGCCATGGGGAAGGTCCCTTCATCCAGAACAAGTTCCTCCCCGAGATACATGAGACCTCCGCATTCGGCATATATGGGCAGGCCGTTTTCAGCCAATGCCTTTAATTGTTTTCTAAAGGATATATTCTCTGCCAGTTGACGGGCATGGGTTTCAGGAAACCCGCCACCGATATAAAGCGCATCCACAGGCGGAATTTTATCGCTCATAAGGGGGCTGACAAATACGATTTCCGCCCCTTCCGCTTCAAGGGCTTCGATATTTTCCGGATAGTAGAACTGAAATGCCGAATCCTTGATAACACCGATTCTGGGTCTTGGGTGGGGAATGCTCGATGGGAGATGACGGGTATTCTCTCGAAGTTCGGTTGGAGCAGGCAACCCAGCGGCATTGTAGGCAACCGCTGCCAATGCTTCAAGGTCGAGATAGCGGCGGGCTATCTGGGATGCAGCATCGATGGCATCCTTTGCACAGTCATGTTCCGGCGTAGGAACCAGCCCCAAATGCCGTTCTGGGAAATTTTTCCAGTCGAGTTTCGGGATGGCACCCAATACTGGGATATGGCAGTAGTGCTCGATATTTTTTCGGAGTATTTTTTCATGCCTGGGCCCGGCAACGCGGTTTAAGATCACCCCTTTTATATCCACATTGGGATCGAACTGTCTGCATCCCAGAACAGCCGCAGCCATGGTTCGGGTGGACTTGGTGCAATCGATGCAAAGAATCACCGGCGTCTTGAGAAGTTTTGCCAGTTCTGCGGTGCTGGTGCTTCCTTTAATATCTATTCCGTCGTAAAGACCCCGGTTCCCTTCGATAACAGAAATATCACCGTTTTTGGAATGCAAGAAAAAGGATCGAAGGATATTCTCTTCGTTGACAAGGTAGGTGTCAAGATTATAACAGGGCCGGCCGGCCGCAAGGGCCAGCCAGCCGGCATCTATGTAGTCCGGGCCTTTTTTGAAAGGGATTATCCGTTTGCCAACGGCTTTCCAAGCTGCAGCAATTCCGATCGACAGTATGGTCTTTCCTGATCCTCCCCGCAGGGCTGAAATTAAAATTCGGGGGAAATCCATATCTTCCTGCTGCATAGAAAGCTTTTAAATAAAAAGAAGTTCTCTATCGGCCATTTCAAACAGAAAATGTTTGATTTTTAATCTTCGTGCTCGGCATGTGCCTGTTTACCGGCACCTTTGAGCCCGTATAAGGATGTGCTTCCGCTGGACCAGTATTCGAGAATTTCCTCTACTACCATCTGGTTAATCAGCTTTTTGGCAACTCTGGGTTTTAAACCAAGTATTTTTGCCAAATCATTAAAGTAAAACTTGGTTTTACTTTTTTTCTTTTGCAGCCCTTCAACAATTTTTTCTTTTGCCTCTTCGTAGTCCATTGATTGAGCCTCTTTTTGATTAAGGGGGTACATATCGTACCCCCTTGTTGTATTAACGATTAGAATTTAAATTGTGTTGTCTGACGCCAGGTAGAATACGCCGGATCACGGAAATCATCAATGAGATGATGTGTGAACTCGAGTTCGCATTTTTCAAAGAATCTTTCCCATCCAATCCGTTCGGCCCATTCGCCAACCCGTTCATACTTATTGGCACCGGCCGCATACGCTTCGATTATCTTCTTGATACAGTCTGTAGTTTGAGGCCAGCGTGGCATCTCGTTGGGCAGAAAAGCCACAACGACCTTGGAAAACTTGGGAGCGCTGATCCGGTTGGATACCTTTCCACCGACCATGATCACGATGCCGTCGCCAACATCATCAGCAAGAGGCATGGACGGACACATGGTGTAGCAGTTGCCGCAGAACATACATCTGGGCTCGTTTACGATGATACTTTTAACCTTGGTTCCGTCTTCAAGCTCTACCTTGCCCGGCTTGAGGGCAGCCGTGGGACAGGAAGCGATGGCCAGAGGAATTTCGCACATCTTGTCCAGATATTCATGATCCATTAACGGCGGCTTGCGATGATAACCCAGAATAGCGATATCCGAACAGTGGACCGCACCGCACATGTTCAGACAGCATGCCAGAGATACTCGCATCTGGGCCGGGAGACGCATGTTTTGAAAATCATCAAAAAGCACATCCATGGTGGCCTTTACCGGGCCTGATGCATCGGTGGCCGGTGTATGACAATGAATCCAGCCCTGGGTGTGTACGATGTTGGTAACACCGGCGCCGGTGCCGCCGATTGGGAATTTAAAACTGCCGCCGTCAAACTTGCGGCTTGCAAGATCCTTTTTCAAGGGCTCGACCTTCTCTTTGCTATCCACCATAAATTCGATATTGTTACGGGTGGTAAACCTTAAATGCCCGTCACAGTGTTTGTCTGCGATTTCACAGATTTCACGGATATGGGTTACGCTCATGATACGGCAGCCACCCACCCTTACCGTATACACTTCATCACCGGATTCAGCCACATGGACCAGAACACCGGGTTCCAGGATCTCATGATACAACCATTTACCCTTGTTTTTCTTAATAACCGGAGGGTAGAATTCTTCAAAATGTCTGGGACCGATGTCGGTTATTCTATTTTCCATCGGTTTGGCAGGATTGTAGCCTGATGATATAAATGCCATGGTCATTACCCCCTATCTTAGATGGTGTTTTCTGAATTCGTTAATATCACGGTCGAATCCGCCTTCGACTTCTTCTTCTTTCCAGAAAATATACGGGTTGGTGCGTGGCTCCTGAACCATCCGCGGATCCGGTTTGAAACCCGTTACCTCAAGAAGTTTCTGAAATCCCTGACGCTTCATGAGTTCGCCGAGCCTTTCCCGGTTCTTGCCTTCTTCCATCCACCAGTCCCAGATGGGTTCAATGACTGTCTCCTTGATTTCATCGTAAGGCTCTTCAACCTTAATAAACGGAACTATAAGAGACCCCATTTGTGCGCCGTCAAGAATCGGAGCCTTTGCTCCGGCCAGGATCGAACAACCCCGGTCATTACCTATTCTCAATGCTCTTGGCATGACATTGATGCAGTGCATGCATCTTGTACACTCTCGATTATCAATCTTCAGCTTTCCGTCTTCTAACCACATGCACTTGGTGGGACAAAGGTCGATCACCTCTTTCTGGATATCAAACGGTCCCCAGTCACGTCCGGCATGGGCACCGCCATTGGGCGGCAGTTCTCCACCCATATAGGCAGCAACCGCTTCCTGATCTATTCCAATATCATCTCGCCAGGTGCCGACAAACGCCAGGTCCGCCCGCGCGATGGATGCCACGCAACAGTTGGGACACCCGTCAAATTTAAATTTAAACTTGTACGGAAACGCCGGCCGATGGAGTTCGTCCTGATACTCAACGGTTAGATCATGACAAAGCGCCTGGGTGTCGAAGCAAGCCCATTCACAGCGAGCCTGTCCCACACAATCGGAAGGTGTTCTCAGGTTTGACCCTGAACCGCCCAGATCCTGCTTCAGATTATGGCCCAATTCCCAAAAGATTTCTTCCAGTTGAGGAGTTGTGGTGCCCAGAAAGATAATATCTCCTGTTGAACCATGCATGTTGGTGATACCGCTGCCGCGTCGGTCCCAGAGATCACAAAGCTGTCTGAGATATTCAGCGGTATAAAACTTGCCGGCAGGCTGGGACACACGCATGGTGTGGAAATGGGCAACGCCCGGAAACATCTCGGGCTGATCGCAATACCTTCCGATAACACCGCCTCCATAGCCGAAAACGCCGACGATTCCGCCGTGTTTCCAGTGGGTGCGTCCGTGCTTGAAAGAAAGCTCGAGCACGCCCAGAAGGTCTTCACAAACATCTACAGGAATTTGATATTCGACACCTTTTTCATTCTTTGCCCTCGATTCGGCCTCCTGTTTTAGATCAGACACAAAACTAGGCCATGGCCCGCTTTCAAGCTGGTCCAGCAAAGGGGTTTCATGTTTTGCCATTGTATTACCTCCATTCTAATTGAAAATTAACCGATCTGCCAAAAATAAAATTCACCGTCCCCTTACCGGGGCAGTAGAGGTCACCTCCTCTCATTATGTTGCTTTTTCGAGTTTTATAATTATAAATCCTTGTTAAAAAAAATTAAACAACAAAAAAGCTTGTATAAAATTAATATCGATTCTTGTCAATAAAAAAGCAGGGTTTCATTGTGTTAAATAAAATTTTAATTTCAAAGCGCGGCGCCACTTTTTTCTTGGCTGTTTTTTTATAAATTTTGTGATTTTTATGACAAAATTCTTTCCATATTGCCCACGGTGTAATCTGCTGAATCACGGATATTTTCGGAACTGCTCGATGGCTCGATACAGATCATCCACATGTTGTTCAAGATGTTGTTTGATGGCCGGGACCTCGGGCGCCATGGGGTGATATGCCTGAACCATGGCGGCGTTCAAATCGAGCAGATCTGCATGTGTGCAGGCCGAGAGATGTTGGCGGAAACCGTCGGCCAAAGATCCTGGAAACGATCTGATGGGCGGTTTTGAAACCAGTCCTTCAAAAAAGCCTTTGAGGACGCCTTTCACGGCAATATCATCAGACCACACAATTTCTCCGACCCCGTCCAGCCTATCGATGCGCATTTTGATGGCAAGATTCAGGAAAAATACCAGCAAGGATTCCAATATCCGTTCAGCATCCGGATCTTTATGCCCGATCTCGGGATCCCTTTCAAACATGGGCGCATACCGTCGAACCGTGATGAGTTTTACATCGATCTCACGGTTTTGGCATTTCAGGACAAAATCACCGGCGGCATGATGCCAAGAAGATATTTGCTCGGACGTCTCGACGTTATAATAACCGGTCAGAATTCTTGCGGCCTGCCGGTAAAGATCTTCGGTTTGATCGGTTGAGAGGAAATAGTTCCCGTGTTCATGATCCCAGACAACGATTTTGTGTTGTTCATCTGCCGGATCAAGGGAAATATGGAATTCGTTAAAACCCTCGAACCATCCACCTAAAAACATCCGGGTTTCAACTTGATTCATTTTTGTAAAAACGTTGCCCTGGGCGTATACTTTGGGAATAAACGAATCAGGATATCCAGTGTCGAGCATTTGTAAAAGCCGATATTCTCTTTGAGCACATTGTTTTCCAACGTCTGTAACAGCAACGTTCAGGACAAAGGGAATCTTGACGGCCTGCAAAACGGCTTCAACTTTTGATGGATGATAAAACTCTCCATGTTTATCGAGAAAGATTCTGATCTCTTCTATTTCGTCAGGTGTTATATTTCGATGAAGATATTGGGAGACCGACTGTGTAATGATCCCATATCGATCTCTTTCCAGAAAATCTCGGGCGGCTGTAAAGTAGTCACCGTGATTTATGAAAATATCACGGTCTGATTTAATTGTCCCGGCGGATTGATGTCGGCTGAGGGGAATGGGAGTCGACCATATAAAATCACTCTCCCGGACAGGATTTTTTACGTTGGATAAAAAATATTTGAATCTCGGCATGAAAAATATGGGTGTGGATATCTTTTATCTGTACTTCTTGACCTCTTTTAATATTTCAGAAGAAACATCATATCCAAGCTCAACAGCCTTATCAACATGTTTAACAGCAAGCGCATATTCCCCTTTTTCGAGGTAAGCAATGGCCAGGTTGTTGTATGCCACGGCAAAGTTGGGTTCCAGTTCGACAACCTTGAGGCTGGTTTGTATGCTTTCATCTATCATCCCTTTCATGAGATACGCATTGGCCAATGTGGTATAGGCTTGCAGGAATTTGGGATTCCATTGAATCGCTTTTTCAAGGGCAGGAATCGCTTCCTCAATATTTCCCAATTGAAGCTGCGCAAATCCAATATTTCCATAACCTTCGGCAAACCCTGCCCTTGCCTGTACCGACAGCTTATTGTATTTAAGGCAACCTTCTAGGTCCCCGCGCTGCAAACAGATCCCTCCCAACTGAACATACGCCTCTGCAAGATTCGGGCTACACTCAATCGCAGCAAAAAGTTCGCTTTCAGCTTCATCGTATTTTTTAAGTCCCAAAAGGCCGATTGCAAGATTGTAATGGGAGTTGCCGCAGTCTGGATTTACAGCAACGGCAGCTTGTTGGTGAGCGATATATTCTTCAACGTTTTTTGCTTTAGGCATGATTATATCCTTTAATAGGTTTTAGTTTTACCAATAGCATGAGGAAAAGTATCTATCAATATATAGATTGAAAACACTTTATTTTTGAGATTAGTATGGTAGTGCTTTTGGGTTGTCAAGCAAAAATTTAACCTGCATTAAACGGGACAAAACTATTGACAAATTATTACCATCCGTAATAGAAGAATTAGCTTGAGTATATATTGTGTGTTAAGAAAAAACGTTAATTATTTTATATTTATAACTTTTTCAACAGGAGGTTCTCATGGCAGATTGTTATATTAACATCCTTTTGGATGATGACAAATTCAAGAAGATTGAAGGTGCAGGTTTGGCCGATCAGGTTACCGAAATAGATGGCAAAAAAGCAATTCAGGTCGCGATGACAAAAAAAGATAAAAAGAAGCTCGAAAAGGGATTTAAAGATTTAGCCTTTGATGATTCAAATGAGTGTAGTCTACCGGAAGGAGGCGAAGAAACTTTGTTTAATATCATCTTGGAGATGAAAAGTATCGATGTTATGAAGTTCGCAATTACGAAGCTCTATAATCCGCTTGCAGGACGGGATGTTTTTGGGAGAGGTTCCGGAGGCCGATAGTGGTGCCATAGTATAAATTTTTGTATTCGAGACCCTTGAAAGCGTTCGATTTTGCAACCACCATCCAAATCAAAACAAAAATCGGGGCAAAGCTAATGTTTTTCAAGGGTCTCATAAAGACCGCACTTTCAATTCCTTCTTTCACTTTCTAAAAATTCTGAGTTGCTTTATTTTGCCGTTTTTAAAGATTGAATGCTTTTCACTTGACATAACCTCTCACCTCTTTTAACTTTTCTATTTATAAGTTTTTCACTGCACCCTGTTTGTTTTTCAAAGGAAATAACGCCATGCAAATAAAAAGGGGGATGTTATGATCGCAGGATGTTTCACAGCAGTTGTTACACCGTTTAAAGACGATGCTGTCGACTATGAAGGTTTGCGCAAACTTACAGATTTTCAGATAAAAAATGGCATTACCGGAATACTGGCTGTGGGAACCACCGGAGAAAGCCCTGTTTTGACCTGGGATGAACATAACCGGGCCATTGAAACCGTTGCGAAAAAAACAAAGGGTAAATGTCTTTGTATTGCCGGTGTGGGAAGCAACAACACCAAGGAATCTCTGGAGGGGACCCAACATGCCCTCGCAGTGGGTGCTGATGCAGCGCTGCTGGTAGATCCATACTACAACGGCCCCAGTTCTCTTGAAATACGCAAGGAATATGTTGCACCCATCGCCCAGGCTGCACCGGGCATTGAAATCATTCCGTATGTAATCCCCGGCCGAACCGGTGCACAACTGCTGCCCGAAGATCTGGCGCTGTTGAACCAAGAGTTCGACAATGTAAATACGGTTAAAGAAGCCACGGGAAATCTCGAGAATATGAAACACACCAGAAAATGCTGCGGGCCTGATTTTACTATAATGTCCGGAGATGACGGGATGACGTATGAGATGATGACGAACACGGGCATAAACGCCTCGGGGGTAATTTCTGTTGCGTCCAATGTCATTCCGAAAGCGGTGACGGACATGGTCCACCTGCTCGAAGAAGGAAATGCGTCTGAAGCCCGGAAGCTGTTATCTGCCATAGAGCCACTTTTTAATCTGGTCACCATTACGACCATGGAAAAAACACCTTTTGGTGAAGTGGTATGCCGCGCCAGAAATCCACTGGGCTTTAAGACACTCATGTCAATTCTGGGAATGCCCTCGGGTGGGTGCAGGCAGCCTCTGGGGAAAATGACGCGAAACGGGCTCGAAAAGGTTCTTGAAGCCGCCCGAAAAGTACAGGCCGACACCCCGGAAATATTTCAACCGGTCGCCGAATTTTTCAATGTCGACATTGAGGCCCGCCTGAACGATCCTTCCACATGCGAGGGGCTTTTTTACGAAGATTATTGATGAGCAGCTGTTGGATGCCGG
>Ga0209013_10000723_pt1 | contig 29984 bp, 23 predicted proteins | sample Cruoilmetagenom2_FD_187291 | JGI IMG/M metagenome (GOLD analysis project Ga0209013, IMG submission 187291) | Oil polluted marine microbial communities from Coal Oil Point, Santa Barbara, California, USA - Sample 2 (SPAdes) (version 2) | ecosystem: Environmental > Aquatic > Marine > Oil seeps ...
AAAGCTGGAATTAGCGCAGGGTGGAACACTTTTTTTGGATGAAATAGGAGAAATGCCATTGGATATGCAACCCAAATTATTGCGGGTTTTGCAGCAAAAGGAGATGTATAGAGTAGGAGGAAATAAACCCATAGAATTAGATGTTCGCGTAATTTTTGCCACCAATCGGAATTTAAAGCAAATGGTGGAGGAGAAGAGCTTTCGAGGCGATTTGTATTATCGATTAAATACGGGCAGAATCTATATTCCTTCCTTACGCGAAAGGCCAGAGGCTATTCTTTCCTTTTCTCAAATCTTTTTAGATCAGTATGCGAAAAAACGAGGACGTAAATTCCGATTTATTGGTAAAGAAGCAAAGCGTTTACTTCAGAATTATGGCTGGCCGGGAAACATCAGAGAACTTAAAAATACGATAGAAAGGGCTACCTTGTTATACAACGATTTGGAGCTGAAACCAACCCATTTAAAGTTTTTATTCTCAGATGAAAAGGAGGCTATTACCGGAGATCAGCTATTGGTACCGGGAAGAATTATATTACCCGATGAATCATTGCACATCGAGCAGTTAGAGCTGGAAATCGTGAGAAAAGCCTTGAAAAAATTCAATAATAATAAATCTAAGACTGCTGAATATTTGGGTATTTCCAGAAGTGCTTTGCGCAGTAGAATGAATAAATTGTGATTTATCAGATTCGCGATTTTAATTTTCATTAATCTGCCGAACTTTTCCCCATCTGTGTAATTTATTCACACCCCTGAAAGCTAATGATTTTGTCCTGTTTAGAGCTATTGTTTCTTTTTGAAACACAAAATGCTAAAATCGTTCGAAATGGAACAGTTTTTATGCGCGTTTCATAGATATATTAATGTGTGTAATATGCTGAAAAAGAGTGCTTTTGAAGAAAAACAATCATGACGAAATAAATACTGACTTTTGGCATTTCATTTGCTCTACTCCTGCTAGTTATTCATTATAAATCTAAAGGGTATGCAAGTAAAGACTTATACACAAGAAGGAAAAATATTCTCAATGGGGATAGAAAGAAACCTTTTGGATTCCTTCTTAAAGAATTCAAACAAGCTTGGAAACGATTCGCTTAAAGTAGATGGAAATTTATTTTTAGAAGCAGTAAAAAAACAAAATGTACAGTTCGAATTTATTCGAATCAAAAGCTTTGCGTTGGATAAAACATCTAAGAATATTAATAATGCTAAAAATGCTTTAATCGAGGCTGAGTATGCCATAGCCGATTCGGGACAGGTTGTTTTGGACACTTCAGATATTGATATGTTATTTACAATATATCTTGCAGAAACATTACATGTACTGGTTCCTGCGAGCAGAATTTTAAATTCTATGGATGACTTGGAAATGATCAAAGGAAAAGTTGGAGTCGATTTAGGTAGAGGAATTACGAGTGTTCATGTCGATGGAAAAAAATCGGACATTAACTTTTCACCTAAAACGCTTAAAACTATGGTTTATATAATTGAAGATTTGTAATTTTAAAAGTATAAAACAGTATAAAGCCTCTTTTTGAGGCTTTTTTTATTTATATAAATACGAATTTTATTCATTCTAGTTAATTAATAAGGAATGTTAATCATTGATGTGTTTAATTGTGTGATACAGTACTATTAATTTAACATATCAAATAAATATTAAGATGATATAGCCGTTTATAATATTAAATAATAAAATATAGATTTGTATTCTTGATGTTTATATAAGTAATGGATTGTTAATTTGTTGCATTGTGTGTGTGCAGTTTTTAATTTAAAGTTTAATCAAATTTATTTTCTCATTATTTAATTATTTTGTAACTTATTTGCTTTGTGGAATGAGACCCTAGATGCCTAAACGAACATGTGTTATATGTTAATAGAAGCTTAAGCTTAAGAGTGGTTTTAGAATTAAGGGAATAACAGTCATGACGGACGAATCATCCATAGATCAGGTGTTTTTGAAGAAGTTGCATTGTATTGTAGAAGATAACCTAAAAGACGAGCATTTCGGAGTAAATGAAGTAGCTCAGAAAATAGGATTAAGTCGTTCTCAAATCCATCGGAAATTAAAAATTCTCACCAAACAGTCAGTTAGCCAGTTTATTAGAGAAATCAGATTGCAGAAGGCAATGGATTTACTTCAGCAGAATGTTGCTACCGTTTCTGAAATTGCATTTAAGGTTGGCTTTGGAAGTCCTACATATTTTAATAAGTGTTTTCGTGATTTTTATGGTATTACACCAGGAGAGGCACGGTTTAAATTTGTTCATGGCAAAAAATCTATTAAAAAGAATCTGTTTTATGAAGTAATAAATAAAAAGCGTTCAAAATTACTATTGTTCACTATTACTTCTCTGAGTTTAATTTTAATTACTATGCTATCATTTTTATTAATTATGAAAATTAAAGGAAATGATTCATACGTTATAAACCGCGTTATTAAGATTGATCGATCCATTGCTGTGCTTCCTTTTAAGTATCTAAGCGAAGATAAATCCAATCAATATATTGCGGATGGAATAATGGAAGACATTCTTAATCGTCTAGCACAAGTTCATGAACTAAAAGTAATTTCCCGTATATCCTCAGATCAATATCGAAATAGTTCTAAATTTTTACCTCAAATTGCGAAGGAATTACATGTATCTTATATTCTTGTTGGGAGTGTCCAGAAGTGTGACAATAGTGTTAGGATATTTGTGCAATTGATAGAAGCTAAGGGGGATAATAATTTGTGGTCAAAACAGTATGATGCTTATTTTGAAAATTTATTAATCCTTCAAACAAACATTGCAAAGAGTGTTACCAGAGAATTAAAAGCAGTTCTTTCCAAAGAGGAAATAGTGAATATAGAAAATAGGAGTACAAAGAATGTAAAAGCATATAATTCTTACTTAAAAGGTCGATATTTTTGGAATAGAAAAACAGAAAAAGGATTAAAAACCAGTTTAAAGTATTTTAACCAATCAATTGCATATGATTCTACTTATGCACTAGCATATGCAGGAATTGCTGATGCTTATTTAATTCTTTCAAAATGGGGTTTTTATCCACGGGAGGAAGGTTATAATACTGCAAGAGCATTTGCATTAAAGGCGCTTGAATTAGATGAATATCTTGCCGAGGCTCATGCGACGCTTGGTGCAATTTATCAATGGTTTGATTGGAATTGGGCGAAGGCAGATAGCGAACTTAGGCGATCCATAGAGTTGAATCCGAATTATGCAATAGCACACCAATATTATGCGGAGTATCTTGCCTCTACTGGAAATTTACCAAAAGCAATTCTAGAGATGAACAAGGCATTAGAAATTAACCCACTATCAAAAACTATATGTGATTTGTGTGGAAATTATTGTTATAATATGGGTCAATATTCTAAAGCTCTTAAGTTTTTTCAATTAGGAAATAATTTAATAAATAATAATTCAAATACTTGTATTGATGTATTTTATGTTTATTTACAACAAAATAAATATAAAGAAGCGGTTGTTGAGCTGACCAAATATCTGTCAGGTTTACAGGTAGATAATCAGCAAATATTGAACTTGGATGTTGTTTTTGAGAAATCGGGAATAAAAGGAGTGATGTTATGGTCGATCGAATATCAGCTATCACAAAAAAATCCGCAACCATATTTGTTAGCTGAATTGTATGCCAAAGTTGGACAAAATAAAAATGCCTTGGAGTGGCTGGAGAAAGCGTTTGATACAAATGATATATTGATTCAGAGAATAAAATTTGATCGTAATCTCTTATCTCTCCACTCAGAACAGAGATATTTAACACTGCTTCATAAAATGGGATTAGATGTTTACTGAAGTATTGAAAATCATCTACTGTAATATTATGTACTTTAATCACTTTTTGAAATAAGAATATTTCTTTCCAATTCTTTTTCTGCAAATGATATTTGCATTTTTTAATAATATACAATTATTCAACATTCGTATTATTAATTGCAACATCGTTTTATTTGTAGATACATAAATTAAAATTCTTCAAAATAAGTTTTATTTATTCGCAACCTAAACGTTATGTGCTGCCTTCATTTATTCTGTAATTTAAATTAAATACTTAAATGGATATCCTTAATGTATTTAAGTGAAAGTTTAATTTTTATTCACAAAAAATTGAAGTCATGAAAACAATTATGATGTTTATTCTCTGCATGAGTTTTGTGTTTTCTTCAAGCGGACAAAAATTGATTAAGACCAAAATGTTAAGAGATGTGGAAGTGAGTCCGCCTGTATTTACTGGTGAAAAATTGGCCATTGTTGAAGCTAGTGCATCTGCTTCCATCTATGACTATCTTGAAGCCAATGTTAAATACCCAAAAGTTTCAGAAAATAAATGGAGAGAAGGTACCGTCATCATTCAATTCACTGTAAAATCAGATGGACATTTGGATCATTTTCAGGTGATTAATAGTGTTTCATCTAAAATTGATAACGAAGTTATTAATGTGTTGAAGTCAAGTGATGGTATGTGGAAACCAGGGTTTAATAATGGTACTCCGGTATCTATGGAAAAAGAGGTTGGGCTTGTATTTAAAATGGAGAATTCCGATCATTTGAAAATGGCTCGAAAATTGTATATAAGAGCTGACAAGAAATTAACAAATAATAAACATAAGAGAGCACTACAACTACTTAGCAAGGCATTGGTTTATCAACCTTATAGTCAAGCAATATTATTTAAGAGAGGTATTACCAAATTAGCCATTGGTAATAAGAATGGGGCATGTGAGGATTGGAACCGCTTGAAAGATATAGGTAGTAATATGGGGGATGAATATATCAAAAAACATTGCGAGTTAGAAGAATTAACTTTCAGTAGCAAATAGCAAATCATCTTTAAAGATCTAATTTCCCGATAGAAATATCGGGATTTTTTATTCTGTTGAGATAATACTTTCGCTGCCGCACGAATTCTTTCGTATGGTTAGTTAATCAGTAATAAAGCAAAATAAAAGCCTACTTGCAGTAATGTGAGTAGGCTTTTAAATAGGTTACTTTAACTGCCACACGATATAATCGTGCGGTAGTTTTTTTACCAGTTGGTAGTTGTATGTAGTAATTAAGAAACTTTGCGTCCCGATAAGTAAAATGCTATTCGTGTAGCAGTAATTGATACTTCTGTAGGCATTTTTTAACTCCTGTAGCTCGTATTACTATTCCTGTAGCTTAAAAACACCTTCTGTAGCATCAATGGCTGTTCCTGTAGCAAAGCAGATCAACAGATATAGGGGATTCAGCTAGTTAGCTGCCTCTTTGTTTTTATTATTCCGTTGGTTTTTCAGTCTTGCATACTCACTCGAATACTTCTTTTGTCGTTTTTCGTTGTTCCAGAATGCGTATTTACCGTAATCGCGAATTTCGTCCATTAATTGTTTCAAGTAAGTGTAGGCTCTGTCCCGCATCTCTTTTTCTGGTCGCTTGCTGCTATTTTTAGCGCCATCTACTTTGTCGCGCAGGTCGAACAATTCGTGTGAAAGTGAATTGGCTCTCACCAGTTTGCTATTGTCGAAATTGATGGCAGCTAATTCACCAGGATATTCCGCAGCCAGTTTAGGATAATCGCTCATATCCTGCATTATATCGGCGTTACCGTTACCATCGGTAATATTCTTTAGTTTGCGCAGCGCATTTTCATTTTTTCTAAAAGCAAACTGAAAATCATACTTTAGTTCGCGTTGCAAAAGATTGGCTTCATCAATTTTTGCTTCCCACTCTTCGGTGTTTGTTAATGCCGATTCATATTTTGCATGCCAAATCGATTCCTTGTCTTGTAAAAGCTTGGCTCTTAGAGTAAGCTCCTCAATAAATTCTTCGTTTAAACCGCGATTAAGCAATGCTTGTTTGTCCTCACTTGCATAACGTACTAAATCTGCTGCTTCTGCTACTACAACTTTTACTGGTATTGTAGGTATTACTAGTTCGTCCATTGGAATTTCCAGTACCAATTCGTCCAATGTTTTACTTAATATTTTTGTCATTTTGTATAAGGTATTGTGGTTGATAGTTCAACCTGATTAGTAAGATTCCCCCTTTAGAGATCTTGAAATTATAAAACATATGTTAAAATACATAATTTTTTAGTGATATATTTTAATTGTTTTTATAGTTATTACCCGAAAGCCGCATATTTACTAAGTTTAATATAATAGTTGAATTATGGATAGTTTTATCTTCTATTATGATGTTTTCATTTTTTCTTCTGTAAATAAAATAAATAGATTATTCCTACTCCCTATAAATTCTGTTAATCGAGTTATAACTAGTGTGTAAATCAGCACACATGTGCAATACAGCACAGTTGGGTAGTCGATAGTGTGCAATATCGCACACCATCGAAAACGATTGAAGCACTGATTTCCGAAAACCTTTTCGAAGCCTAACTAATAGAAAATCAAGCTTAAATAAATTGAATGATTCTAAATAAAGTGTTGTGCGAAATTCTGGCATTTCTATTGGTTAGGACAGTCTCATCCACACAAATCAAATAATCAAATATTCAAATTGATACTTATGATATTACTAGATCATTTTTTACAAAAATCAGCTTTAGTCGGTAACGAGAACCGCTTGATGAAGGCATCGGAGTTCAAGCAAGAATTAGCTGAGAATAATTTCGAATACATCCATGCTCCGGGTTTTGATCTTTTAAAAGATATAAGAGTTGGCGAAAGTGGAATAAGCAGTGCTTTGGTCGAGGCAGATTTTGCTATTGGCGAAACGGGAACTGTAGTTATAGATAGTTGTGATGAAAATAAGCGATTGGCAACTTGTCTGGCCGAAAAGCTTTATGTGATTGTCCCACTCAGTAAATTGGTTGATAGTTTGCACGATGTAGCCGGATTTTTAGAAATGAAAACATCTGGGATGGGAGGATATGTGGCTTTTATTACCGGATCGAGCCGTACTGCTGATATTGAAAGAGTGCTTACTGTGGGAGTACACGGTCCCAAAGAGATGATACTATATATTCTAACCGATTTATAAGAAAACCATGGAAATACATACCAAGATAAACGAAAAATTGAATGATAAGGTTTTGCACGAAAACCTCAAAAACTTCGCAACAGCATACAAGGTCTCTAAAGAGAATGCTTACAAGGGACTCGATTTTGAAGCATTAAGAACCAAGGTGCACGATTTAAAAGATCGTGATCTGAATAAAGTAATGCAGCAATTCCATCAGTTTTGCGATAATGTTGAAAGGCATGGAAGTAAAGTCTATCAGGCAAAGACAGGTGAGGATGCCTGTCGATATATTGCCGATGTGATGAAAAAGCATAATTCTAAGTTTATGGTGAAGAGTAAATCCATGACTTCGGAAGAAATTCGTTTGAATGATTACCTGGAAAAAGAAGGTTTACATCCCATCGAGACCGATTTGGGCGAGTGGATATTACAGATTGCAAAGGAACATCCTTCGCATATGGTAATGCCTGCCATTCATAAAACCCGCCAACAGGTAGCAAAAATATTTTCTGATTACACAGGAGAAGATGTCGATCCGGAGGATATTAAAGCAATGGTCGAAATTGCACGCAGATTTCTTCGGGAAGAATATTTTAAGGCAGGAGTGGGTATGACTGGTGCAAATGTCGCAGTTGCAAGCACGGGAACCATTGGTTTAGTAACCAACGAGGGCAATGCTCGATTGACATCTACTGTTCCTCCGGTTCATATTGTTTTGGTTGGTTACGAAAAGCTATGCGACAATTTTGAACAAGCTTTGGATATTGTTCGTGTACTACCTAAAAGTGCAACCGGACAAATCATAACTTCCTATACAACATGGATTAAAGGAAGAAACCCATCGTTTAAAAATGAGGATGGTGTTAAGGAAACGCATTACGTGTTTTTGGATAACGGACGCCTGGCATTCTTGGAACATCCTAAGTTTAAGGAGGCATTAAAATGTATTCGTTGTGGTAGTTGTGCCAATATTTGTCCTGCCTACGAAATGGTTGGCGGTCACGTTTATGGCGATAGATATATTGGCTCCATTGGTCTTATTTTAACGGCATTATATCAGGGCGACGAGGCAGCAAAGGATATTCTGAAAATGTGTATTGGATGCCGTGCTTGTTCTTTTAACTGCCCTTCCGGGATCGATCTTCAAAGTCTGATTTCGGAACTGAAATTAGTGGTAGGAAAAAAGTATGGTATCAACTCTATAAAAAAGAAAGTGTTTAAAAATGTGGTGGCAAAACCTGATACCATGAAATCCTTGCTTCGTATTGGTGCAAACTTTCAATTCCCACTAACGAAAACCAATAAATTAAATAATGAGAAGATTATAGGTAATGTTCCCATGTTACCAAAGGAAATGGATTTTAGAAAATTTCCTGCACTGGCATCAAAGTCATTTACCAAACGTTTTTTTAAAGAAGGATACGACCAGTTTTTTGCATCCCGAAAAGTGTTCTTTTATCCCGGATGCGCCGTTGAATATTTCTATCCGGAGATGGGATTGGCTATGGTTAAACTTTTACAGAAAAATGGTATTCAGGTCGATATTCCTTCTAAGGCAACTTGTTGTGGTATTCCTGCAATTGCATCCGGCGACCCGGAAAATGCAAAGAAAATGATATTTAATACACTTGACTGCCTCAATAATAAGGAGAATTATGAAGCATTGTTGGTGCTTTGTCCAACCTGTGGAGGTGCAATCAAACATGAATTTTTAGATTTTAGCAAAGAGGATCCTACTAGATATAAAAAAGCTTCTCAACTAGGAACAAAAGTGAGTGCCTTTGGTAAATTTTTGGAAGAAAATAAGATAAAATTCCGGGTAAAAGGCAATCAGAAGGTTACTTACCATACGCCTTGTCATGATTCTCGTTCTCTTGCATATTCTGCTGAAACTTTTCTGTCAACAGTGCTTGGTAAACAATTTGTTCCCCTTACTGATAGTAATGTTTGTTGTGGCTTTGGAGGTACTTATTCTCTTGATTTTGCACGGATTTCCAACGGTATTTTGGATAAAAAAATAGAGAATATAGAAGCTGCTAATGCTAACATTCTGGTTACTGATTGCCCCGGATGTGTGATGCAAATTAACGGTGGTTTAATGTATGAAAACATACCTGTAAAGGTGCTGCATCTCACCGAATTTATTGAGAAGTATTTGGAAGTAATCGGATAAAAAAATGAGCCTTATACAATCCAAAAAATACAAAGTGTCAACAAAGAATAATCTGGAAGACCTTGAAAAGAAATTGCTTGCCTTGGATTCGCTTATGCACCAATATGCAAACACAATTGAATTGGATTGTGGCAACAAGCATGTTATAGAGAATTATAGTAAATCGACCCCGTTTACTAAAAACAATAACACATTTAGTAACTAAACCTAAATTAATTTTTATGAATGCATTATTAGCTTTTTCACCTATTTTACTGACCATTGTGTTGATGGTTGGCTTCAATTGGGGGGCAAAAAAGGCCTTGCCTTTGTCCCTTTTATTGGCTGTTGTGATTGCTTTTGGAGTTTGGAAGATAGACTTTCAGCATATTTTAGGATATTCAGTTTTCGGATTTATGAAAGCACTGGATATTTTGATCATTATTTTTGGAGCAATCCTTATTTTAAATACCATGAAATTGTCGGGAGCAATGGCTACCATCAATAATGGATTTAATGGGATCACCAATGATAGGCGAATACAGGCTATTATTATTGGTTTCATGTTTGGAGCATTCATCGAAGGTGCTGCCGGATTTGGAACGCCAGCTGCTTTGGCTGGTCCCTTATTAGTAGGATTGGGCTTTCCTCCTTTGGCTGCGGCAATGGTAGCTTTAATTTATAACTCTGTTCCGGTTCCTTTTGGGGCAGTGGGAACTCCAATTAGTGGAGGAGCCATGGTCACGTTGGAACAAAATCTTGCCCATGTTGGTGCTAATCCTGAGGTATTTAAAATGGCATTAACCAAATGGATTGCCATTCCTAATGCTTTGATCGGTATTTTTATTCCATTATTGGGAATCATTATCATGACCCGGTTTTTTGGAAAAGATAAATCGATAAAACCAGCTTTAGCAGCTGCTCCGTTTGCAATTTTTGCCGGTTTAGCTTTCACCATTCCTTACGTGATTATTGCATCCACATTAGGACCAGATCTTCCGTCATTACTGGGAGCATTCATCGGTTTGGGTATTGTAGTTTTTGCTGCAAAAAAAGGCTTCTTAGTTCCCAAAACAAAATGGGATTTTCCTTCAAAATCTGAATGGGCGAAGAATTGGAAATCAAACGATACAAATGGAGATATTGGCGAGGCCAAAATGGGTTTGATGAAGGCTTGGATGCCATATGTGCTAATTGCCATCATACTTGTTGTGACTCGTATCCCTTCATTGGGATTAAAAGGATGGTTGGCTTCCCAAACACTCACCATATCTAATGTTTTAGGTATTGATGGATTAACTTATGTGTTGAAATGGGCTTATTTGCCGGGTACAATTCCTTTCATTTTGGTAGCTTTAATTACAAACCTAATGCATAAAATGAGTGGAAAACAAATTATATCTTCCTGGAAAACTACATTCAAACAAATTGATGGTGCTGCTATTGCACTGTTCGCAGGTGTGGCTATGGTACAATTGATGTTAAAATCAGGAACCAATGGAGCCGGATTAGATAGTATGTTGACTACCATGGCAAAGTCGGTTGCAGATCTTTCTGGAAATGCATATCCTATTATTTCCCCTATCGTTGGTGTTTTGGGTTCCTTCATGTCTGGATCGGCTACAGTATCTAATTTGTTATTTGCTTCGCTGCAATTCCAAACATCTACAATACTTGGAATTCCTCAGGTATTAATTGTTTCGGCACAGACTATCGGTGCTGCTTTGGGTAATATGATTTGTGTGAATAATGTAGTTGCAGTTTGTGCAACGGTTGGTTGTATCGGTGCTGAGGGTACTATTATCAGACGAAATTCAATTCCTGCATTTGTTTATTACTTACTTGCTGTAATTATTTTAATTGTGCTGATTTCTACAGGATTTAATCCATTGCCATTATAAATAATGGTAGGAGAATCAAACATCCAAATGATTGAATGTTTGATTCTCTATAATAACACAAAAGATATATATATTTGTCATACAAGTTACCAATCAAGGAAGAACCATTGTTTTTTTGAAATATTTGAACTTGTAATGATATTTAAAAGATAAAAGTATGTTTAGGATGAAAGAAAATTATAAGAAGTTTTACGATGAGATAAAGACTACTATCGAAACTTCTCGTTTATATACTGATGAAATCAGAAATTTAGCTTATGGTACCGATGCTGGTTTTTACCGTTTAATTCCTCAGATTATTATTCGTGCGAAGGATGAAAAAGAGGTTCAAAAAGCAATATTATTAGCGAATAAGTACGATTTACCAGTTACTTTTCGTGCAGCAGGAACAAGCTTAGCAGGTCAGGCCATTACTGACTCTATTTTAATTATTGCAGGTAAACATTGGGAGGATTTTGATATTCTTAAAAACGGGGAAGCCATTAGAATGCAGCCTGGTTTGGTAGGAAGTCGTGTAAATAAAGTATTGGCTCCGTACGGTCGAAAGTTAGGACCAGATCCGGCTTCGATTAATTCTGCGATGATTGGTGGAATTGTGATGAATAACGCCTCAGGTATGAATTGTGGTACTCACGAGAATTCTTATAAAACAATTCTGTCAGCTCGTTTGATTTTTGCCGATGGTACTATTTTGGATACCGGAGACAATAAGAGTAAAGAGGAATTTAAAAAGACTCATGGTTATTTTATTCGTCAAATTGAAGAGATGCGCGATAAAGTTCGTGCCAATAAAACTTTGGCAGAGCGTATTCGTTACAAATACAGTATTAAAAATACAACTGGTTTAAGCATCAATCCTTTTATCGATTATAATGATCCTTTTCAGATCATCGTGAATTTAATGGTAGGATCAGAAGGAATTTTGGCGTTTGTGTCAGAATTAACCATGAAAACTGTAGTGAATCATAAATTCAAGGCTAGTGCCATGATTTACTTTAGTGATATTGTTACTGCATGTCAATCGGTTGTAGCAATAAAGCCTGGGCCTGTACATGGAGCTGAAATGCTCGATCGTGTATCTTTACGTTCAGTCGAAAATGCAGATGGTATTCCTTCATTCATTAAAGATTTTCCAGATGGTGTAACTGCTGTTTTGGTGGAAACATTGGCCAATAGTCAAAACGAATTGAATGCCAATATCAAGGGAATTAAATCTCTTTTATCAGCCTTCGAAACAGTTCGTCCGATTGAATTTACAGACAAACCAGAGGAATATTCAAAATACTGGGACATTCGAAAAGGAATATTTCCTGCTGTTGGAGGATTGAGGGAAACAGGTACTACATGTATAATTGAGGATGTGGCTTTCCATATTGAAGATTTGCCTAAGGCAACTTTGGATTTACAGGAACTTATCGCCAAATACAAATACAAAGATGGTGTGATTTATGGTCATGCTTTGGAAGGAAACTTCCATTTTATTTTCAACCAGAATTTCGACAAGCCTGAAGAATTGGAGCAGTATAAAAATTTTATGCGCGAGGTTGACTATCTGGTAATTGACAAATACGATGGTTCGTTAAAAGCGGAGCATGGAACAGGTAGAAATATGGCTCCTTTCGTAAAACATGAGTGGGGCGAAGAGGCTTACCAATTAATGAAGGATATAAAAGATCTTTTTGATCCTAAAACATTATTAAACCCAGGTGTGATTATAAATAATGATCCGGAGTGTTATATCAAGAATTTCAAAACATTGGCTCCGGTTCATGATTTGGTGGACAAATGCATCGAATGTGGCTTCTGCGAGGTAAATTGCTTAACAGCTGGATTTACTATTTCAGCTCGTCAGCGTACGGTTGTACAGCGTGAGTTGAAAAGATTGGAATTGACAGGTGAAGATCCTGAGCGATACGAAATATTGAAGAAAGGATTTGATTATCTGGGCGAGCAAACATGTGCCGGAGATGGCCTGTGTTCTACCTCTTGTCCTGTTGGCATCGATACCGGAAAGTATATTAAATATCTAAGATCTTTAGATATGGATACACCACGTGCTCAGAAAATCAGCAAAAAAGTTGCGGATAATTTCTCAACAGTTGGCTCTGTAATACGTGGAGGATTAAAATTCGTAAATGGTGTTCATACTGTTATGGGATCTACTTTGTTAGGTGCAGTAGCAGGTGGTTTTAGAACTTTAAGTGGGAATAATATTCCTTTGTGGACTCCTGCAATGCCAAAAGGTGCAAATGCACCAGTACCAAATCCTATTAATGAAAAAAATCCATTGCGGGTTGTTTACTTCCCATCTTGTATTGCACAAACTATGGGACCTGCAAAAGGAGATCCTTACAAGGAACCATTGCATAAGGTAACGCAAAAATTACTCGAGAAAGCGGGTTACGAAGTTATTTTTCCTGAAGGCATGAGTAATTTGTGTTGTGGAACTCCTTGGGAGAGCAAAGGTTTAATAAAACATGCCGATCAGAAATCATCGGAACTAGAGGCGGCTTTGGCAAAAGCTTCTGAAAATGGGAAATACCCAGTCTTATGTGATACATCTCCATGTTTGTATCGTATGAGAAGAGTAATGGATAAAAGCTTAAAGCTTTACGAACCGGTTGAATTTATTCATGAATTTTTGATGGATAAATTAGACTTTAAAAAGGTTAATGAGGTTGTAGCCATTCACTCTACATGTACAACCACTAAAATGGGATTAACAGCCAAACTTAAGGCTGTTGCTGAGGCATGTGCTTTGCAGGTGGTTCTTCCCGAAGAGGTAGGTTGTTGTGGTTTTGCCGGTGACAGAGGGTTTAATTATCCAGAGGTGAATAAGTACGCGCTTCGTAAATTGCGTCCTGTGTTAGACAAATCAAAAGTGGTAGCCGGTTACTCAAACAGTAGAACTTGTGAAATAGGCTTGAGTAATAATGGAGGAGTACCATACATGTCGATTATCTATTTGGTTGATAGGGTGACTGTGGCAAAAATAGAAAAACAGTCGTTTCAAAAGAAAAAAGGAAAACGAGTAACTGTTGCTATATAAAATAGCTCTGTAAAGATTAAAAAATACATTTATTAATGATGAAATAGACGCACTCTTTTTAGCGAGAATTAATAAAACGATTATGATTCTGGAAAAGTGAAAAGTTCTGTTTTATCTCATCATAACTACAATTAATAAAATGAAAAATTTAATTATTATAATATTTGGTTTGATTCCTTTTATTAGTCAGGCACAAAAAAATGATGAAATTAAAGTAAAATTAAGTGGTTTTGTATCTGCTGAGGCAATTTTTGACTCCAGAAAAACTGTGAATGCTAGAGAAGGCGATGTGATTTTATATCCTGCTGCTAAATCTTTTGATACAAATGGAAATGATTTAAATGACAGGTCCGAATTATTCATGACTTCCATTCACTCTCGATTAAATGTTGGAGTTAGCGGTTTTCATGCTTTTGGAGCAAAAGGAATTGCTGTTATTCAGGGCGATTTTGTGGGAACCAATAACGAACGTACCGGACAATTTCGTTTGCGTCATGCCTTTGTCAAGTTAAACTGGGAAAAAGATGAGTTGTTGGTAGGTAAATTCTGGCATCCAATGTTTGTTCTTTCTTGTTATCCTGATGTATTGCATTGGGGAGGAGGATTACCCTTTAATGTGTTGGGAAGAGCACCGCAGTTTAGATATACCAGAAAATTAGGAACCAAAGGCTATGCTTTTATTTCCGCTTTATCTGAAATGGATTTTAAAAGTACTGGTCCTGATGGTGCGAATGTAAAATATGTGCAGCAAGCTAGTATTCCTGAATTCTCGGGGCAGATTAAATACGACTTGGCAAAAGGTTTTAGTTTGGGGGCAACTGCTGGTTATAAGTTTTTAAAACCTATGGTAGTGAATTCTGCCGGATTAAAGACTGACGAATTGTTAAGCAGCTACCAAATGAATGCATGGATGACCTTGAAGACTTCTAAATTGGTATGGAATCTTCAGGCAATATATGGACAAAACATGTATAATTTTGTGATGCTAGGTGGTTATGGTGTGAAAAATGTAAAAGCGAATGGTGATTACGAATATACGAATATTAAGACCTCTTCTATCTGGTCCGATTTACGCACTACTACTGGAAGTGTACATTATGGATTTTTTGCCGGATACACTAAAAATTTAGGTGCTGATGATGACTTAGCTACCGATACTAATGGGTTTATTGGATTGTATAGTCGTGGATCCAATATCGATTACGCCTATCAATTTGGCCCCAGAGTAGAAGTTTATTCGGGTAAATTAATGATTGGAACACAAGCATTATATACTGCTGCAGCATATGGAACTACGCAAGTTGATGGCACAGTCAAAAATGCTAAAGAAGTTGGTAGTGTTAGAATTAGCATTCATTTCAAATATAAATTTTAAAAGCTCGTTTTTCTATTTTTGTACGTTTAGTTAGTATGTTCTTTAATGAGCAACTTGCTTTGTTTTGGACTCCGCCTTAGGGTGGAGTCCAAATATTAGTATTATTTTCCTTATCTGTTCCTTAGCATATTTTTATTATTAGGTTTGTATTAGGTGCTTTTTTGTGGCTTAAGTCTAAGGTAATGAGAGTTTAAGACGGATTGTTAATGGATGTTAATTTATTATGTGCTTTTTGGAATCATTATAAAGAAGTTCATTTTTTTACCTAAACCAAGCTGGAATTCAAAAAAAATTCTATCTTTAATGCGATTTCCTACCGAGAGGTAGTAATGAGTTAAAGGTTCAACCGAAAGGTTGGTTAGTAGGTTAATTAACCCTTTAGAATTGTTGCCCGTGATACCCCTATGTCACGGGCATTACTTTTTATTAAATTTCAAGATCCTTTTTGATCCTTAATAAATTAGAAATACTTCCTCTTCTGTAAAAATGATTGACTTAAGTTGGATGTCTTTGTATTCATGCAAAATCTTTACATCTTCAATCACAATAAAAAAAGGATAGCTCCTTCGATGGAGTTACCCCTTTTTGCATTTGTTCTCGAAATTAGTTTAGGCTCTGTAAAGCGGATCAGCACCAATAGTGCCTACCAAACTCTGTAGATATTCATTAGATTTTACAAGAACCAAATCTTCTTGAGCTTTCTTATATCTATCTTCCATATCAAGCTCTTTATTCCAATCTGCATTCATTTTATTTGCCATGAAGGATTCCATATAATGAATTTGATCTTCGTAAAACTGAATATCGATTTGCTGTTTACGCTCCAAGCGATCCTGATACCATTTAGAGTGAATTATCGTTTCGCGTTCGAAAAGTTTTCGTAATTCCGGATCGCTGATGTCCTTACCTTCATATTCACCATACGCCATAATGTTTAAGAGGACCTTCAGTGGAGGAATAGCAGCATTAATACTACCATCTTTAAAGTAGTTAATTGCTACTTTTTCCTGTGCCTCACAGATATTCTTAATACCATCCACAAAGGCTTCCATATCCTGAATTTCTGGTTTTAGCATTCTTTCGCTAAAAACATTTTGTGGTTCATCGAATATGCGGTTCATATAACGGAATAGGAAACCTTCGGTAATTCTATATCCCAGTCTGCTGGCCGCAATTTTTTCACCCTTATATTCAAAATCGTTCAATTTCTCAAGGGATCCTTCTTCAATTAATCGTTTCGGATCTCTGTTCTCTTCTTTTAATCGACACCAAAGTTCCGGGATTAATAAGGAAATATCATGATCGAATCGATTTTCAGTTCCAACATAGCCCGCTGCTGATGAAAATCCCTGATATCCCGAAAGGATAAAGGATAATAGAGCGTTGTTAATATCTGTTGTTGGAGATAACATATTGAATGGTCCTTTTGTTAAAGCACCTTCAGAACCTGCTCCTGTTGTGGACGGTGACTTCCCTGTTAAACTACAGATGAAATCCATAAACAACTCTGGTAATTCCTGATAATGAATTGGATTGTATACACTCAAGGCTCGTATACCGTTTTCCTTTTCTGGAGGATTATTTCTTCGGCCAGGAAGAACAGCATTAACTGGATAATGAACCGCTTGATCCATTGGTATTTTTCTTGCTAAGCGGATTCCTATCTCTGCTAAACGATCATCAATCGGATTTACCAAATCGGGACGTATCTGCAAATACCTTGGATTTTTTGATGGTTCTCCATTTACAATTCTGGTATGTGATGGAGAAATAAAATAATTGGTTTTTTTACTATCCACGCCTTCTTTAATCAGATTTTGAATAGGTTTAGTATACATATCGAAACCAATGGCATCGGCTATCAATTCTTTTCCATCTTTCCGACTAAGTGGCTCGTAATTAGACGTGAAATTGTCTCTCATGGATAGATCAGCCTCTGCTTCTTTATCGTAACCACGATTCACTGCTTCGTCTGGTCTCTGGAAGAAACGCTCTTCGCAATTCGCAGTAATCTTAACACTTTTATTGTCGTAAGATTCATTAAGATATTGTAATCTATTACTTGGAATCACTACAGATGCAGTAATATCATCCTCCATCTGAATTTTTGCCGCTGCAATAAAATCCTGACGAAGTTTATGCAAAAACCATGAATTATCGTTTGCAAAACCTATTCTTAAGTAACTGGCAACAATTTTTCGGTTATTGAATAGTAACTCGTGACCTTTTCGTCCATTAATTACGTCAACAGAAAAGTTGTCTCTCCAATTACTGTCTGTTCGCTCAGGTCTGTAAAATCTTTTCACATAAAGAACCAAAGCTTTTACATGATCGGGAATAGAATTTAAATATTCGTTGTACTCCGAAGTGTAGTATTTTGATGGCGTTAGGAGTTTTACCACCGAACCTAGCGATCGATCTGAACTTAATAAGGATCGGGATGGGCTTTTTCTATTTGGATGATCTTTCCATCGTAGCGTGTAATTGTGATTAATTACTTGATCTGCCAATTCAAAGTCCTTCTCCATATCCTGAACATAAAAAGAGCTATAAATAATAGCATTCAGTAAGGATTTTGATATTTCTGATTTACCACCACCTGATACAGTACATGGTTTGTGGCAAAATGTTCCTTCCGCAAAGGTACTTACCAAGCGCCATGATGGAGCACTAGGATGTTTTTCCATATGCAATTTATAGCCTGAAGGATGAACATAGAAGTGATCAGGTAATAGGCGAATGTTATTTTCCTTTCCATCTTTTAACCAGCTTATTTTACACTGATAAAGATCTATATTAGCATTTTCATGGATGTATAAAATATTGGGATTTTCTTTATCAATTGCATATCCTTCAGGATAAACAGACAGAGTATCTCCAAACTGTTTTACCACCTCTTCAAAACAGTATTCTTTTTTTAATACGTTTTTGGTGAAAAGTGCCCCATTGAAACTATCGCCCAAATTTTTTCGTGGAAAAGCAATTGCTCCTCCTGCATGTTCTTCTTCAGATAATCCAAATAGGTTTGCAGAATAACTGATTTGTGTTTTAATTTCTTTCTTAGAGTATCCAAAGTAATTATCTGCTATTAAAGTAATAACAACACCTTTTTCGCTTCGGCAAGTAATTTTAAATGGTTGCCCATCATTATAAAGTTCATTTTCTTCTTTCCAGCAAACTCCATCTGTTCGTTGACGTTCTGTAGCATCCTTATAGCGAGGTAAACCTAATTCCTTTTTGGTCAGCTTCAATAATTGAGGTGCTAAAACAATACATCCCGTATGACCGGTCCAATGCTCAACATCTAATCCAGCATCGTTAGCAGGTATGTTGGGATCTCCAGCATTTCCGAATATTGATTCTACAAAATCAAGATTACTTACCAGGCTTCCTGGAGCGAAAAAGCGGACTTCCAATGTTTTTTCACTGATAATACCTTTAACAGCAGGACAAACAATAGGACGCATTAGTAAGGAAACCATTATTTGAGCTTTATTCTCCTGGTTCGAAGTAAAAGGTAATTCTTGTATTTCACCAGATGGAGAAAAGGCTGATTCTAAGAATTTCCCAAATGCGATTTTAGGTACTTCTATTTTATCTAACGGCACAGGCAAGCTTCCTGCTACAATATGAAAGGATCCTTTCGTGGTTCTTCTATCATGTTTTGGGTTATGAAGAATACCTTGCTTTATACGATACGAACTAAGGTTTTCTGTGATGTGTTCGTCTTTGTTAGGAGGTAAACTTAACTCTCTTGCAATTCCTGGTTGATCTAAAATGAATGTAGAGGTTGGTATTTGAATTATTTTATCACCAGTGTCTTTCAAATAATCATTAATAAAATTTTGAATTCGTAGATCTGAGGGACAAAGATGATCTGATAATAACCTGGATTTTGCTCGGTAATTTCTTATTAAATTATCAGTGAGTTGAATAAATTTAGTATCGGATAAGTGCTTCTTTTCCTTCAAGGATGCATCCTCGTAAATAGGTTGCCCCATAGCTGCCAATTGCAGATTAATGTAACGAATCAAGTCTTTCTGATTGTTCTTTTTCTGCTTTTGTGCTTTCTTGATTTTACCTGTTTTAATATGCATATATTTTGAATTTATTTTTACTGCGGGAATGACGGAATCAAATTTACTTTAAATTTCCCTGTTCTAAAATTCCTACATGCCTTACGGTTACTTAATCTTCTCCCATTTAACCGTACAATTCTTAGTGTCTTATAATAGAAGGAATCGAAAACGATTTAAGTATGAGAAATGACAATTTAAGTAGAATCATTATAAATTACAGATTTTAATTAAGAAAATTAAATTCATTCAATTTTTCACCTTGTTTTAGTAGCATTCAATAAGTCTTATTAAGAAATAAGGACTTTATTCGTAAGGATTAAATGGAATTTTGGTATTCGTAATTAGGATAAGATGAGAATGCGTATTTTCGCTTTATTAAATATTTTGAAATAAGTAATAAGAATAGGATGCGAACTATTTATACTATTGGAGATTGTGTTTTGGATGTGTTTTTTGATCAGGGCAAGCCTTTCGAGGCAAAACCTGGTGGATCTTTTCTTAACTCTTCTGTTTCTCTAGCAAGATTGGGAGCAAAGGTTTGCTTGCTAAGTGAATTAGGTATCGATAAGGTAGGAGAGAGGATTATGCAATTTTTAATACAAAATAAAGTTGATGTTAGTTACATTTCCCGATTTTCGGATACAAACTCTAATTTAGCATTGGCCTTTTTAGATGAGAACAGAAATGCCGATTATGCTTTTTACAAGACAAGGAGAGGTTTGGATTCTATTATATCTTTTCCAAAAGAGGTTAAAAAAAATGATATTATACTATTTGGATCATTTTTAGCAATTAAAACTGAATTTAGGAATGCCTTGATTCATTTTTTAAAGTACTGCCAAAAAAAAGGAGCTATATTAATTTACGATCCGAATTTTAGATCGCAGCATTTGCCCTTACTACAAGAAGTATTGCCATATATTCGAGAGAATATGCAACTGGCAAATATTGTAAAAGCCTCTAACGAAGATTTTCAATTAATTTGTAATACAGAAACTGCAAGGGAATCTTTTAATTGGATGAAGTCTTTCTCGGATGCGATGTTGGTTTATACTGCGAATAAAAATGCAATTTCTATTTTTAATCCTGATGAAATAACCATAAAAGTTCCGAAAATTCAACCTGTAAGTACCGTTGGAGCAGGGGATACTTTTAATGCTGCAATTGCTTATTTTCTTGTCAAAAATAAAATTGAACACGAAGAGCTTAGTAGGCTCGAATTATCGAAGAGAAGGGAAATGGCTCAGCTTGCAGTTTTGTTCTCGCAAAAGGTGTGTATGAGTTTCGATAATTTTTTGGCAAAAGATGATGTGCTCGATTTTAGATTATAAAAAACACCCTTCGAAAGAAGAGTGCTTTTACTACATACAATTTACTGATTAAAGAAGAAGGCAGGACATGCCAATCTACTTTTCATCCCTTAGTTCTCTTTTTTGTAAAAAGGTGACCCTTGTATGTGATGATTTTTCTGTTTTTTATACAAACGGATCTTTTAAATAGATGAATCGCTCGTATTAAGGGGCAAGGCGACGGATGTTCCAATTGTTTTTGTGGAGTATATATTCAATTCGATCATTTAACCGATTCTCTCGACCTTGCCAGAATTCAAAAAGATCAGGTATTAGCCTATAACCGCCCCAAAATTCTGGTCGCTGAAACTTTTCACCATGTATGGCTTTAAATTGATCTACTGTAGTGATAAGCGAATTTCTATTCTCTATTTCTTCACTTTGTGGAGATACAGCAGCAGCTATTCTGCTTCCAATTGGACGGTTGTAAAAATAAGTATCTGATAAATTTTCCTCTAGTTTTTCAATTTTCCCTTCAATACGTATCTGTTTTTCCAGTGTTGGCCAGAAAAAAACTAATGCTCCATGAGGATTTATATCAATATTTCTTCCCTTTTTACTTTTGTAGTTGGTGAAAAAACAGAAACCTTTCTGATCAAAATCTTTTAATAGCAGTATTCTTGCAGTCGGCTTTCCTTTTGCTGAAACGGTAGATAAACACATGGCATTGGCATCAGGAATATTTGCTTTTAAAGCTAGTTGAAACCATTTTTCGAATTGAAGAAATGGATTTTTAGAAATATCTGCTTTGCTTAGCGCATTATCTCCATATTCGCGCCGAATTCTATTTAAATCATCTTTCATCATGTTTGTTTTGGAGTAATGTAGGTGTTTTAAATGCTAGGATCTTTCAGAATGTTTGGCACTAAACTTAAACCATCGAAGTTGATGTAATAATGACCATTTTTTTCGGGGAATTGCATTTTCTCTTTCGTGTCTGCATTGGCAACACCAACATGCGCAAAAAGAATCTTAGCGTGGTGCTTGTCGGCGTGTTTGATTATTTCTTCTGCAGCCATCGGACTTAGTGATCCAATATCAGGATAAGTGCTTGTTTTTATAATAATGAAATGTAATTCGCCATCTTTTTTAGCAAGTATTTGTGGGTTTTTTTCAAATTCTATATTTACAGACAGGATTTCAAATTCATCCTTAATATGTTTATATACCCACTTTATTCCTAATTCGTGAAGTTCTGCTCCACTAAGCCTGTTTCTATTCATATTTGGATTTGTTCTATATCAGATGCGAAGATCTTTTATAATTAGAACAAATCCAAATAGTATAAGTGTATTTTAAGCTATGTTATCAAGGATAAAGATAGGCGTGACAATCAACACAGGAATAATCTTTCCATTGTGTTCCTATATCCACAGGATGTTTAAATTCAAGGCTTTGACCTGTAATTGCATATTGAAGAGAGTCTGTTTTCCCTTCCATAACAATAGAATGACAAAGGTTACAATCCTTGGAAATTACTCGTCCGTCACTAGTCATATGGTTATCATCATGACAACGGAAACATCCTTGAGATTCCTTGTGTCCCTGATGATTTGGATAAGCATCCCAGCGTGCATTCATTTTTGGAAATGTATTCTTGTGGTAGGCGAGCTTTATTCCATCAATAGATTTTGTTAATTCTTTGGGATAGTTGGTCAGTACCTCCGGATGATTTTCTTGATAAAAATCGGTCACTTTTTTCTGGATAAAATAGTCAGCATTATCATTTGTGCTATACACATCCTTTAAGGCTTCCATTGAAGCAAGTTTTATATATGGGATTTTAACATTAATATTTCCATTTGAAATTGCATCATCTATATATTTAGGTGGAGACTTGTATCTGTGTGAAGGTCGGTTATGACAATCCATACAATCCATAGTATGAGTTTTACTATCTGCATAAAACGCCGAATCAGGTGGCATCATTTGGTCTTCAAATATGTGCTCTTCACCAGTTTTAATATTAGTGTATTTAACCCATTGGATAAATTCATTTTTATCATCAGCAGATTTATAGTCCACTATCACATTAGGATTAATATGCCAGTGAATACCTTCAGAATATTTTTTTGATTCATGATCAGAACCTATGTTCATTACCTGTTTTATCTGCCATTCTGTATTTTTTGCATCCGTAAGATAGTGTTTACGAGTATGCATACGTTTTGGATAGAATTTTTGAGGCCAATGGCATTCTTCACAAGTTTCCCTTGCTGGTCGTAGATTTGCAACCGGTGTAGGAATAGGTTTTGGGTAATTGTTTGTTGTAACTGCATAAACCTGATACAATCCACTTAATTTTGAACGCACATACCAATCTGCTCCTTCGCCCACATGACATTCTACGCAAGCGACCTTTGCATGTGCCGAATTTTGATAAGTAACATACTCCGGTTCCATTACATTATGGCATAATGTTCCACAAAAAGGAACAGATTCAGTATATCTAAATGCTTCATAAGAACCTACTGATGTAAAAAACAAGAAAAGAAAGCTAATCACTACAAAAAGGGTAAATGCATTTCTGTGATGCGGATCATTAAGATCTACTTTAGGCCATTTCTTACCCTCGATAAGGAAAATCTGTTTGTTTTTATTTCGTATTTGTAGGAGCATTCCGATAGGAATTAATATCATTCCAAATACCAACAAACTTGGCAAAATAATGTAAATGATTAATCCCATATAGGAACTTCCTTGATTGAATATTACTGATATCACAAAAAAGAACACAATCAGGAAGAAAGTAAGTACAGCAATACTTGCTCCTAAAATAGAGGTCCAATTGTAGAAGGATTTTGGTAATTTCATAAAAAATGATTTTAGTTTGACTGAAATTTATACAAAAGATCGAAAGGAGATATTTAATATTCCTAGTTTAAAAACTGTCTTAGTTGGAGGAATTGTGTTTTTTATTGATGAGTGAAAATGTATGGGTGTGGTTAAGTGGTTGTTGTAGAGTTGTTAGTGAATATTTATTTAAAATTAAAAGAATATTATTTCCAATTTGTATCGATAATTATCGATATTTTTTCGATGAATTCGCACATCTAGTTTTCCGAATAAAAATATTTGCAATAGTCAATGTAAGTAAGCATAAAAACATTTGTGTTTGACCTTATGTGATAGAAGTAGTACATTGTATATATAAGTCAATTATTATATGAATAGCTAAAATTTTCGATATGCTTAATATTGCTTTATTCGGACCTCCCGGTGCAGGAAAAGGTACACAATCTGAGGTTTTAATCAGAAAATACAATTTGTTTTATATTTCTACAGGAGATCTCCTACGTAAAGAGATTGCAGAGAAAAGTAAATTGGGTTTGGATGCTAAGAATATTATTGCTTCTGGTGGATTGGTGTCCGATGAAATTATCGTTCAGATTATTGAAAAGACGATTACAGAAAATCCAAATGCGAATGGTTTTTTGTTTGATGGGTTTCCTCGTACCTATATCCAAACCTATATTTTGGAAGGTCTTATGATTAAATTGAACACTTCTTTGAATTGTCTGATTGGTTTGGAGGTAGCGGAAGAAATTTCAGTTGCGAGATTGATGAATCGTGGACAAACATCAGGGAGATTAGATGATAATGAGATGGTGATTCGTAATCGCTTACGGGAATATCATGATAAAACATTACCTGTTCTTCAGTTTTATAAAGACAAAGGAATCTACTATGGTGTGAATGGAAGTGAATCCATTGATAAGGTGAATCAAAATATTCAAAAAATCATCAAAGCAGAGTTGAATAAAAGCTTGTATAATATTGTTCTTTTTGGTTATCCCGGATCGGGCAGAGGTACGCAAGGAATTGCACTTGCAAAAAAATTCGGACTTGAGTATGTTGCTACCGGACAGATGCTTGATCATGAGATTAAAAACAATTCTGATATTGGAAAAAGAATTATCGAATTATATGAAAGTGGTGAATTAGTACCTGATGAGATCGTTGTGCAACTAATTGAAAATAAAATTGAAAGTTCGAATGGTGTTAAGGGTTTTATCTTTAAAGGATTTCCCCGGACATTAGTGCAATCATATATTCTCGATGGTTTATTAAAAAAGCATGAATCTTCTATTTCTCAGGTTATTGATATTCAGGTCCCAACACTGGAATTGATTAATCGCTTAGATAAAAGGAGTAAGACAGATCGTTGCATGCCATACGATACAGGTGCTTCAAAAATCGTAAAGCGATTGCAGGAACATGAACTGAAAACAGCTCCAGTGATAGATAAATACAATCAAATGCATGCAGTGAAAAAAATCAATGGACTTGGATCTGTAGAGGAAGTATTTGATAGAATTGCTACGGAGATTGAGAATAATGGTCAGTATTTAGGCTGATATTAAAACGGGATGTTGGATTAGAAGGAATGTTAAAATGAAAAATGAAGCTTGTGATTGTGAACGAAAAAACGGTAATGTTATTTTTGCCTGTTCAGGGTCTTCTGATGTTGGGGAACTTACAGATTTGGTCGCCAGAAAATTGAATAAGGAGGGAATAGGAGAAATGCACTGTTTGGCTAAATTGAACGCAGGTTCTATATCCGAAATCAAAGGATTGGCAGGAGCCAAAACCCTTGTAATTGATGGTTGTGATATGGAATGTGGCAAAAAACTCATGAATAATCGGGGTTTATCTGATTTTATTCATTTGAGATTAAGTGATCTGGGTATTTAAAAGGAGCTGCTGCTCCAAATCATTACAGAGTAGATGCTGTTTTCGAAACGGCTATGGCATTATTATAAGCTTTCTGTTTGATTACTAAAGTTCTTTTGATATCCTGTGGCATTTTATTATTCTTTACTTGATTACAGTAATTTTTTATCGAGGAAATGCCAAATTATAATTCGCAAGATGGCTGATGGGATGGGATATTACCTTTTGAAGGATAGGCGATTTCTATGACTTCTGACTTTTGGAAAAGAACGTTAAGTTCAGGATAAACATTGCTTAAGTGATTTTTTATTTCAATGGCTTTTTCGGAAGGTTCTGTTTGTTTCAAGAGGTTATATTTTGCCCAAATATACCTATCTCAGATTATAATTCAGAATATATGATTCCTATGGTGTCTACTTCAGAAGAATGACGCAATGATTATTGAAGAAAAAAAGCCGGATTAACTTGCTTTGTAATTACATCTTAATTCATCCAAATTTATTCTGGAAATTTTTTCGTCCAGTGTTTGATATAGTTCATTTAGTTTCTTGCATGGGTAATCGTCACACTCAGCACAGGTAGTGAAAAGTTTGAGTCGTGCACACGCTCTCACCTGGCATTCCATACAATGGCGAAATTTTTCCCCCCAAGGTTCTCTGCATCCCTTGCAAGTGATTTCGCAGGCATCATACGCATTTTCCTGATCAGACCATAGCTTTGCAATACGTATTTTTACTTTTTCCTGTTGTTTCTGTGTTGCCACATATGCAGGGCAAGTGGAGCAGTTAATTCCACAATAGGCAATCTTTTCTTTTTCTTTGGCTCTTTTCATCTGAGTCTTATTTTATCCATTCTATTTCTCTTTTATGCTTCTGTCGCAGCAAGATCAATTAGCGAATTATATCTTTAAAGATAGGAAAATTTTTAGCCTTGTCAAGATGTTGTACAAACAAAATCCCCAAAGAAAAAATCTTTGGGAATGCAATTCAATTATTCGTGTATTATTGTTTTTGTTCCTTTATTTTGCAGGTGTTCCAACCAAATAAACCATATGGAGGACAGTTCCCAATAAGGCTGGTTAGGAGCATGATGCACGCAAAAACCAAAATGATAACACCTATGGTTCCTGTAATTACATCCGTAAAGTAAAGTGCTGCTAATATAATTGCTACTACAGCTCTTAAAGAGCGGTCTAAAATTCCCATATTCTTTTTCATGGTTTTGATATTTATTAATTAGTAATTGAGTTATTGATTAAACTATCAATTTGAATAGGTTGTTTTTCTACAAATTGTTTGAATTGATACAAGTTTTTAGAATCGATTTCGCGAAACATTTTCGTAAAGAACGCAAATAATGATTTGGCAAAAGGATTATTTCCTTGTACTGTATAGTTGGCTAAAATATGTGTACCATTCTCCGTTTTAGTGAAAGTGAAATGATTTGTTTTATTCATCCAACCGGCGCTGAATTCCATTTTCACCATTTTATTTTTTTTAAATCCGGTTAATGTTTCCCTTAATTCCATCAATTCACCTTCATTTTCAATCATCATTTTGTAGGTATTTCCCACCAAATTAGGGGTCTCCTGAATAATTTCAAAGCTTTTTACTTCAGGAATCCATTCGGAAATTTTTTCATGATCGTTGAAAAGTTGAAAGACTTCGTTTACTGGTCTTTGTATTTCAGTTTCTGCTTGATATACTTGTTTTACAGAAAAGAAGCCAATGGAAAGAAATCCTAAAATGAGTAACAATATTACAACTCCTGTAATTTTTAATGCTTTCATAGTTTATTTCTTTTCGATGTAATTTTTGAAATTAGACATTCCTTCCCCAAAATCTTTGCCTATAGCTTTGTCCATATCCATAAATAGCATCATGATAGTCATCGGAAATTTATTTTCGCCTTTAAAACCCCAGGTTACTTCAGTATCTTCGCCCATTTCCTTTATCTTAAAGAAACCAACACTTGTTGATTTAAAAGGTTTAAGAAAACGAAGTTCTGTTTCGATATAATCGTTGGCTACTATTTTTGTAATTTCTTGTTCTCCTTCTCCAACTTCTTTATTTCCTACCCAATGAGTCATTGAACCAACTTCGCCATCAATACCTTTGTATTCTACTTTCATTTGTGGGTCACGGACAGCCCAAGGAGACCATATTTGCTGTTCTTTTAAGGAACAAAGACTCTTAAAAACAGTATCGATATTTTCCGAAACTACAATTTTTCGTTCTACTTGATAGGTTTTTGGTGCTATTAAATGAAGGATAGCGATTAGGAGAATAATTCCTCCAAGAATAAAAAGTAAGATTTTCATGATATTAAATTTAGTTTGTGATTACCTGACCTTTTGGGAAGGATTTCAGGTGAGGTGCATTAAATGGGATACCTTAAAGATAGTGAAAAATCAATTTTATCAAATTTATTAGAAAAAGGAGTTGTGTGAAATGGAAATGGCGCTACAAAAATTTGAAAACCTATTTTAATTAAATCAAATTCTCAGAATGAATCTTTCTGCCTAAAATGTTTTTTAAACTTTTCTATTGGTAAAGATTTTTGATACAGAAAACATATTTTTAAAATGTTATATATAGATTTCAGTGATGAAATTGTAGTATTTCTAAAAAATACAGATTCCCATAAGTATAAGTGATTGAGGATTGGATTAGTAATTAAAGAATCAATTTATTTATAAAAAACTAAAAATAATCTGAGATTTGTTCAGTTATTAAATCTTATTCCGTACATTTATCTCGTAATAATTTAAAATTTTTTAGTAATGCCTACAGGTACAGTAAAATTTTTCAATGAGTCCAAAGGATTTGGATTTATTGTAAACAACGAGACAAAAGAAGAAATCTTCGTTCACGTAACAGGATTAATCGACAAAGTTGATCAAGGTGACATTGTAACTTTCGATGTTACAGAGGGAAAAAAAGGATTAAATGCCGTTAATGTTAAAATTGACTAATTTTAAATAAAATATTTTTCCTTGGTAAAGCTCAATTTAAAATTGAGCTTTTTTTGTACCCTGAATTTTGTGATCTCAGGCTGATGTATAATAAATTCTCCTTATCGTTTAATTCAAACTAATCAATGGCTCTCCCTTTTCCAGATTATATTATTTTTGTAAAATGATTGACAAAACGAAGACACTTGATCGCTTAAATGACATGTGTTCCGAAACTTTAATGGAGCATTTAGGAATAAAATATACCGATGTCGGGGAAGATTATTTGGTGGCAGAGATGGAAGTAAGCAGTATTCACTGGCAACCCATGAAGATTTTGCATGGTGGAGCTACGCTTGCTTTGGTGGAGTCGGTAGGGAGCACTTTATCGGTAATTCATATAGATATGAATAAGTATGATGTGAAAGGCATGGAAATTAATGCCAACCATATCTGTAGTATGCGAAAAGGAAAAATTACTGCCAAAGCACAATTTATTCATAAAGGCAGAATGACACATATTGTGGAGGTAAAGGTTACAAATGAACAAGATAAATTGGTTTCGATCTGTAGGATTACCAATGTAATTATTAAAAAATAGGAATGGATCAGGAAGAAAGCAATAGAGAAGAACTTGGTCTGTTTCTGCACAGATGTTTGTCTCAAAACTATCCATTTTATGCCTACCAATTGCCAGAATCCAATGAAATTCAAATAGGAATTCAGAGTGATATTAGTCTTGATAACTATCATCAATTTTCAGAATTAGAGGGACGTGATGGTTTTGTATTTGCGCCTTTCCAATCGGAAGGAAAGCATCAAGCCTGGTTTATCCGCGAAGATATATCCGTGAGAGAAAAGGATATTTCCTTTAAGAACAATCAATTATTGGATCAACTGGATTCTGTTGTAGAATTGGACTCTGAAATCAAGGAAAGTACAAAAGAAGAATATTTTAAACAGATTCGGCAAATGATTGTGGATTTGAAACAGAAAAAACTTGATAAAGTGATTTTGTCGAGAATTCAAACAATAAATGGCTTAGGAAAAGCCAATGCAGTTGATTCTTTTCTGAAATTGTGTAAGGCATATCCTGCTGCTTTTGTTTTTTTTGTGATGATACCATCCGAGGGTATTTGGATAGGAGCGAGTCCGGAAACATTGCTTAAGGCAGATGAATCGGGTATGAAAACGATGGCTTTGGCAGGAACACAGAAACTCGGAGATAGAAAACCGGAGGAGATAAAGTGGGACCGCAAGGAAGTAGAGGAGCAAGCTTATGTAAGTAATTATATTGAGCAGATATTATCCAAATATGAATTGTATTCTTTTATCCGAAAAGGACCGGAAACGGTGGAAGCCGCAAATGTGGTTCATCTTAAAACAAGCTATCAAATATCAGCATCATTGGACTTTCAGAAATTGGCTGCACTTGTAACAGATTTGCACCCGACACCAGC
>Ga0209013_10000724_pt1 | contig 29980 bp, 20 predicted proteins | sample Cruoilmetagenom2_FD_187291 | JGI IMG/M metagenome (GOLD analysis project Ga0209013, IMG submission 187291) | Oil polluted marine microbial communities from Coal Oil Point, Santa Barbara, California, USA - Sample 2 (SPAdes) (version 2) | ecosystem: Environmental > Aquatic > Marine > Oil seeps ...
CGTAGTGGTCGCCTCGGCTTTCCTCTTCTTTCCGCTTCTCGTCCTGCACGAGGGAGACATCAAAGAAGGGGGAATCGGATTCGGCGGAAGGGAACTGCCTGCACCGCAGGCCAGCCTGATGGCTCTTCTCTCCAAGGGCATTGTGGGCGGAGAAATGGCCTGGCCCCTGATCATTATCGGAATTGTGATGGCCATCGGTTTTATTCTCGTTCGGGTCAAGAGCCCCATGCTGATTTGTGTGGGGATGTATCTCCCCCTGGAGACGACTTTCGCAATTTTTGTGGGCGGCATGTTCCGGGGTATTCTGGACAAAATATCGGATAAACGAAAGCATAATGCAGCCCAGAAGGCAAGGATAGAGAACAACGGGGTGCTCCTGGCCGCGGGATTCATCGCTGGAGAAGCATTGATCGGACTCCTCTTCGCGTTTCTGGCATTCCGGGAGATGGATGTGCCGGCCCTGTTCGCAAAGCCGTCATTTATCACCAGCCTGTTCGTGTTTGCCATTATCGGGCTGATTCTCGTTATTTCCCCGCTCAAAAACGCGGGATCTCCGGATGAGCCGGCGCCGCCGTCAGCCATGTGATTCATTTCAAAAACCAGACAACACCGGCAGGGGAGGGCGCCCTCTCCTGCCGTTCTTAACCTGTCCTGCACAATGGCGATGGTCAGAGGGTAAACCGATGGAAAAAAGTACCATGGAACTGGTCGTTCTTGGCAGCGGCACGTGCGTGCCTTCCCTTAAACGGAGTTCGCCGGCTTACTATCTCTCCATTGGAGGGCAGTCGGTTCTGGTGGACTGCGGCAGCGGAACACTGCACCAGCTTCTCCGGGGGGGGAAACATTTTGGAGAGATCGATGCGGTATTCCTCACTCATTTTCATGTGGACCATATCGGAGACCTGGCACCCCTGATCCATGCCCTGAATCACTCACCCGGCTTGAACCGGAGGAAAGAACTGACCCTGGTGGGGCCCCCCGGAATAGACGCTTTCTGTTCGGAAATACTCTTTAAAACCGCTTCCCGCCCCCCGGAGGATACTTACCGGATCATCGTACAGAAAGCAGGCCCCCTGTTATCGTTTGCAAACTTTGACGTCATATCGGTCAGAACGAAACATTTCCTGGAAAGTGTCGCCTACCGGTTTACGCCGCCGGGCGAGCAGGGAGCGGTTGTTTTTTCAGGCGATACCGACTACTGCCCGGAAATCGTGGCCATCTCCAGGAAAGCCGACATCCTGGTTCTTGAGTGCTCCTTTCCGGACGGGGAGAAGGTCCCGGGTCACCTGACGCCCGGTGAGTGCGGGAAGATCGCAAAAGAAGCGGATGTGAAAAAGCTTGTCCTGACACATTTTTACGAAACCTGCTCGGAAGAGGTGATATACGGACAGTGCAGGCAATTTTATGATGGAGAACTGGTGCTGGCATCGGATCTGATGACACTCCTGGTATGAGACCGGAACATGCAGACATGGCAGATTCTTACTTTTCTGGCCGTTATTTTCTGGGGGACAGCCCAGGTTTTCGTTAAAAAAGGCATGGCCCGCCTTGCGCCTCCCGATGCGTATTTCGTTGGAGGCGTCTGCGGCTTACCCATCCTGATATCCTATGCCCTCTTCAGAGGGATTCATCTCACCAGGGACCCGCTGATCTTTCTGGCCTGCCTTTATATTGTTATTTCCTACCTGATCTATTATTCCGGTATTTATAGAGGGAAACTGTCCATATCCGCCACGATCATATCAACCTATCCGATGGTCACGGTCATTCTGGCGTTTCTTTTTCTGAGCGAACGCATTCGTCCGCACCAGATAATCGCAATTATCGCCATCGTCGGCGGAACAGCTTTTCTTGCTCGTTCAGTCGATGAGGACAAAACCGGCACATCCCTCCGGCCCGGCACATGGATCATCATGCTCCCCCTGGCCGCCGCCCTTGCGATCGGCACAGGGGACATCCTTACGAAACTGGTTATTACACATCACGGGATTGACGATCTCCTGGTCTATACGAGCGTGTTTCAGCTTTTACTTGCCACAGGCATTAAGATCGGAAAAGAAGGCAGGAACTTTTCTCTGGGAGTGTTCAGAGTGAGACCGGCCGTTGCCGGGTCGGTCCTGCTGACATGCGGGTCGCTCTTTTTTTATGAGGCGTTGAATTCGGGGGAAGTGTCTCTGGTCATTCCCCTGAGCTCCGCCTATGCACCCCTGACAGTGCTGCTCTCCGTTTTTTTACTTCATGAAAAATTCCAGAGGAAAACATGGGGGGCGATCTGCATCATCCTTGCGGGCGTGCTTCTGATCAATATATAACCCTGGACTTATGGAATACAGCCTTCATTGCCTTATTGAACCTCTCTCCGGATCCCGCGCAAGGAGTCAGGATTTTCTTTTTCCTTTCAACACCTGATGTAGCACCAGGCTGAGTTCCAGGGCTCTGTAAGGTTTGGACAGCACACCCCTGAAGCCGTATTTTCGAAAGTTGGCCATAACGGAATCATTGGAATAGCCACTGGAAACGATGACTTTGACGCTGGAATCAAGGGCTTTTAATTTTTTAAGCGCTACTTTGCCGCCCATGCCTCCCCGGACGGTTAAATCCACAATAACCGCATGAAAAGGGCGCTTTGATTTCCCGGCTTTCTGAAATAAATCAATGACTTCCGACCCGTCCCTGGCAACGGTTACCGTATATCCGATACTTCTCAGCATGTCCCGAAGGGATTTTCGAACCATCTCTTCGTCATCCATGACCAGAATCCGTCCGCTGCCCCGGATGATCTGGTTTTCATCCACCTTCCTCCTCGCAAGCACTTTATCCGGAAAGGCGGGAAGATAGATATGAAAAGTCGTTCCCGCACCTAACCGGGAATCTACCGTAATATGGCCTTTATGGTGCTTGATAATGGAATAAGTCGTCGTCAGACCGAGACCGCTTCCCTTCTGTTTGGTGGTGAAATAGGGATCAAATATTTGACTGAAATTTTTTTTCGGGATGCCTACTCCCTCGTCCACCACTGATAATTTAATGTAAGGGCCGGGGAGCAGGGGAATGCCGTGTTTTTTCCGGAGCTGGATATTCTCCGCATGGATTCTCACAATGCCGCCATTCGGCATGGCCTGATCCGCGTTGATGATCAGGTTGTTGATTACCTGGCTCATTTGTCCATGGTCCATTTTGACCAGCCACAGATCATTCGGTATGTCGCAATCACAGCGGACATTGGAGCCTCTCAGGGCGAAGCTGGCCGTGTCTCCTAACAGCTCCCGGATGGATGCCGTTCGCAGCAGGGGTGCACCCCCTCTGGCAAAAGTGAGCATCTGCTGGGTCAGCAATTGGGCTCGCAGCGTGGCTTTCTCTACATCCGCCAGTTTCTTGTTTTTGTCCTCAGCCTTTTTATACATTTTTGCAAGGGATATGTTCCCCAGAATAGCCGTAAGAATATTGTTGAAATCATGGGCTATCCCGCCGGCCAGCACACCGAGCGATTCCAGTTTCTGGATTTTCATGAGTTCTTCTTCCATCCTCCGCCGGATTGTGACATCCTGGAAGACCATGACCACACCCATGATTTCATTTCCGGAATTGAAGATCGGCGCAGCGCTGTGTGCCACAAGCCGCTCTTTGCCGTCCCTGGCAACGAGTACCGTCCCGTCTGTCAACCTCACGGTTTGTCCGATTTCCATTACTTTTTCCACCGGATTCTCACATCTGAGGTAGGTCTCTTCATGGACAATGTGGAAAATCTCTGTAATGGGCCGGCCGGTGGCCTTCTTCATCGTCCAGGCGGTCAGGGTTTCGGCAACCGGGTTCATGAATGTCACCAGCCCCCTGGAATCCGTTGCGATCACCGCATCACCAATACTATTGAGCGTCGTGGCGAGCCACTGCCGGCTGTCTCTTAATTTTTTCTCCATCCTGTGTTTGTAAATGGCCATCTCGATAACACTGTAGAGTTCTCTTTCTTCGAAGGGTTTTATGATGTAGCCGTAGGGCTCCGTGATTTTGGCCCGCTGAAGTGTCTGTTTATCCGCATACGCGGTCAGATAGACCACCGGGATATTAAATCGGGAGCGGATCTGTTCGGCGGTGTGGATCCCGTTCACCTTTCCCCGCAGAATGATGTCCATTAAAACCAGATCCGGCTTTACACGCTCGATCTCTCTCAGGGCTTGTTCTCCTGAAGAAACGACCTGTGGAACCGCGTAACCCTGCTCGCGCAAGCTTCGTTTGATATCTTCAGCAACAAGCCTTTCATCTTCTACTACCAGAATTCGGATCTTCGCCACGGTTGCACCTTTTTGTTATATTTGACTCCGGCATCCGCTGCTTAGGCAGAAACCGCTTCTATTTCCTCCATGCCTGGTATTCCCTGACCGGGCGCCCATGCATTCTCAGGAGAAGAGCATTTCAGATCGATATACAGGACCCCGCCTCCTGCCTGGCTTTTTCTACTTCCACATGGTCTGGATGGATCAAATTTATCCGTCGTTGGATGAGATATTTCGTGGATTATGATTGCACAACTGCTCAAAAGTGGGTTCTGGAAGCGAATCTCATCCGCATGTGCGAAGGAAGCGACTAATATCCACAACTATGGAGTGCGAGCATTATAGCATAAAAAATTTCATTGATGCAATCTTAATTCGGAAATGATAGTTCAGTTAAAACGAACAACGGGAAAATAAATTTATAAATGGCTTCAACCCGTCCATTTTTCGCGTACCTTCGCGCATATTAGTATGGTATAAAATATTCACAGAGCAGCTTTCTCCGGCCACAAACGAATCCGGGAGTTTTTTTCAAATGGCACAGGACATAAGTGAAGGATCTTTCAACCTGGACCCGAATCGATATTCAGCCGCTGCTGATATGTTTCTGGGGCACTTCCACATAGGGGCAGGGCACGCAGAGCTTGACTTGATCGAGCGAATTATCCGGCATTTCTCAGCCCTTCCCTATGAAAACATCAGCAAAATTATCAAGCTGAACCTTTTATACGATGATGCTTCAAAAATTCGCCTCCCCGGGGAAGTCATGGAGGATCACCTCTCTGACAATCTGGGCGGCACCTGCTTTTCCCTGACTTTTCTGCTCGAATCCATCCTCAGGCGGTGCGGTTTTACCTGCTTCCCGGTTATGGCGGATATGCGGGCGGGGGAAAATATCCACTGCTGTCTGGTGTCCGAACTCGAAGGTGAGAAATACCTCATAGATCCCGGTTATCTGGTGACGCGCCCTATGCCGATCAGAGGGAGGGAACCGCAGATTGTGCATATGGAGGTAACCGGCGTGGAACTGCAATTTTCAAAAACAGACGGCCGCTACCATCTTTTTACCTTCAACCACGAGAAACGGACATGGCGATACCGTTTTCTGTTAAAACCCGTGAGTCACCGTGAATTTCTGAATCACTGGTACCGCTCCTTCACGCTGCCGGGCATGCATGGCATTGCGTTGAGCGCGGTCCGTAATGACCGGATGATTTATATCCGGAAAAATTACATGCGTGAGTCTTACTTCCGGGGAAAAAAGAATTATAATATTAGAAAAGATTATCACCGGGTTATAGGAGCGCTTTTCGGCATACCCGGAGTCCTTCTGGAACAGGCAGGATCCGCACTGAAGGAAAACCTCTCCATGGAGAGAAAACGCGGGATTTTTAGCTCCCGCAGGGAGCAGAGCCGGCCATGAAACCGGAAATTGCAATGCCGGTCATCCTTTTCAGCGGCATTCTATATGTCCGGAGGGACGCCCTTGAAAATTCGCTGGACCTTCTGCGTGGAGCATTCGGCCCCGTGAACTATGAAAGCGGGGAAATACCCTTTACGGTCACCGATTATTATATTCCGGAAATGGGTTCTCCTATTCTGAGAAAATTCGTAGCCTTCGACCGGCTGGTGGATCCTTCCCGCCTGGCGGATATTAAATTGAAAACCATCGAAATGGAAAACACTCTTGCACCGGAGGAAAAACGCACTGTGAACCTGGATCCCGGATACATGGATTACAACAAGGTGGTTCTGGCTTCGGCGAAATATAACGGACAAAAGATCTATCTGGGCCGGGGTATTTATGCGGATCCGACCCTGTGCTATGAAAAAGGAAAATTTTTGCCCTATGCCTGGAGCTTCCCGGACTTCAAACTCGGCATATACGATGATGTTTTCCTGAAGATACGGGAGCAATACATGGCGGCCCTGAAACGCAAATAAAGCCGGGGATATGGGCCATCAGTCGGGCAGATAGACCTCTACATCACTCCCCCCTGAAACGAAAGGCGGAAAAGTTGCGGCCTTGCGGTAGTATTTCTTCATCTCATTTATGATGGCGTCTCTTTCCGGCTGAGGAACGGGTACAAATCGCGGAAAAGCAATGCCGAAGATTTCGCCATCGATCACCAGAGCTGCGGCTTCCCTGTCCCGGAAAATGGTCTTCAGCCGGTTGTTATTGACCGAATTGAAGCGTGCACACTTTTCATCACTCCATTCCGGTGTGTATGTGGGCGGCATGCCTTCGAATCCGTGCACTACGTCTCTTCCGGATTGAATGGCAATCAGCGGATTCAGCACGGCAAGCTTTCCCCCCGGCGGGACGTGTTCGGGGATATAAGCGGCGAGCGATGGAAAATAAGGCGACAGAAAGCTGCCCTCATGAAACATGATGTCTCTTTTTCCATAGGCAAAAGCGCCCATCAGGCAACCCAGGAGGAAGAGACATCCAATACGGGCCGAGAATTTCAGCCGCAGAGATTCCACCCACGTGATCCGGTAACCTGTCCAGACGGCGGCCAGTGGAAAGATGACGGTCAGATAGTCCGTGGTAAACCAGTTGGCGGCAAAGTGGACCAGGAAATAGACCGCCAGGACGGCCGGCAGGTAGAAGGAAAAAAAGAGGGAACGCCGTCTTGCAACAGAATCCGACCGGGGCAGGGGTGTCCCTTTCAGAAAACAGGCGGCAATGAACAGGAAAACGATGACGAAATTTTCCCGCACCAGCTTTGACAGCACGGCGATTTTATTCATCAGGCCGAAATGATACGGACCTGAAACATCCGCACCCGCATGAATGCCCACCAGGTGATAGTAGAACACATCGGCTCCTGCAAGAACAAGGAAGGGGAGAAAAATGACGGCTGTGGTGATCAGATAAACTGCGAACGCTGCCAGCAGCGACCGGCTTATTTTCCTTTCATGGAGCAGGAGGTAGAGAAAAAAGACGGCAGCCAGGGGAAAAAGGGCTATCCGTGTTCCGGTTGTGAGGGCAAGGAGGAAAGCCGGCATACAGATACCCCGGCCCGTTTCCGCATACCTGGACAGGAAGACGGTCCCTGCGGTAAGAAAGAAGGCGGTCAATGCATACAGCTTGGAAACACTAAAGTTATAGGAGAGGAACACATTGAATCCCAGCAGTCCGGCCGTGATAAATCCCGCGTATAAGCCGCCTATCCTCCGGGCCAGATGCACCGCCAGGATGAGGGTTACAATCCCGAAGAGCATGCTCGTCAACCGGGCTGTCAGGATCGACACCCCCGCTATTTTCATGACCAGGCCGTATATATAGGGATAGAGCGGAGGTTGTACAAAGAAAAAATCCCTGTAGGGGATCTGTCCCTGATAGACCAGTTTGGCCGCATACAGGTAAAATCCGCTGTCCAGAAAGGATCTTCCAATGAACACATGCAGCAGCGACAGCATGAAGAAACAGAAGAGAGAACACGCTATGGCGAGGATTGTTATATTATATTTTCCCTGTTCTCTAGCAGTCATGGGCGGAAAAAAATGCAGCACCGGAGGGAGAAGACACACGATGAGATGCCACGGTTAAAAGCGCTCCCTGTGCCGGTGCATCCGGTGATTAAACAATCGCTTCTTGAAAAGAAAAAGCATGTTTCGCAGGCCGTCTCCCCAGAGACTGAGCTTGCTGTCGCCAACACGTGCAAGATATTTGAACTGTATGGGAACCTCTCTTGCCCGTATATCTTTATGCATGAAAGCCTCGATCTTCAATTCTTCGGAAAATGCCATTCCATCCTGGGTCATATTGATCCTGGGGAGAACCTCTCTCCGGAAGACCCACATGCCGGATTGCGAATCCCTGATCTTCTGGAAAAAGAGGATCCAGACAACCCCGGTCAAAACAATGTTTCCGATGAAACGCTGAAAATTGTTCATATTTTTAGTCACCTCAATGGGAATTCGCCGGGCGGAGATAAGATCCAGGTCATCCTCGAAAAGGATGTGAAGGAGGTATGGAATGGCGAAGGTCGGATAGGTTGCATCACCATCCATGGTAACGATGATGTCCCCCTTCGCTTCCGTGAGACCGGTTTTGTATGCCCGGCCGTAACCGGGCCGTGGTTCGCTGACCACCTTCGCCCCCATATTCGATGCCACAAAAGCGGTTTTGTCCGTGCAGTTGTTGTCGACAACGACCACTTCATCGACAATCCCGGGCATATCCTTTAAAACTCTGGCGATGCCCGCCTCTTCGTTGTAACAGGGGATTACGACGGAGATCAGTTTTTTCTTATACATACGTGGATTCCGTCATCAATGCTGGCTATATAATCGGCTGCTCGCTGCAAAACCTTACCATAGAATGACCGGTTTCTCAAATATAAACTGCCGCATGATATAAATTTTTAAAATCCACCTCCTCCTTCATGGAATAGCAGCTCAGCTTGACATCTTTAAATGGTTGATGCTATTCTCTTTCCCGGTCATTTCCAGCGGACATCAGCGAATATATTCTCAATGCATCTCGGCCGCAGACAGGTGCGCCGACAGCAAAAATCTGAAACTTTGATTGAAAAACGGAGCGGTTCCCGTCTAATGCATGGAAATACAGGCTTGAACGGAAAAAATGAATAAATTGCTGCTCGTCCTTCCCATGCGGGAGAAAAAAAATACATTCTGGGTGATGCCGCCGGTGGGTCTGGGGTATCTGGCTGCAGCCACCCGAAAGGCCGGATACGATACGGCCATTCTGGACTGTGTAAAAGAGGGAATTCGCCGGGAAGACTTTCTGAGAGCCGTTGGTGAGCATAAACCGGACGTTGTCGGTATCCAGGCTTTTTCCCATGAGGTCGGCCTCGTAGCTTCTTTATTCCGCATGCTCAAGGAGCACGATCCGCACATGGTCACTATTCTGGGGGGGCCCCATCCTTCCTGTGTCCCTGTGGAAACGCTTCAGACAATCCCCTGGCTGGATTATGTGTTCAAGGGGGAGGGGGAAGTCGGTCTCCCTCTGCTGCTGGACCGGCTGAACGGGAAAAGGGATGTCTCTCTGGAATCCATTCCGGGCCTCGGGTGGCGGAATACAGGGGAAGTGAAGGTCAATCCCATGGCCCTTGAAGAAGACCTGGACCGGTTCGGTTTCCCGAGCTGGGATCTTATCAGTCCCCTGAAGTATCCCCTGGCTCCGGAAGTAATCTATTTTAAAAATGAACCTATCGCTCCCATATCGGTCACCCGGGGCTGCCCCTACAACTGCACATTCTGTTCGGTGTGCAAAATTAACGGCAAGAAAGTGCGAATGCGCTCCATTCCCCATGTGCTGGAAGAAATATCGCTTCTGTATCACGAACACGGGGCGCGGGAGATCCATATTCTTGATGACAACTTCACCTTTGATGCGGAATATATCCGGGCTTTCTGCGAGGGCCTGGAAAATCGCAACCTGAAAATCAGCTGGACCTGTCCTAACGGGATTCGGCTCAATAACCTCACTCCAGACATGCTCCGGAGTATGAAACGCTCGGGCTGTTATATTCAGATGGTTGGAATCGAGTCGGGCTCGCCCCGGATTCTCAAGCTTATCAAAAAAAACCTCAGCATCGAGCTGATCAGGGAAAAGGTGGCATTGATTCGGAAGGCCGGCATCGAAGTCCACGGCTTTTTCGTGATCGGCCTCCCCACAGAAACAGAGGAAGAGATCCATATGACCGGAAAGCTCATCATGGAACTGGACATGGTGGGCATCAACGTGGCCGCCTTCCATCCATTTCCCGGAACAGAGGCCTACGAATCGCTCCTGGCATCAGGGGAACTGAAGGAACATGCAGATACAACCACCGGGACTTATTCGCATATTGTTTACGCGCCCAGAACGATCTCCCAGAAACGGTTGAAAAGGATGCAGAAGACGCTTCTGCTCCGGTTTTATTTGAGGCCGCGCATTATATGGAAAAACCTGCGGGAAATGTCCTCCCTGAAGCATATGAAATACCTGACCCGGAGAGGACTCTCCTATCTCCTGAACTGAAAGGCGTGCCAAAGGAACCGATGAAGCCATGCTGAAAAAGATCATCCTCTGCTCCCTGATCGGGTTATCCTTCGGGGGCCTGATCCTTCACACGAAACTCCTATCCTACTTTGCGGTGGATGATGCTTTCATCTCTTTCCGGTACGCACAGAACCTCATGGATGGTCACGGATTGGTCTTCAATCCCGGCGAAAGGGTCGAAGGGTATACGAACTTCTTATGGATAATCCTGATGGTTCCTTTTCTGAAGCTTGGCGGGGAGCCCCTGACGGGCGCAAGAATCCTGGGCACGGCGTCGGCCCTGCTCCTCCTCCTTTCCGTACTTCTTTTTTCTTTGAAACAGTCCACCGTCCCTCTTCCAATGAAAAGCATGGCAGGGCTTTTCTGCGCCTGCGGCGGCGGGATCGCAGCCTGGGCCATGGGAGGACTCGAAACAGTACTCTTCGCGTGGCTGGTCTTTGCCGGTGCCGCGTTGCTTGTAACGGATACGGGAGGGAAATACCTCCGATTCGCAGTATCCGCTCTGTGCTTTGCTTTTGCATCCCTGACCCGGCCGGAGGGCTTGCTTGTTTGTATGGCGGTCCTGTTTTATCTTGCATTCCAGTGCTGGAAGGGGCATATCAGCAGGGCCGGCATTTTCGTCTGGATCGCGGTTCTACTGGTGATCCTGGCTCCTTACCAGCTCTGGCGGATCACCTACTTCGGCCATCTTTTCCCGAATACCTATTATGTGAAAAGCGGGGGCGGCTGGGAGCAGAGAATGCAGGGCCTGTTATATTTCAAGCGTTTTTTTCTGACCGCGGGCATTCCTCTTCTATTTTTGCCCCTCCTGTTTCGCGGCCGGGAGCGAAGAGGTTCCTGGATTCTTTTATTCATGTATATATCTGCGGTTCTGATCCTGGGTGTTATCTTTGTCGGCGGTGACTGGATGCCTATGTACCGGTTTTTTGTTCCGGTCCTGCCTTTTCTTTTCCTGCTGCTTCAGGAATCATTCGGCCATCTCTACCGGATTCTGGAGACCCCGGGCGGTAAGAAACTCGCAACTGTAACGGTGGCCCTCTGTCTGCTGGGCACGGGCCTGTATCTGATCAGGCCTTCCGTCTCCCCGGGGACATTTTCACTTCCGGGCCTTTCGGAAAGGGGTCATATGCTGGCAGCAGGAAAGCGGGTGGAGGACTGGAGCCGCATCGGCCGGTGGCTCAAGGATACGGCGGGAAAAGAGCAGGTTGTGGCCGCCGCCACGATCGGAACGACGGCCTACTACTCGGAACTGCCCATGATAGACACATTCGGCATGACGGATCAGCATATCGCCCATTCCCCGGTGGATCCTGCGGATGCCGGCAAGATCATGGGCCACAGGAAAGGGGATGGCAGGTATGTGATCGGCCGCAGGCCGGATTACATATTCGGATTGAATGCCCTCACACCGGTTCCACGGGATAAAAACTTTATCCGGAAGTTTTTCTGGAGTAAAACAAACCGGGAAATCTGGGCCACCGAAGCTTTCCGCAGGGACTACCGTTTCTACTGTCTGCCCTTCGGGGAGGAATACATCAATTTTTTTAAAAGAGTGTCCTCCGGACGAACAGGAAAATCCGTGTCATGATCTATATTCTATTGCCTGCCTACAACGAAGGAAAAGGCATCAAAATACTGATCGAAGAAATTCACCGGGAGATGAAAAAGCAGGAAGAGGCATTTCACATTCTGGTGATTGACGACGGCAGCACGGATGGAACAGGAGACGCTGCGAAAGAAGCAGGCATGGATGTTACGCTCGAGGTGATCCGCCACCAGGCCAACCAGGGCCTGGGTAGAGCGGTCCAGACCGGCTTCCGGGCGGCCAGGGAACGCGGCAAAGAGAACGACATTGCCATCGTCATGGATGCGGATAACACCCATCCCGCGTGCTATATTCCTGAGCTGGCAAAAAAAATCAGAGAGGGTTATGACCTTATCATCGCGGGACGCTTCATTAAAGGCGCAAAAGAGGAGGGGGTTCCCGTCCTGCGATTTTTCCTGAGCCGTCTATCCAACAGCTGGTACCGGCTTATTTTGCCCCTGAAAGGGGTTTCCGATTACACCTGTGGATACCGGGCCTACCGGATCAAACTGCTCAATGAGGCTTACGACCGGTTCGGTGACCGTTTTATCGAGGAGGATGGCTTCACCTGCATGTTTGAAATTCTTTCAAAAGCTAAAAAACTGGATGCACGGATCTGCCAGATTCCTTTCCGCTTGAGATACGATTTAAAAAAGGACCCGAGTAAAATGCCGGTCCTCCATTCTATTTTTCGTTCCTTTATTCGCAGCCTGAAGGTGATCACCCGGTGATTGAAAAACAGGGTTCCAATAAAATACTGTTCGCCGTCCTTTTTTCATTCTCACTCCTCATGATGGCATTGTACATCCTGGAAAACCGGTTCCTCCATCCATTCAATTTTCTGAACCGGTATGCAGGCTACCGCGCTCCCATGAATGTCCATATAGCGCCTGCCATGTGGTGCCTGTTCATCGGATGTCTTGTCCTGTCTTTTGCACTGGCCCTGGTCATTCCGGCATCCTTCTTCAACCGCTGCCATGCACGTTTTATGAGGATCAAGCGGGCCCGTTTTGCTTTCGTGGCAGCAGCGCTGGCTTTTTTGAGCGCAACCCTGGTGAACTTCCTGGTTTACGAAAATATTCCAAAAAACCTGGATGAAATAGGCTATCTGTTTCAGGCCCATAATTTCGCCGCCGGCAAGCTGTATTCGCAGGCGCCCCTGGAAGGATTTCACGGATTTATGAATATCGTGACCGATAACGAGGGTAAGATTTACGGGGCCCATTTCCCGGGGACATCGCTGGTACAGGTCCCCGGCGTGCTTCTGGGGCAGCCGTGGGTGACCGGTCCGTTTCTGGGCGCACTGGGGATTCTCATCCTCTACGCGCTTGTGCATCGGATCTACGGGGAATCCCTTGCCCGGTACACCGTTCTTTTTGCGCTGGTCTCTCCCTTTTACATTTTCATGAACGGCACCTTCATGTCCCATCCCGTGACCGCCTTTTTCACACTCCTGTTCTGTTATTTCTTCTATTCCATGGTCATGGAAAGGAGAAAGCCCGCGGCCTTTCTCTGCGGACTGTTCTTCGCTCTGCTTCTTGTCACCAGGCCCTTAACCTGCATGATGGTCACCCTTCCTTTCCTGCTTTATCTCCTTGTCCAGTGCGTGAGGCAGCGCGCATCGCTCCTGCCCGCCCTGGTCACATTCCTGCTCCCGGTCGTAATGATCCTGGGACTGTTTGCGGGTTACGTCAAAGTGCTGACCGGAGACCCTCTGGTGCTGCCCACCAGCATCCAGAATCCCGCCTTCAGCCCGGGGTTCGGAGATCAGAAGGGGATTCCCGTCAGGCAGGGGAAAAGAGCGCCCTTCTATCCCTCCCACGGCATCAACCAGATGCTCTCCAAAACAGTGATGCTCGGTGTGGATCTTTACGGCTGGGGCGGCTTTTCCCTGATCTTCATCCCCTTTGTCCTGGCGGCACCCGGGCGAAACAGGTGGGATCTTATTTTTCTGCTCGCTGTTCTTTTGATTACCCTGAACTTTTTCTTTTTACCCGTGAAGGGGATGATTTACGGTCCGCGCACCTTTTTTGCCGCGGTCCCTTTCCTTTTCATTCTCACTGTCAGGGGCATGCAGGGCCTGGCGGCCATTCTTTCCCGCATCCGCGGCGAAGGTGCGGGAGGTAAAATTTATGTCTATTGCATCCATGCGCTGGCCATTTTTGTTTTTCTCTGTACTTTGAGATCCATGGTGGAATATATTCCCATGAAAGTGGAGAAATATATCCATATCCACCCCAGGTTTCTCCTTGACTTCGATAACATTGAATTTTGAGAGCCATGTGCGGTATCTGCGGCATTTTTGGAAAAAAGGCGAATGAGCAATCCCTCCGGGAGATGTGCCGGAACATGGTCCACCGGGGTCCGGATGATGAAGGCTTCTTTTTCGAAGAAAACCTGGCCCTGGGTATTCGCAGATTGAAAGTGATCGATCCTGTCACGGGCAACCAGCCCATCGCAAACGAGGACAGGACCGTCTGGACCGTGCTGAATGGTGAAATCTATAACTTCAAAGAACTCCGTGCTGAACTGGAGGGCAAGGGACATCGTTTTACAACTTCCTCGGATACGGAATGCCTGGTCCATCTTTACGAAGAATACCACCGGGGCATGCTGACCAGGCTCAGGGGCATGTATGCTTTTGCCATATGGGATTCCGCAAAAAAGGCTCTTTTCCTGGCACGGGACCGCCTGGGCATCAAACCCCTTTTCTACACCGAGAACGGGGGCTCTCTCATATTCGCCTCGGAACTGCGCGCCATCGTGGAAGCCGGCCTGAGTCCCCGTGAAGTGGAGCCGGAAGCCGTCCATCATTATCTCTCATTCAGGGCCGTACCCCCGCCTTTGACCATGTACCGCGGTGTCTTTAATCTGCCGCCCGGTCATGCCATCTGGAAAAGTCAGGAAACATCTGAAATGTATTCCTACTGGGATATCACCCCCCTCGATGAGGGAGGCCGGGACAGGGACGGGTATCTGGAACGCTTTCAGCACCTGCTGGAAGAATCCGTCCGCATGAGACTGGTGAGCGACGTACCGCTGGGAACGTTCCTCAGCGGGGGCATCGATTCGACCACCGTAACCGCCCTTGCCCGCCGCCATTTTACAGGCAGGTTGAAAACCTTTTCCCTCGGATTTGCAGAAGGCGGTAAAGCCTATGATGAGCTGGCCTATGCGAGGATGGCATCAGAACAGCTCGACACGGATCACCATGAATTTATCCTGAGCGGAGACACGCTCCGGGAGGACCTTCCCATGATTTTTCTCCATATGGACCAGCCCACCGGGGATGCCCTGCAGCAGTTCTATCTTTACAAAATGACCTCCCGGGAGGTCACGGTGGCCCTGAGCGGCACCGGTGGAGATGAACTGCTGGGCGGCTATGACTGGTTCGATCTGATTTTAAAAATGGAAACCTACGATAAGATATGGAACGCCATCCCGGCAAAGGTCAGGGATTTTTTGTCCAAAAACCTCAAGCTTTCCGATCCATACCCGGGGCACGGTTTCCGTGCCCGGTTCACCCGTTTTCTCGCCTGTCATCAATCATTCCTGAAAAAATACTGTCTCTATAAATCGATGATCCGGGATGCGGAAAAGGCCGGGCTGTATACCGATGACTTTGAAGGACAGATCCGTGAAGCATCCACTTCGGAATTTTTAGTGGAGCAGATGATCGGCAGCAGGGCGGAGGAGGAGAGCTTTGAGAAAATAGCGTACCTCCAGTTGAAAACAGACCTCCCGGACATTCTCCTGAAAGATGCGGACAATATGAGCATGGCCCACGGCCTCGAGGTCAGGCTCCCCCTGCTCGACCAGCGGCTCGTCCGCTTTGCAGCCTCCATGCCTTCCGACCTGAAAATCGGCAGGGGAGGGAACAAGGCGATTCTCAAAAAGGCCGTTCGTGATCTTGTACCGGCCAGGATTATCAAGCGTCCTAAAATGGGGTTTATTTTTCCCATGGACATCTGGGCAAGGGGGGTGCTGCAGGATATCATTGCGTCGGTATTCACCAGAGAGTCCGTGGAGAGGCGCGGCTATTTCCGCTTCGATCCCATCAACCGGATGTATCAAAACTTTCTTTCCGGCAGAGAAAGATTTTTCCGCATCTGGACCATTGCCGCCCTGGAGCTCTGGCATCGCATGCATATCGACCGCTGCAGCCGCGATGTGGACGGTCTGATGCAGATACAGACCAAGCTCGCGGAGTCAAAGCGAGTATAAAAGGGGCTGAGGTAAAAATGAAGGCACTTCACAGGGTCGGGAAAAACTCGGCCCTTCTCTTTGCCGCAAGGGTCATCGACAGCTTCGCCGGTCTGGTCCTTATCGCCCTGCTGACACGGTTTCTGGGTTACGAGCGCTTTGGCCGGTATGCCTGGATACTGGCACTGGTGACCCTGTTCCAGCCGCTGGTGAATTTCGAACTGGACAAAATTCTCATCCGCGAAGTGGCTTCGGATAAAAATAAATACGCTACCTACACGGGAAACGTCCTCATGATCAAGTGGTGTTTCATGCTGGTCGTGTTTTCCCTGCTCGCCCTCTTCGTACATGCCTCGGAACTGCCGTCCATGGTCAAATATGCCATTTACATCATCATTCTATCCGAAACCTTTTACCACCATGCCATGATCTGCCTGGCGGTTTTCAATGCTTTCGAAAAGATGGCATTCGATACCCTGCTGACACTCATATACCGAACCGCTTCACTGGCATTGATCGGCCTGGTGATTGTCCTGCAACTCCATTATATTTATGTCTTTGTGGTGCTGGCTCTTTCCAATTTATTAAGAGCCGCCACCGGCCTCCTGCTTGTGGTTCGAAAATACGGAAAACCCCTTTTCGTTCCTGATTTTTCTCTCTGGCATTATTTGATCGGCCAGGCTTATTTCATCACCATCTCGAGTTTTATCGCGGTGGGCATGTTCAGGGTCGATATTTTTCTCCTTGCCCTGAAACAACTCGGCGGATCGGACAGCGCGGTAGCCCTTTTTCAGGTTCCCCACAGCCTGATCCTGCAACTGCAGATCGTCCCCTTTGCTTTCGGTTTTGCCCTCTTTCCCCTGATGTCCCGTTTTGGAAAGGGCGACCGGCAGGGATTGCTCCATCTCTACCGGGACACCTTCAGGCTCCTTTTCCTGGTCAGTGTGCCCATCACCTTTCTGTTAATCTTCTTCGCACCGCTCATAACACGGCTCATGTATCCGGAAGTCATGGAAGAGGCGGTGCTGGCACTGCAAATCATGGCTTTTTGCGTTATCCCGCTCTTTTTTGTGGCCCTCTTCAGCAACATACTCATTGCCATGGAAAAACAAAAATTCGTTCTCCTCGGGTCCGTGCTCGGATTTCTGATGAATGTCGTTATAGATATCCTTTTGATTCCTGTATGGGGGCCGGTCGGAGCAGCACTGGGAAAAGTAATCGCCTACACGGCCATGTCTGCATCTCTGTATTATTATGTTTCCCGGCAACTCGGGGCGATCCACCTTCTCGCGTGCACGCTAAAACCCCTGATGGCCGGATTGGCCGCCTGTGCAACCTTTTATCTGACCCGCAGATACAATCTCTATGTGGCCGGTATCGCAGGCTGTCTGGTTTTCTTTTTCTTTCTTTACATACTCCGGGCCGTCACACAGAGGGATAAGGAGGTCATCCTGGCTCTTCTGGGGAAAGAAACACCCAGGCTTACGGATTATGATAACGTATCCTGATGCTTTGCCGGATCAAGACGATCCTGGAATAAAATGATGCTAATTGTCAAAGCCCGTAGTACAATGCACCGTTAAACGAGGATGCCATGGCAGGCCGGAGCATGACTGAAAAATATCTTCCCGCGATGATCATTGCGGCCCTGATCGGCGCGCTCTGCGGGATTCTTGAAAGTGTAACCGTCATGCGCCTGAACCCTCTGGAGCAGTCGGCCATTGAAAAGCTTTTTTTCTTTTTCAGCACCCTCCTGATCTATTCCATCGTGTTGATGATATCCGGCACCATGCTGAACTTCATCCTTCAGAAATTCGGCCTCTCTCCCATCAGGTCCAATGTGCTTTCAGGCTTTCTGCCCGGATGCATTCTCCTGGCCGGAGTCCTGTTCTCCCTCCATGATTTCAGGGCGGAGAAACAGGTATCACTCTCTGCACGTCCAGCCGGAAATCCCGAAGGAACGAATGTTCTGTTAATATCCATCGACACGCTCCGCGCGGACCACCTGGGATGCTATGGAAACGACCGGATCGTGACTCCCCGGATCGACCGGATTGCCAGGGAAGGTGCTCTTTTTCTGAACGCCTACTGCCAGATCCCTGCAACCAATCCGTCCCATGCATCGGTGATGACCGGGCTGTATCCTTTCTCCCATGGAAGCCGCTTCAACGGTATCCCTCTCGAGCCCCATGTGAAAACGCTGGCTCACATTCTAAAGGGCAGGGGATACGAAACTGCGGCGTTCATCAGCTGCTCTGCCATGGAAAAATCCATTTCCGGATTACAGAAAGGATTCGATATTTATAACCAGGATCTTTTTCCGCTCCCTTTCAACCAGCAGGTTTACCATCTCCTGCCTGCGAAACTCGCGCGGAAATGCGGATGGATATCATCGGCGGAACGCAAGGCGGAAAGAGTGAACGAGTGTATCATGCCGTGGCTCGACATGCGGGGACAGGGACCCTTCTTTCTCTGGGCGCATTATTTTGATCCCCATACACTGTATGATCCGCCGTCTCCTTATGACCACATGTATACGGGAAGAATGCAATCGGATAAAAAGTTTGACATCGCCTTTCTGAAAAAAATCGGGGAAAACAATGCTGAACTGTCAAAGGAAGACGTAGCCTTTTACCGGGCAAAATACAGCGGAGAGATCTCCTATACCGACTACTACGTTGGAGAGCTGCTCCATGCGCTGGAAGCGAGGGAGCTCGACAGGAACACCCTGGTGATTCTCTGTGCGGACCATGGCGAAAGTCTTGGCGAACACGAATACTATTTTTTCCATGGCAAATATCTATACGAACCTTCTCTGCGCGTGCCCCTGCTTTTCAAATTTCCCGGTGTCATTCCTGCCGGTCAGACCATCGAACGCATGGTCCGTCTCATCGATGTCACACCCACGGTGCTCGCCCTTCTGGACATGGAGCCACCCGTAGAGATGCAGGGCCAAAATCTCGCGCCCCTTTTCCTGGACCAGTCTCTCCCGGTCGCCCCGAGCTTTGGAGAAAATGCAGCTCGCTTTTATTACCGGCCGGATCAAAAAATCTCTCCCAATTATGAGGATAAGCTTTACAGTATTCGAACTGAAAACTGGAAGTACATCGAGAGGCATGGAGGAGGGGACCGGGAATTGTACAATCTGATGGAGGACCAGGGCGAAATGCGGAACCTGACTGCCAGACACCCGCAGATGGCGGACGATCTCAGCCTGGAGCTGGAAAAATATCTGGCACGCATGAGAAGCGAAGCAGGAAACGGGCAGGAAGGGCTGGAGTTCGACCGGGATCTCTTCCGCAGACTCGAAATCCTGGGGTATATCGAGAAGAGAAACTGACCGTGAAGCCAAAAAAACTCTGCTTCATCCTCCCTGTCTTTGTGGAGGATACGGACCGGCATTTTAACCATATTTATGACTTCCTGGAACTTCTGGCGAAAGAAGTACGCCTTACTCTGGTCTTCGAGTCGGGAGAGGCCGCGGAACGATTCAAGGCGGTCGAAGCGGTCCATGTAGTCCAGAATCGATTTTTTCTTTTTAAAAAATGGATACTTGCATATCATCTCTTAAGAATTCGCTTTAAGGGCTGCAAAAAATTTTACAGTCATTACTGCTTTTCCGGCCTCTTTTTCTCATGGCTCATCACCCGCATTTTCAGAGGTGAAACATACCTCTGGCATAGCATCATGATGAAAAACCTGATGAAAGACATTGATGCCGGCTCCTTTTCAAGGGCAAATATATTCTTCAGACTCTCTCTCTTTTTTGCAGACCATCTGGTGACAGGAACACGATTCATGGCGGATTATTACATCCACCGCTGCGGGCTGAAGCCGGAAAAAGCCATCGTCATTCCAAACTATATCAATCTTCGCCGCTTTACAGCCATCCATGGAACAAAAGAGGAGCTCCGGGAAAAACTCGGACTGCCCCGGCAAAAAGATATTGTTCTCTATGTGCATGGCCTTGAGCGGGGCAAAGGCGCCCTCCTGCTTCCGGACATCATTTCCCGCGTCGTGGCAGGACATGCCTCCGCCTACTTTCTGATCGTGGGGGATGGCTCGCGCAGGCCCGAGATTGAAAAAGCCCTGGACGATCGAAATCTGAGGCCCCACGTCACAATGGCAGGCAGGGTGCCGAACCGCAGCATCGGAGAATATTACGCAGCCTCGGATATTTTTATTTCCCCTTCCATCTTTGATGCCTTTTCCCGGACCATTCTGGAAGCCATGGCCATGGGACTACCCTTTGTCGCTGCTGAATCCGAGGGGACCCTGGCCGCTTTCACGGCGCCGGAACAGCACCGGTACCTGGTGCCGCTCGATGGAATCGACCGGTTCGTCGAGGTCCTGATCGCGCTGTTACAGAACACCGATGAGCGGGAAAACATAAGACGTATTGGCAAGGCATGGGTCGAGCGCTTCTCTGTGGACCGGGTGGCAGACATCTTCCTGAAGGAAATATTCCTGTAACAAATAGCGCACCCATTTAAATGGTAATAGACACCATTAAAGTATTGTGTTTACAGTTTCCGGGCTTTTTATTACAATACGACCATCCTTTTCATGAGAATGGAGTCTGTCTTGGGATAAACATATACCATGGTGATACTTGGCATTACTGCTTATGCGCATGACAGCGCCGTCTGTCTTGTAAAAAACGGCGAGGTGCTGGCCGCTATCGAGGAGGAACGGTTTTCCAGGGAAAAACACACCGTTGCTTTCCCCACGGAGGCCATTAAATACTGTCTCGCCCTGGGCGAAACAGACCTGAACGATATAGATTATGTCGGTTTTTCCTGGGATCCATGGATCGGTCTGCATAAAAGAATCAAGCTGATTCTAACCAGTCTTCCCCGAACATTCTTTTTTCCGGGCGAGTTATCCACGAAGTGGCTGAATATCATTCGCACGGACCGGGATCTCAGGCACCTTTTCAGCGTGGACGGAAAACCGGTTAAATACAAGTTTTGCTATATTCCCCACCATATCTGCCATGCGGCCAGCAGCTTTATCGGAGCCCCCTATGATGAATCCGCCTTTCTTTCCATCGACGCAACGGGCGAGTGGACCACGACCATGTACGGTATTGCAAACGATACGGAAATTTACCCGATTGAAAAAGTGCCGTACCCCCATTCACTCGGTTTTCTTTACGGGGGCATCACCCAGTATCTGGGATTCCGGCTCTGCTCCGGCGAAGGAAAAACCATGGGCCTGGCGCCCTACGGGAAGCCAAAGTATTATTCCCTTTTTGAAAAGATGATCTGGCTGGAGAAGGGCTCCCAGCTCCGGATGGACCTGTCCTATTTTCAGCATTATACGGGACTGGAGCGCGTCTACTCCGATAAACTCATCGAAGCGCTGGGGCCCCCGCGCGTCCCGGAGGGGGAGTACGAAGACCGCCACGCCGACATTGCGGCCAGCCTCCAGAAAAGAACAGAGGACCTGATCCTGGACATGGTGGACTGGCTGCACCGGCAAACCGGCCTGGACAATCTGTGTCTTTCCGGCGGTGTTTCATTGAATTGCGTGGCCAATGGAAAAGTCCGCGCTCAGTCTCCGTTTAAACAGGTATTCGTTCAGCCCGCAGCGAACGACGCCGGAGGCGCCCTCGGCGCGGCCCTGTACATCTCCAATATCATGCTGAAAGAGCCGAGAAAGTTCAGGATGACCGATGCCTACCTGGGCCCCCGGTTCGGCGACCGGGAAATTCTTGCGGCGCTGCAAAAATATTCCTTTCCATACCGGGAAGAAAAAAACCTGGAGCGCACATGCGCAATGCTACTGGCGGAAGGCAAAATTCTGGCCTGGTTCCAGGGAAGAATGGAATGGGGACCGCGGGCCCTCGGTAACCGGAGCATCCTGGCCGATCCAAGGGAAGGGAAGATGAAGGATATTATGAATGAAAAAGTAAAGCACCGGGAAGGATTCAGGCCCTTTGCGCCATCTGTTCTGGCAGAGGACTCTGCCCGGTTTTTCGAGGGAGCAGCCGACTCTCCTTTTATGCTCATGGCATTCACGGTGAAACCCGGGATGCGGCATCTGGTTCCGGCCATCACACACGTGGACGGCACGGCCAGAGTCCAGACGGTCGACATCGCCACGAACAGAAAATACTGGACCCTGATCCATGAATTCAAAAAGCTCACAGGCGTGCCGGTCCTGCTCAACACGTCCTTCAATGTCAGGGGACAGCCCATTGTCTGCACCCCCGGAGAAGCCCTGGAATGCTTTGCAGCGACCGGCATCGATTATCTTGCCATAGGAAATTATCTGGTATCCAAGCAGGATCTCCAAAAAACGGATAAGGATTATCGTATTCAGATAATCCGGGATGACATCCATGGATAGGCAAAAAGAAAATTCCCTAACCCCCAGAACATGGCTGCTCCCGATTCTGCTTCTCATGCTTATCGCGTTTGGCCTGCGTGTTTACCACCTGGATTTCCAGAGCATCTGGGGAGATGAAGCGCTGAGTATCGTCCGGTTCAAGGACATGGCGGTTGCGGATCTCGTTACGGAATACCACGCATTCAGCAAGGATTCCGGAGACTCCCATCCGCCTCTCTACTATGTACTGCAGGGCGTCTGGCGGAATGCCCTGGGGGACACGGTTTTCGCGCACCGCTTCCTTTCGGTCCTTTTCAGTGTCCTGGCGGTGCCTCTTCTTTTTCTGGTGGGGCGGGAGCTATCCTCGGCAAGGGACGGGTTCGCGGCAGCGCTCTTTTGCACATTCTCCGCCTTCCATATATGGTATGCCCAGGAAGCCAGAATGTACGCTTTGACCGCCTTTCTATGCCTTGTGGCCACCCTGGCCTTTCTCCGGTTGATGAAAGGCTTTCATCTCCCGAACGCTGTCCTGTATGTCGCCGGTTCTCTTCTGCTGATCTATACCCACTATTTCGGCCTGATCCTGTTGATGCTGCAAAATCTATTTTTCCTTTTCAGCAGGCGCAAGCAGCTCTCTTATAAAAAATGGTTCTTATTGCAGGGCATTCTTTTTATCCTTTATCTCCCGTGGATCCCGTTCCTGCTTCAGGCCCTGTTCGTGAAAACCGCCGAGGCAGGGCTTCCCCGATACTTTTCACCTCTGTTCTCTCTTCCGTTCATATTCATAAAGTACAGCATGTTCGGCAACGAGACGTATATCCGCAATCATATTTTTGTTTACCTTCTGGGGGGGGTTGTTTTTGCCCTCGCTTTCGCGAGCGGGCTGGTCGTATCCCTCCGGAAACAGCGGCCATCGCTCTGGTTCCTGCTGCTCTTCACATTTGTCCCTGTCTTTTTTGTATACCTCGCGCCCTATTTGCTCTCTGAAAACGTGTACAGCGTTCATTCACTCCTCATGTTCACCTTTTTTTACTATCTCATCATCACGAGAGGTGCATTCAACAGAGGGAACTCTGCAGGGCTGTTCCTGTTTATCCTGATGGTGGCGCTGAATATCCATACGCTCATCCAGCTAAATTACGGAAAGGACTATCAGAAACCGAGAATGAAAGAGACGGTAGCGTACATTGTGGAGAAAAATGATCGGGATGCCGTCACCGGAAAGCTGCCGATAAAGCTGCCGGGTGCCGGGTCTCTGAGTTACTATCCTTTTAAATATTATGCGGGAGACCGCATCCGGGAAACTCCGCTGACGGGAGAAACCGTGGATGATATTCTGGAAAAAATAAGGACATTTGAAAGAAGCGCTGACCGGTTCTGGCTCCTCGTGCACGAGCATGTGCTCGCTGAAAAAACAAACCGCGGGGTTGTGGAAGGCTGCAAAGAGCATTATCCCCTGCTGGAAGTGAAACGATTTGACAGCAGGATGAGAAATTCCAACCTGGTTCTCTACTGTTTTTCTTTCGGGAAAGAAGCCTGAATGGAAAAAAGAGTGACATTCCAGAGAGTCCTGCTCATCAATCCGCCCACCGGATTGTATATCCGGGAGGACCGCTGCCAGTGGCCGGTCGATGGATTGAGCGCCACGTCGATACGGCCTCCTCTGGATCTGGCCTACGCGGCGGCAGTGCTGCGCAGCCGCGGCAAGGAGTGTACTATACGTGATTACCCGGTGGAGGGTGGCGGATGGGATGCGCTGCGGGAAGACATCAAATCGCTGGAGCCCCATATGCTCCTCGTGAGTGCCACATCTCCCACGATCAACCAGGATCTAAAAGCGGCTGCCGTGCTCAAAGAAATGCTTCCCGCGTCCTTTGCCGTGGCAAAGGGCGCCCACTTTTTCATCCACGATTATGGGAGCCTTGAAAAATTTTCTGATCTGGATGCCGTGATCCGTGGGGAAGTGGAGCCGGTGATGGACAAAATGGCGGAAGGGGTTCCGTGGTCCCGAATCGCGGGACTTACGTACCGGAGTTCGGGCAAAATACATCGGAACCCGGAGCAATCCTATTTATCCGATCTGGACGCCATCCCTTTTCCGGCCAGAGACCTTTTACGCAATGGGCTGTACACGAGGCCGGATACGGCAGCGCCGCAGACCACGCTGCAGACGAACAGGGGATGCCCGTCGGACTGTGTGTACTGTCTGGCCGGCCGGGCTTCAGGGAAAAAAATCCGTTCGAGGAGCCCGGAAAATATTGCAGAGGAAATCGAGATCTGTCTTAAAGAATTCGGCATCCGAAACTTTTTCTTTCGCGCCGATACCTTCACGTGGAACAAAAGCTGGACCATCGACGTATGCCGAGAGATCATAGACCGGAAGCTGGATGTGGCCTGGGTCTGCAACAGCCGGGTGGATACCATCGATGCGGAAAGGCTGTCCTGGATGAAGCGGGCCGGCTGCTGGCTTATTTCCTTTGGTGTGGAAAGCGGAAATCAGGAAGTACTGGACCGGATGAAGAAAGGCACCCGGGTGGCGGATGCGAAAAGAGCCCTGAAACTCTGCCGGGAAGCAGGCATTAAATCCTATGCTTTTTTTGTCATCGGATTGCCCTGGGAAAACAGGGAGACCCTGCTTGAAACAGCCCGTTACTCCAGGCAGCTCGATGCGGATTTTGCTGAATTCTCTTTTGCCGTGCCCTTCCCGGGCAGCGAACTCTATGATATCGCCATACGCGAAAAACTGATGGAGGAGAATGCCCTCGACTTTTTCAACAACGAGGAGCCGGTAATCAGGACTTTCTATCTGGAAAAGGACGAGCTGGTGGCCCTCAGAAAAACAGCTTTACGCGGTTTCTATTTCAGACCCCGGTATATTCTCAGGACGCTCGGGAAACTCCGGTCACCGGGCGAGGCTTACAGATATGTGCGATTCGGTCTGGAAAAAGCCAGGGGAATGCTATTAAAATAGATGGTCTCCCCGCATGAACAGCAGGGGATTGGAAATTTTCCATATCAGGACGGATTTCAGGTGAAAATTACCTTCGTAGAAACAATCAGCCCGGATATCCGGGCTTACGGCATTCGATGCATTTCATCCTATCTCAAAGAGAACGGGCATGACGTGAGGCTCGTGTTTCTGCCTCCCGGTATCGAAAAATTACGCTCCGCCTCGGGTGTGATCGACCGGTACGATGATAACATCATCGATCAGACCATCGACCTCTGTTCCGACGGGGATGTCGTGGGGATCGGCCTCGTCACGTACTATTTTGAACGGGTATCCCACCTGACCAGGAGAATGAAAGACAGACTGGATATTCCTGTGATCTGGGGCGGCATCCACCCGACCACACGGCCCGGGGAATGCCTGGAGTACGCGGATCTGGTATGCCGCGGGGAAGGGGATGAAGCGATTCTCCAGTTCCTGAACCGCATGGAAAAGGGAGAGGATTACCGGGACGCGGGGAATTTCTGGTTCAAAGAGAACGGAGAAATCCACAAAAACAACCCCCTTCCGCTGATTCAGGATCTGGATGGCATGCCTTTTCCGGACTGGGATTTTCAGGAGCATTATGCGCTCGACCATGCAAAAACCGAGGTCAGGCGCATAGACGAGGATCTCATGCGGCGGTTTATGTCCATGGGGCCGGTGTCGAATCTGGGCATGCATTATCATTACAAGACCATGGCTTCACGGGGCTGTCCCCACCGCTGCAAATATTGCTGCGTCAGCTATTACAGGGATATGTATGAAGGCCAGCGTTATCTCAGGCGGCGCAGCATCGAAAATGTGATGCAGGAGCTGTCCGACGCCAGAGAGAAACTCCCCTTCATGGATGCTGTTTCCTTTTTCGATGACTGCTTTTTCACGGTCAGTACGGAAAACATCAGAGAATTCGCAGCCCAGTACAAGCGGAAAATCGGGCTTCCCTTTGCCACCCAGAGCAGCCCTCCCTCCACGACGCGGGATAAATTGCAGCCCCTGGTGGATGCCGGCATGGTCTATCTGGAAATGGGCATTCAAACAGGGAGCCGGAGAATACAGCGCATGTACGGCAGGGAATTTCCACGGGAGAAGGTCATCCGGGCCGCGGAGAGCATCATTGCCTTTAAAGACAGAATGCTCCCGCCGGACTATCATCTCATCCTGGACAATCCCTGGGAAAACGAGGAAGATGTGCTGGACACCCTTTATCTTATTCTCGATCTGCCCCATCCGTTCGGGCTGAAGCCTTCCTCCCTTGTCCTCTATCCTGAAACCGGCTTATATCACAACGCAATAAGTGAAAACCTCATCCAGGACGAAAAGGAGGAGATTTATTCAAAAGCTTTCGGCGCCCCCAGTCCCACTTATTTGAATCTGCTCATCTTCATTGCCGGTACACGGTATTTTCCGAAACGGATCGTGCGTTTCATGGCATGGAAGCCCCTGCGCCGTTTCTTCCGTTTCAGGATTTTCGAACCTTTTTACGCCCTGTTCCGCAGCGCGGTGTTCGCCTTTGACAGGATCATGCTCCGTCTGGTTTCCGGTAAAAAAATCCGGAACCTGTCGGAGTGAAAGGCACATGATGAAACTCTTACTGCAGGTTCCTCTCCCGGGTTTTCTAAACCTCCCGCCAAGATTGCCTGACCTGGGCCTGGGCTATCTCGCAAAGGCTGTAAAAACCCGTGGCCACGAGGTCACCCTTCTCAGCTGGAATACGGATATGGACGAAGACGGCTACATCGCTTTTCTGAAAAACCTGTCACCCCATATCGTGGGGATCAAGGCATTCACAAAGGATGTAAAGGGCGCCCTGCAGACACTGACCCTGGCAAAAGAAACCCTGCCGGGCTGTATCGCCATCATGGGCGGACCCCATGTATCTGCAGAAGACCCGGAGGAGATATTTCTGGATTTCCCGGCGGCCGACTACGCGTTCCGGGGAGAAGCAGAGGAGGGGCTGCCGGTTCTCATGACGCTTCTCGAGCAGGGGGGAGGGAAGGGGCCGGAAGAGGCTACGCTCGAGACCGTTCCGGGCCTGGTATGGAAGCAGGACGGAGCGGTTAAAAACAATCCGCCTTCTTTCAGCGCAGACCTCGACCGCATCGGCGCGCCGGACTGGAGCATTCAGCCCCTCACGGACTTTGATCTCTGCAGGCTGGGTAAAAAGGAAGAGAGCCCGTGGATGCTGCCTATCGCCGGCACCCGCGGCTGTCCGGGCCGATGCAGTTTCTGCTGCGCGGCATGCGCGAACGGCTCCCGGGTCCGGGCACGAAGCGCCGACAACGTGATGGAAGAGATCATTTCACTGCATGAGAAATACCGGATTAAACACCTGATGATCACGGACACGAATTTCACCTATTATCCGGACATCCTTCTGGAGTTCTGCCGCCGGCTGGAAAAGGAAAGGCTGGGGATTACCTTTGGATGCCCCACAGGGCCGGACCTCAGCATGCTCACCCGGGAAACCCTGGCGGCGATGAAAACCGCCGGCTGCGAGTACATCGGAATCGGCGTGGAATCGGTCGCGCCTGAGGCCCGGAAAAGAATGAAAAAAGGCCATACTCTGGAACAGATCTCCGATACCACGAAAATCGCCACCGGCCTCGGGATTGCGGTGCAGGGCTTTTTCATGCTCGGTTTTCCCCGCGAAACCCTTGAAGAGATGAAAGCTTCCATCCGCTTCGCCTTCAGTCATGATTTTTTACCGCTCCATTTTGAAATCTGTTATCCCCTGCCGGGAACCGGGATTTACCGGGATTTAAAAGAGATGTACCGGCTGGACAGAATCGACTGGAAGGACTTCGACGTCTATCGCTCTCCCTATCCCCTGAGCGAACTGTCATCGGAAAAACTGTACCGCCTCCTCAGACGGACAAGAATGAAGACCTGGTATCATCCCGGGCTCCTTGGATCCAAGCTGAAAAAGTTGATCAGGAGACCCTATGGCGTCTGATTCAAAACAGCACCGTGCAAATCGTTTTTCCGTATTCTCCATAGCAGTCGCACTGTCCGCTGTCTGGACACTATGGATTATCTGTCTTCCGGGCTGCGGGAACAGTCAGGAGGCCTATCCGAACATTCTTTTAGTCTCCATCGACACCCTGCGTGCCGATCATCTCGGCTGTTACGGCTATGACAGGGATACCTCTCCCGCTCTGGACCTTCTTGCTGAAGAAGGAGTGTGCTTTGAACAGGCCATCAGCGCATCACCCTGGACCCTGCCGTCTCATATGTCCATCCTGACCTCTCTTTACGCGGAGCAACACAAACGGGCCTGGAAAAACCTGTTTCCGGATGTGAAACTGATCACCCTTTCGGATGTCCTCTCGGCGCAGGGATACAGGACCCAGGGATTTGTGGCGGTTCCCTTTCTTAAAGAAGTGTATGGCTTTGCTCAGGGTTTCTCCGGTTATGAATTCCAGAATGACATAGATGCGGCTGCTCAGACCGATAAGGCCATTGCCTGGATGGATGGGCTCGACAGAACGGGAAATTCCTTTTTTCTGTTCGTCCACTATTTCGATCCCCATGCGCCCTATATGGCGCCCGAGCCGTATCGCCGCCGATTCACCGCAGACATGGCAGAATTTCCCCTGGACATCAATGTTTTCAAAAAAAACCTGACTGAAGAAGAGCGTCTCTTTATTCAGGCCCTTTATGATGCTGAAATCCGGTACACGGATGATCATTTGGGACGGCTCCTGGCCGCTTTCAGAGAAAAAAGTGATTCCGAAAACCGGGTGATTGTGGTGGTCTCGGACCATGGCGAGGAATTCTGGGATCATGGCGGTGTGGACCACGGGCACACGCTGTATGATGAACTTATCCGGGTCCCCCTTATTATTTCCGCTCCGGGCAGGTTTCCGGAGGGGCGGGTCGTGAAAGAAACGGTTCGAACCATCGATTTAATGCCCACGATTCTTTCCCTCTGCGGAATACCCATTCCTGACTCCTGCCAGGGGACTTCACTCGTGAACTTCATACGGGAGGGGACCTCTCCCGGTCAATCCGCTTTCAGCAGTTCCATGGTCAAAGGCCCGGAAAAAAAATCGATCAGAACCGACGACCATAAGCTCATTTACAACACACTCACATTGAAATCCTCTCTATACGATTTAAAAGAAGATCCCGGAGAACAGCAGAATATTTTCGAGCGGGATCAGAATATTTCTGAAACACTGCGCATGGACATGGAAAAATTTATGAAAACGTCCTTCCTCGCCTGGCAGCTTTTGATCGTTCCGGATAATAAAAGGTCTTACAGCGGCGAGATAAAAGCACAGGGCGTGTTTCTCGAAGTGGAGGCCCGGAGACTGCAGGTAGAAAAACCCGCAAATGAACCCGCGGGAAAACAGAAAAAGCTTCTCATGCTTCCGGTAAAGGAACTGGAAAAGGAGGGGAAAGAGGTGACCCACGATATTTCCCTGTCCGAAGACAGGAAAACCCTGAATTTTGTTTTTCCACCCGGCAGATCGCCCCTTTTAATCTCATTCAATATCTCTCCGAAGGATACGCCCGTTGAATGCACCTTTCTAATGGATGGACAGCCGGAAAACAATACGGTTTTTCTGGGTTCTGAG
>Ga0209013_10000725_pt1 | contig 29978 bp, 21 predicted proteins | sample Cruoilmetagenom2_FD_187291 | JGI IMG/M metagenome (GOLD analysis project Ga0209013, IMG submission 187291) | Oil polluted marine microbial communities from Coal Oil Point, Santa Barbara, California, USA - Sample 2 (SPAdes) (version 2) | ecosystem: Environmental > Aquatic > Marine > Oil seeps ...
CGCTGGAGAACATCAGGTAAATTTAATTGTTTTGTCAGAAAAGCAAAGAAAAATGACCCCTATAAGCCCGATGGATGGCCATACCATGCAAAGAGCTTCACTTAAAGAAGTATTAAGCAAAAAATGGGCAGTGTTAAGTTAAAGAAAAATCAAAGGGACGATACGGAATGCGAGAGACACCACTATCAATTGCGGCCTGAGCCACAGCCCGGGGCACTATTGCTATTAATCTGGGATCAAACGGTTTGGGAATAATATAGTCCGGACCAAAACTCAAAGTATCGACATCATACGCCTTGAGCACCTCATCCGGCACCGGAAGCTTGGCCAGACTGGCCAGGGCTTTGACCGCAGCAATTTCCATTTCAGTATTGATAGTGGATGCCCGAACATCCAATGCACCACGAAAAATAAAGGGAAAGCCCAGAACGTTATTAACCTGATTCGGATAATCCGAACGCCCGGTTGCCATAATTAAATCATCTCGAACAGCATTGGCTTCATCCGGCGCAATTTCCGGATCAGGGTTAGAAAGTGCAAAAACAACCGGTTTATCTGCCATTGAAACAACCATTTCAGCTGTCACCAGATCAGGCCCGGAAACACCAATCAAAACATCTGCACCCTGCATGGCATCGCTCAGGGAACGATCATTCGTTTTAGTAGCAAACTCCTGCTTATAAACATTCAAATCTTCCCGTCCGCAATGGATTACTCCTTTTCGATCAATTAGATTGATCTGCTCCTTATTGGCTCCAAGAGAAATTAACAAGCGCATTGAGGCGATAGCTGCTGAACCAGCACCAAGACAAACGATTTTTATCCGCTCCAGACTCTTAGCCTGAAGTTCTAATGCATTGAGCAGGCCCGCAGCAATAATAATCGCAGTTCCATGCTGGTCATCATGAAAAACAGGTATATCCAGCTGTTCTTTCAGTGCTTTTTCAATTTCAAAACAATGAGGTGCGGCAATATCTTCAAGATTGATGCCGCCAAACGTTGGTGCAATATTAACCACAGTGTCAATAAACGATTCCTGTGAATCGGCTTTAACCTCAATATCAAAGACATCAATACCGGCAAATTGCTTAAACAATACCCCCTTACCTTCCATAACAGGCTTTCCTGCCAGAGCACCCACATTACCCAGACCTAAAACAGCCGTGCCATCTGTAATCACCGCAACCAGGTTAGCTTTACTTGTGTACTTATAAGCAAGTTCCGGATCTCTGGCAATTTCCCGTACCGGTTCAGCCACACCAGGGGTATAGGCCAGAGAGAGTTCATCCTGTCGCTCACAGGGTTTACTGGAAATCACACTGATTTTACCTGGCACGGGTTGTGAGTGATAATTCAATGCTTTCTCTCGCAGCATCTCTCTTTTTTTTACCTTATCTTCCGACATAGCAAGCCCCTCTGACTAAATTTCATCATACTCAATATCATAAGCAGTCCGCACATGAATAGATTGTCTACCTTTATAACGACTCACCCAGCCTCTAACCCGTAACTTTTTCCCCTGCAGAGATTTAAAATCTATGGTTGAAAAATACGGTAAATCTTTTTTGGCAATACGAATAGATAATTTGGGTGTCAATTTCAGATAAATACTTTTTTTACTTTCACTATAAGCAGAAACCATCCCTGATACAAAACGATATCCCTTACTTTTTGAAGACAACTTATGAGCTTCAATCCATTGATTTTCCGGCAACTGCCACACGCCAAGCCGTGATTTTCGAGCTTCTTCTTCAATTGCCCGATAACAATCAATATGCTTCGCATTAGGCGGGATCACAATACTATAAGCAAGTCCCTGCGCCAATAACGCCTGCTCTACACTCTGTCCATCGACTAAAACAACATAGGCTAACAGTCTTTTATAACGATCCTTTTTGTCCTGATCATATGATAAGCCTACTTTTTTATTATTTTTCAGCAATTTTACCAGGGCTCGGTAAGCCTGTTTAGCAAAGGGCTGAGAAGCTTTCCCTTTGCGCCCTATTTCTGGTGTATTGATACCAATAAAACGCACCTTGCGACGATCCTGCAAGTGTATCGTATCACCATCTATAATTTTAGCTGTTATTCCCCATTCAGCAACATTTTCAAGTTGCTGTTCAGCAGACAAACAGTATTCACTGGCCTGAGCAGAAGAAACCCACAAGCAGAAAAAAAGGCACTTTAGAAAACTAAAGTGCCTTTTTTTAATCATCATATCGATTTGATGCATTAGCATAAAACTATAATTGTTTTAGCTTATTTTTTCATACCATACTTCTGACGGAACTTGTCAACACGACCCGCAGTATCAACCAGCTTTTGCTTACCGGTATAAAAAGGATGACATTTTGAACATACTTCAATCGACAATACGTCTTTACCAATTGTCGAACGCGTTTCAAAGCTATTGCCACAACTACAAGTCACCTGGACTGTATTGTATGCTGGATGGATATCTGCTTGCATAATATTTAAACCTTATAAAATTCATCGGATGCCGCCGCCAGGCCAATCTATTACAAAATAACATGGCACCGCAAACATTTAGAACGGGCGATCATACGCCTATTTTCTTCATCTTTCAAGTAAAAAAACAGATGTTGGCTGGCATGATATACCAACCAACATCTACCTATTCATTGAATTAAAGAATTCCGCATTGGTCTTGGTGTCTGACATTTTATCCTGCATAAATTCCATGGCACTGATTTCGTCCATTGGGTGCAGAATTTTACGTAAAATCCAGACTTTTTGTAATTCAGCAGGATCCATTAACAGATCTTCTTTACGTGTACCGGAACGGTTCACATTAATGGCAGGATAAATTCGTTTTTCTGCCAGCTTACGATTCAGGTGTAATTCCATATTACCGGTACCTTTGAATTCTTCAAAGATAACTTCATCCATTTTCGAGCCAGTATCAATCAGCGCCGTCGCCAGGATGGTTAATGAACCACCCTCTTCAATATTCCGTGCAGCGCCAAAGAAACGCTTGGGACGTTGTAAGGCATTGGCGTCAACACCACCAGTCAATACCTTACCGGATGAAGGAATGACGGTATTATAGGCGCGAGCCAGACGAGTAATTGAATCAAGCAAAATAACCACATCTTTCTTATGTTCTACAAGTCGTTTAGCTTTTTCAATTACCATTTCTGCAACCTGAACATGACGACTGGCAGGCTCATCAAAGGTTGATGAAACCACTTCGCCTTTTACTGAACGCTCCATTTCAGTTACTTCTTCAGGACGTTCATCGATCAGAAGTACCATTAAAAAACATTCCGGATGATTCGCAACAATGGACTGTGCAATATTCTGCAGCATCATTGTCTTACCTGTTTTTGGCGGTGCAACAATCAAACCGCGCTGACCTTTACCCGTTGGTGACATCAGGTCAATAACACGGGCAGTAAAATCTTCCGTACTGCCATTACCCTGTTCCATCGTGAAACGCTCATTGGGAAACAGTGGCGTCAGATTTTCAAATAGAACTTTATGGCGCGAATGTTCCGGCTCATCATAGTTAATTTGTTTTACTTTCAATAAAGCGAAATAACGCTCTCCGTCTTTAGGCGGTCTGATTTTACCAGCAACTGTATCACCCGTTCTCAGCCCGAAACGTCTTATCTGACTGGGTGAAACATAAATATCATCCGGCCCGGCCAAATAGGAACTATCTGCCGATCGCAAAAAACCAAAACCATCCTGAAGGATTTCCAGAACACCGTCACCATAAATATCTTCTCCACTTTTCGCGTGGGCTTTAAGAATTGAAAAGATAACATCTTGTTTTCTTGCTCTGGAGATATTTTCGACACCAAGTTCCTTGGCGGTGTCCAGTAATGCGGAAGCAGGCTGCTGCTTTAATTCGGTAAGATTCATTTTGACCTTTAGCTTTTGGCTAGTTGATAATTAACGGATATGATTTTTTGGTATATGTTGTATTAGTGTAGTAATGTCCCTGCAGGGAGCATGAATTTATATTGTGAGGTTTGTTACGAATGGATATATTTTTCAAACAAAGTTTAATACAAAAACTAAAAACCAATAACTAATTTATCTCAATTAGTTTATTAATAAATAATTTAATAGGATTTTTCGCAGATTCTAGCTTAATAAAATAATTATGTCCAGCTCTTTCCAGAAAAACTTCAACTCTACTATGCATTAAAAAAGAACTGAACAGACTATTTTAGATATTGCTATCAATAAAAGCAGTTAATTGTGATTTTGAAACAGCGCCCACTTTAGTTGCTTCTACCTGTCCATTTTTATACATCATCAAGGTTGGAATACCGCGTATACCAAACTTAGGTGGAGTATTTGGATTGTCATCGATATTTAATTTGGCAACTTTCAAACGACCTTCATACTCGTCAGAAATCTCATCCAGAATCGGGGCAATCATTTTGCATGGCCCACACCAATCTGCCCAAAAATCAACCAGTACTGGCAAATCGCCCTGAAGTACTTCTTCATCAAAGGTATCATCAGATACATAAACGATTTTATCGCTCAATTTTTATTCTCCAAATTTGTTTTTATAGAATTCTTTATAGAAACTTCTAAAACTGTCTAATTAAAGTTAGTAGGAATTTTAACTTGTCTTTCACATTATGACAAAGGATATATTCACATGTCTTAAGATTCAAGCATCTTTATCAATTTTTTAGCAAATTACCCTCCTTTTAAACCTCTTTTTGTAAGAATTTGTTAAGATACCCGTTTTTATACTCTTTATTATTAACCGCGGACACATTCATTGCCTGCTTTAAATCGCCGCCAACAACAAGCCGTTGAACATATTGACAGCCCCCTGCTGGTGCTCGCCGGAGCCGGTAGCGGCAAAACCCGGGTGATCACCAATAAAATTGCTTATTTAATCCAGGAGTGCGGTCACAAGGCTCATACGATTGCTTCTGTTACCTTTACCAATAAAGCTGCTCGTGAAATGAAAGAACGGGTGACACAATTAATCCCCAAAGCACAGACCCGCGGTCTTCGCGTATCAACTTTTCACACTTTGGGACTCAATATTATTAAGTCCGAGTTAAAAGTGCTGGGACTAAAAAATGGTTTTTCCATCTTTGATACTCATGACAGCCATGCTCTGCTGAAAGATCTAATGCGTCAGCACTGCAAAGATGAAGAGCTGATCAGGGAACAGTTTGAAGGCATTGCAAGACAAATATCCAACTGGAAAAATGATTGTGTCACATCACAGCAATTAGCCCTGCAGACATCAACTGATCCCGCATTTACTTATAATGTTAAGGTTTATGAGCAATACAATCATCATCTACGTACTTATAATGCTGTTGATTTTGATGATTTAATTATGCTGCCGGTACTTCTTTTCAGCAATTACCCAGAAGTTCTGGAAAAATGGCGGCACCGGATACGCTATTTATTAGTAGATGAATATCAGGACACTAATACCACCCAATATCAATTGGTTAAATTGTTAGTAGGTGATCGCAGCTCATTAACTGTCGTCGGGGATGACGATCAATCCATTTACTGCTGGCGTGGTGCCAAGCCGGAAAATCTGGCCTTGCTGGAAAAAGATTTTCCCAGTCTGAAAATCGTTAAATTAGAACAAAACTATCGCTCAAGTAAAACTATTTTAAAAGCCGCCAATACCCTGATTGCCAACAATCCTCATGTCTTTGAAAAAGCACTCTGGAGTGACCTGGGTCATGGTGATCCAATTCGTGTTCTACGTGTATCCGATGAGCATAAAGAGGCAGAACGCGTCGTATCCGCATTGGCCGCCCATCATTTTCGTTTTAGAAAATCCTATAGCGATTATGCTATTTTATACCGGGGTAATCATCAGTCCAGGCTTTTTGAAAAACAGCTTAGAGAACAGCAGGTGCCCTACTTTCTTAGCGGCGGCACATCATTTTTTTCCTACACTGAAATACGCGATATGCTTTCCTATCTGCGCCTGCTGGTTAATCCGGATGATGACAATGCCTTTCTGCGCATTATCAATACCCCCAGAAGACAAATCGGCAGCGCCACAATAGAAAAGTTGAGTCAATATTGCAGCCAGTCCAGTACCGGATTATTTGCCGCCTGCAATCATCTTGCCCTGAATGAGCATTTACCCAAAAAAGCCGTACTGCGTCTGAATGAATTTTCCGCCTGGCTGGAAACACTACAGAGAGAAGCAGATACCAGCAATCCCATTAAAGTCATTGAACAATTAATTACTGACATTGACTATGATACCTGGCTGTTTGAAACCAGTAATAATGAACGACAGGCTGAAAAACGCATTGAAAATGTCAATGAGCTGCTTGCCTGGCTGCAGCGACTCCACGATAACGAGCCTGAAAGTACATTAGAAGATCTGGTTTCTAAAATGATTCTACTGGATATTATGGAACGTAATGAGGAAGAATCTGAGGACGACCAGGTTTCGCTGATGACTTTACACGCATCGAAAGGTCTGGAATTTCCCTATGTGTATATTGTCGGTATGGAAGAAGAATTACTCCCGCACCGAACCAGTATTGAAGAAGAAAATATCGAAGAAGAACGACGCCTATGTTATGTCGGTATCACCCGGGCACAAAAAGAACTGACCTTCAGCCTGACCAGTAAACGCAAGCAGTATGGTGAAATTATTGACTGTGAACCCAGCCGTTTTTTAAATGAACTGCCTCAGGAGAACCTGGAGTGGATTGAAGGTGGAAAGCAGCAACTTGAAGGTGAAGAACGTAAAGAATTCGGGCGGGCCAGTATGGCTGGGATTCGTGATATTTTGGGGTAAAAGAAAGTGTGAGCTAAGAGCAAAAAGCCGTTCATCCCTATCAGTGATTGAACGGCTTTTTATTAAGGAAATACTACTTTTTAAGAAAAGTACTAGAAGCCTTTTGATACACTCAGGATAACGCGGTCATCGCAATTTCCTTTCTTATCGTCATAACCATAAGAATTACATTCTTTTTTGCTCAGGTCATTACCTACATAGCTCAGATCAAACGTCACACCAACAATGTCTTTGCTGACACCAATCTTATAGTCAATATATTCAAAGTCATTATCGCCATCACCATTTTTCTTGTCATAAGCATCACCAAATGATGAACCAACACTGGCACTTAATGCCAATCCCATTGGAAGTTCATCATAGTCAAAACCGGCATGGACATAATTGGATGAATCATGACTTCCAAACCAGCTTGGGCTGTATGCATAACCAGCGGAGAAATAGCTATAGCTGACATTGGCAGTCCATTCAATTGGATCATCATGCATAGAAGTATCATTGTAGTTATACTTGATAACACCTAAATCATAACCAAAATCGCCTATTTCACTGGTGTAACCGGCATAAGTATCAAATTCTAAATGAGTATCACCAAAACTGACGTTCGAGCCCCAAACACCTACATAAAAACCACTGTCATGGCTCCAGTCAAATCCACCCTGGATTGCACCATCATTATCAGTCTGTGAAATACCACGGAAGTAGTAATCAGTGACTAAAGCAACATTACCTGAAATGGGTAATTCTGAACCACTTGAAGATTTGCTGGTATCATCAATTGCTTTAGAAACAGTTAAAATAAACCGATCATCGCAATTTCCTTTGTCGTAATCATAAGCATAGGCCGTACATTCATTACGATTCAAATCATTGCCTACATAACTCAAATCCCAGTTTAAGCCATAGTAGTCTTTATTGATTCCGATTTTGTAATCAACGTAATCAAAATCAACTGCTGAACCTACCTTGTCCCTATCAAACGCATCACCAAAGGATTTACCGACACTAACACTTAATCCAAAATCATTTGGCAGGTCATAATCAAAACCTAAAGAAAAATAGTTAGAACTTTCATCTGAATCATACCAGTCGTCTGAATATGAGTAAGAGGCTGAAAAATAACTATAACTCATGGCTAATGTATATTCATTGGTTTCAAAGTCTGCATCATTGTAGTTATAACGTAAGACAGATACATCATAACCAATACCCGTATCACCAATATCATTAGCAAAACCAAGATAGGTATCAACTTCAAGATGAGTGTCACCAAAACTGACATTTGAAGCCCAAACACCGGCGTACACACCACTATCATGAGCCCAGTCAAATCCACCCTGGATAGCACCATCATTATCCGTTTGAGAAATACCACGGAAATAATAATCAGTTGTCAAAGCCACATTAGCTGAAACAGTACCAAAGCCTTCAGCATTGGCTATTAAAGGTATAGCGACTACGGAAGCAACCGCCATTGAAAGTAAAGATTTTTTAATAATAGTCATGATTTTTCTATCCCAATAAATTTTAGTTGTAAAAAAACAACCAGTTTCTTACTTATAAGCATTTTTTATGCCAGAAATAGAATATCCTTTAATGTTAAATGGATGACAGGCAAGCATTGTATCAAATTAACAACAGAACGTTTAAGTGCGCACCATTGCAGTGCAAAATAATTTAACAAAGCACTATTTTAATTCAAGCAAAAAAAAGGATGGCATAGCCATCCTTTTTACTCTATATAACTGAGTCACAATAAAACTTATAAGCTTACTGCATCATAAATTCAATAGCCGCTTTGATTTCAGCATCACTCAAACCGGCATTACCACCACGAGGAGGCATTGCCCCTTTACCAGTAATTGATGACTTAACCAGTCCATCAATATCACCATTTGTCTGCAGACGTTTATCCCAGGCTTCTTTATCACCAATTTTGGGAGATTCCAATAAACCAGTTGCATGACAAGCCGTACAGGTCGCAGCGACAATGGCGCTGCCATCAATAGTACCGGCAGCAGCAGCAGGTGCAGCAGCTTCAGCAACTGCTTTTGGTGCTCCTTTAACAGCAACAACTTCTATTGCTTTCAAACGTTCATTAATCGCGCTCTGATTGGTTGCATCACTATTTCCTGCGCCAAATGAAAGAGCGAAAGAAAGCAGAATAGTAATTACCCATAAAATAACCAGAGCAAGTGATCCCAGAAGGGACATCTGCTTAACATAACTCATAAATATATCTTCTTCGTTATCACTCATAATTATTTTCCTTAAAATCTAAAACCTAACCATTTTAAGCCCTATCTGCCGTATTAAAATGCACACCTGACTCATCTAATTTTTTAATTAGGCGAGATTATATACCAACAGCCTAAAAATTAACATAAGTATATTCTAATATAGATTAGTAAATCTTTCCTTTACTGAATTTTCTATCTGCGATTAGAAAAAACTTCTATATTTTAAATTAAGTCAAAATAGTGTATAGTCCGCATTCAATCCACCCTTGACATAGCTGGATAGCACTTCCACTTTAAAGAAATACAAAAGGGACACAAAAGAGTTTATGCGCCCGTAGCTCAGCTGGATAGAGCGCTGCCCTCCGGAGGCAGAGGCCGGACGTTCGAATCGTCTCGGGCGCGCCATTTTCCTGTTTACAACTCATGAATCTCAAGATGCGCTTTACTTTGCAGTTTTTTTGCCTGTTCGACACATTTTGAATGGTGGGTAAATAAAATAATCTGCGTTTTTTCAGATAAGACTGCAAGTGCGTTTAAAGCCGCTTCTGAGCGGTGATCATCAAAATCCACCAGAATATCATCGACAATAAAAGGCATTGGCTCATTACTTTCCATATATTTCTCAAGTGATGCCAGACGTAATGCCAGATAAAGCTGATCTCTGGTGCCGGCGCTCATTCCTTCTACATACACATGATCACCATCCGCTCTGATACCAGTAAGGACAGGTTCATCTGCTTCATTAAAATCAGTCATGAGTTCTGTAAATGAACCCAGAGTTAATGCACTAAAATGCTCACTCGCTCGCTTGATTAATGGCCCCTGATTCTCTTTTCGATACCGTTCAATTTCACTGCGTAATACCCGGCCAGCCAGTTTTGCACGGACATAATTATCAGCATTTGCACGGATACCGGTAAGTATGGCTTGTGCCTGATCAGCCAGTGCCGCGGCGGCATCGCTGCCATCCATTAGCTCCAGTTCTTTTTCTTTACGACCTTTGGCCTCTGCAAGGTTAGTACGTTTTGGTTCCAGCTCATCATTATTTTTATTTTTTAACGCTGCGATTTTTACCGGAAGCGAATCAGGATCAATTCCTTCTGCTTCCATTTCCAGACGAGCAATACTTGCACCTTCTCCGGTTTCAAGAATTTCCTGTTCTACTGTATCCAGCGACATTTTAATCTTTAAATAATCTGCTGATTTTCGTTCTGATTCTTCCAGATCCGCATGACGTTCACATTTTGCTTCAGAACATAAAGAATCCAGCCTGTCAGTCATGGTCTGAATTACGGCTCTGGAATCCTGAATTTCGCTTCCTGCCAGTTCAAGCTGCTCCTTGATTTGCTGGCACTGTGTCTGTTTCGAGCGATTATCATTTAATAATGAATTAAGGCGTATTACCGCATCAGCTGCAGATAAATCACTGAGTTCAGGCAGCAGGCTTGATACCATATCTGTCACTAAAATCCGAAAAGACTCTGCATCGTTATCAATAGCCTGGATCCGTATTTGTAGTTTTTCTGCTTCATTTTGTTTAACAAATAAATCTCTGGTTTTTTCAATAATATCTGACATCTCAGAGGGTGAGATCTTTTCCTGTAGCTCCAGACTTTCAATTAACGCCTGCCATTGTAGATCCCATGCTTCAAGTTCCTGCTTTGCCTTTTTACTTTCATCAGACAAAGAGTCAAAATTCATTTTCAGTTTTTTTATGTCTTTATCCAGCAAATCCTGTTTCTGCTTAGCTCTATCCATTAGCTGTACAGTACTCTCACACTCAGAAAGTACTGATTCAAGTACTTTAGAGTTTGAACATTCTTTTCCAAGTTGTTCCAGCGCATGATTAAGAGATTCAATATGAGTTTTACGATTTCGTTCCAGTTCGCTGATTTCCTGGCGAAGACCATTCAATTGTTCTACCCGTTGACGAAGTGTTGCTAAATGCTCCAGCCAGACCCGCATCTCTCTTGGTGACTGCGGAAAAATTTTGCACGAAGACCACAAAGACTGCCACTGCGTATCAAGTTGTTTTTTCTCAGCCTTATACGACTCAAACATTCGGCTTATATCATCAGCCTGTTGTTGAGTTGACTGCTCTTTTGCCTGTAAACTTGCCAGCTCATGAACCCTGTCGGCCTCACGGCGTAAGCGGTCTGATAATTCATCTGCATCGACCACCCTCTGTTCAAATGCATCAGGTAAAACTACCTCCGTAGTGATACGGCCAGCCTCTTCTGATATATCCTCACCACCAAGCCACTGACGACGCAGCAGCTTCCAGACATCATCACGGTTAGAACGGAGTTCAAGCAGTTCTTTTTCTGTCGGCACATCTCCCATACGCTGGAATTTATCAAGGCGTTGAGAGGTATCATACAAGCTATCGACAGCGGCTTCCTGTTTCTCTCCAAGCAGCTCAAAACGTTTATCAAGATCATCGTAAGATTTTTCAACACGGGTAATACTCTCCCGATTAGGTATTGCCAATCCGGGCAGTTCATCCAGCTTGCCTTCCCATAGTGTCAGCCTCGAAAGCTCGGCATCACAGAGTGCTTGCAGAGCCGTCAATTCGCTTTGTTGAGATTGAATCGCAGTGTCTATATCTCCCAGGCGTCTGGCTGAAATAATACTTCTTTGCAATGCTTGCGAAGAACCTGATTCCGAAATACTGCTGCGTTCTTTGAGCAAGTTTTTCAACTGCACTTCTGTTTCACGATGATTGTTCTCAACTTGATCAGCTTGAGAGACAAGAAGAGTATTCTTATTACCCAGCTCGATTATGCTCTGACGTTTTGATATAATCGGACGTAGTTTTTCTAAATCTTCCAATTCAAGATCAGGACGTATATCTTTCAGTAGTGAGCTAATATCTGTCTGCCGCTGCTGCCATTCTGCCTGTAAATTTGGGCGATCCTGCAACGCCTTACGATAACTTCCCAGTCGTGTGTGTAAGTCTTCTATATTTTCTGCCTGTTCTAATACCTCCTGCCTGACGGAGAGACTATCAAGCTGTTCTTGCAGTGTTTTAAAACGCGGACTTGTTTTGCCTATCACCGTCTGCGCAGTCTCCAGTCCATTAACCGCCTGCTGATGACGCCTGGAGAAATCATCAGAAAGGATCACAACATCAGCCAGTGTTTTCAGCTCTTCTAAAAGCTCACGACGCCGGGCAAGTTTTGGTAAGACGCGCTGAAAACGTTGCAGGCGATTAATCTCACTTCTGTTAGCCGCCAGCTGCAATTGAATCTGTTCTAATTCCCCGGTTGTTTTAACCAAAGCACTTTGCTGCTCATGCCATTCTTTTGATGACAGAGAGTGACTGGTAATTTCTCTTTTCAACTCAGCGTATGACTTCAGAGCAGAATTTATGGTTTGCTTTGATCCTCTTGGTAAAAAAAGCGCTTCCGCTTCATCATCAAACTGCTTGAGTACTGAGTGCAATGAACTACTGCCCAGCCCTGCGGAAAATAAAGCCTGACCGACTTCACCTTTTTGCTTAAGGATCTCTTTCCCGCCCTTTAGCAAGGCCTGATGATCAATTCCAAACAGTGAATTAAAAAAATCAGCCGTCACCCCTTGAAGATATGGGGTCAGCACTTGCTCATCAAGCAGTTCGCCTTCAGGATCCAACAGGGTATTTTTATTTCCTTTACGCCGAACAAACTCAAGTTCTTTGCCATTATTTGTTTTTAGACAGCCTTTAATGCGAAGCTTCTTGTGATCATGAACAAAGTTGTCAGGACTGCGTGCATCAATACCATATAATAAGGCTTTAAGTCCTCGCAATGCCGAACTTTTACCTGCTTCATTGGAACCATAAATAATATGCAGTCCACCCTCCTCCTGACCGGAAGAAGAAAAGTTTAACAGCTTATCCGTGAACGGTCCAAAGGCAGTAAAATCAAGAGACTTTATCTTCATGAACCCTGCTCCGTAGACAATAAACGATTGAGCAAAAGTTCTTTGATATCTTCCAGAGTATCTTTAAGTCGATCTGGATCAGCAGGATCATAATTATCTTCACCGCTAAGAATTTCCGGTGGTAACTTCTGGCGTAGTGAACTTACTTCTTCAGCCAGATCCGCCAAAGTACTTTCATCCAGTTCCATCGTTCGAATTGCATCCAGCAGACCACCAAGCGCATCATCCTGTGCCAGCAACTCGTCAGCAGAGATCGGCTGCCGGGGTTTTATGACAACTTTCTCCAGCCAGACGCCTGCACCATCCAGATTATTAGATAAATTACGATATTCCTGAATCCAGTGCTCACGCTCAGAATGTAATTTAGTATGAGCAGAACAAATCCCTGTCAGAATCAAACGGGCAGCAATCGGACGTCCTTCAGCAGCATCAAGAGCCAGTTGCAAGCTGTTCCGTACCTGTTCATATATATCATCAACGCTTTCTTTATCGGTGACATCAATTTCACAGCGAGACCAGCGCATCACATCAAGCTCCCGATGTTCAACTTCTATCACTTCACCATTTTCTACACTCACCAGAGTACAGCCCTTTGAACCCGTTTCACGAATATGCCTGCCCTGAATATTACCCGGAAAAACAATCCAGGGCTCTTCACTGACAAGCTCTCGATTGTGGACATGACCCAGAGCCCAATATTGATAACCCTTGGATCGCAGCCCATCAACTGTACAGGGTGCATAGGATTCATGACCCGGCTTTCCATCCAGGCAAGTGTGCAATAAACCAATATTAAAAAATTCCGGATCACCCTGTGGATAGTCCAGAGAAAGATCATCTTTAACTTCCCGTTTAGCAAAACCCTGGCCATATATCACTACATTAAGATCATCGAGAATATGCTGCTCAGGTTTTCGTGTTGAGAATATCGTGACATTATCCGGTAAGCGAAGATGCCTGGTAATTTGACTCGCTGCATCATGATTACCGGCCACGATAAAGACTCGAATACCAGCATTGTGCAGACGTCCCATACGCTCTGTAAAATAGAGTCCGGTGTTATAGTCTTTCCAGTCGCCGTCATAAAGATCACCGGCAAGCAGAACGAAAGCAACATCTTCGTCAATTGCCAGCTCAATCAGATTGTCAAAAGCACCGCGTGTCGCACTGCGAATTTCTTCTACCGGCGCGCCTTCATAGCGTTCCAGTCCATGAAGAGGACTATCGAGGTGAACATCAGCTGCGTGAATAAATTTAAACATTTATATCCTGATTCAGGTACTATTAGGATCTTATAAAAAAGACGATCAATATTGCCAGTATAGAAAATATAAAACCGGGTGGCCAGTGCAATTATCTCAACACCAGAACCTTTTACAAAAACACCAGAAAAAGCTTGAGCAGTGTACGCTTTGTCCGAACATGTTCGGGCCGCCGGTTCATGGTCTTCCTGTGGTATCAAAAGTAATGCTGATTGGTCAGGCGCCGGGATTTAAAGAAATAGAGGTACTACGTCCATTTGCCTGGACTGCAGGAAAAAAGTTGTTTTCCTGGTTCGAGAAAATTGGCATAAATGAACAATGCTTACGCAAAAGTATTTATATGTCAGCAATCTGCCGCTGCTATCCCGGCAAAAAACCAGGCAGAGCACATGGCGACAGAGTGCCTGATCGCAAAGAAATTGCGCAATGCGCTCAATGGCTGCAGTCGGAAATTGAAATAATCCAACCGGAATTAATTATTCTGGTTGGAAAACTGGCCATTAAGCAATTTATGACTATCAAAAAACTGGATGAAGTCATTGGCCGAACCCATACTCTGAACATTAATGGGCTCCCATGCGACGCGATACCTTTACCCCATCCATCCGGCGCCTCTACCTGGCCACTTAAAGAGCCGGGAAAAACACTCTTACAACAAGCCATGGTACAAATAAAGAATCATCCTGCCTGGACGAACCTCTAATAAAAAGACTTTAATTGCAGGTTGGGCTGAACAAAGCGAATCCCAACAATAATTATACGACTCAAACAAATTGATTTAAGGAGGCCTGACTGGATTGAGTGAAGACCTTATTCACAACAATGAGTCCAAGACCACAAATCAGTATTAAAGAAATAGCAGCGAGACCAAACCAGACCAGCGGATGTACTGCATAACTCATATTAAACACCTGCTGATAGAGTATAAAGCTGGCCAGCTCTGCCAGTATAATGGCAATCAGAGCACTCAATAAAGCCACCACTGAAAATTCAACCAGTAGACAACGCCTGAGTTGTTTACTGCTGGCGCCCAGAGTACGGATGACAGCATTTTCATATAATCGGGCATCCAGTGTCGATGACAGGGATGAGCTTAGAACCAGAAATCCTGCTGCAACAATAAAAAAGAAAATAAACTCGATTGCATGGGATATTTTTTCAATAATAAACTGCACCTCTTTGAGGATTTCATCTACTTCAATAATTGTGATCCCCGGAAACTTATTCATTAATTCATTAAGTTTTAACTTATCTTTTTTGGGCAGATAAAAACTGGCAATCCAGGTCATAGGGTATTGTTCAATCAGTCCCGGTGAAAAAATAATATAAAAATTGGGCTGAAAGGAATCCCATTGAACGGTTCTGATATTATGAACTATCCCCTCAACACGTTGAGCACCGACCTGAAAACCCAGAGTGTCGCCTATCTTTATAGTTAAGGCTTTGGCCAAATCACTTTCAATTGAAAGCTTGATTATTTTTTTCTCTCGCTCGTTTAAGGATGAATCTTCCAGCCACCCCTTCCCGGCAATGATCTGACTTTGCTGCTGTTCAGATAGGGGCATAGTATCACTAAAACTCAGATTCAATTCACGATGTAAAGCATTATGCTCTCTCGCTGTTTCCGGAATCATATCTTTTATCGGCTGATGATTTAACTGGCTCAACCTGCCCCGGATCATAGGATACAGACCTTTAGTCTGAATAGTCTCCTGTTGCAGATAGTCTTTGAATGGTTGCGTTTCATAGCTTTGTATATTAATCACAAAATGGTTGGGGATCTCCTCTGGAAACTGCTGCTGCCATTTGTCCAGTAATTCCGTTCGTACCAGAAAAATTAATATCAATAAGGCAAATATCAGACTGAATGTGGCTACCTGCAGCAACACTGATTGTCTATGACGTTCCAGGTTAAGCAGAGAAAGCCGGTTAATAAAATGATACTTCCGCCCAATGATAATAATGTATTTCAGTAAAAACCGCGCGATAAAATAAAGTAGCAGAGAACTTAGAATAAGGACAACATAAAATAGTAAAGTGACTTTAATATTAGCCGTATACCAAAATGAGACCAGTAATAAGCCAATCAGACTCATCAGATAAAATAATTGACTATTAATATCTTCCAGCACAAAATCTTTTCTGATTAGCGCCATAGGGGACAGTTTTTTTAAACGAATTAAATTCGCCATAGAAATACTCAATAGCAATAACAAACCACTGCTTAAACCAACCCAGACAGGCATTCCGATCAACTCTTGCAGATTATTTGCCGCTGCTGACTGAGGCAATAGGTCATCCATCAACAATAGCACTGCGGAATAAACAGAATAGCCCAGAACAATACCGATAAAACTACCGACAATACTCAGAGTCACTAACTTATACAGTTCAATAGCAATAATACGTTTTTCACTACAGCCGAGACAGAGCATAATCGCACAGTTTTTATATTGTTTTTGTCCATAGCGATGACTATTGACAGCAATGGCAATAGCCGCCAGCAAAACAGTTAAAATAGCAGCCAGCGAGAGAAAATCACCGGCTTTTTTCAGATTGGCATTAACAGCTCTTAAGCCTTCCACTCCGGAGCGAAGTGTTTGACCACTGCGCAATTGTGGTTTCAGCCAGTGTTTATAGGATTCCAGAGCCTGCTTTGAAGCTGCGTGTGAGTCTGAAGCAGAGAAGAAATAAATATAGTCAATACGACTACCCGGTTGAATTGTGGCTGTTTTATCCAGATCAGCCAGGTTTATCATTGCCGAAGGTGCAATGGTAAACAAAGAACTGGATTGTCCCGGAACCCGATCCAGAATTCCCGTGGCCCGGAATTCAGCATCACCTAATTCTATGCTGGCGGCCTTTTCCTTAAAAAGCAAAGCCAATCGTTTGTCCAGCCAGATTTCACCACGAGGCGGCGCTTTTTGTGTTTCAGGCTCGGAAGACAGTGTTTCTCTAAGCAATAATTCACCCTGCAAAGGGAAATTATCTGACACGGCCTTGATTTGTGACAGCTTAAATTCCTCATTTACCACCAGCATACTGGGAAACACACGCATTTGAGCCTGTTTAAGACCCAATGTCTCCGCCTTAGCTAACCATTGTCCTGGAACAGATGAAGAAGATTTTAAAATAAGCTGAGCCGCATTGAGCTGTGTGGCATGATCGAGCATGGAATTATCAATACGCTTGATCAAAAAACCAATACAACTCAGACTTCCCACAGCAATCACAATAGACAGAAACAACAAACTCAGATCACCCTGGCGAAGTTCCTTCAGAAAAAATTTTAAGGCCAGTTTAAGTGTTTGCATTCTCTGCCTTTGATTCTGCAATAACGGGTTCTGACAAGACACCATGATCGAGCTGAAATTGTCTCTGACAGGCTTTTGCCAGCAATTGATCATGAGTCACCAGAACTAAAGTTGTACCCTGTTCCTGATTAAGCTCAAATAAAAGCTCAATAATGTTTTCCCCGCTATTTTGATCCAGATTACCCGTTGGCTCATCAGCAAACAAAATTTCCGGCTGACCGGCAAAAGCTCTGGCAATAGCGACACGCTGTTGTTCACCCCCGGAAAGCTGCACCGGCCTGTGCTCATGGCGCTCAGATAATCCCACCCGTTCCAGCAATTTTTCAGCCTGTTGACGGGCATTTTTATCGCCCTTGAGTTCCAGAGGCAGCATCACATTGTCCAGGGCATTTAAAGCCGGAATTAAGTGAAAAGACTGGAAAACAAAACCAATTTTATCCTGCCGAAGCTGTGCCCGGCCTTCTTCGCCCAGGTTGATTAGTGACTGCCCATCGATTTCAACCAGACCGGAACTGGGGGTATCCAGACCAGCCAATAAAGACAGCAGCGTGGACTTGCCCGAACCGGATGCACCCGTAATGGCCACTGATTCCCCGGATTCAATACGAAAATTAATATTTTTTAAAATATCCAGTCGCCCATTGGGGGTAATAATATTCTTTGCTAAACTTTTAACTATTAACAAGGTAGTCCTCTAATGCCTCAGATAGTTTTAAATCCCCTCACCCTAGCTGTTCCGAAATAGTGATCATCTGACGTAACGTCCCTTCTCCCTCTGGGAGAAGGTTAGGATGAGGGTTCTTTCTCCATAATATATCAAAAATAATCAAGTTAGGAGACAATACAAAGATTAGCGTCTTTTTTAAGGGATAAGGAAATATTAATGCTGTCAACAATAAGCTCCGGATATAAACTTCTCTTGCTGCTCATTTTAATAACTATAGCCGGTGAATCTCAGGCAAGTAAAACCATTTTGATTCTGGGTGATAGCTTAAGCGCCGGTCATGGTATTAAACAAGGAGAAAACTGGACTGATTTACTACAACAGAGGTTTAATGATAAGAAAATTGATGCTCAGTTGATCAACGCCAGTATCAGTGGAGATACCAGTGCAAATGGTCTTAATCGATTACCCGGAGTACTCAAACAATATCAGCCTGACTGGCTGATTATTGAACTGGGCGGCAATGACGGATTGCGCGGCTTATCGATACGCCATATCCAGAATAATCTCGAATCTCTGATCCAGACTGGTCTGAATTTCGGCACCAAAGTATTACTGATGACTATTAGAATACCTCCTAATTACGGTAAGAAATACACTCGGGCATTTAGCCGGATATATCCCGAACTGGCCCAAAAGCATTCCCTGACATTACTTCCCTTTATACTCAATGACCTTGCTCTCAATCCGGAGATGATGCAAACCGACGGCATTCACCCCAATGGGGAAGCGCAGGCTGAAATCATGGAAGAATTATGGGAATCACTCAAACCGCTGTTTGAGTAATATTCTTTAAATAGAAAAATGTATATTAATATTTGCTTATATTAACCATTAAATATATACTAGCCCCACTTAATAAAGAAATTGAGAAAACAAAACATCTAAACACATTAATAAATAATCGTTTCGTTTTCATCAGTTCAATAAAGCCCTATTCAATAAGGGCAAACACATAACTAACACATAAATCGAGTCAAAATTTTTGGAGAGTATAAAATGAAAAAATTATTAATCGCAGCAGCTATCGCTGCAACAACTGCTTCTATGTCTGTTTCTGCTTCTTCATGGGGTCCATGGGGTGATGGCAACAGCAACTCTAACTGGGATGGTCAGGGTTATAACAACATGAACAACAACGCTTACGGTAATGGCTACGGTAATGGTTGGGGCGACGGTTCTGGTGATGCTGATATGGATGGTGATGTTGAAATCACTTTCAAAGGTAAAGGTCGTGGCCGTGGTCGTGGTAATTCACGTGGCTCTGCTTATGGCAATGGCAATAGTAACTACAATGGTTATAACAACATGGACTACCGTGGAAATGGTTACAATAACTACTCCAACGATAATGGTTATTATGGCCGTCCTCCTCAAGGCTATGCACCTCAAGCGCCAGTTGCACGTCCAGCAGCTCCAGCGCCAGTAGCGAGTCCTGAGCAAAAAGCTCAAATGGAAGCTCACCAGAAACGTATGCAGGCTATGCAGACACAGCAGCAAACTCAAATGGAAGCTGCTCGTAAGGCATACGAAGAAAGAATGAAGCAATGGGCTGCTCAAGCACCTGCTGCTAAGTAATATAAATTAAGCCCGAAAAATCAAGGGGGTCAGAGTCAAAACTCTGACCCCCTTGATTTTTCGGGCTTTTTTTTTGTGTAAATTGAAGAAATAAAATTAACTGCTAGAATTAATAAAGTTTACCCATAAAAAAATTGAGGTTTAAATGGTACGGGACTCTCTGTCAATTCTGGTCGTCGATGATATGAAATTCAGCTGCGAATTTATTCGCCGTGCTTTAATAAATGAAGGTTATTCATCCATTGAAGTGGTTGATAATGCACCCGATGCGCTGCGTCTGGTAAAAGAGCATCCTGTTGATGTTATTCTTGCAGACTGGCTGATGCCCGAGATGGATGGTTTAGAACTGGCTCAAAGAGTTCGCCATTATGATAAAGAACATAACCATTATACTGGTATTGTCCTTCTGACTGCCGTAAATGATGTTAAATCAATCCGTACCGCATTTGAGCAGGGAGTTGATGACTATATTGTCAAGCCACCTAATCAAACCGAATTAGCAGCCCGAATTTATGCCGCTGGTCGGGTAGCATCCATGCAAAATAATTTACTGGATACCACCAGAACCCTGCACAAATTATATGAATTAAAATGCAAGGTCGATCACATTACCGGATTAGGACGTCTTGAAGATACCCAAAAACGTCTGAATTCCCTATTGCAGCAAACTAAAAGCAGAGGTGGCGCCACCTGTTGTTCGATCCTGACAATCAATGATTTTAAAGCCATTGAAGAACAACACGGTAAGAAGATACGGGCAGAACTGCTCAGTTCAATAGCCAAGCGAATTTGTCGCATGATTCGCCCGATTGATCTGGTGGGACATATCAGGGGAGATGAATTTCTGATTGCAATGTATTATGATAATGAGGATGATGCCCGTTGCCGGAGTTTCAAGCGAATTTTACAAGATATCAATCACCGCTCTTTTGACACCTCTCATGGATTTCTCAATATTAGCTGTGCTATGGCAATGTCGATAAGCCACAAAGACAATATGGTTTATGATGCTAATGAATTAATCAGAATAACCCGAAACAAACTGGCTAAAGGGATTGCAATGGGCTCAGAGGAAGTCGCCAGTTAGTCAGCGAAAAAAGTTCACATCCTATGAAAAAATGGCTTTACACATTAAGTTTAACTCTACTGCTTTTTTTATCTGTCAGTCAGGCAGACACTCTGGTTCAGACAGCTCTTATTACCCAGGGTACCGTCAATAACAATAGAAATTTTATTGGCAGTATTCACTTCAGCCAATCATCGGTGCTGGCGTCTAAAACAGCCGGTATGGTTCTTAAGGTTAATTTTGACACCACCAGCCAGATTTACAAAGATGATGTTCTGGTGGAACTGGATCATGAAATTCTGGATTCCAGAATCAAGGCTATTCACGCATCATTGAAAGAGCTTAAGTTACTGGAAGAAAAAGCAGGCAAGGATCTCAAAAGATACAGAAAATTAGTGCAGCAGAAAAATGTCTCACAGCAAAAATATGATGAAGTTTTTTATGAAAAAAGCCGTCTTGATCAAAAACTGATCTCTTCACAAGCCGAATTGGATGCTCTGTTGATTGAACGAGAACAGAACATTATCACTGCACCTTTTGCCGGAGTAATCACACAACGCCATGTTGAACTGGGTGAATGGGTTGATATCGGCGGTAAAATTGCCACACTGGTGAATCCGGAAAAAATCATTGCCCTGTTTGATATTCCCGCCTCATTTGCAGTCAAGGCCAAAGCAGGAAAAAAAATAGCTGTAGAAATTGCCGGTCAAGCTCACTCCGGAGTTATTGAAGGCATCATTATCAAAGGTGACAACAAAAGCAGAACTTTTCCCCTGAAAATTCAATTGCAAGACTCTGACTCAATACTTTTCGAAGGTATGGAAGCACAGATTAATCTCCCTAAAATGAGTAATAGCAATAGTCTGTTAGTTCCGCGAGATGCGCTTATTAAACGTTTTGGCGGTGATGTTATCTTTGTAGCGGAAAATAACATCGCCAAAATGTATCCTGTTAGCATTGAGATTTATGATGGTTCGGTTGCAGCAATTTCCCCAAAAGAGTCTGAGGAAAACAAATCGATGCCAAAACTCAAAGCTGGCATGAAAGTCATCACCAAAGGCAATGAACGGATCTTTCCTGAACAGGCAATCAGACTGAAATAGCATGGATATTATTAAGTATTCTTTACACAAACCAGTCTCCACTACTGTTGCCGTTATACTGATCCTTATGTTCGGTTTGATAAACTTACAGCAGCTGCCCCTGCAATTAACACCGAATGTCAGCGAAGCTAAAATATCCATTATCACTGCCTGGCCGGGTGCATCACCTCGTGAAATTGAACAGGACATTATTGATGAACAGGAACTGGCTTTAAAAAACACTCCGGGACTGATTGATTATGAAGCCAAAGCACAGGACAACCTGGGCACAATCACACTCACGTTTAAATTAGGCACTAAAATTGAAAAAGCATTGCTGGATGTCAGTAATAAGCTTACAGAAGTCAATAGTTATCCTGTTAATGTTGAAAAACCGGTTATTAAAGCAACCGGCGAAAGTTCTTCACCCGTGATCTGGACCATGCTCAGAACACTCCCTGAAAATCATCGTGATATTGATACCTACAAAACTTATCTGGAAAATAATGTTCGTGAACATTATGAACGAGTTCCCGGTGTAGCTGAATTATTTATGCTCAGCGGCACAGAACAACAAATGCAGATTATTCTTGATATCAAACGTCTGGCAAAATACAAATTAACTATTGATGAAATTATTCAGAAGATTCAACGACATAATCAGGACGTCTCTGCCGGTTCAATAGACATTGATCGGCGTAATTATCGTATTCGAACCACCGCTCAATTTCGTGACCTGGAAAGTATCCGCGAGCTGATTCTGCTTTCTGAGCAGGACAGACAGATTAAATTAAAAGACGTTGCCATGGTAGCTTATGGTTATGCCACACCACGATCTTTTGCTGCTATAGAAGGAGTCAAGGGACTTATTATTGGCGTTAAACCGGAAAATGATACGAATATTGTTGCACTCAGCAACGATGTTGAACAGGTGGTTAATCAACTCAATAGTACAACGCTTAAAGAAATGGGACTGCATATTGACTGGCTGCACGACAAACGACATTACATCCAGGGGGCCATTGATCTGGTACAAAAAAATATTTTAATTGGCGGTATGCTTGCTATTGCGGTGCTTTTACTCTTTTTGCGTTCTGTTTCTTCTACAGCCGTAGTCGCCCTCGCCATTCCTATATCCATCATATCCACCTTTATTATTCTGCAGATAATGGGACGTTCACTTAATACTATTTCTCTTGCCGGAATTTCATTCTCTGTGGGTATGCTGGTGGATTCTGCCATTGTGGTACTGGAAAATATTGACCGGCACAAAAAAATGGGCAAGACTTTTTTTCTGGCCGCTTATGAGGGCACCAACGAGGTCTGGGGAGCCTTAATTGCTTCCGCATTAACTACAGTTGCTGTATTTCTACCGATCATTTTTCTGCAGAATGAAGCAGGGCAATTATTTAAGGATATCGCTATTGCCGTAACGGCGGCAGTATCATTTTCATTATTTGTCTCTATTTCTGTCATTCCAATGTTATGGGAACAACTGATGCGACTGCATCCCCATGAGTCTTTACCCGCTAACAATAAACCAAGTATTATCGTTCGCTTCGGTAATGCTGCTGCTCATATTTTTATGTCTCTTATCACCCGTATTCTCAGCACACCGGGAAAACGCATTCTGACTATTGTCAGTTTATCTCTACTCTCCATACTAAGTGTTTATACTCTCTTTCCCAAAATGGAATATCTGCCCCAGGGTAATCGTAATTTGATTTTTAATATTATGATCCCGCCGCCCGGTCTGTCTTATCAGGAAAAAAAATCCATTGGTGATTCTATTTACCAGCAATTAAAACCTTATATTGATTCTCCTTCAGAAAACAAGGTGGATGATAAATATCCTGCCATTGAGCGACTGTTTTATGTTGCCTCCGGGGATTTTATGATTTTCGGCGTGATTGCCAAAGAGGATGATCGGGTTAAGGAGCTTAATCCACTGCTAATCCCCATTGTTAATAGTTTTCCGGGAATTTTTGGTATCAGCAAACAGGCTGGCGTTTTTGAGCAGGGAATCGGCAAAGGCAGAACCATTGATATTGATATCAGCGGGGAAAAAATCGAGACCATTGCCGAAGTCGGTGCTACACTATTCGGCGCACTGAAAGAAGCCATTCCCAACGCCCAGATCCGTCCCATACCTTCCATTGAATTACTTTATCCCGAAGTTTTGCTCAAACCCAATCATGCCCAGCTGCAGCGTCTGGGTATGGATTCTTTATCGCTTGGCATTACGGCAGATGTCTTATTACAGGGACGAAAAATCAGTGAGTTTAAAACAGACGGGGTGAAGAAAATTGATTTATTTCTGAAAGCCGATCAACGTGAGGTTAATTCACCTGAAGAGTTATATTATTCGATGGTCGCCACACCATCCGGAAATCTGGTTGGATTTAATACTTTGGCTGAGCTGGAACGAACTACGGGTATAAGTGAAATACGTCACTACAATGGCAAACGTACCATTACACTCGAAGTGACACCACCGCAAGAAATGACACTACAGGAAGGCATGGAATTATTTCAACAGGAAATTTTTCCTGAACTGGAGCAGGAGGGAAAATTAAAGGATGTAAAAATCACCCTCAGCGGTACAACAGACAAACTTACCGAAACTATTGACTCCATGTATTTGAATATTATTCTTGCGATTATCATCACCTATTTGTTAATGTCGGCATTATTTGCTAATTTTATTTATCCCCTGATTATTCTGTTTACCTTACCTCTGGCGGCGGCTGGTGGTTTTATTGGCCTGGCTTTAACAAATCATCTTCTGGTTTATCAGCCTCTGGACATCCTGACCATGCTGGGCTTTGTTATTTTAATTGGTATCGTGGTCAATAATGCCATTTTAATTGTCCACCAGGCACTCAACCTGATCCGGTATGAGTCAGTCGAACCCCACCAGGCCGTTATAGAATCAACCCGAAGCCGTTTAAGACCCATTTTTATGAGCTCTTTAACCTCAATATTCGGCATGCTGCCTCTCATCCTTTCCCCCGGCCCCGGCTCAGAATTTTATCGCGGCCTGGGAAGCGTCATTACCGGAGGACTGACTTTTTCAACCCTGTTTACCTTATTCGTGATCCCATCACTTTTAATGTTTTTTATTAAGAAAGAGAAAGTGGTAAAATAGTCGGCTTAATTTCCCTAAGCTCAAAAAGGTTTGTTACATGAAAATATTAGTTATTGGCAATGGTGGTCGTGAACATGCACTGGCCTGGAAAGCAGCACAGTCTCCCGGGGTTGATGAAGTGTTTGTTGCTCCCGGTAATGCCGGAACCAACCGGGAAGCACAATTGACCAATATTGATATCGGTGTCACTGATATTCCCGCATTAATTGCTTTTGTTAAGCAAAATAATGTGACATTAACCATTGTCGGACCCGAAGCACCATTGGTTGAAGGTGTTGTAGACAGTTTTAATGAGCAGGGTCTGCGTATTTTTGGTCCAACTCAGGGTGCCGCGCAATTAGAGGGTTCCAAAGCATTTACCAAAGACTTTCTGGCTCGCCACAATATACCAACCGCCGCTTATCAAAATTTCACTGAAATTGAGCCGGCTACTGCTTATGTTAAAGCACAGGGGGCTCCCATTGTAGTCAAAGCCGATGGACTGGCCGCAGGAAAAGGCGTGATTGTCGCTCAGACAGAACAGGAAGCTATAGATGCCATTGAAGATATGCTGGCAGGCAATAGCTTTGGCGAAGCCGGTCACCGGGTGGTCGTAGAAGAATTTTTACAAGGTGAAGAAGCCAGTTTTATTGTTATGGCTGATGGCAAAAATATTCTGCCTCTGGCCACCTCTCAGGATCACAAAGCCCGAGATAATGGTGACAAAGGTCCCAATACCGGCGGCATGGGTGCTTATTCACCCGCGCCGGTTGTCACTGACGAAATTACTCAAAAAGTTATGCAGACGGTAATCGAACCGACTATTAATGGTATGGCCGCCGAGGGCAATGACTATTCCGGTTTTCTCTATGCCGGCCTGATGATATCCCCTGACGGCGAGCTCAAAGTTCTGGAATATAATTGCCGCTTTGGCGATCCGGAAACTCAGCCTATTATGATGCGCCTGCAATCGGATCTGGTCGAACTTTGCCAGGCGGCAATTGACCATAAACTGGATACAACTACCGCACAATGGGACAGCAGAGCCGCTGTCGGTATTGTTATGGCAGCCGGCGGTTATCCTGCCAGCTATGAAAAAGGCCATGTCATTGCCGGCCTGGACTCAGTCGACAGTGAAATCAGCAAGGTTTTCCATGCCGGTACAGCTGATAAAGATGGTCAGGTAGTCACCAACGGCGGCCGTGTTCTTTGTATGGTTGCATTGGGTGATACCGTCACTGAAGCACAAAAACAAGTCTATGAAAAGGTTGAAAAAATTCACTGGAAAGATGCCTTTTACCGCACCGATATTGGCTATCGGGCCATTGCCAGAGAAACTTAATTCAGCTTATTATCCCCAGGTGGAAATTGTAAGAGTCTTAAAAATAGGTTAGTATCTCTCAATAATAAATTTTGGCCATCTGCACAGCATTCCATGAGCGCTTTGCAGGTTCATTACAACAAGGAATATATTATGTCTATTAAGCACCCCGTTGTTGCAGTAACCGGTTCTTCCGGTGCCGGTACTACTACGGTAAAAAATGCCTTTGAACACATTTTCTTTCGTGAAAATATTAATCCTGCAATAATTGAAGGCGATAGTTATCATCGCTATGATCGTGCTGCAATGAAAGTAGCTGTAGAAGAAAAAGGTGATACCTTCAGTCATTTCGGTCCTGAAGCCAACCATTTTGATATTCTTTCTGATACATTCAAAGAATATGGTGACACCGGCATGTGCAAACGTCGCTACTACCTGCACAGTCCTGAAGAAGCTGCTCCTTATGCACCTTTACAGCCCGGAGAGTTCACTGACTGGGAAACCATTCCTTCCGGTACCGACTTATTATTCTATGAAGGTCTGCACGGCGGCGCTAAAGACGGTGACGTTGATGTTGCCAAATATGTTGATTTACTGGTCGGTGTTGTGCCTATTGTGAATCTGGAATGGATTCAGAAAATCCATCGTGACAATGCTCAGCGTGGTTACTCTGCAGAAGCGATTGTTGATACTATCCTGCGTCGTATGCCGGACTATATTAACTACATTACACCTCAGTTTTCAAATACTGACATTAATTTCCAGCGTGTCCCTCTTGTTGATACCTCTAACCCTTTTATCGCTCGTGATATTCCAACACCTGATGAAAGCTTTATTGTTATTCGTTTCAAACATCCGGAAGGAGTTGATTTCCCTTATTTGTTAAATATGATCCCTGATTCATTTATGTCCCGCCGTAACAACATGGTTGTTCCGGGTGCAAAAATGGGTTTTGCCATGGAACTGATTCTGGCACCACGGATTCATCAGTTAATGGAAAATGCCAAAGGCTAGTATCCATCTATTCCTTCTCCCAGAGGGAGAAGGAATCTTACTTCCCACCAATATCCGGTAACTCAATTCTCTCCATCATATAACATAAACAATCCTGTCGGATAATTTCTTCTCTGGTCGTTAACATAGACGGCATCACAGGAATCTGTGTACTAATTTCACCATTCTCATAATTAAAATACCGCTGTGCGACATCTCGACCCTGCTCATCAATCGCCTGTAAAAAAATATCTTTATCCGGATTAATCCTGGCCAAAGGTTCTCCCACTGACAGAGCGGTGAAATTGAGACGGTCCACATCCGCAGCAAAATTAATATCTGCTGCTGCATCTGAATTAAAACTGATTTTAAACTGCTCAGGTACTTTAATAATGGCCATGGTATGGTACAAATCAAAATCTTCCGGTCTGAGCGCCTGATTAGTGAATTCCTCCAGTGCCATCACCTGTTCAATATAGTTTTTGGCATGTTCCACACCATGTTTTTGTTCCGGCTGCCCGCATTCAACGGTCACTGCAGGACATAGCCTGGAAAAAGCCATCGACTGAACAGTATCCGGCTTAATAAAATAAACTATCGTGCGACTAAAGATATGTGCCAACTGAAAAAAATCATGTTCTTTGCGATTAATACAGGCATAATGCGGATTTTTACCGGTATTATTATGAATATCAATACTGGCAAAAACCTGTTTTTCCTTCATTTGCTGTAAAACCGAGGCCATCATGCTCCCTTCTTGTGACGCATGTTCACTCCAGACCCGGTTATAATCCAGCTGCCCATCCAGCACCCGTTTATGCTCTCTGGCAGCAGACACATTTCCAATAAAAATTGATAAAGCCCTGGGTAGAACACTATTCTCATGCTCCTGCAAATAACTCTTAATCGCTTCCCACCCCGTCGATTCATTACCATGCAGCAACACCGACACAAACAACGGACGCACCTGCCTTCCCGGCAAATGTATCAAAGTAGGCCCATCCAGAACCTCAAACAATTCATGAGCCTTCTTCTGTAACAAATTCTCAGGCAAATAATCCAAAACCACTAACATTCCAAACTCTCCCATTCATGCACCGGCCGGCCCCCTTGTTGATTTTTCAAATAAGCCTTTGTCAACGCCTCCATATCTTTACCATTTTTCTCAATATAACTGCGTTGCCACTGCGCACCATTTTGCCCGCTTATGACTCGTTGTTCTATGATACCAAGATAATAATCAATATCCTTTCGGGCAATACCCAGTTGACTCAAACCATTCTTTGCCAAAGGCAGCAGATAGTCTATGAGCAAGGGTTTCATCGGTATCACCTGCCCTGACAGCCAGCTTATTTTTGCTTTCAGTCCCTGCTTGGCAGCCAGATAAAAATTTTCTTTCGCCTGTACAAAGGGGAGCTGAAATTCAGGAATTTCATATTGATTGGCCAGTGCCGTCACCGTACCATAAAAAAATGCAGCATTGGCAATGCTGTCAACCACCGTTGGGCCCGCAGGGATTACTCGATGTTCCAGTCGGACATGGTAATCCCAACCTTTTTCAACCTTCCCTTTATTGATAGTACTGGTGGAGGTTATCAAAGGTCGGTTCCAGCGCCAGACAGTGCCGTTATGCAGGCTCAGATGTGCCAGTTCTTCCACGCTGGTATTAAAAACTTCCGGCAGTAATACAGGATAGTGTTCATTATTTTCCTGGAAACATTCCAGCAAAGACTCACGCGCATAACCCGAACCAAAACTGACTCGCTTGATTGGACCAAAAGCTGCACCGTCAAAACCGCCCACTGAAACAGCCTGCTCAAAAACCGGTATACGCGTTTCGCACCACAGGGCTTTGCCAAACAAGAAAGGTGAATTGGCACTCATAGCCACAATCGGTGCCGACAGGATAATCGCCGCATTATAATAACGCACTGAACGGGAAAGAGGCATTTGTAAATGCAGTTGAAAAGAAGTCGCAGCCGACTCCAGCATCACATCCTGATGAATGCTTTTTAGCGTTTCACTACCCTGAATATCCAGCTCAATCGCCTTGCCTTTCCTGACCCTGAGCACTTGTTCATTAAGCGCTTCATAGCGTGTCATATGCGACATATTAGCCAGTTTCAGATGCTTTTCCTGCAAACTGGGCAAAGTTCCTACCATAAGCAGAGAACAATCCACTTCTTTGGCCACACTCTGACAGGCAGACCAGAGTCTGGTTAATTCCTGTTCCAGACTGGACAAGGCTTTACCCGTTAAAATAAAAACAGAGCTGTTCAATTCAATATTAAACTGCGCCAGTTCTCTGGTAATCTGAGAGGCTAATTGCGGTACATCGGGGAAATTCTTCAGCCGTTGAAAAAAGGCTTCATTGATACTGGCAGGCTCACCATTCTGGTCAATAAGACAGGCTTCCAGTTCGAAGCCGATGGTCAGATGCTCCTGACACTCTGGATCTGCACCAGTATCTGCCAGCGCTTTATTTTTTTTAACAAACCAGTTTTGAATCCAGTCCAGTTCCGCATCTATCTTACTGCGATAGTGCTCAAAATCACTTTTG
>Ga0209013_10000726_pt1 | contig 29957 bp, 26 predicted proteins | sample Cruoilmetagenom2_FD_187291 | JGI IMG/M metagenome (GOLD analysis project Ga0209013, IMG submission 187291) | Oil polluted marine microbial communities from Coal Oil Point, Santa Barbara, California, USA - Sample 2 (SPAdes) (version 2) | ecosystem: Environmental > Aquatic > Marine > Oil seeps ...
CGGGTATACTCTGCGGCGCTTGGGGCGTCGGCAAGTGGTAAGCCACCGGTCTTTGGATCCGGCATTCGCAGGTTCGAATCCTGCCGCCCCAGCCACGAGGTAGGCAGCTCATGCTCAAGGAAAGACCACTGCTGATTTTTTCCGGTCGAGCCAATCCGGTTCTGACGGAGTCGATTTGCGGCTATCTGCAGATCGAGATGGGGAGTGTTCGTCTGGGCAACTTCTCCGACGGCGAGATTTACTGCCAGATCGAGGAAAACGTCCGCGGAGCCGACATCTTCATCGTGCAGCCCACCGGTCCTCCGGCCAACGAGTCGCTGATGGAGCTGCTGATCATGCTGGATGCCTTCCGCAGGGCGTCACCATCGCGTGTCTGCGTGGTCATACCCTACCTCGGCTACGGACGGCAGGATCGAAAGGATGCGCCGCGAGTTCCCATCACGGCCAAGCTAGTGGCCAACCTCATCACCACCGCGGGCGCGGGGCGGGTCTTGACCATCGACCTCCACGCCGCCCAGATTCAGGGGTTCTTCGATATTCCGGTGGACCACCTCTACGCTGCGCCGGTGCTCATCGAGGCGATTCGCCATCGCGAGTTGGAACGGCCGGTGCTGGTCTCTCCGGATGCCGGCGGCGTGGAGAGGGCACGCGCATTCGCCAAGAGGCTCAAGGTGGACCTCGCGATCATGGACAAGAGGCGGCCCGAAGCCAACAAGGCCGAGATCATGAACGTCATCGGAACCGTGGAGGGGTGTGACTGTGTGATCGTCGACGACATCATCGACACCGCTGGCACCCTGGTCAATTCCGCCCGGGCTCTGATGGACCGCGGGGCGCGCTCGGTCTACGCCACCGGAGTGCATCCCGTCCTCTCCGGTTCTGCCATTGAACGCATCAACTCCAGTTCATTGAAAAAGGTGATGGTTACCGACACCCTGGCCCTCTGTGAGGAGGCCGTTGCGAGTCCGAAGATCGAGCAGTTGTCGCTGGCTGTGCTTCTCGGGGAGGCCATCCGCCGTATCCACGAGGGCGCGTCGGTCTCCAGCCTGTTCGTCTAGATTCAGTATTGATTGCCAAAGGAGAGTCCGAGTCATGACAGAGAATAAAGATATCGTCATCCAGGTGGAGCCCCGGGAGGCTCAAGGCAGCGGAGCTTCAAGGAAGCTGCGCCGCGAGGGCATGGTGCCAGCAGTCGTCTACGGTGGCGGCAAACCTCCGGTAAACATCTCGGTGGATGAGCTTTCTGTTCGTGAGCTGCTCAAGCAGGAAGCCGGCGAGAACACGATCTTCCTCCTCAAGCTCAAAGGGACAGATGAAGAACGCCAGGCGATGATCAGGGAGCTGCAAAAAAACCCCATCAGCGGCCGCTTCGTCCACATCGACTTCATCCGCATCACCCGTGGTCAGAAGCTGCACGTGAAAATACCGGTGGAGCTCATCGGTGACTGCGTCGGCGTGCGTCACGGTGGGCGGGTCGACTTTGTCTCCCGTGAGCTCGAGGTCGAGATCCTGCCGCGCGAGATGTTCAGCCAGCTGGAGTGCGACGTTTCCAACTTGGAGATTGGCGAGCACGTCACGGTGGCTGACCTTGCGGACCAGCTCCCCGAGAGCGCGGCCTTCCTCGAGGATGAGAATCGCGTCGTTGTGGTGGTCGAAGTGCCGCGCATCGAGGTAGAGGAAGAGGAAGAGGTCGAGGACGAAGAGCTGGTAATCGGCGAGGCCGAGGAGCCCGAGGTGATCGGCAAGGGCAAGACCGAGGAGGCCGAGGAGGACGAGTAGGGCGGGGATCGCCGGAGCCCCGTTCCCATCGAGATGCCCATCGAGCTGGTTCTCGGTCTCGGCAACCCAGGGCCGCGGTATGAATCAAGCCGCCACAACGTGGGCTTCCGGGTCGTCGACCAGTTACGAGAGCGCCGTTGCGGCGCTCTCTGGTCGTCGCGGCCGACCTACGAGCTGGTGGTCGCGGTCATTGGCGGGTTGGTGGCGCTGGCCCGTCCCCTCAGCTTCATGAACCGGTCAGGTGAGGCCGCGGTACGGCTCCTCACCGAGCTGGACCTCGATCCCGGAAGCGCTCTGGTAGTGGTGGACGACGTCGACCTTCCCCTGGGGAGCATGCGCCTCAAGCCGTCCGGCGGGCCCGGAACCCACAATGGGCTGCGCGACCTCGTCGCCGAGATCGGGACCGGTTTTCCCCGGCTGCGGGTCGGCGTGCGGGGCGGGGGGCCGATCGGAGACCTGGCGGATTACGTGCTTGCGCCCTTCGCACCCAACGAGCAGGAGCGTGCCGAGGCGGCGATTGAACGCGCTGCAGACGCGGTCGAGGTCGCCGTCAGCGCCGGGCTCGACCGCGCGATGAACGAGTACAACCGCAATCCGGACGCCTTGCGTCCGGATTGAATTCTTAATTCTCAATTCTCAATCCCATGGATGGCACTCTTGCCAAGAGCCCGACCGCCAGCTTCTGCATGGGCGGCGGAAAATTGAGAATTCAAAATTCAAAATTGAGAATTTTGTGAGGTTACTCCCCACAAACCGTAAGGAGCGGCACCTTGCACCGCCGCAGCACCGACTCGGCAACCGAGCCAAGGAGCAGGTGCTCGATAGCGGAAAGACCGCGGGTGCTCATCACCACCAGATCGAATCGCTCCGGATCGGCGAGGTGGACGATGGTGTCCGCCGCTCGGCCCACCTCCACCGCGGTGGTGGTGGAAAGTCCCGGAAGGAGCTCGTCTGCCGTCGTCCTCAAAGCCTCCTCGGACTGTTCGGTGAGGCGCCCCATCAGGTCGTCGGAAATCACGTCCACCGAGTAGAACTCGGGGTAGACGACGGGCTCGACCACGTGGAGCAGGGTGATCTCGGCCCCCAGCTCGCGCGCCCAGCCTGCGGCGTAGCGTACCGCGGCGGCCGAGGCATCGGAGAAGTCGTGCGGGACCAGGATTCGCGAGATGCCGTCCGGGTTGATGGCGGCATCGGCACGCACCGTGAGCACGGGCGCCGACGGCGTACGCACCACCTTTTCCGCAACCGACCCGAGAAGCAGGTGGGTGAGACCGCGGCGGCCATGAGTTCCCATGATGATGAGGTCGGTGCCGATGGTGGCGGCGGTCTCGATGATCACCTCGTTGGGCGCGAGGCCGCGGACCAGGTGGGGGGTCACGGGGGTCCCGGGAAGTTCTTCGGGGCTGCCTTCGAGGACCGCTCGGCGAGCCTCGTCCCCGGTTGCGATGAGCTGCTCGAGCTGATCGCGATGCCCCTCCCCTAGGTGGGGATCCTCGAGGAGGACGATGACGTGAAGCAGGTGGAGATCGGCCGCGAACTGGCGTGCGAGGTCACGAGCGAGGGCGCCGGCCCGGTCTGCGGTCTCCGAGAAGTCGGTCGCTGCGAGGATGGTCTTCGGAACGATGTGCATTGTCGCCTCCTTTAATCGCTGCGGATGGTCTCGGAGAACTCGCGCGCCTGCGCCTCGATACGCTCCTGGTCGAGTGTGAGCAGCTCCCGATCTCGGACCAACACCCTTCCGCGAACCATCACGTGGCGCACGTCGGCGGAGCGAGCGGCGAAGACGAGGTGGGAGGAGGGGTCATACATCGGTACGCTGTGGGGTTCATTCACCGAGATGCAGATCAGGTCGGCCTCACGCCCTTCGGCAAGGGTGCCGATCTTCTTCTCGAGGCCCAGGACCCGCGCCCCGGAGACGGTGGCCATCTCGAGCATCGTGCGGGCGGGCAGGGTGGTGGCGTCCTGGTTGATTACCTTGTGGAGCAGGGCGGAGAGCTGCATGTCCCGCAGCAGGTCGAGGGTGTTGTTTGACGCTGCGCCGTCGGTTCCCAGGCCGAGCTTGACCCCTCGCGCGACCATCTGCGGCACCGGCGAGACCCCGGAGGCGAGTTTGAGATTGCTCACCGGGTTGTGCGAGACCCCCGCCTCGAAATCGGCGAGGAGCCCGATGTCCTCGGTCGAGACGTGGACGCAGTGGGCGGCTACCGTTCGCTCCGAGAGGACGCCGAGATCGGCGAGATAAGCCACCGGAGAGAGACCTTTCTCCTGCAAGAGGTTCTCAACCTCCCAGGACGTCTCGGACAGGTGGATCTGCATGGGAACCTCGAAATCCTCGGCGAGCTCGGCTTCCTTGACCAGGTTGGCGGCGCACACGCTGTAGGGGGCGTGGGCGGCCACCGAGGGGGTGATCAGAGGGTGGTTCCTGTAAGCCTCCAACAGTTCCCTCTGTTTCTCGAGCATCTCCTCGGGCGTGGCGCATCGGGGTGTCGGGAAGTCAATGAGGGATTCGGCGACCACGCCGCGCATGCCGGCCTCGGCGAGGACGGCGCTCACCTCGTCTCCGAAGAAGTACATATCGGCGGTGGTGGTGACGCCGGCGAGAAGCTGCTCGGCCACTGCGAGCTCGGTGCCGAGGCGCACCGTCTCGCGGGTCATGTGCTCACGTTCGGCCGGCCAAATGTAATTTTCCAGCCACTCCATCAGCGGAAGGTCGTCGGCAAGCCCGCGCAGGAGGGACATCGCCAGGTGACAGTGTGTATTGACGAGGCCCGGCAGGACCAGGCAGTTGCCGGCGTTGAGAACCTCGCCGGTGGGGGCCAACTCGAGCAACTCCTCCGCCGGGCCCACCGCCGCGACGTGGCCGTCGGCGACAGCGACCGCACCGTTGGCTATGGGCTCGCTGCCCGGCTCCATGGTGAGGATGGTACCGCCGAGGACCAGCATGTCCCAGGTGGCCTCTTGACTCATCGAAAACCTCCAAGCACTCGACCCCGGCGTTACCGGTAGCCGAGCCGCGTAATCGCATCGCAGCATTCTACCGAAGAAGATGTCTAGTCCAACCCCTCCTTGAGGCGGCGGAGGTTTCGACGTTCGCGCTTCTTCGGCGCGCCGGCCCCGCGGGGGCGGCGTGGCGGCGCAGAAAGACGTTGCATACGCCGGAGCTCGAGCTCCTCTGGGGTCGGGGCCGGCGTGTGATCAGTGTAGAGCTCGCGAGCGCGCGCCCTCGAGACATTTGTGCCCTCGAGCCCGACGACCTCGACCAGGCGGTACAACCCACCTGGCATCTGGATACGGATGGTGTCGCCGCGCCGGATGGCGCGGTGCGGCTTTCCGCGGTCACCGTTGACCTCCACCCGTCCCCTCTGGCAGGCGGTCTGCGCCTGCGAACGGGATTTGAAGAGGCAGGCCACGTCGAGCCAGATGTCGAGACGGACGGCATCCAGGTCAGTCATCCATGACAGTGTGGTGCGTCGGACGCAGACGATCAAGTTTTCGTGGCCGATGAAGAGGTGAAGGAAATTGGAGGGGCTTGGTGGAAAGAGGCAGCTGGGTCGAGTTTTGAGTTCTTAGTTTTGAGTTTTGAGTTACTTGCGCCCTTTCTATCGGCGTTCTGGCGGTGAGGAGGGCACTCCCGAAATTACGTGCCCAAACGCGGGGAAAAGGTACCAATACCCTCGTCGCTTCAGTGCGCCCATAATTTCGAATTCCGACTTCTTCTTCGCGTCCGGTCAGCGCGCCCTTGCCCGAACAAAAAATTCAACACTCAAAACTGAGTCCTTCTGTCCTCATGGCAGGTCTTTGGCTGAGCGTCCGATGCTGTGGTAGTCGAAACCCTGCTCCCGCATCTTATCCGGCTTGTAGACGTTTCGCAGATCGACCACCAATGCCTTCTTCAGAGAGCTGCGGATGCGCTCCATGTCGAGGGAGCGGAACTCGTTCCACTCGGTGACGATGATCATCGCGTCGGCGCCTTCCACGGCGTCGTAGGAGTCGGAGCAGTACTCGACCTCGGGCGGCAGCAGCGCTCTCGCACTCTCCATTGCCACCGGATCAAAGGCCCGGATCCTGGCGCCGTCCGCCACCAAAGCCTCCACGAGAGGGATCGCTGGCGACTCTCGCATGTCGTCCGTTTCGGGTTTGAAACTGAGACCGAGAACGGCCACGATTTTGCCGGAGAGGCTGTCACCGACCGCCGAGCGGATCCGGTCGATGAGCCCTGCCTTGATCTTTTCGTTCACCTCCACCACGGTCTCGACGATCTTGAACGGCCGACCGGCATCACGGGCGATCTCGGTCATAGCCTGAGTGTCCTTGGGGAAGCAGGAACCCCCGTAGCCCGGGCCGGGGTGCAGGAACTTGGGCCCGATACGCTTGTCGAGGCCCATGCCCCTGGCCACGTGGTGGACGTCGGCTCCCAGCCGCTCGCAGAGCTCGGCGACCTCGTTGATAAAGGTGATCTTAGTGGCGAGGAACGCGTTTGAGGCGTACTTGATGAGCTCCGAGGACTCGACGTTGGTGATAACGAACGGCGTTTCGATGAGGTAGAGCGGCGAGTAGATGTCCTTCATGATCGCGATCGCCTGCGGGTCGCGGGCGCCGATTACGACCCGGTCGGGCCGCATGAAGTCCTCGATCGCCGAGCCTTCGCGCAGGAACTCCGGGTTGGAGACCACGGAAAACGGGTGCGATCCATTGGTGCGTTCCGAGATGATCTTTTCGATCAGCTGGCCCGTGCCGATGGGGACCGTCGATTTGGTGACCACCACCTTGTAACCAGTGAGGTTGTCGGCGATGGACTCTGCTACTTGGACCACGTACGACAGGTCGGCCGAACCATCGATCTTTGGTGGCGTCCCGACCGCGATGAAGATGGCGAGCGCGTTCTGGATCGCCGGCGCGAGCTCGGTGGCAAAGTGGAGGCGCCCGGCCTTGGCGTTTTTTTCGACCAGGGAGTCGAGGCCGGGCTCGTAGATGGGGATCTCCCCGTCGAGGAGCTTGGCGATCTTGGCCTCATCATTGTCCACACAGGTGACGCTGATGCCGAAGTCGGCCAGACAGGCTCCGGTGACCAGCCCCACGTACCCGGTTCCCACAACGCAGATGTGCATTCCCGCTCCTTTGGCGACTCGTGCCCGCTCTGGAATGGTAGCAAAGAGGGATGACGAATTCGGAATTAGGAATGAGGAATTAGGAATTATCGGCGCGCGGGAGCTGGCAGGTGGCTTGAGCGTATTGCCCGCGATTGGGCGCGCCGCCCAAATGTATTCCTTTCCGAAAGGGTGCCGTTACCCACCGCCGTGTTCAGGTCGGAAACAATTCGACCATCCGGAGCGGTAGACGAGAAAATTCCGAATTCCGAATTCCGAATTCCGAATTCCAAAGTACTCTGTCCTCGGCTACCGCCACCGAAGGAGCCGACAATGTCCGTTCCCCTGCTCGACCTGACCCGCCAGTTCGCGCCGCTCCGCGAGGAGTTCCGGCAGGCGATCGACCGCGTCTGCGACTCGCAACGGTTCATCATGGGCGCCGAGGTGGAGGACTTCGAGCGTGAGGCCGCTGCGGCCCTCGGCGCCGTCCACGCCGTCGGCGTCACCTCGGGCACCGATGCCCTACTCGCCGCCCTGATGGCCCTCGGCGTCGGAGCCGGCGACGAGGTGGTGGTCCCCACCTTCACCTTCTTCGCCTCCGCGGGCGTAGTGGCCCGGCTCGGGGCGCGGCCGGTCTTCGTGGATGTCGACCCGGTGGATTATTGCATCGATCCGCAGCAACTGCGGGATCGCGTTACTGCCCGCACCCGAGCGGTGATGCCGGTCCACCTCTTCGGGCAGTCGGCGGACATGGACGCCGTCGTTGAGGCCGCCGCCGGGGTACCGGTGGTCGAGGACTGCGCCCAGGCGTGGGGCGCCGATTTCAACGGCAGGCCGGTGGGCTCAATCGGGGGCATGGGGGCGTTTTCCTTCTTCCCTTCGAAGAACCTCGGCTGCTTCGGAGACGGCGGCCTCATCACGACCGACGACGCCGACCTGGCCGCCAGCCTGCGTGAGCTGCGAATGCACGGGCAGTCCGGTCCTTACGAGCACCCGATCGTCGGTGGGAACTTCCGTCTCGACGCGCTGCAGGCGGCGGTCCTGCGTGTCAAACTTCCGCACGTCGTCGGCTGGATCGAGGGCCGCCGCGCCAACGCCGATCGCTACCGGCGTCTTTTCGGCCAGGCCGGTCTCGACGGCACGGTGGAGCTTCCGGAGGTACTGGCCGGGCGGGGTCACACCTTCAACCAGTTTGTGGTACGGGTTCCGCGGCGCGACGAGCTGCGCTCCTTTCTGGGCGAGCGGGAGATCGGCGCCGCCGTTTACTATCCGCTGCCCCTCCACCTTCAGCCGTGCTTTGCCGACCTGGGCCATGTCTCGGGCCAATTCCCGGTGGCTGAGAAAGCCAGCCGCGAGGTCCTGGCCCTCCCGGTCTTCCCCGAGCTGACCGAGGCGGAGCAGGGGGAGGTCGTGGCCGTGATCGCGGAGTTCTACCGTTCCTAACACGTACTATTCATGAGTTTCCCGATGCGCGTCCTGCTGATCACCAGCCGCTATCCTCTTCCGCCCTGGCGCGGCAACCAGGTGCGGACCCTCGAGTGGATACAGGCCCTTGTCGACCACGATCCGCTTCTCCTCTGCCCGCAACCCCGCCACCGCTCTTCTGGTGATATTCCAGCGGATGCCGGGCACTACCGGATGTCGGCCGGGGCACGAGGGGCGGGCCTGCTGCGGGCCCTGGTCACCGGCCGGCCCCTCCAGGAGGGCCTCTACGACGTAGGAACCGCCCGCCGGACGGTGGCGGCGACGGTGTCACAGTGGAGGCCGGATGTTGTGGTGGTGCAGATGGTGCGTTGCGCATGGGCTGCTGAGGTGGCGCGCGAGGCGGCGCCCTCGACCCCTCTGGTCTTTGACGCCATCGACGCCATGGGCCTCCACTTTGAACGCGCGGCGGAGACCGCCGTGCCGCCGTTTCGGCCCGCCCTGCGGAGCGAGGCGGCTCGCTGCCGGCGATTGGAGGCGACTCTGGTCGAGACGGCGCGGCTGACCACCGCGGTTTCGCAACGAGACCTCGCTGCGCTCGGTGTGTCGGGGAAGAAGGGGAGGGTGGTACCGGTAGCGGGGCGAGAGACCTCGAGCCGCGCCGATTCATCGGCGGCGCCGGTGGTGCTGTTGTCGGGAAACCTGGGTTACCGCCCCACGGTGCGCGGCGCCCTGTGGTTCGCCCGAGAGGTATGGCCCGAGCTGCGCCGACGCGTCCCCCGAGCCCGGTGGGTCCTCGCGGGTGCGCGCCCGGCCACGGACGTTCGCAGGCTTGCCCGCCTGCCGGGAGTCGAGGTCCACGCGGACGTTCCGGACCTCGGGGCCTTTCTGGCCCTGGCTCGAGTGGCGATCGCGCCCATGAGTAGCGGCTCGGGTGTACCCATGAAGGCTCTCGAAGCGATGGCCGCCGGCTTGCCGGTAGTGGCCGACCCGTGGGCCGCGGCGGGCCTCGAAGAACCGGCCGCGGTGGCGGCGGCCGGGTCTGCCGACGAGTGGGTCGAGACGCTTGCACGCCTCTGCCGGGATCCGGAGGCAGCCCTCGATCTGGGCGAGCGTGGCCACGCCCTGTGGCGCCGCGTTTACCATCCGGAGCGGGTTGCGGAGAGCATTCGTGAGGCTGTCACCACCGCGGCCGGCGGGTAATTCCTCGGAATCCGTGGCAGTGAAATCCGATGCCGGGGAGGCGCTCAAGCGCGGTCCCCAGTTCTTAATTCTCAATTCTCAATTTTGAATTCCCTCGTGGCCCGAAAAAGGCCGAGGGCGGGAAGGGTAATTCAAAATTGAGAATTCAATATTGAGAATTCTATTCGACTGCGGGGCGGGACGGTCGCGCTTCGCAACAGATCTCAGTCGAAGAGTTCCAAGGCCTCAACGTCGCCCTTGCCGTCGCGAATCAGGATCGGGTCGTCGCCGGAGAGATCGACTACGGTGGAAGGCACGGGCAGGAGGATCCCACCGTCGATCACTAGGTCGACTCCGCCGCCGAGGGTGCGTTCAATCTCGTCGGGGTGGTTGACGAAATCATGGTCGGGGTCTCGTATCGAGGTGCTGAGGAGGGGCTCGTCAAGCTCGGCCAGCAGGGCGAGGGCGATGGGGTTTGCCGGCATGCGTACGCCGATCGTTCGGCGTTTTCGGAGCATGAGCTTGGGCACCTCCGGGGTGGCCTCGAAGATGAAGGTGTAGGCCCCCGGGAGGACCCGTTTCATGAGCCGGAAGGATGGCGTCGACACCCCCTTGGCGTAGCGCCCAACAGTGCCCATGTCGCCGACGAGAATCGACAGAGGTTTCTTGGCGTCCATCTCCTTGAGGGTGTAGATGCGGCGGATGGCCCGATGGTGGTTGATGCCGCACGCGATGCCGTAGACCGTGTCCGTCGGAATGACCACGATCCCACCGCCGCTCAGAACCTGCGCCGCGCGCGCCACGAGCCACTCCTCCGGCTCGACGGGATCGATTTCGAGAATCACTCTTCCTCCAGCCTCTGTGGGGCCCAATGTATATACCGCTGGCGCTCCCTTGCAGTCAACTTATCCCGCGGGCACCGGATACTCTCGTCGCTGGATGCAGGGAGCAGGATGAAGGTCTCAGGTCACAGGCTTCAGGTCACAGGTCACAGGCTTCAGGTCTCAGGTCTCAGGTCTCTTTGAAAAACTCACGAAAGTAGCAGAAAAGGCTTGACATCGCAGGAGTCCAACCGAAAATCTCTGTGCGACTTGCGACTTGCGATGTGCGCCTTGAGACCTGCGACCTGCGACCTGCATCCAGAATCCAACATCCAACATCTGGCATCTATCCAAACGCGTTGCTGGCTGTGCGCAACCGAAACGGATTGCGTAGAATGCGACCGAACGTTGAAGGAGGCTGGATCATGAGCAAGAGCGGACTGAAAAAGATCGGCGTCATCGGTGTAGGCACCATGGGCAACGGAATCGCCCAGGTAGCCGCCCAGAGCGGCTTCGAGACAATCATCATGGACGTGGACGCGAGCATTCTCGAGCGCGGGGTTGGGACGATTGCGCGCAGCCTCGACCGGCTGGTGAAGGCGTTCGAGAAGTCGGGCGGTGAGAAGGGGATCACCGGCGAGGCAAAGGAGGAAGCTCTCGGTCGCCTGGCGACGACCAACAATCTCGGGGACCTTCTCGACTGCGATCTGATCATCGAGGCGGTGCCCGAGAAGCCCGAGCTCAAGGAGAAGATCAACCGCCAACTCGCCGAGCTCGGTTACGAGAAGATCCTGTGCTCCAACACCTCCGGCATCTCGATCACCCGTCTGGGCGCCGCTTACGGCAAGCCCGAGCTGTTCATGGGTATGCACTTCATGAACCCGGTGCCGATGCAGAAGGGAGTGGAGATCATCCGTGGTCTCGGGACCTCGAACACGACCTACGATACCGTCGTCGCCCTGTGTCACGACATGGACAAGATCGAGATCCCAGCCGAGGACAAGGCCGGCTTTGCCATCAACCGGATGTTCGTGCCCTTCGTCAACGAGGCCGTCCGCGTCGTCGAGGAGGGCATCGCGGGCGTCGAGGACGTCGACAAGTGCACCTACTGTCTGGGCCACAAGATGGGGCCGCTGATGACCGCAGACTATGTCGGCCTCGACACCATGCTCTTCATCTGCGAGGTGCTGGAGGAAGAGTTCGGGAGCTTCTATAAGCCCAGCCCGCTGCTCAAGCGGTTGGTGGAATCGGGCCAGCTCGGCGCGAAGACCGGCACCGGATTCTACAGCTGGGAGAATTACAAGGCGGCGGGGGTGAACCCGGACGTGGCGAGGTACCGCATCAAGTGAGAATCGAACTCAGTCAGACCTTGTGATAAACTTTTGTGTAACGGGTTGAACCCGTTGATTCGCCATGAATTACCTGATGTGTCCATCGGCTGTACCGGTGTGGATTTCTGCGGGATGCGGTCACGATCCGTCGAACGGGAGTGGCGCCCGTCGGGTGAACGCGGGCTTCACCCTCATCGAGCTGTTGATCGTAGTTGCGCTGATCGGCACGCTGGCGGCGATCATCGTGCCGTCACTGTTCAGCCAGATCGAGAAGGCCCACCAGAGGCAGGTGATCGTCGACATCCGCGAGATCGAGGCCAAGATCGACCAGTACGGGATGGACCACACGTTCTTTCCAGCCGATCTCGGCCAGGTTGGAGAGGCCGGGCGCAGGGACGCCTGGGGTCAGCCATACCGATACCTCAACATCCTTGCCGGCGGCCCCGGCGTCAACGGCAAGGCGCGCAAGGACCACTCCATGGTCCCCGTCAACTCGGATTATGACCTCTACAGCATGGGGCCTGACGGCGACAGCAAGGCGCCGTTCACGGCCAAGGCGAGCCGCGACGACATCGTGCGCGCGAGCGATGGTGCCTACGTCGGCCCCGTCTCCGATTTCTGACATCGGATCCAGCGATGAAGATCAATACACGCTTGTTCCGCAGCATCCTGGCGCAGCGGATCTTCCTGCTCTTCGTGGTGAGCGCGCTTGTGCCGACGGCGATCCTCGCCTTCGTGGCCTACCGCCACGTTTCAGGCGAGCTTCTCAGCCAGAGCGAGGGGCAGATGCACCGTGCGGTCAAGGCGGAGAGCCTGTCGGTCTACGAGCGCCTGCTCTTTCTCGAAGCTGAGCTCGAATCGACGATGTCGTCTATCGAGAGCGGCAGGCCGGTCGGAGGGGTGGACGACGGCGCCGGAGAACGGATACGGACGCTCTTCGAGGCGTTGGCGATCATCTCCGCGGAGGGCGACGTGTCCATTCTCTTCGGGGATCCACAGTCTTCGCCCAAAGTGCGGCTGGAGCAGCTCCGGCATCTGGAGCAGGGGAAAACGGCGCTCACCACCGTCCCGGGCGGGAAGAACCTGGCGGTACCCGTCATGTTCCGTCTGCGCGACCCGGCGGACCCGGGCTCCGGCCTTGTGGCGGGAACCGTTGCCACCGAGTTCCTGTGGGGCGTCTTTGGTGAAAAGATGGTCCTTCCGGGAGCAGAGCTCTGCGTTTTCGATGAGTCGCGCCGGTTGATTTACAGCTCATTTGCCGCGTGCTCCGAGCTCGCACCCCTGGTGGTCGCTGAGGCCAGCGAGGGTGTCGCGGACGAGAACACCGTGGAGGTGGGTGGGGAGCGGTTTCTCGCAGGTGTTCGCAATCTCTTCCTCAGGCCGAGGTTCATGGTGCAGGACTGGGCCTTCGTTCTCTGTGAACCCGAGACCCAGATCCTTGCCCCGATGCGGGGATTCCAACGGCTGTTCCCCCCGGTGGTCTTGTCGTCGCTGTGGATCGTGCTGCTGCTCAGCATATACACGATTCGCCGCAGTCTGGTTCCGCTCGATCGGCTCGCGGAGGGCACCGAGAGGGTCGCGGCCAAGGACTTCTCCACTCGCGTGGAGGTGAGCAGCGGTGACGAGTTCGAGGATCTCGCGACGGCCTTCAACGACATGTCGGACCACCTCCGGCGCCAGTTCAAGGCGCTTGCCACCAACGCCGCGATGCATCGCACGATCCTCTCCTCCCTCGACACCGCGACCATCATCGACACGGCAGTGGCGGGGACCGTCGAAGCGATGAACTGTGACCTTGCCTGTATCGCGCTGCGCGCCGCCGGGGACGCCGACGATCTGTCCGTGTCCTGCGCCGCCCGTGGAACGACGCCCTCTGGCCGTGCTCTCACGGCTCGGCTGTCGCCGTGGGATCTCGAGATGCTTTCCCCGGAGCGGGGCTCGGTGGTCTTGAGCGACGACGGGGGCGCGTCGGGGCTGCGATCGAGCCTCCCGTCCTGCGGTGATCCTGCGACGGTGGTGGCGTTCCCGATTCGTCTCTCCGGGCGGCTCGCCGCGGTTCTCTGCATCGCCCGATACAGCGGCCCGGTGTTCTCCGAGGAGGAGCTGACCCAGGCCCGCCAGCTCGCGGACCAGGTCGAGCTGGCCATCTCCAACTCCAGCCTCGTCGAGGAGCTGCGCTCGCTCACCTGGGGCACCCTCGAGGCCTTTGCCAGGGCCATCGACGCCAAGTCCGCCTGGACGGCGGGACACTCGGAGCGGGTGACGAGGATCTCTTTGAAAATCGCTCGGGTGATGGGTCTGCCCAAGGACGACCTCGAGGTGCTGCACCGCGGCGCCCTCCTCCACGATGTCGGTAAGCTCGGAATCTCGATGAAGGTCCTCAACAAGCCGGGCCGGCTCGAAAGGAACGAGCTCGAGCACGTGAGGACCCACGCCCAGATCGGCGGCCGCATCCTGGAACCCATCTCTGCCTTTGCCGACATCATGCCCATCGTGACCGAGCACCACGAGAAGTTCGACGGCACGGGCTATCCCAATGGCCTCGCTGGAGAGGCCATCGATCTCAAGGCCCGTATCCTGGCGGTGGCGGACACCTATGACGCCATGACGTCCAAACGGCCGTACCGTGAGGGATTTTCCCATGAGCGGGCGGTGGCGATGGTCTGCGAGGAGTCGGGGAAGCAGTTCGATCCCAAGATCATCGAGGCATTTCTCGTGGTCATGAACGAGGACCCGCGACGCCTGCAGAATCCGCCGGGCGATTCGGCCGCCGCGGACGCCGCGGGGGGACGGGCATGAGGATATCGGCAGTGGAGGGAGGGATGCAATCATGACGACCAGGAAGATTCTGATGACGTTGGCGGTGCTGGTGATCGTCGCCGTGGCAGCTGGCAGGTTCCTCTACCACGAGGGGCCGGGCTCGAAAACCGCCCCGGCGGAGCTGATCGGCACGTGGACCACCGACCATCCGGGTTACTCCGACCGCTATGTGGAGCTGAGAGAAAACATCATCACCTTTGGAACCGGAGGCACCTCCTTCGTGCACTACACAATCCTGGGCGTCGAGAAGAATCCGTCTGTCGAGATTGATGTCTATACCGTCCACTTTCGCGACGTGGGCGGCACCAAGTTCAAGAAGGATATCGTCCTCCAACCCTCGGGTGAGACGTTCAACTTCAGGAACCAGGCGGACGTCATCTGGACGCTCTTCGAGCGTTAATTTTGTTGGCCTCGTCCGAGAATTCCCGAATTGTCCGGGCGAGGGGGAGATTTTCTCCGAGATCCAGGAGGAAAAGTCGCGAAGTGTGGTGGCCGTCACCGGCCGCCAGGCTCGAGGTCAGTACTCATCTACGAATCTGGGTCCGGACCGGGGTTAAGCGCCAGTCTCGGTGGGTGAATCTTGCCCGTTGACAACGCAGGAGCGTTCGCTCAGAGTATGGTCCGGCTAGGAGCAGCCGGAGCATTCCGAAGGGGGAGACTTATGGGTATGGATTTCGACTTTTCGATGCTGCAGCCGATGGACATTCTCGACCTCGCGATCTACGTGGAGGAGGAGGCCGAGGCCCATTACGAGCAGCTCGCCTCCTGGGCGGAGGGGAAATCCGACGCGCAGGTCGTGGATTTCCTGCACAAGATGGCCGAACGGGAAGCCCTCCACCGCAATCAGATCGAGGAGCTTCGCCGTCGCAAGTTCAAAGACACCCCGCCGAAATTCAGCGAGAATATCGCCTGGGAGGTCGAGTCGCCGGACTACGACAAGGTGAGGGACGATATGAACATCCTGCAGGCGCTCAAGCTGGCGTACCAGTCGGAGGTGAATGCCCACGACTACTACGAGAAGGCGCAGGAATTTCTCAGCGACGATGAGTCGCTGAAACTCGTCGAGGGCCTGCGCCTCTCGGAGCTGGAGCATCAGCGCCTGCTTGAGAAGGAGATCGCCCGCCTGAGCTAACTCGAACTACTCATGAGTGGTTCGGGTTTTACCAGTACTTCTCGACGTGGATCTCACCAGGCTGTTTGCGGGAGTGCTCGCCGTACCCGTCTGCCTCGAATAGGGTCATGGCCTGCTCGATCATCCCCGGGTTGCCGCAGAGGAAGACATGGGTTGTGGCGGGCTGGGGCTGGAAGCCCCAGCGCTCAGCAACGGCGTCCCGTTGCCACAGCTCCTGGACATAACCCGACTGGCCCGTCCATGAGACCGTCTCCTCGTCGGGGCGGCTGACAATCGGGATGTAGTCGAAGTTCTCGAACAACCGTTGAAGAGTCTGCAACTCGGATCGATAGCCGAGGTCCCAGGAGTGGCGTGCTCCGTGGAGCACGGCGACCTTGCGGTGCGACTCGCGCAGGAGAAAGCCGCGCAGCATGCTCATGTAGGGGGCGAGCCCGGTGCCGGTTGCCATGAGCACCACGTGCGCGCCGCCGGGCACGTCGTCGAGAGTGAACATCCCCGAGAACTTTCGTCCCAGCCATACCGGATCTCCGGGTGACAAGACCCACAGCCGAGGGGTGAGCGTGCCGGAGCGGACGAGGGTGATGTAGAGCTCGAGGTAGTCGCGTTCCTCGGGCGAGGAGGCGACTGAGTATGCTCTGCAGATGAGCTTCTGGGGATCCGCCGGCGGCTCCTCCGGATCGCTCAGCGAGTGCCTGGGGGCGGAGCCGGGGAGGCCGAGGACCGCGAACTGCCCGGCCTTGAATGCGGGCAGCTCCCATCCCTCCGGCACGACCCGCAGGATCATGAGCTCGGGTGTGATCTCGATCCGTTGGAGGACGCGGGCGTCGGGCTGTGGCACGGCCACGGACATCATCCTTTCTGGATCGACCGGCGTGTCAGACCCCAATTCCCTGGATCTGCGTAGTATACCCAAGCAGATTAATTCTCAATTTTGAATTCTCAATTTTGAATTCCCACCGTACCCGCGATGATCTGATTGTTGAAAGTCATCGAGATAATTGAGAATTAAGAATTGAGAATTGAGAATTAGTAGTGTTACACGACAATATTCACCAGCCGTCCGGGCACCACGATCACCCGCTTGGGCTCGCGTCCTTCGATGAACTTCTGGGCCTTCTCCGAGGCCAGCGCGAGCCGCTCGAGGCTCTCGCGATCGGCGTCCCGGGCGACCTGGAGCTCGTCGCGCTTCTTGCCGTTGACCTGGACCACCACGGTGATCGTGTCGTCAATGCACAGGTCAGGATCCCAGATGGGCCATTCGGCGTGGGCGATGAGCTCGGGCTCCCCGAGACGTTGCCACAGCTCCTCGCAGAGGTGGGGGGCGTAGGGCGAGAGCAGGCGCAGGAAGGTCGTCAGGATCCCTCGCGGCAGCGTCGGGCAGACAGTGGCCTCGTTGACGAAGATCATCATCTGCGCGATGCCGGTATTCATCTGCAGGGTTTCGGTGTCGGAGCTGACCTTTTTGATCGTCTTGTGAAGAGTGCGCTCGAGCTCGGGCTCCGACGAGGACGGCACCTCGGAGAGTTTCGGGTTGAGCTCGCCGCTTTTCTCGTCGACCACCAGCCGCCAGACCCGCTGCAGAAAACGGTTGACACCCTCGACGTCCTTCATCTGCCAGGGCTTCTGCACCTCGAGCGGACCCATGAAGAGCTCGTACAGGCGCATCGCATCGGCGCCGTAGGCCGCAATGACCTCGTCCGGGTTGACGACGTTGAGCTTGGACTTGGACATCTTCTCGATCTGGGTCTCGAGCTCGGCTCCCGACCTTAATGAGAAGAAATGCCCATCGCGCTCCTCGACATCGGACGGGTGGTGGTACTTGCCGGCCACGTCGCGGTAGGAGTGGGCGAGGATCATGCCCTGGTTGAAGAGCTTCTGAAAGGGCTCCTTGGTATGGACGAGGCCGCAGTCGAAGAGGACCTTATGCCAGAAGCGGGCGTAGAGCAGGTGAAGCACTGCATGCTCCACCCCGCCGACGTAGAGGTCAACCGGCATCCAGTAGTTCTCGGCCTCCTTCGACCACGCCTGCTCCTGGTTGTGAGGGTCGAGATAGCGGAGGTAGTACCAGCAGGAACCGGCCCACTGGGGCATGGTGTTGGTTTCTCGGGTGCCATGGCGGCCGTCAGGGAGCTCGACCCGCAGCCAGTCGTCGCCGGCGCGCGCCAGCGGCGGACGGCCGTCCTCGGTTGGTCGAAACTGGTCGATTGCCGGCAGGCCTACCGGCAGCCAGTCTTCGGGCACAGGCGCGACCTCATTATCATCGGTGTGGACCACCGGAAAGGGTTCGCCCCAGTAGCGCTGGCGGGAGAAGAGCCAGTCGCGCAGACGGTACTGGACACGTCCTCGGCCGAGGGCGCGCTCCTCGAGCCAGGCCGTGATGCGCGCGATGGCCTCCGGCACCTTGAGGCCGTCGATTGAGAATCCGTCCTTGCCGCTCGAGTTGACCAGCACCCCGTCCTGGTTGTCGATGAAGGCCGCCTCTCCGATCGGGACATCGCTCCCCGAGACGACCTCGATGATGGGCAGACCGAACTCCCGCGCGAACTCGTGGTCGCGCTCGTCGTGGCCGGGCACCGCCATGATGGCGCCGGTTCCGTAGCCCATGAGGACGTAATCCGCCACCCAGATGGGGACCCGATCGTCGTTGACCGGGTTGATCGCCCACGCACCAGTGAAGACGCCGGTCTTTTCTTTGGAGAGGTCGGTGCGGTCGAGGTCGGTCTTCTGGGCCGCCCCGGAGACATAGGTCTCGACCGTCGCCTGCTGGTCCTCGCTGGTGATCTTGGCCACCAGCGGGTGCTCGGGCGCGAGGACGCAGTAGGTGGCGCCGAAGAGGGTGTCCGGGCGGGTGGTGAATACCGTGAAGGTCTCATCGCCGCCGTCGATGGCGAACTGGACGTCGGCGCCGTGACTCTTGCCGATCCAGTTGCGCTGCATCTCCTTGACGCTCTCCGGCCAGTCAACGTCGTCGAGGTCCTCGAGAAGGCGCTCGGCGTACTCGGTGATCTTGAGCATCCACTGGCGCATCAGGCGCCGCTCCACCGGATCGCCCGTTTCCACGTAAACGCCGTCCTTGACCTCCTCATTGGCAAGGACGGTGCCGAGAGCGGGGCACCAGTTCACCGGTACGTCCGCCATGTAGGCGAGGCCTCTCTCGAAGAGCTTGAGGAAGATCCACTGGGTCCAACGGTAGTAGTCGGGGCTCGAGGTGTTGACCTCGCGGTCCCAGTCGTAGCTGAAGCCGAGGCGTTGGATCTGACGCCGAAAGGTCTCGATGTTGCGTTCGGTGATCTCGGCCGGGTGGAGGCCCTCCCGGACCGCGGAGCGCTCCGTCGGCAGGCCGAATGCGTCCCAACCCATGGGGTGGAGGACGTTGAAGCCCTGCATACGCTTCATCCGGGCGACCACGTCGGTTGCCGTGTAGCCCTCCGGGTGGCCGACGTGGAGACCGGCGCCGGAGGGGTAGGGGAAAAAGTCGAGCACGTAGAACTTGGGTTTCGCGCGCAGCTCCTCTGGATCGGACGGCGTGCGGAAGGAGTGGCGCTCCTTCCACACCGCCTGCCACTTGGGCTCGATCTCCAATGGTTCGTACGTGTATTCGGGCATCTTCAGCTCCAATTAACCCGTCGAGACGGCGGACCCGGCGTATTCTACGCATCCAAGCCCATTCGCACCAGTCGGGGTCTCCTATATCCCTGCCCGCCTCCGTCGGCACCATCGCGTGAAAGGCTGAACCACGAAGACACAAAGAACACGAAGAGGGCACAAAGAAAACCGCAGATAACGCAGATAGACGCAGATCCACACAGGTAGGAGAACGAAAGAACGCAAAGGCGCAGAGACGCAGAGGCGCAGAGGAGTGTCCCGACGTGAACCGGCCGGGCGCTTCGCGGTCTGAAGACCGCTTGCTGGGAGCGCGGAAGGGGCCGCTCCGAACGCAAGCGTTCCTCGCGTCTCCCTTCCCCGCCCCCCGCCGCGCCTGCGGCGCGGCTGCCCGGCCCCGAATTTCGACCGGATCGATGATGACCGTTTGCAGAGAGAAAGGACAACTGCCAGGAATCCAATGGTGAGAGACGGAGCCGGCGCTCCAAGGGAGCGTCGGTCGGTGGGCCGGATGGTTGCGAAGGAAACTTGCTTCGTGAGCAGCCATCCGGACTACCGGTAACTGGCGGTCGTGAGACCGCCGGTTGCTCCGTCGGCGCAGGTGGACCTCCCAAACCCCCTCTGCGTCTTTGCGCCTCTGCGTCTCTGCGTTGTCTTCCCTGCGAATCTGCGTTTATCTGTGTGATCTGTGGGCTTCTTCGTGCCGTCTTGGTGTCTTGGTGTCTTCGTGTCTTCGTGGTTCATTCCGGAGATGTGCTGCCGACTTCGTAGCGACCTCGTGCGGTCGCCCTCTCCGGCAGTTCACGACCACGGCCGTGGCCATGGCATAATTCTTTCGGCGGTGGGATCTCCGCCAAATGAGGATCGTGTGGGGGTTGGGGCCATGAGTGAGCGAATTGAGATGCGGAGCGCGTTGCGAGCGAAGGCAAAGGCTCTCGAAGACTCTTTCTTTGCCAAGGAGAACGAGCGCCTGCTGGTAAAGATGCGGGAGCAGGCTGTGCGAGAGGAAAAGAAGAAGGAGTTCCGGGAGGTGCTCAACATCGAGAACGAGGAGGTTCTCGACGCGCTGGTCGAGCTGGCAGTGGAGCCGGAGACCTTGGTCGCCTTCACCCTGGTGCCGCTGGTGGAGGTGGCGTGGGCCGACGGCGAGATCCAACAACGGGAGCGTGAGGCCATCATCAAGGCGGCCGTCGAGCGCGGCGTCGACGAGGGGAGCCCGACCTGCAGCCTGCTCAGGAACTGGCTCGAGACCCCTCCTGATCCACAGCTCCTGGAGACCTGGAGAGGATACATCGAGGAGCTCATGGAGCCGCTCGGAGAGAACTCGCGCGCTCAGCTCAAGAGCTCAGTGATGGGCCGAGCCCGGGCGGTCGCCGAGGCGGCCGGAGGATTCCTCGGGGTTGGGTCGATCTCTGCGGCGGAGAAGAAGAAGCTCGACGAGCTGGAGTGGGCCTTCGGGTGAGGTGGCAGGGCTCGCGAAAACCCATTTATTGCTTCGCTCTGGCGCTGGGACTCGTCACCTCCGTCGCCGCTTCCGAACTGGAATTCGAGTTCCTGGCCGAGGCCATCCTGCCCGGCGATCTCGAGGTTGGCGGGACCCTGGTGGGGGGTCTCTCGGGTCTGACCTACGACTCCGCCTGCGATCTCTTCTACGCCCTCTCGGATGACCGGGGACAGTTCGCGCCGGCCCGCTTCTTCACCCTCCGGATCGGTTTGAATGGCGGGACGCCGGAGGTCGAAGTGGTCGAGGTGACCTTCCTCCGGGATCGCAACGGGGAGGTCTTCGAGCGTGGCGGGCTGGACCCCGAGGCCCTCGTTCTCAGTCCGGAGGGCACCCTCTACCTGAGCTCCGAAGGCGTGCCGCACCGTGGGGTCCCTCCCTTCATTCGTCGAGTTGCCCTCGATGGATCGACGACCGGCGACTTCAGCCTGCCTGAGCATTTCCTGCCCCACGTCAACGGCGGTCGGGGGGTGCGTGACAACCTTGGTTTCGAGGGCCTGGGGCTGACCGCGGATGGCGCCCTGCTCTTCGCGGCCGCCGAGAACGCGCTTCTCCAGGATGGGCCTGCGGCGGACCTCGACGTGGGGAGCCCGACGCGGCTGCTCGTCCTCGAGACTTCCTCCGGACGACCGGTGGCCGAGTATCTTTACCGGGTGGATCCCGTCCCGGAGGAGCCGCGGCCGGCCGGAGCATTCCGTACAAACGGGATCTCGGAGATCCTGGCCCTCGATGCCCATCGCCTGCTCGTGGTGGAGCGGTCGTTTTCCGCCGGGGTTGGCAACCGGGTGCGCCTTTTCCTCGCCGACCTCGAGGGGGCGGACGACATCCTCGGACGCGACCGGCTCGCCGGGGCCGGTGATCCGAAGCCGCGCGCGGTTTCCAAGAGGCTGATCGTCGATCTCCGCGATCTCGGCATTGAAGCTGACAACATCGAGGGTGTGGCGCTGGGCCCCCAGCTGGCCGATGGCCGCCGGCTGTTAGTGATGGTCTCCGACAACAACTTCCAGCCCTCGGTCCAGTCTAACCAGGTGCTCTTCTTTGCCGTCTCGGGGATGCAGCTACCCGTGGTGCGGCGCCCGAGCCCGAGCATCTCCGAGGTTCAGGGGCCGGGACACATCTCGCCCCTTGTTGGGCGTTGTGTTTCCGACGTGGCGGGCGTCGTGACAGCCGTTCTCGGAAGTCGTAAGGGCCAGGCTTTTTGGGTCCAGGACCCGGTCGGGGATGGCGATCTCGCAACCTCCGACGGCGTGTTGGTAACCGTGCCGGAGGGCTTGCCGCAGGTGATGCCCGGAGACGCTCTTCGGCTCGACGGGAGAGTTGAGGAGCGTTGCTGGCGCGAGGAGCTGCCGGTCACCCGCCTGGTTGCGTCGGCTGTCGAGATCGAGGAGCGCGGGCGAGAGCTGCCAACGCCGGTGACTCTCGGTCGGGGTGGGCGCGTGATTCCTCGAGCCGAGGTCGCCTCCCCGGGCCTTCATGCCTTCGACCCGGCGCGCTACGCGGCGGATGCCTTCGAGAGTCTGGAGGGGATGCGGGTGCGGGTGGCGGAGGGCGTGGTCGTGGGGCCGACCTCCAGCCACGGGGAGGTGGTGGTGCTGGCCGACGGCGGGTGTGGCGCCGGCCCACGCACGGCGCGCGGCGGCATCGCCCGTGGTGACGCCGGACCGAGCCCCGAGCGGATCGTGATCGACGACCGGCTGGTGTCCGGCCCACCCGCCTTGAAGGTCGGCGACGTCCTCGAAGATGCGGTTGAGGGAATCCTGCACTACACCTTCGGCGCCTATAAGATCCTCAACTCGAGCCCCCTTCCCGCCGTAACGCCCGGCGGTCTCGATCACGAGATCACCCCACTTGAAGGGGGCCCCGCGCGTTTGACGGTGGCGACCTTCAATCTGGAAAATGTCTCCGCCCTCTCACCGGAGGAGAAGTTCGAACGCCTCGGGCGGGTGGTGGCGGCTCACCTCCGCAGCCCCGATATCCTCGCCGTTCAGGAGGTCCAGGACGACACGGGTCCCGAGGACGACGGAACGGTGAGCGCGGCCGAGACCCTGGCGCGGCTGGTGGAGGCTATCGAGGCCGCGGGAGGCGTTCGCTACGACGTGCGGTCGATCGATCCCGCTGATGGTGGGGACGGCGGCCGGCCCGGCGCCAACATCCGCACCGCCTTTCTTTTTAACCCGGTGCGGGTTGACTTCGTGGATCGCATTAGCAGCGCGGAAGCACGGGATGCAGAGGTCTTGGTCGGCTCCGGTTTGGGACCGAGCCCCGGCCTGGTGGCGTCCGGCAACCCGGCTTTCACAGTTCGGGAAGATGGTCGGGGCGGCAGCCGCAAGCCGCTAGCGGGAGAGTTTGTCTTCGCGGGCAGGCGCCTCTCCGTCGTCAACCTGCATCTGGTCTCGAAGGGGGGAGACGACCCGCTCTTCGGTCGCCGGCAGCCGCCTCGCGCAACCTCGAGCACGCGTCGCGAAGACCAGGCGCAGGCTGTCAGCGCTTCTGTTTCGCGCCTGCTAAAGGAGGACCCCGAATCGCGGGTGATCGTCCTCGGCGACCTCAACGATTTCGAGGATTCGCCCCCGTTGAGGGCCTTCGAGGCTGCGGGTCTCGAGGACCTCGTCAAGCGCCTTCCGGTCGACGATCGCTACACTTACGTCTACCTCGGGACTTCGCAGGTTCTCGACCATATCCTGGTCAGCCCGAACCTCGCCGGCGGCGCCGAAGTGGACGCCGTCCACCTCGCAGCGGAGTTTCCCGCGGCGGAGCGCGCCAGCGATCACGACCCGGTGATTGTGCGGTTGGCTTTTTGAGCTCTCATGGCGCAGTCAGGGTGCGAGTTCGTCTGTGCGGCGCCTTTGCCTGTGTTCCGGTGACGGGCTTCTGAATTCGAGGCGGGCTTCTGCCATCGCGCTCCCCGAGAGAGCCCCCCCTGACAATGTTTGGGACCCATCCGGGATAGGCCGCCGCAGCAGCCACGTTCCCAAAATTGTCAGGGACGGCACGTCCGGTCAGTGCACCCTTATCTATTGGCACTCTGCCCGTGAGGATGCCAGGCACCGATTCGCGGGAAGGCGCCTCCCACCGGAGTGCGTTGCTGCGAATCGAAGCCAGGCACCTCCGAAGTAGCGCGCCCGAACGCGGGCAACAGGGTCAAGTCAGTCGATCGAACAGCGCGTCGGCAATTCCGAATTCCGAATTCCGAATTCCGAATTCGCCTCGTTCTGCTAGCATCGGGCCATGCCAAGCCGACTCCCCGCTGACGTGCGCCACCGCCTGGAACCCATACGATTGCTGGTTCTCGACGTGGACGGGGTCCTCACCGACGGGACCCTGATCTACTCCCCCGAAGGCGAGGACAGGAAGCGGTTCTCGGTGCGCGATGGTCTCGCGATCAGACTCCTGCTGCAGGCGGGAACGGAGGTGGCGGTTCTTTCGGGACGCTCCAGCGAGTCGGTGGCGGCGCGCTGCCGCGAGCTCGGCATGCGCGCCGAGCTCGTCGTCCAGGGCTCGCGGGACAAGGCTGCCGACCTCGACCGCATCGAGAAGATGGTTGGTGTCACCGACACCGAGGTGGTGGCGATGGGAGACGACCTGCCCGATCTGCCGCTGCTGACAAGGGTGGGCTTTGCCGCCTGTCCGGCCGACGCTGCGCCGGAAGTGATGGCAGTCTGCGACCTGGTCTGTGGCGCCGACGGTGGTCGGGGAGCGGTCCGCGAGTTCGCCGAGCTGCTGCTCAAGGCCCAGGGCCGTTGGTCGCAGCTGGTCAGCGAATGGGTGGCGCCCGAGGTGCAGCGGGGATGAGGCACTATCTCGATCTTCTCCACCACATCCTCGATCATGGCGTGGCCAAGGATGACCGCACCGGCACCGGCACGCTGAGCGTCTTCGGCTACCAGATGCGCTGCGATCTGCGTCGGGGCTTCCCCCTCCTGACGACCAAGAAGCTCCATCTGCGCTCTATCATCCACGAGCTCCTGTGGTTCCTGGCGGGTGACACGAATCTCCGGTATTTGCACGAAAACAAAGTCACCATCTGGGACGAGTGGGCCGACGATGACGGTGAGCTGGGTCCGATCTACGGCCATCAGTGGCGTTCCTGGCCGAAAGCGGATGGCGGCAGTATCGATCAGATCAGCGAGCTCGTTGCAGGGATTCAGCGTGACCCCGACTCCCGCCGTCACATCGTCAGCGCGTGGAACGTCGCCGATTTGGAACAAATGGCGCTGCCCCCGTGCCATGCTCTCTTCCAGTTCTGGGTCGCCGACGGCGGGCTCTCCTGCCAGCTGTATCAGCGCAGCGCCGATGTCTTCCTGGGCGTGCCCTTCAACATCGCCTCCTACGCCCTCTTGACCATGATGGTGGCCCGGGTCTGCGGCCTCGAGCCGCGCGATTTCGTCCACACCTTTGGCGATGTTCACCTTTATAGCAACCACCTCGAGCAGGCCCGCCTACAGCTCGAGCGCGAACCGCGGGAGCTTCCGACGATGCACCTGGACCGTGAGAGGGACTCAATCTTCGATTTCAGCTACGAGGATTTCCGGCTCACCGGCTACGATCCCCACCCCCGCATCAAGGCGCCGATCGCGGTCTGAAGATGGTCGTTTCCCTCATCGTCGCCGTCTCCTCCAACGGAGTCATCGGCCGGGATGGCGGCCTACCATGGCGGCTGTCGAACGACCTCAAGCATTTCAAGAAGCTGACCATGGGACACCACCTCATCATCGGTCGCCGCACCTGGGATGAGGTGGGCAAACCGCTGCCGGGTCGAACGATGGTTGTGGTGACCCGGAGCCGACCTTTCGCACCGGAGGGTGTGCGGGTGGCGAATTCTCTGGAAGAAGCTCTCGACATCGCCCGCGACGACGACGAGCCCTTCATCGGCGGCGGCGCCCACATTTACCGGATGGCGCTGGAGAACAACCTAGTCGACCGCCTCTACATCACCCGCGTTCACGCCGAGGTCGACGGCGACACCTTCTTCCCCGATATCAACCTCGACGACTGGAAACTGGTCTCCGAAGAGCACCACGAGGCGGACGAGAGGAACCAGCACCCCTTCAGTTTCCTGGTCTACGAGCGAGGTTGCTGAGGTCTGTTGTTCTTCTTCTTTTTTTCGGACTCGCGCTCGCAAGCGCGATCCGAAAAAAAGAAAAATGCTCCGCCGTTAGCGGACTTCGGTGCCCGGCGGAACCTCGCCGTCGGGCGAGAGTAGGAACGGCGCCCCGTCCACCGAGGCTGCGAGCAACATTCCTCGCGACTCCACACCCATCAGCTTGGCCGGTTTGAGGTTGGCGACCACCACGATACGGCGGCCGACCAGAGCTTCGGGCTCGTACTGCTCGGCGATGCCGGCGACGATCTGCCTCAGCTCGGCCTCGCCGAGGTCGACCATCAGGCGCACCAGCTTTTTCGACTTGGGCACCCGCTCCGCCTTGCGGACCTCGCCCACAACCAGCTTGACCTTGGCGAAGTCCTCGATGTCGAGGAGCGTGTCCTCCGGGACGGGCTCGGTCGGCGTCGCGGCGCCGTCTTTCGGTGTTTCCATGGCGATCTCCTTGAGGAAGGCCTTGATATCGACACGCGGAAAGAGGGGTTCAGTTTTTCCGATGACGGTGCCTGCGGGAAGACCGCCCCAATCGGTTGCGTCGTCGAGATTACGCGGCAGGTCCTGGGCGCCGAGCTGAAGGCGAAGCTGTTCGGCGATGCCGGGCATGAAGGGCTCGATCAGGAGCGAGGTGATGCGCAACCCCTCGAGAGAGGCGTAGAGCGTGCTTTCGAGGGCCTCTCGGCCGTCATCGCCCTCCTTTGCCAGGGCCCACGGCTGGCGCTCCTGGATGTGTCCGTTGATGGCGGCGAGAAGCTGCCAGGCAGCCTCGAGTGCGCGGTGGGGCTCGAGGGCTTCCATACGCTCGCGGTAGCGGCCCACCGCCTCTTCGGCGGCCTTTGGAACCGGCCCTTCGGCTACCTCGGCCGGCACTCGACCCTCCAGGTAGCGTCCGGTCATCGACAGGGTGCGTGAAGCCGTGTTGCCGAGGGCGTTGGCGAGGTCGGCGTTGAAGCGCTCGAGAAAGGCCTGGTCCGAGAAGGAGGCATCCTGACCGAAGGCCATCTCGCGGGCCAGGAAGTAGCGGAGCGCATCGGCGCCAAATCGGTTGATGAGGTAATCCGGTCTCACCACGTTTCCGACGGACTTCGACATCTTTGCCTCGTCCTGCAGCCACCAACCGTGGCCGAAGACCTGTTGCGGCACGGGCAGCCCCGCAGACATCAGGAAGGCCGGCCAGTAGACGCAGTGGAAACGGAGGATGTCCTTGCCCACCAGGTGCAGGGTGGCGGGCCAGAACTCGTCGTAGAGCTTTTCGTCCCCGGCGCCGAAGCCAAGGGCGGAGATGTAGTTGGTGAGGGCGTCCAACCACACGTAAACCACGTGCTGGTCGTCGCCGGGGTAGGAAACTCCCCAGCCCAGCGAAGCGCGTGAGATCGAGAGGTCCCTGAGGCCGCCTTCGACAAAGCGCATGACCTCGTTGAGGCGGGTGCGCGGGCGAATGCAGTCGGGGTTGTCCCGGTACCAGGCCAACAGTCGATCCTGATAGGCCGAAAGGCGGAAGAAGTAGCTCGGCTCCGAGAGCCGCTCCACCGGGTGGCCGCTTTCGATATCGTGCTCGTCCTTGACCTGGGAGTCGGGCACGAAGGCTTCGTCGCGAGCGTCGTACCAGCCCGTGTACTCGCCCTTGTAGATGTCGCCGGCGGCGGTGATTCGGCCGATGATCTGGGCGACCGAGCGCTTGTGGCGTTCCTCGGTGGTGCGGATGAAGTCGTCGTGAGAGATCTCGAGGGTCTTCCACAGATCGTGATACCGCGCGACCACCCGATCAGCCAAGTCGATAGGCTCGATGCCCTGGGCGCGCGCGGCCTTGTCGATCTTCTGGCCATGCTCGTCGGTTCCCGTGAGGAAGCGCACCCGGGCGCCCGACAGTCGCTTGTAGCGGGCGAAGACGTCGGCCATAACCGTGGTGTAGATGTGCCCGATGTGGGGCATGTCGTTGACGTAGTAGATCGGTGTCGTGATGTAGTAGTTGTTGGACACTTTTCCTCCGCAATAGGCCGGACGCGGAAGGATACCATCCTCGTTCCCAATTCCGCGCCGGGCACTTGGCGCCCGCCCGGCGCGGAATTGGATATGATGAGCCTGAAATGAGAAAGCGTTCGGTTTCCTGGTGGCTCTACCAGCCCTACAAGTGGCTGGTCCTGGCACCCGTGGTTTTCGCGTCGACGCTGTTCTTTGGAAACTTTGCGCTGGTGCTGCGACTCTTCGTGGACGCCCGCGTCGCGAGCCGGTGGTCCGGCGTTCCCTGGGCGCGGCTCAATTCGTGGCTGACCCCTATGAGGGTCCGCGTGGAGACTCGCGAGAATCTCGATCCCCACCAGTCCTACGTCCTGGTCTGCAACCACCAAAGTCACTACGACGTTTGGGTGCTCTACGGCTGGCTGGGGGTGGATTTCAAGTGGGTCATGAAGCAGGAGCTGCGCCGGGTGCCGGGCCTTGGCGCGGCGTGCGAGCGCCTCGGCCACATCTTCATCGACCGGTCAGACCACAAGGCTGCGCTGGCGAGCCTGGAGGCCGCAAAGGAGCGCATCGTCGACGGTACCTCGGTTATCTTCTTCCCGGAGGGGACCCGCAGCCCGGACGGCAAGCTCGTGCGGTTCAAGAGAGGTGCGTTCCGCATGGCCCTCGACCTGGGCCTGCCGATTCTCCCGCTGACGGTCACCGGCACCTGTGATGTGCTGCCGGCGCATAGCGCCGATCTAATGCCGGGCTCCGCACGCCTTGTGATTCACTCGCCGATTTCGACGGACGGGCTCACAAACGAGGACATACCTCGCCTCATGGGCGAGGTCCGCGAGGTCATCGCCTCGGCGCTTCCGGAATAGTCTAGGCTACGCGCCGAAACGCGCAGTCGATCGGCCAACGGCTGCCCGAACAGCCGACAGCATCGCCTCACGCTCATTTTCGTCCATTTGACTGGCCGGGTCCGGGGACGCCTCTTCGCCCCGCTCCTGGCTGGCCTTGTGGTGGACGAAGAGGAGCTGATCGAGAAGCTCAGGGGTCTCGACCTGAGCCGCGGTGTAGATGGCCCTCGTGTTCTCGGGTGGGCCCTGACCGCGGGTGAACGCGGCGCGGTCCACCCGTTCGTGGAGCATGTCGCTGATCGTTCGACGCAAGCTTTCGAGGAGGCGGAGGCGGCGAGATCTGGCGATTCCCATTCCAGTCTCCTTTCGTTCCCTGGGGCCGGTGGACCGGCCTCTCGGCCACGAGGATCGGCTGCTCCGACGGCCGATGTCTGTGTCCGGGGTCACAATTATCCGACGTGGGATTCCCGGGGAATCCTGTGACTCAAAAAAAACCCGGGCGGCCGCCCGGGTTTCTCGATCTGGTCCTCTTCTCCGGTCTGTTAGTTGGAGGAAGAATTCTCGTTGGAAGCCACCTTGATGGTTGTCCCGGTCTGGGCCGGCTGCTCAGCGGCGCCCTCGTTCGAGCGATTGCAACCCGCCTTTGCCTGGGCCGCCGCCGCACCCTTCTTGTCGCAACCGTCGGAGTTCTTGGCGGACTCCGAGCCGACCGCGCAGCTCGTGCCCACGTTCTTCGCAACCTTTTCGTAGGCGGCCTGCGCGCTTTTCTCGCAGCTGGTCTTTGCGAGAGTCTCGTCGTAGGAGGCCCTGGCAACCGCATGGGTGGCAGCCGCATCGGCGGTCTTGGAGCAGTCGGTCTCGGCTAGCACCGCCGCGTAGGCGGCCTTGGTGGCGGTCTTGCTGCAGCTGGTCTCTGCGTAGCTCTTGGCGTAGACGCCCTCCGCGAGAGTATTGTTGTACGCCGCCTTGGCGGTCTTCTCGCAGCCGGTCTCCTCAAGTGTTTTGGCGTACGCAGCCTTGGCGGATCCGGTTGCGCACGAGCTGCCGTCGTTCTTCGCCTGTTTCGCAGCAGTTCCGTCGCAGGCCATCGCCGGGCTCGCAACCACCGCCGCAAGTACCAGAACTCCAAGCACCATCACTATTTTCCTCATCTGAAACTCCTTTTCTGTTCGGTCCCCTCGAGAGAGAGGAGAGTGATTCACGATCTCAATCGAATCATACCACAGTTGAGCAGTTGATACGAAGTTCGAGGTTCAGGGTTTCAACCGTACATCTCACTAGCCCGCATATCTCACCGGGTTTCGTCGCGAGGGCGGCGAGGCGCCGTGCACAACGGGGTTTTCGACCCGAGGGGCGCGGAGGCGTACTTGACGGTAC
>Ga0209013_10000727_pt1 | contig 29929 bp, 31 predicted proteins | sample Cruoilmetagenom2_FD_187291 | JGI IMG/M metagenome (GOLD analysis project Ga0209013, IMG submission 187291) | Oil polluted marine microbial communities from Coal Oil Point, Santa Barbara, California, USA - Sample 2 (SPAdes) (version 2) | ecosystem: Environmental > Aquatic > Marine > Oil seeps ...
TACTGAGAATCATCAAAATGCTCGGATTTCATTGCGTCTACATTGACCATTCGAAGCTTTTCTTTAATCTGTTCAATCATATATTCAACATTTTCCTGAGATGGCTGTGTTAAATTCATTTACATATCCTACCTTTCAAACATTATGCTCAATCATTTCATTTCACCGCTGGATTGTCAAATTAAAATGTCGTTCAGTTTTAATAATTAAAAAATGGGGTATATTAAGGCACGGTGACTTAGTCAAAATAATTATTGGGAGGTTTTATTGATGAATGAAAACAAGTTCGTAAAAGGTATGGTATTTGGAGCTATTGCTGGAGCAGGGATCAGTTTACTGGATCCGACGACACGTAAGGATATGACGTACAAAGTTAAATCGTTGACATCAAACGTTAAGTATTATGCTCAGAATCCAGACGATCTGAAATTAAAAGTTCAGGAAAAAACGGATAAACTGACCTCTGTATACACTCAGTTTTCACAAGACGCTCAATATTTTTCTGAAAAAGTCAATGAATTGAAAACTTTGACACCTCAGGTGACGTCACTTGTGACTGAAACAAAAGATGCTTTCGTCCATGCAAAAGAAGAATACAAAACCATCGTTAAAGACGAAGAAGCTGGTTTCACGATGCCGGTAATTCCTGAACAGCTGTTTGCTGAAAACCACCTCAATTAAGAAGGGAATGATCATATGGCTGACCAAGACAAACCAATACAACCTAAAGGTAGCCAAAGGTCCCATAATAAATTCAACTTCTTAAGTAAATTAAAATTAATGCAATTCAAAAAGAAGAATAGAGAATCAAACCATCCTTTTGATGTTACGACATCAAAAGGATTCTTTAAAGAATTGTTGTCCCGCATCCAGCATGCGGATGTAACTGCGCTCGGTGCACAATTGGCATTCTTTTTCTTATTGTCCCTTTTTCCTTTACTTATTTTTATGGTGACCCTTTTACCTTATTTAAATCTATCCGAAGAAAAACTATTTGAATTCCTACTTACATATGCCCCGGAAGAAGTGTACTTATTGATTGACAATACACTGGAAGAAGTCCTTTCGTCCCAAAAAAATGGCGGGTTGTTATCTGTCGGGATTTTGGCAACAATCTGGTCTGCATCCAACGGGATGAATGCTCTAATCAAATCGCTGAATCGTTCCTATGATATAGAAGAAACCCGGCCATTTGTCATTGCACGGGGCATTTCCATCATTTTCACGCTATTGTTGATTGTATTATTTATTGTTGCTTTGGTGTTGCCGATATTCGGAAAACAAATCGGGACCATCCTGTTTACCTACTTGGGATATGAAGAAGGCTTTAAACAAGTATGGGCCAGCATTCGATGGACCATACCGCCTCTCATGATATTCGGTGTATTCATGCTCATGTACTGGATTGCGCCAAACAGGAAATTGTATTTGAAGAGCGTGATGCCAGGAGCTATTTTTGCCACGGTAGGATGGATACTGGTGTCATTCGCATTCTCTTTATATGTTAGTAGCTTTGCCAATTATTCCGCTACGTATGGAAGCATCGGTGGGATTATCGTTTTGATGATGTGGCTTTATTTTTCCGGTACCATCTTGATGGTGGGCGGGCAAATCAATGCAGTTATGCAGCAGCGAAAAGAAAAATTAGCCATGAAAAAAGCAGGAGCTGTCGTTTAGACGCTCCTGCTTTACTTCATTCTTAGCTGAATACCTTTTCGCTATATTGAGCCAATTTTTCAAGTGAAGATTTATCGACGTCAGCATGCAGGCTATTGCCATGAGAATCCATTGTGACTACTGCAGTGAAGTCTTCCACACGCAGGTGCCACATTGCTTCCGGAATTCCGAACTGCATTAAATCAACGCCTTCTACGCCTTTTATACAGTCTGCATAGTATTGTGCAGCTCCACCGATTGCGTTTAAGTACACACCGCCATGCTCATGGAGCGCAGCAAGAGTTTTCGGTCCCATTCCGCCTTTACCCATGACTGCACGAATGCCGAATTTCTTCATGATATCTCCTTGGTAAGGTTCTTCACGAATGGAAGTCGTAGGGCCGGCAGCTTTTATCTGCCAGTTGCCGTCTGCATCTTTTGCTACTACCGGACCGCAGTGATAAATGATTTGTCCATTTAAATCAAGTGGAGCATCATTTTCGGATAAGTAACTGTGGATGGCGTCACGACCTGTGTACATCATACCGCTGATTTTCACCACATCGCCGACTTTCAATTGGCGAATTTCTTCCTCACTGATTGGGGCACGCAGCTCTACAATACGGGAAGCAGCTTCATCAGCCGATTGGTCTGCGTCATTATCCTTGAATTCAACTTTTTCGCCTTCTTGATATTGCCATTCAATGATTTCGCCAGTTGCAGGGTTGATGTTGATTCCTAAACGACGGTATGCCCAACAGTTGTATGCAACGGATACAAAGAAACTTGCCGGGATACGGTGCATGACACCAATCTTGCAGCCTAGCAAAGTAGCTTCTCCGCCAAAGCCCATTGTTCCAATACCAAGTGTGTTTGCTTTTTCAACAATATAGTCTTCAAGTTCAGCAAGTTGAGCATGAGGATTGACATCTTCAACGGAACGGAATAATTGCTCTTTTGCCAAATCATATCCGGAAGACCGATCTCCACCGATTCCTACTCCAATGAATCCGGCCGAACAGCCTTGTCCTTGTGCTTGATAAACAGAATGAAGAATACATTTACGAATGCCGTCCAAGTTACGACCAGCTTTACCGATTCCTTCGAGGTCAGCAGGGAGGCTGTATTGAATGTTCTTGTTTTCGCATCCGCCGCCTTTGAGGATAAGCTTCATATCTATGTAATCATTTTCCCATTGTTCAAACTTCACGACAGGAAGTCCATCACCCAAGTTATCACCACTATTTTCACCAGTTAATGAATCAACTGCGTTAGGACGTAATTTTGCATTTTTTGTAGCTGTTACAATTGCACGTTTGATTGCTGCCTTGATTTCCAATTGGTTGACTCCGATTGGCGTCTTGATCTTGAAGGTTGGCAAACCGGTATCTTGGCAAATAGGGGATACATTATCATCCGCCATTTGTATATTATTCGTGATTGTATCCAAACTCATTGCAGCACGTGTTCCGGCATTTTCCGCCGCTTTTGCTTTACGTACTGCACGACGTACATCTTTAGGCAGGTTCGTCGACGTTTCTGTGATTAAGTCATATATGCTTTTTTCTAATGTTTCCAAATACATGTTCATGGAGCCCCTCTCATACAGTGCTTGTAATATTTCCACTCTCCATTATACTCTTTTCAACTCATGAAAAAAAGAAGTGCTTTCTAATGGGACTGGAAATCGCTAATTCAAAATTTCGAGGGTGGAATTCGAGGATTCGCTAATATAATTCGGGATTTTGAAAGAAGAATTCTCCATTTCGAGATGTGATTTCTAGCATTCGAGCGCATACTTTTCTAAAATTCCTTTGCTGAATCGAGGAATAAGAAAAAGAGAGCACCAATTGGTACTCTCTACAGGTTCATTCGGGACGGTTTTTAAATTGTTCCATTTTTTCTTCTAAATCATCCATCATCGCAATCAGGCGATCAATATCTTCAAGTTCAGTCGTTTCTGGTTCAATGGAATCCAATACTTCCAGGAAAATGTGAAGACGTTCTTTTAGGTAAGTGACTTGTTGGTCTTTGTTCGAAATGGACTTGCCCATTTTAGACACCTCGCTTTACCCATCCATCGTAGCTCAAATTGCTGGGATTTTCAACTGCGAGTAGGACTTAAGAAATATTTTAATATTTAATGTATTTTGAATGTTTACAATAATTGAAATACATGATAAAGTAAACTTACTTCAACAAGAGAGGGGAGGCCGTAGTGAACAGTCGAAACCGATCATTCAGTTAGAAGGAGGGGGTTCGAACATTTCACCGGCACAACAGCCGTGAATCGATATATGGATACTCAATTGGATATTAGTGATATTTAGAAGGCTCAGCCAAACATCTGTTATGCAAATAGTAGACTGAGCCTTCCATTATTGTTTGCAATAATAATAGATACCAGGTTCAAGGACACCAGTACCGATTTCCTATCGATTTAATTCCCCAAGAAAACACAACGTTATTTCTCCTAATATGCTAAAATTGTACCGAATCAAATCGAATGAACAATCGTTTCGATTGAACGGTACGGGAGGCACCTCATGAATGATTATACTTCAAAAGAAAAAAGACGTTTCTGGATACTCGTCATCATCGTATCCATTTCAGGCTTCTCCCAAGGCATGCTACTGCCTCTGATTTCCATAATCTTTGAACAGGACGGTCTGTCTTCAGCACTCAATGGACTGAATGCGACGGGTCTATACATAGGTACGATTTTAATCTCTCCATTTATGGAGCAGCCGCTTCGAAAGTTCGGGTATAAGCCCATTATTATTGTAGGTGGTCTATTAGTATTTTTGTCTTTATTGATATTCCCTTTGTGGAAAAGTGTTGTGTTTTGGTTTATTTTGAGGTTGCTCATTGGAATCGGGGATCACGCACTCCATTTTTCGACACAAACATGGATCACCAGCTTTTCACCGAAAGAACGGTTAGGGCGTAACATTGCCTTGTATGGCCTTTCGTTTGGAGTGGGATTTGCAGTCGGTCCGTTATTTGTGCCCCTTGTTTCCATTTTTGAAGGGCTCCCGTTTATCCTCTCGGGGGTATTGTGTTTGGCTGCCTGGTCATTGGTCTTTTTACTTGAAAATGATTTTCCTGGACACATGCATGAAACCTCGACGATGCGGGGGACGTGGGCACGTTTTGGCGCCACAATCGGATTTGCATGGGTAGCATTCATTCCACCTTTCAGTTACGGTTTTTTGGAGTCCGCTCTACATGCGATTTTTCCTGTCTATGCGTTGCGAAATGAAGTCGATGTATCGATGGTCTCGATAATACTGGCAGCGTTCTCGACAGGTGGAATCCTGTCCCAGTTACCTTTAGGTGCTTTAAGCGATCGAATCGGCCGGAAGAAAGTAATTCTTTTTGCCATGTTCGGTGGTTCGTTTTCTTTTGCTGGAGCAGCATTGCTTGAAAATAATGTGTGGACACTTGTCGGGGCATTCCTTCTTGCAGGATTATTTGTAGGCTCTACATTTTCACTCGGAATTTCATACATGACCGATTTGACACCGAAAACCTTGTTGCCGACAGGGAATTTACTGTGTGGCATATTCTTCAGTTTTGGCAGTCTGACTGGCCCATTTATGGGTGGACTCTTTTTGGAGTTAATGGAGGGATTCAGTTTTTTATGGCTGGTTTCACTGTTCTTATTGAGTTTAAGCATTCTTAGTCTGTCCAAACCGAAAAAACAGGATATTCAATCGATTTGAAATGATTGAATGTCCTGATTTAATTTGTTCGGAATTTAAGGCGATTACAGGTTTTTGGCGTTGAAGGTGTCGCCACCCTCGATTGTACCGGATTCATATCCTTTTTTGAACCAACGCATGCGCTGCTCCGATGTCCCATGGGTAAAGCTTTCGGGTACCACATACCCCTGGGATTTCTTTTGAATATTGTCATCCCCTACGGCACTTGCGGCATTAATCGCTTCTTCAATGTCTCCTACTTCAAGATATCCCTGTCCTTCGGCATAGTGGGCGAACACCCCAGCGAAATAATCGGCTTGCAACTCCAGCCGGATCAAGTATTTATTGAATTCTTCCTCACTCAATTTTCCTCGCAGGTCATTCACTTTCTGATTTGTGCCAAGAAGAGTCTGCACGTGGTGTCCGACTTCATGTGCGACGACATAGGCCATCGCAAAATCTCCCGGTGCATTGAATTTTTGCTGCAATTCATCATAGAAACTGAGATCGATGTAAAGTTTATAGTCACCAGGACAATAGAAAGGACCAACCGAAGCCCCGGCTGTTCCGCATGCTGACTGGACTTGACCGCTATAAAGAACCATAGCAGGTTCCTGGTAATCTGCCCCTTGGTCTGTGAAAATTTCGCTCCATACTGCCTCGGTATCTGCAAGTACTACCGAAACGAAGTCCGCCAGTTCCTTCTCTTCATCAGTTTCCTCATAGGGAGCAGCTTCGTTGGTGTTGCCTCCTTGTATATTGTTCAGAATATCACCGGGATTTCCACCACTCATCAGTGTGATGATGATGACGACAACCAATCCGATACCACCACCGGCAATTCCCAATCCACCAATACTTCTGCCGCGACGATCCTCAACGTTCTTACTCTGTCCTCGACCTTTCCATTTCATAGCGATTCCTCCATATATCAAATGACCTTTTCTCAATGTAATAACTATCTTCTTTATTCCCTTCATTCAAAAAGAATAATCATGCCTTTTCAACAAAAATGGGATTGAATCACACGCAAAAAAGCTTTCCGGAATGTGGTGCAATTCCGGAAAGCTTTTTATTTACGTACCAACAAAGTAACGCTTTCAATTTGTGCTGTATGGGGGAACATGTCAACGGGCTGAATATACTCAATGTTGTATACCTTGGACAGCTCCATCAAATCTTTCCCAAGTGTGGAAGGGTTGCAAGACGTATAGACAAATCGTTTTGGACGGACATTCAATATCGTCTTCAATAAACTATCCGCCAAACCGGTGCGAGGAGGATCGACGGTCAAGACATCCGGTGTGAAACCTTCACGGCTCCATTTCGCGAGCCACTCTTCAGCAGTTCCCGTTTCATAGATAGCATGGCTGAATCCATGTTTTTCGGCATTTTTCTTGGCATCATAAATGCTGTCGGGGTTGATGTCCATCCCGCGCACTTCTTTTGCCTGGTCGGCTAGCCACAGACCGATTGTACCGACTCCACAATAAGCATCCACGATGATTTCCTGCCCAGTCAATGCAGCAGCTGATTTGATTTCGTTATAAAGACGTACCGTTTGTGTCGGATTCAATTGGAAGAAAGCGCGTGCTGATAAATCAAATGAAAGTTCTCCCAATTCCTCATGGATCGTTTTCTTGCCGTGAAGGACAATTGTGCGATCTCCGAAAATCAATGATGTTTGCTTCGGATTGACATTTTGGACAATTGATACGATAGCAGGATCAATTGCAACCAGCTTATCGATAAGAAGCTGACGTTTTGGTAATTCTGCGAGTGTGGTGACGAGTACTAACTGGATTTCACCAGTTTGGATACCAGTCCGCACAACGATCGTTTTTACCAGACCATTACGAGTCTCTTCATCATAAATCGGTATTTTGAGTTTTTCCAGGATGCGTTTTACTTCATTGGTTACACGCGTCGTTTCTGGATGTTGAACGCGGCACTCATCTATATTCAAAAGTTGATGCGTTCCTTCGGTAAATAGACCGGCTTGTACTTTCTTCCCGTCCTTGCGTACTTGGAACTGACTTTTATTTCGGTAATGCCATGGGTTTTCCATGCCAATCGTTGGGCGTACATCAATGCGAGGCGCAAGATCTTTAACATAGCGCTCCAGTGACTGTACGATTAAATCACGTTTTTCGATCAGTTGCTGCTCATATTTCATATGCTGCAACTGGCATCCTCCGCACGCATCATACACAGCACAAGGTGCAGGCTGACGATGAGGGGATTCTTTGCGGATCTGAAGGATCTTGGCTTCTGCAAAATTGCGTTTAACAATTTCCACTTGAGCTGTTACTTCTTCACCTGGCAAAGCGCCTTTGACGAAGACTACATTGCGCTTGTAATAGCCAATGCCTTCTCCGTTGATGCCAAGCCTCTTGATTGTCAAAGGGAATTTTTGACCGACTTCTATCATTGGTTGTTGTGACAAAATATCTTCACGTCCTTTACTACTGGTTACTACAGTATATAGGACAGAATGATTAATGGAAAGACAACGGGAAATCCATTGCTTGATTGTATAGCGTTTCCAATGATCCAAATGAATAACCTTTTGCCTTGGCATCACGGATGAAGTCAGGGAGTGCCTCCGAGTTGTCCGAAGCAACTGTATGCATCAATATGATGGCGCCTGGATGCATTTGGTCCATTAATTGCTGATAAGCATAGGCTTTTCCTTTTGGTTGATCGGCATACCAATCGACGAATGCCACTGACCAGAACACATGACGATAACCGAGTTCATTTCCGTAGGCGAGAAGATTTTCACTGAAAATTCCTTTGGGAGGACGTACAAAACGTGTACGCTCCAACTTCGTGTGTTCAGCCAGTACCCGGTCGAACTTTTCCCATTCCTCTTTCATCCGGTCTTCCGACAAATTAGCCATGACCGGATGACCATAAGAATGGTTGCCGATTTCGTGGCCTTCTTTTATCATTCGATTCACCAAATCAGTTGCACTTTCCACATAATGTCCCGTCAAAAAGAAAGTGGCAGGAACTTTTTCTTTTTTCAATGTATCCAAAATGGATTCGGTATAGCCATTTTCATATCCATTGTCGAACGTCAAGTATAGGACTTTTTCGTCCGGGGAACCTTTATAAAAAGCCCCATATTTTTTTAGGATCACGTCGAATGCACTGCCTGCTTGAGCCGGTTTTTCCTGTTTGCTTTTTTGAAATCCCCAATTAAGTGATTCGGCGTCTGCCTGGAATGGATTGAACAGAAATCCTAGGACCAAGATTAAGCACGAAGCCACAATTGCTAATGCATGTCTCCACCACATAAAAACGCAACCTTTCTTTTAAGATAGGTTGCGTTATGTAGTCTTATTTATGCATAGATATTTTCAAGAGCTTTTGATAATTCAGGATAGGTGAACTTAAAGCCATGCATCAACAACTTCTCAGGCATTACCCTTTGTCCTTCCAAAACCAATTGGCTCTTGTCTCCTAAGGCTAATTTCAGAGCTATTGATGGAACAGGCATCCAGTGAGGACGATGCAAGACTTTCCCCAGAATCTTCCCGAAATCAGTCATCTGTTTAGGGTCGGGGGAAGTGACATTAAACGGGCCTTCAATCTCATTGTTTTCAACTACATAGATGATGGCTTTAGCCACGTCACTGACATGAACCCAGGATACCCATTGTGTGCCGGTGCCGATTTTACCTCCAACTCCCATTTTATAAGGAAGTGCCATCAAAGGAAGTGCTCCTTGGTCTTTTCCAAGAACTATTCCAAACCGTCCAGCCGCTACACGGAGTCCGAATTGCTTAGCCATGAAAGCTTTTTTCTCCCAGTCTTGTACTGTTTTTGAAAGGAAATCGGAAGCTCTTTCCTTGGATTGTTCAGTATATGAAGCATGTTCGGAAGCGGGGTAAATTCCAATGGCACTAGCATTGACAAGGACAGAAGGTTTATTGTTGACTTCCTGGATTATCCGAATGACTTCATCAGTGGCTTCCATGCGACTGTCGTGAATCTTTTGTTTTTGTGCTTCGGTCCAACGCACTTCATTGATGGATGCTCCGGCTAAATTAATCCATGCATCTATACCGTCCAGAAATTGTTCGGGTCGTTCTTCTTCGGTCAGCCATTTCACCATATGGGCTGGACCGTCAGAAGTTTTATCGGAACGAGTCAGAATGTAAACCTCATGTCCTCGCTCGGATAATTGCTTTGTAAGCTCTTGTCCCACAAACCCGCTACCTCCAGTGATCGCTACTTTCATTTTCTCTCCTCCATTACTATCTTGTTATTTGTATAGTACCCGATAATTCATGAGTGTAGGCAAATGAATGTGTTTAAGAATATGTGTATACTAGTATAGGTAGTCAGAATAAGAGGTGATAAGATTGCCGACGATATCCAAAATCATGCGTCAAAAAAACAATCCTGAACGTTATAACATTTATATAGAAGATAAATATGCGTTTGCAGTGGATGAATCAATATTGATCAAATATCAATTATCGAAAGACAAAGTTCTGGAAGATTGGGAACGCGAGGAAATTGTCTTTGATGATGAAGTACGGAAAGCGTTCAACAAAGCACTGCATTTTTTAAGTTTCCGCATGCGAAGCGAACATGAAGTGAAAAAGAAATTGCTTGATGCAGAATATGGGGAAGCGGTCGTATTGGAAGCCATCCAAAAATTGTACAACCTAGGTTTTTTGAACGATGAATCATTTTCAAAAGCTTTGCTTGAAACGCAAAAAAAGACAGGGAAAAAAGGGCCTCGTGCCATTCAACAGGAACTGAAGAAAAAAGGGATCGAAAAATCGCTGCAAGAGGAAGTGCTTGAAACGTATACAGAAGAAGACCAAACTCAAATTGCCCAAGGGCTCGCTGAAAAAATTGCCAATCAACAATCGTCAAAAACGCCACGGCAGGTCAAACAAAAAATCCAGGATACATTGTTGCGCAAGGGTTACTCTTATGCCATCATAAGCAAGGTCATTGCTGAAATCGAGTTTGAAACTGAAGCGGACGAATGGGAAGAAATGATAGCCAAACAAGGTGATAAGATTTGGCGAACCACATCTGTGAAGTACAAAGGATATGACCGGATCAGAAGAGTGAAGCAAGCCCTTTACCAAAAAGGATTCCCTGCGGAACAAATCGATATTTTCATTGAGAAAAAGGAGTTCGAAGAAGATGGCAATTGAAAAAAAATATAGCGAAATGACTGAAATGGAGCTGCGCCAGGAAATTGCAAATTTGCTTGAGAAGGCAAGAAAGGCAAGCCAACTCGGACACGTTAACGAATTCGCAGTATACGAACGAAAAGCTGTTATGGCCCAGGCTTATTTAGTCGATCCTTCACAATTCATCCCAGGGGAAGTATACCGTATCGAAGGAGACCCAGGTGTCTTTTTTCAAATTGATTACTTAAAAGGAAGATTTGCATGGGGCTACCGTATGGGTGGAGAGAAATTCGCTGAAGCATTGCCAATTTCCATGCTGAAACCTTTAAAGGAGGGTAAATAATATGCAAGAACGTATCGAGCAATTAGTTAAAGAACTCAAGGGAAAAAACTCTGAGCTTACAGAATCAAAGGCACTTGTATGGATTGAACTTCTGTGGTCGGACTTTGAATCATCGTATGCAAAGGCTGGATATGATTACAAAGGTGCTGAAGTGACCGAGAAAGTTATCCGACAATGGATCAGCAGTTACGGAGACCGCATTCATGAATTTGCAGGGAACAACCCAAAATACTCTCATTTATTGAATGAGGAAGATGACATTCTACAATAAGTACAGTTAACATAGCAAATATATAAAAAACACAGCTGCATCGTCATGGATGCAAGCTGTGTTTTTTAGTCCGGAATGAAATCCAGTTTCTTATGAAGCTTGTCTTCACTGAAAATCCAACCTGTATAGGAATTCAGGATTTTCAAATCTTCATCCAGATGCACGACTGCTACAAAAGGATAATAATCATTGCTGCGGTAACGTAGATCGATCAAACGAACTTCGTGAACGTGTTCATGTTTCGTGATCTCCCAGCGGTAAATCGGGGAGAACGATGTAAATGCCATCAAGTTTTTATCTTTCAAAGCTGCTTGCACCAATGGGGAGTCTGGAATCTCTTTCCGGTCAAAACGATCGTAAATATTGATGGAACGACCATATGCCCGGCCAACATAATGATGCGTACCTGAAATGGCGGCAATGCGCCATTGGAAAAATCGCATGGTTGGGGCAATGATGATTTGATCTGCAGTTGGAATGGTATTCTTCACTGCATGTCTGACCGCATGCTGTACCGAGAACCTCAGTAAATAGTACACGAATACGACGGCGTACAAAAACAGCATCGTGAAGACCGGATCGGATCCAAAAGCCCAGAACATCAGGGCAACCACATGCAAACCGAAAATAATGGGGTCGAATGTATTGATTACCCCAAGCGCAACCCATTTGGAAGAGAATGGCCGAAGTGCCTGAGTCCCATATGAATTAAAAATATCCACAAATACATGCAGGAATACTGCAAAAAATGTCCACAGCCATAAATGAAGCAAATTTGCTTCTGGTATGATTAAATGAAGAATGCCTGAAATCAGCAATGGCCATAGGATGACAGCCGGAATCGAATGCGTGACTCCGCGATGGTGGCGAATATAAACTGCATTATTTCGCAACTTCAAAACCGTATCTATATCGGGTGCTTGTGAACCGATAATGGTACCAGCTATTACGGCAGTTGTAGTGACTGAGTGGTTGGCAACGACTGGATCAATCATCGCGAGTCCTCCGATGGCGATGCCCATTACTATATGTGTACCAGTATCCATTCTGTATCAACTCCTTAAGGAGACTTGCTCGAATAATTTTGTTCAGCATAAAACATTTTTGATATTATAACAACGAGTTAGACTTTTAATAAAAGTAATTTTCCTCTTCGAAAACAGGGTTAGAATGACACTTTTCACTTTTCTTATTTGGTATACCCGAAATATGTAGCATGTAATCAACAGAATGTAGGTGTAAGAAATGATTGAATTCAACAAACTAACGTTTCAAAAGCAGTTGATCGAATGGTACTTGGAAGAAAAGCGCAACCTTCCTTGGCGAAATACATCAGACCCTTATAAAATTTGGGTTTCCGAAATCATGCTTCAGCAAACGAGAGTAGATACCGTCATTCCATATTACAATCGATTTATAGATGCATTTCCTACCATGCAGGACTTGGCAGATGCCCAAGAAGATGTGTTATTGAAACAATGGGAAGGGCTTGGTTACTATTCACGTGCAAGAAACTTACAAGCGGGAGTAAGGGAAGTAGTTGAATCCTACAACAGCATCGTACCGAAAACGAGAGATGAAATATCTTCATTAAAAGGTGTGGGCCCTTATACAGCAGGGGCGGTCTTGAGCATTGCATACGGCAGACCGGAACATGCAGTTGATGGAAATGTGATGCGCGTCCTTTCCCGCGTCCTTCTCATAAAAGAGGATATTGCCAAGCCGAAAACAAGAAAGATTTTTGAAAAGGCGGTCACTGAAATCATCGACCATGAAGATCCGTCCTCTTTCAATCAAGGATTGATGGAATTGGGAGCTATCATATGTACTCCTACTTCGCCAAAATGTTTACTGTGTCCGGTGCGGGAAAACTGTGCCGCCTATTATGCGGGAGAACAAAATGATCTGCCAGTCAAGACAAAGAACAAGAAAACGAAAGCACTCCAATATGATGTATATATTGCCCAAAATGATAGCAATCATTTATTGATGCAAAAAAGACCTGATACAGGACTACTTGCGAGCATGTGGCAGTTCCCGATGATTGAACGTTCCCTTAAAGAAATGGATACTGTTCCGCTATTGGAAGACCGTTTTGCCATCCATTTTGCAAAAGAGCATGATTTGGGGACTTTCAAACACATCTTTTCCCATTTGACGTGGGAAATGGAATGTTTCGTAGGACATGCAGTTGAAGGAATCGTTCCTGAAGACTGTAAATGGCTGACATTAGAAGAAATCCAGGAAGTTCCAATGCCGGTTTCAATGCTGAAAATTTACCAGGCATATGTAGAAAGGGGAAAAATGACATGACAAAAAACAAAGTAGCATTAGTGACAGGTAGCAGTAGAGGTTTGGGAAAAGCGATTGCAATCGAACTTGCAAAAAGTGGGTATGATATCGTTGTCAACTATGCTAGGAGCAAGAGTGCTGCACTTGAAACCGTAAAAGAAATCGAAGCCCTTGGACAAAAAGCACTTCTTGTACGTGCGAACGTCGGTGATGTAGAAAAATTGAAAGCCATGTTCGAGACCATTCGCAGTGAGTTCGGTCGATTGGATGTCTTTGTCAGCAATGCGGCTTCAGGTGTTCTTCGACCAGTAATGGAACTCGAAGAGTCACACTGGGACTGGACGATGAACATCAATGCCAAGGCGATGCTGTTCGGTGCACAGGAAGCAGCGAAATTAATGGACCGTGGCGGGAAAATTGTGGGAATAAGTTCTTTGGGGTCGATTCGTTATCTTGAAAACTACACCACAGTGGGCGTGTCCAAAGCAGCTATAGAATCAATTACACGTTACCTGGCTGTTGAACTGGCTCAAAAAGGAATTGCAGTGAACACGGTTTCCGGAGGAGCGCTCGATACGGATGCATTGAAGCATTTCCCTAATCGCGAAGATTTATTGGAGGATGCACGACGAAATACACCAGCCGGCCGGATGGTAGAAATAGAGGATATGGTTAAAACTGCGATGTTCCTTATTTCTGATGGTGCTGATATGATTCGCGGACAAACAATTATCGTCGACGGTGGCCGTTCAATCATTTTATAATTTTTTTGAATAAAATTTCTCTTTCTGCACACATTATTAAGCAGGGAGGTGAAATACAAATGGCAAACAAAAATAACAGCAACCAACCAACAAATGCAGCTGAAGTAAGAAGACAAAATCAACAATCAGCACAAAAAGGTACAGCTCAAGGGCGTACTGAATTCGGTGCGGAATTCGCTTCTCAAACAAATCCACAAGAAGTGAGAAAACAAAATCAACAATCAGCACAAAAAGGGTCTACAGCAGGAAAAACTGAATTCGGTACGGAATTCGGAACTGAATTCGCTTCAAAAACAAATCCACAAGAAGTAAGAAAACAAAACCAAAAATCAGCGCAAAAAGGTTCTTCTCAAGGACGAAATTTTTAAATTTGACTAAATAATCGGTTAAAAACCATAAATCAGCGAAGGCATTATGCCTTCGCTGATTTTTTTTGCTATAGTTTTTTCCAAGAGGTTGTTATAATGAGTACACAATGCAAGATCTATATATATTTGTGCTTTGACGAAAAGGTGGGCTTATCCATGTCAATACCAACAGAAGGAGAAACGATTCAGATCCACAGTTATAAACATAACGGCAAAATCCACCGTGTCTGGCAAGAAACAATGGTGCTGAAAGGAACAAGAAATATAGTTATCGGCGGGAATGAAAAGACACTTGTTACCGAGTCCGATGGCCGAACTTGGCTGACTCGTGAACCATCCATTTGTTACTTTCATGCTCAGCATTGGTTCAATATCATTTGTATGCTACGTGAAGATGGTGTGTACTATTATTGCAATATCAGCTCACCATTTATTTACGATAACAATTCATTGAAATACATTGATTACGACCTGGATGTAAAAGTCTTTCCTGACATGTCCTATACCATATTGGATGAAGACGAATTTGAAGATCATAAAAAAGAGATGAATTATCCAGAGGTCATTGATACAATCCTGCATCGTAATGTGGACAAGCTGATTAGTTGGATCAAACAACGTAAAGGTCCATTTGCCCCAGACTTCATCGAAGTGTGGACAAACCGTTATATGTTTCACAAGCAACTTCGAATACGTGAGTAAATGATGCCTGTTGATTCCCAACAGGTTTTTCATTTGCTTTTTTGGGTTATCGTTATAAGGAAAGGAAAGTGAACATATGAGCAGCACAAAGAGATATATGAAATATGTTAAGCCATATACATGGCAAATAGTTTTGACAGTTATCATCGGGATCGTAAAATTTGCGATTCCATTATTCATCCCATTGCTGATCAAAATTGTCATTGATGACATCATTAGTGTGGATACATTGACAGAAGAGGAAAAAATTCGCCAATTATTTTACTGGCTTGGTGGAACGGCGCTGGTCTTCTTCATTGTGAGACCGCCGATTGAATATTACCGTCAATACTATGCCCAGCTTGTCAGCAATAAAATACTATATGATATACGCCAAGATTTATACGGCCACTTACAGAGGCTAAGTCTGCGATTTTATTCAAACACGCGAGTGGGAGAAGTCATTTCCCGTGTCATAAATGACGTTGAACAAACCAAAAACTTCGTGATGATCGGCTTAATGAATTTATGGCTCGACCTGGTCACGATATTAATTGCGATTGCCATCATGCTGACAATGGATGTTCCATTAACTCTTGTAACACTGCTTGCATTCCCATTCTATGCATTCAGCGTCAAATTCTTTTTTGGACGGTTACGGGATTTGACCCGCGATCGTTCTCAAGCTCTGGCAGGGGTTCAAAGTTATTTGCATGAACGGGTGCAAGGAATGAGCATTATCAAAAGTTTTGCATTGGAAAAACATGAACAACGAATTTTTGATAAAGCAAATGGTGAGTTTTTGGAAAAAGCTGTTGATCATACCAAATGGAATGCCAAAGCATTTGCGGTCGTAAATACAATAACAGATGTAGCCCCCCTTCTAGTTATTGCTTATGCGGGGTATCAAGTCATAAACGGAAATTTGACGGTCGGTACGATGGTCGCGTTTATCGCTTATATTGAACGACTCTATAACCCGTTAAGGCGTTTGGTCAATTCTTCTACCACTTTGACTCAAGCATTCGCATCGATGGATCGTGTGTTTGAATTGATGGATGAAAAATATGATATACAAGATGGACCGAATGCCAAAAACATGCCTTCAGTCAAAGGAAAGCTGCAATTCGATCACGTTTCCTTCCGGTATGAGGAAGAGAACAATTTAATCCTTGATAACATGAATTTCACCGTTGAACCTGGTCAAACGGTTGCTTTCGTCGGTATGAGCGGAGGGGGCAAATCAACGATCATCAGTATGATCCCACGTTTCTACGACGCAACGAGCGGCAGGGTTAAAATTGATGACCTTGATATTAAAGACGTGAAGATCCAATCATTGAGAGAACAGGTTGGAATAGTATTGCAAGATAATATACTTTTCAGTGATTCTGTGAAGGCCAACATTCTGATGGGCCGTCCCGATGCTACGGAAGACGAAGTAATTGAAGCCGCAAAAGCAGCCAATGCACATGACTTCATTGTTTCGCTTCCCGAAGGTTATGAGACGAAAGTAGGAGAGCGTGGAGTCAAGCTTTCAGGTGGTCAAAAGCAACGTGTTGCAATCGCCCGAGTGTTCCTGAAAAACCCTCCGATTTTGGTACTGGATGAAGCAACCTCCGCTTTGGATTTGGAGAGCGAATCCTTGATACAAGACTCTTTGGAGCGATTGGCGCATAACCGGACCACGATCATTGTGGCACATCGCTTGTCGACAATCACGCATGCAGATCAAATCTTTGTTATCGATCATGGTGAACTGAAAGAACAAGGAACACATGAACAATTGATGAATTTGAAAGGGATTTACTACAACTTGTTCCAAGTTCAACAATTGGATAATAACTAAAAAGGTTCTCCTTCAAAGGAGAGCCTTTTTTTGTTCTCAAGTGAAATAGAGGGAATATAAAAAACTATTGCAATTATTATTCTAGTTTGTATAATAAGGAACATATCGAATTTTCAGAAAAACTTGTAAACTGCGAAAAAGGAGGGACAACATGAGTGAGCGTAAAGCGATTCTTCAGGTGAAAGGTCTTCGCACATCCTTTTTTACAGATGATGGAGAAATTCCTGCCGTAGATAATATCAACTTTGCTGTCCATGAAGGAGAAGTACTTGGTATCGTAGGGGAATCAGGTTGTGGTAAAAGTGTAACCTCTTTATCCATCATGGGGCTGGTCCCAAGCCCGCCAGGAAAAATCACGGGTGGGGAAATTCTTTTTGGAGATAAGGATTTAACGAAATTAAGTGATAAAGAGATGCGTAAAGTAAGAGGTAACGATGTCGCAATGATTTTCCAGGAACCGATGACTTCCTTGAACCCTTTATTCACGATTGGGAATCAACTGATGGAAGCCATTCTTATCCATAAAAAGGATTGGTCGAAAAAACAAGCTAAAGAACGTGCCATTGAAATGTTGACATTGGTCGGCCTTCCAAGAGCGACGGAATTGCTGAAGGATTATCCACATCAGCTTTCCGGAGGGATGCGACAGCGTGTCATGATTGCAATGGCACTTGTGTGTGATCCGAAAGTGTTAATAGCGGATGAACCGACAACTGCCTTGGACGTAACGATCCAGGCACAAATCCTGCAACTTATGAAAGATTTAAATGAGCGCTTGAACACAGCTGTTCTACTTATCACGCATGATCTAGGGGTCGTAGCTGAAACTTGTGAACGAGTGGTCGTCATGTATGCTGGACAGATTGTCGAAGAAGGTCCAGTTCAGACGATATTCAAGGATCCTCAACACCCATATACGAAGGGCTTGCTTCAGTCAGTGCCAGATATGCGTTTCAAAAAGCAACGGCTTTATTCTATTCCCGGGAATGTACCTAAACCAGGATCTGTCCGAACGGGATGCCGTTTTGCTGCACGCTGTGAATTTGCTTTCGATAGATGCTTGACGGAAAATCCAGACTTGTATCAAACTTCATCAGTACATAAAACAAGATGCTTCTTGTACAAAAACCAGGAGGTCTCAGATCATGTCAGAACCCTTGTTGAAAGTTGAAGGACTTAAGAAATATTTCCCAATTCGCCAAGGTGTTCTCGGTCGTGTAACCGGACATGTGAAAGCTGTTGATGACGTGTCATTCCACGTCAACAAAGGGGAAACTCTTGGAATCGTGGGAGAATCAGGCTGTGGGAAATCCACAACCGGGCGAATGCTCATGAGGCTGCTGGAACCGTCTGAAGGAAAAGTCACTTTTGATGGGAAAGAACTGACCGACATTTCCAATGACGAGATGCGTAAAGCAAGACGTGAGATTCAAATGGTGTTCCAAGATCCATATGCTTCTCTGAATCCGCGCCACACAATTGAAAAGATTCTCGAGGAGCCTCTCATTGTACACGGACTGGGAGATGCGAAATCCCGTAAAAAGAAAGTCCATGAGCTTTTGGAAATCGTCGGCTTGAGCAGTTACCATGCGAAACGCTATCCACACCAATTCAGTGGCGGCCAGCGACAACGCATTGGAATAGCACGGGCATTGATGACAAATCCAAAGTTGATCATTGCAGACGAACCGGTTTCGGCACTGGATGTTTCAATTCAGGCACAAGTATTGAACTTGATGCAGGATTTACAGAAAGAATTGAAGCTGACCTACATTTTCATTGCGCATGATTTGGGTGTGGTACGCCATATCAGTGACCGGGTCGGGGTTATGTACCTAGGCAAAATGGTCGAGCTGGCTGAAAGTGAGATGCTGTATGAAAAGCCTCTCCACCCGTACACTCAGGCATTGCTGTCTGCTGTACCGGTGCCCGATCCCAATTTTGTAAGAGAGCAACTGTTGATCAAGGGGGATATTCCAAGCCCTTCGAATCCACCTTCCGGATGTACTTTCCATACGCGCTGTCCTTTTAAAATGGATGTGTGTACTAAAATAGTTCCAAAGTTTGAAGAAGTCGAACCAGGTCATTCTGTTGCCTGTCACCTTTACGGTGAAAACGCGCAACAATGATAAATAAACAATATGGAGGGGTCAATTTGAGAAAAAAGAAACTGTGGTCACTCGCGTTATTAGCGATGTTAGTCCTCTCAACGATTTTAGCGGCATGTTCATCTGATGGAGATGGGGAAAAAGGGGAAGGAGATAGTTCCGAACCGAAAATCCTGGTCTTCGGCCGTGGTGGAGATTCAGTATTCCTGGATCCAGCAGCAGCTACAGATGGTGAATCATTCAAGGTTACTAAAAATGTTTTCGAAACACTTGTAAACTTTGGTGATCAAGATACGACAATCAATCCAGGATTAGCTTCTGAATGGAAAGCGGAAGAAGATGGCGTGACGTATACATTCCAATTGGAAGAAGGCGTTAAATTCCATGACGGCACTGACTTCAATGCAGATGCAGTCGTGAAAAACTTCGATCGCTGGATGAATGGTTCTGAAGATAAATTCCCTTACTATGCATCTATGTTCGGTGGATTCAAAGGCGATGAAGGACACGTAATTGAGTCTGTAACTGCAGATGGAGATTACTCAGTTGTCATCAAATTGAAACGCCCACAAGCACCATTCTTGAAAAACTTGGCAATGAGCCCGTTCGCAATCGCGAGCCCAACAGCTTTTGAAGAACATGGCGATAAATTCACTGAAAATCCAGTAGGTACTGGTCCATTCAAATTTGTGGAATGGAAACGCAATGATTCCATTACTATTGAAAAATATGAAGATTATAGAATTGATGGTTTACCGAAACTTGATAAAGTTATCTTCCGTTCAATTCCAGATAACTCTGCTCGTTTAAATGCTTTGAACACAGGTGAAATTGACCTTGCAGACGGTGTGAATCCTTCTGATGGTGCTTCCGTTGAAGGTAACAGCGATCTACAATTATTCGAACGTCCTTCAATGAATATTGGTTACCTAGGTTTAACAAGCACTCGACCTCCTTTCGACAAGAAAGAAGTCCGTCAAGCAATCAACCATGCAATTGATAAACAAGCAATCGTTGACGCATTCTTCGAAGGACGCGCTGAAGTTGCGAAAAACCCAATGCCTCCAGTTATCAGTGGTTACAATGATGACGTAGCAGGATATGATTACAATCCTGAAAAAGCGAAGGAATTATTGGCTGCAGCTGGTCTTCCGGACGGTTTCGAAATGGACCTTTGGGCTATGCCGGTTCCACGTCCGTATATGCCAGATGGTGCGAAAGTAGCTGAAGCAATTCAAGCTAACTTGGCGGCAGTTGGAATTAAAGCAAATATCGTTTCCTACGAATGGGCAACATATTTGGAAAAAGCTAAAAATGGTGAAGCTGACGCATTCTTGCTAGGTTGGACTGGTGATAATGGAGACGCGGATAACTTCCTATACGTTTTGCTTGATGAAGACAATATCGGAAGCAACAACTACAGCTACTATAGCAACCCGGCAGTACATGACATTCTTATTCAAGCTCAAACAGAAGTTGATGAAGACAAGCGAAATGAACTTTACGGTCAAGCTCAAGAGATTATTTCCGAAGATGCTCCTTGGGTACCGCTTGCACACTCTACACCGCTTCTTGCAGGTAGAGCTGATCTAGAGAACTTCTTGCCACATCCAACTGGTTCTGACAAGTTGGAAACGGTAGACTTTAAGTAATACAAACTGATGGGGAGAAGTCTTCGTGATTTCTTCCCGTTTTTAATTATCGGATATGTAGTACCCATTACTAATAATACATAATGCATCAGATGGAGAGGTGAAGAAGATGCTCCACTATATCGGGAGAAGACTCTTACAATTAATCCCAGTTTTGTTGGGTATGACTTTTGTTGTTTTCATGATTATCCGCGCCATTCCTGGAGATCCAGCACAAGTTATTTTAGGTCAAACAGCATCAAAAGAAGCAATTGAAGCATTACGGACCAATCTTGGATTGGATAATCCGTGGTACATCCAGTACTTCAGTTATTTAGGTGACTTATTAAAAGGAGATTTAGGAGAATCTCTTCGTACGACTTCGCCAGTCTCTGGAGAAATTTGGCCATACCTCGCAGCTACATTTGAACTATCCTTGTTTGCAATTTTAATAGCTGTCGTTGTTGGTGTTAATGCAGGTATCATCTCTGCATGGTTCCAAAATTCCTGGTTCGACTATACAGCAATGATTCTTGCTTTAGTTGGTGTGTCCATGCCTATTTTCTGGCTGGGACTCATGTTCCAATACATTTTCGGGATCGAGTTGGGAATCTTGCCGACTGGTGGCCGTGAAGAAGTGCGGAACCCTATTGAAGCAATTACGAATGTTTATGTCCTGGATACAATCATGCAGGGACGATTCGATCAACTTGGGGTCGTATTGAAACATCTGATACTACCTGGAATTGCACTTGCCACGATACCAATGGCAATCATTGCACGTATGACACGTTCGAGTATGCTCGAAGTTATGCGTTCGGATTATGTGCGTACTGCACGTGCAAAAGGACAAAAAATGTTTTGGGTTGTGTATAAGCACGCCTTGAAAAATGCAATTATCCCTGTACTGACAATTATTGGTCTTCAAATGGGACTACTGCTTGGCGGAGCGATCTTGACCGAAACGATCTTCTCTTGGCCGGGTGTGGGACGTTACATTTATGAAGCGATCGGTTTCCGTGACTATCCAGTAATCCAGTCAGGCATTCTTGTTGTGGCATTCATTTTCGTCATGATCAATTTATTTATCGATATTCTTTATAGCTGGATTGATCCACGTATTAAATATGATTAAGGAGGAGGAAGCTCAACATGGTCGGATTTGCGCCAAAACAAACAGATTTATTAGCAAAAGAAGATAAAGTGGCAGGTCCATGGAAAGAAGCATGGCGAAGTTTCAAGAAAAGTAAAGTAGCCGTTGTGGGAGCAGGAATAGTCCTCTTCTTTATCATCTTGGCCTTGATTGGTCCGTGGATTGCCCCGCAAGGACTTAATGAACAATCGTTGCCGGATCGTTTGCTTGCTCCATCCAGTGAACATTGGTTGGGAACAGATGACTTAGGCCGCGATATTCTATCCCGTATCATTCACGGTGCCCGTATTTCCTTATCAGTCGGTTTCTTTTCAGTAATCGGTTCTGTTGTAGCAGGAAGTATTTTAGGGATTATCGCCGGATATTATGGCAGATGGATAGATGCAATCATTTCCCGTATTTTTGATATCATGCTAGCATTTCCAAGTATTTTACTTGCGATTGCAGTTGTTTCCGTTTTAGGACCATCTTTAAGAAATGCATTGATTGCCATTGCGATTATAAACGTGCCCAACTTCGGACGACTTATTCGATCAAAAGTATTGAGTATTAAAGAAGAGGAATACATCACATCAGCGAAAGCTATTGGCATGAGGGATGTGAGAATCCTGTTTTCACATATATTGCCGAACTCAATGGCTCCCGTGATTGTGCAGGGAACACTTGCCATTGCCTCTGCAATCATTGAGGCTGCTGCTCTTGGATTCCTTGGACTTGGTGCTCAAGCACCCGCAGCGGAATGGGGTAAAATGCTTGCAGATGCACGCGTGAATTTCATCCATGCACCATGGACCATGGTTTTCCCTGGGATTGCAATCATGCTGACCGTACTTGGATTTAATTTAATGGGAGACGGGATGCGAGATGCACTCGATCCTCGAATGAAGAGCTAGAAGAATGGAGGTCATGCTTTGATAGATGGCTTCTTTTTTATGTCCGAAAATAGAAAAAGCAGCCATCCCGTATCGAGGAAAGCTGCCATTCTTGTTAAAACTCGTCTTCAAGTTCTACTTTTATTTCTTCCCCATGGTAATTTTGATGGGACATGATCAATGTATCGAGGTGTTCAAGCTGTTCTTCATAGTCCAGTACCGATGAAAGCACATGCAGTAGATGGTAGGAAGAAAAAAGTTCTTCTTCTTTCGCGATCGCGATTTCTTTTGCGAATACTTCCATTACCTCATGACGGTTCAGCATCCTTCCATTTCCCAGCCATATGGAGTGTTCCGGCTTTAGTTTCCCGGTATATTTTAAATGCAGCTGTTCATGATACGTCAACAGGAAATCAAGTCGTTCCTGAATCATCAAACGGAAATGTTCAGGAAGATTGACCAATTCATTTTCATGGAGATGAAGTCGTTTCAAGACATCCCAACTCTTATTTGAAGCTGAAATCATTTGTCTGTAGACCACAAGCTTACGGGCTTTTGCACGTTTCTCGTTTCGGAAATAGCTTCTTTCTTCCTTATAGAATAAATAAAACTGATCGACTTTAATTAGACGCTCCCGCAACTTCTCGAGGGATTGTTTCGTAGCGTTATGTTCTGAAGCCTGCCGAACAGCAAGACGCGTCCACCTAATCAAGTCGTCAGTCGTTGAATGAATCGACTGGAAAAGCTTCGTTTCGTATTTTGGTGGCATAAATAACAAGTTGACGACGAACGCGGCAAGTACGCCTACCACTATAGTCGTGAACCGAATAAGTGCAAACATCAGGAAGTCTTCACCTTGCACTTCCATGATTGCGATGATGGTGACAAGCGCCAGCGAAAGCGACTTTTCCAGCTTCAATTTCAGCATGAGGGCAATGGTAATGACTGCTGCCAAACCGACAGCAACATAATGATGACCGAAGATCAGAGAGAAGATGACGGCAATTCCTGCACCAATGAAGTTGCCTTGTATTTGTTCAATGATCGTTAAATATGATCGGTAAATGGATGGTTGTATCGCAAAAATCGCTGCTATTCCTGCAAAAACAGGAGACGGCAAATGCAATAAATCAGCCATGAAGAGCGCAAAGACGATTGCGACACCAGTTTTAACGATTCGTGCACCAAGTTTCATATATGTGTTAATTCCTTTCCAATGAACAAGCTTTTTGCTACTTTACAGCAGGGATGCTTGCGGGTCAACAGGAAGTTAGGCAAGTTGTGAAAATGCTTTGTTTACAGCCACCAATGATTGTTTCACATCATCTTCCGTGTGAGCAGTTGTCAGGAACCAAGCTTCGTATTTGGAAGGGGCCAAGTTAATGCCTTGTTCCAGCATCAGCTTGAAGAAACGGCCGAAAATTTCTCCGTCTGTAGCCTCAGCCTGTTCGTAATTCTCCACTTTCACATCCGTGAAGTAAATCGTTAAAGCACCTTTTAGTCGGTTTATTGTAATTGTTACATTATGTTCCGCTGCAGCTTTCAATATGCCTTCTTCTAGAAGAGCGCCAAGACGGTCCATTTCTTCATAAACTCCTGGTTGTTTCAATACTTCCAGACAAGCGATGCCTGATAGTATGGATGCGGGATTCCCAGCCATGGTTCCGGCTTGGTAAGCAGGTCCGAGTGGTGCGACCTGATCCATGATTTCCTTGCGCCCACCATAAGCTCCGATTGGTAACCCGCCGCCGATGATTTTACCAAGTGCAGTCAAGTCCGGTGTCAAACCAAGCATATCCTGGGCTCCGCCGTAATGGAAACGGAAGGCTGTAATGACCTCATCGTATACAATAAGCGCCCCTTTTTGCTTGGCAATGTCATGTACCAAAGCCAAGAATCCTTCCTTTGGTTCGACGATGCCAAAGTTACCTACGATCGGCTCCACCAAAATACACGCAATTTCTTCTCCCCATTTATCCATAGCTTCTTTAAAAGCTTCCGGGTCGTTGAACGGAATCGTGATTACTTCTTTTGCAATTGATTTTGGAACACCTGCAGAGTCGGGGGTACCCAGTGTCGCAGGACCAGAACCTGCAGCGACCAGTACCAAATCCGAATGACCGTGGTAACAGCCTGCGAACTTCATGATTTTTGTTCGTCCCGTGTAGGCGCGTGAGACACGAATAGTTGTCATCACGGCTTCTGTACCTGAATTGACGAATCGAACTTTGTCCATGCCAGGCATCGCTTCTTTCAGCATCTTGGCAAATTTGACTTCATGTGGAGTAGGAGTACCATAAAGCAATCCGCTTTTAGCAGCCTTCGTAATGGCATCCGTAATGTGGGGATGGGCATGACCGGTAATGATTGGACCGTACGCAGCCAGGTAATCAATATATTTGTTGCCGTCCACATCCCAAAAATATGCTCCTTGTGCTCTTTCCATTACAGTGGGCGCTCCGCCACCGACTGCTTTATACGATCGAGAAGGACTATTAACACCACCCACTATATGCTGTAATGCTTCTTCGTGAATCAATTCTGATTTAGTTCTTTTCATATATATCCTCCGTTCCTTTGCTTCCATCCTTAATAATAGACAAAAACAAGATGGAACGCCAAGAATATTGAAACTCTAGCCGTTCTTAGGTACGATGAAACTATATTCAGGGGAGGAATGTTCATGACAACACTTGAAGGCATGCAAGCACCGGAATTCATATTGAAAAACGAAAAAGGGAATGATGTTTCACTTCGGGATTTCGCGGGGAAACAATATGTCCTACTCTATTTTTACCCGAAGGATGCAACGCCGGGCTGTACGACAGAAGCCTGTGATTTCAGGGATGCACACGAATCTTTCAGTGATCTAAACGCAGTCATATTAGGGGTGAGTCCTGATGGGGAAAAGGCACATACCAAGTTTATCGAAAAACATGGCTTACCGTTTTCTTTATTGATTGATGAGGATCACTCCGTGGCGGAAGCATATGGAGTATGGTTACTGAAGAAAATGTACGGGAAAGAATTCATGGGTATAGAGCGATCCACATTTTTAATTGATCCGACAGGTACCGTCATCAAAGAGTGGAGAAAAGTCAAAGTGAAAGGACACGTAGAAGAGACGCTCCATACTTTACGTGAATTGGTGACTGCCAAATGACCAATGTCCTTTTTACATTCACTGTAAAAGATAACCTAAAGGAACAATTACAAGTAGATTTTCCGGAAGTCAAATTTACGTTTTCTTCTATTAAAGATATTGAGTCGGTAGGACTAGCGGAAATCATTGTTTCATATGGTGAAGATATTGTCCCTGAAACATTAGATCGAGCCCCGATGTTAAAGTGGCTAATGGTTGCCTCAGCAGGTTTGGAAAAAATGCCGCTTAAAGAAATTGGAGACCGTAATATTTTGATAACAAATGTAAGGGGGATTCATAAAGTGCCGATGGCTGAGTCGGTGATGGCCCATTTGCTAGCTCTCAAACGTTCGTTACCTTGGATCTACACACAACAAGACAAGAGAGAATGGAGCAGGAAGTCCGGTTCAACTGAACTATTCGGAAGCACGGCAATTGTTCTGGGACCCGGTGCAATCGGCAGTGAGATTGGCCGATTGCTGCAAGCTTTTGGTGTCAGAACGATCGGTTGCAATCGATCGGGTGAAAGTGCGCCACATATGGAGGACATGATTTCCTTTAAGCAATTGGGTGAAACTTTGCCAAAGGCCGATATCGTCATATCGGTTTTGCCGAGCACAAAAGAAACACGCGGACTCCTTACATATGAACATTTTGTTTTGATGAAAGAGGAAGGGATCTTTATGAATTTCGGCCGTGGTGACTTGGTAAAAGAGGAAGACTTACTGAAAGCCATGAAAGAACGTCAAATTGCATATGCTGTTCTGGATGTCTTCGAAACTGAACCTTTAAATGAAGAACATCCTCTATGGGAACTAGAAGGGGTTATCGTTTCCCCGCATGTATCGAGTCATTCTTCGGAGTATGTTCCAAGAGCCTTGAAGATTTTCACGCATAACTTATATGAATGGATGAAAAAAGGAACCGATTTTCAAAATGTCATTGACGTGGAAAAGGGGTATTAACATGAAAATTTACACGAAGACAGGAGACAAAGGGACAACATCCCTTATTTACGGATCTCGTGTTGCAAAAAACGATGCATTGGTCGAGGCCTATGGGACATGTGATGAAGCGAACTCCATGATTGGCCTGGCTGTGAGTTATTTACAGAATGAATTTTTCAATGAAAAAGAAGACGTGCAGCAAGCTTTCCACCAAATTCAGACAACACTTTTCCACGTAGGCGCTGAACTGGCGACGCCAAAAGGAAAAGAAGTGAAATGGAAACTTGAAGAAAGTGAGATCTTGAAGCTTGAGAAATGGATTGATGAATGGGATGCCCAATTGCCACCATTGACTAACTTCATTTTACCTAGCGGCCATCCAGCAGGGGCGACCCTACATGTAGCACGTACGATTGTACGACGTGCTGAACGTTCGACAGTCAGCATTGGTGAAGATGTTTCTCCGGCGGTTTTGGCCTATTTGAATCGTTTGTCCGATTTCCTGTTCATCGCTGCTCGCTTTATCAACCTGCGACTCGGACAGAAAGAAATAGGGTTGCATGCGGAGTAGGAAGCTGATGATAGAGCTATTTTGTTGACTTTTCCCTTACTTCTTCCTTATACTAATTATAACGATTATAAAATAAGAATCTTTATGAAGTGAGGTGCATGTCGATGACTGAAATGCATTTACGAGACGCATTGGATACTTTGAAATCTACAGGAGTTCGAATTACACCACAGCGCCATGCAATTTTAGAATTTCTCATCCAATCCATGATCCATCCAACAGCAGACGATATATATAAAGCACTTGAAGCCAAATTCCCGAATATGAGTGTCGCAACAGTCTACAATAATCTTCGTGTTTTCAGGGAAGCGGGGCTAGTCAAAGAATTGACATACGGTGATTCTTCCAGCCGATTTGATTTCGTGACAAATGACCATTACCATATTATTTGTGATTCATGCGGCAAGATAGTGGATTTCCATTACCCGGGATTAGATGAAGTTGAGCATTTGGCTTCCCATGTGACAGGATTCAAAGTTAATTCTCACCGAATGGAAATTAACGGGACATGTCCTACTTGTTTAACTCAAGCAACGAAAGTTCAATAAGATTAAAAGGGCATCCATTGCTCTTTTTTTTTTGCAAAGAAAAAAGCTGACACTCAATAATGAATGTCAACTCAGCTGATTTATGAATTCTTGCGATTTAGTTTTTCGTCAAATTCCTGACCTTCCAACGATGGATCCAATGTCAACGGTTCTTTGCAGTACATACACATATCTACGCGTCCAAGAACTTTAGTATGTTTCCCGCAATTTGGACAAACGACTTGAACTGCTTTGGTTGAAAGCAACCCAATCCAAGCATACACAGCGGTACTACCAAGAATAGCAAGTAATCCCAACAGCATAAATAATGTCATCACAATCTCATGTTCCCGGAAAAAGATTCCGATATACATAATGACAAAACCGATAAAGATAAGCGATAATGCAAACGAACGAATTCGATTTATTTTATTTTTATAAGGCTTCATGTTGCGTTCCTCCTCAATCAAGTTTACTATACCATAATTGATAGTGTAAATCGTTTGAAGGAATCTAACAATGTTTGTCGAAAAAAGTACTAATACAAATTTGATTAGTCATGAGGGGGATTACCGTTGGAACAGATACTGCGTCCCATTTATCAAGAAAGAGCGAGCCAACCAAATACACTTGGTGTGATATTAGTCGAGAAGCGTGAAAAGGTGAGTCAGATTACGGATACTTTCGATACTATCCTGCTGATTTTAGCCAAGGACGCAAATGACCCTGTCTTTACGAAACATTATACTTACAATGAAAAAAAAGCAGCGATGCATATAGTCACTGAAAAACAATTACGCAAATGGCTGTTGCTTGGTACCAATAGAAAGATTGTTGATTGGATTTTTTATGGTCGCGTGATGTTTGACCGGAATGAATTTGTTCACGAATTGAAAACGGAGCTTAAAGACTTTCCATTCTATGGACGTAAGATCAAGATGGGAATCGAGTTTGCAAAACTAATTCGCCGTTATTTAGAAGGAAAAGTGTTTTTTGAAGAAAAGAACTATATGGATGCCTACAATCACATAGTTGATTCACTGCATCATCTAGCAAGGTTGGCTGTTTTCGAAAATGGAATGCATCCGGAAGTGACTGTCTGGTCGCAAGTCAAGGTAATGGAACCAGCTATCTATAAACTATATGAAGAATTACTATCCAGTGACGAACCGATCGATAAAAGATTGGAGTTATTGTTCTTGGCAAGTGAATTCATGATTCACTCAAGAACGAAAGATGGCTCCCGTCATATATTGGAAGTCATGAGCCAAAAAGAACACTGGACGATACAGGAACTACACGAACAAGAAGAGCTCCGCAATTATTCGGTTGATCTTGAAGTCTTTATTGAATTCCTCGTAGAAAAGGGATACATTCACATAAACCGCATAGAAACGAAGAGTGATAAAATCTTTCATCGATACTATAGTGTAGAACCAGTAGAGGGAAGTTCATAATCCGAATGAGACGCCCAAAAAAGCGTCTCATTTTTTTATTGACACATTGTTTTGGTGTGAGGTATACTAATGAACGTCGTTAAGAGAGCTAAGAGAATTAAAGAATTAAAAAGTGCTTGACTCTCATAGTTTACGATGATAAATTAGTTAAGTCGCCAAAACGAGCGGCTTAGATAAAATAAAACAGCAAAACTTTTTCTTGACACCGAATGATGATTTTGTTAAGATATAAAAGTTGCTGTCGCAAGAACGGATAACAACATGAACCTTGAAAACTGAACAGCAAAACGTCAACTAATAAAGCGGAACACACTTCGGTGTGGGAAGCAAAAATTCGTCATGAGTGCTTAGCACGAAAACGAATTTCTGTGAGGATTGCCTTTGGCAATCTGAACAAAACTTGAACTTAATTGTTCATTATAAACGTC
>Ga0209013_10000728_pt1 | contig 29924 bp, 27 predicted proteins | sample Cruoilmetagenom2_FD_187291 | JGI IMG/M metagenome (GOLD analysis project Ga0209013, IMG submission 187291) | Oil polluted marine microbial communities from Coal Oil Point, Santa Barbara, California, USA - Sample 2 (SPAdes) (version 2) | ecosystem: Environmental > Aquatic > Marine > Oil seeps ...
CCTCGCCCAAACACGCATGGAAATGCTCCTCACCCTCCGCCGCGGCGAAAGTTTTGTGGTGACGTTGGGTATCCCTCTGTTGTTTCTTGTGTTCTTCAGCTCTATTGATATTTTGGACGACGACAGCGGTTACGATGCCCCAATCGATTTTCTTGCCCCCGGAATCCTCGCCCTTGCCATTATTTCGACTTCTATGGTGAGTCTGGGCATATCCACTGGCTACGACCGCCAATATGGTTCGTTAAAGCTCCTCGGGGGTTCTCCTCTCGGCAGACAGCGTCTTTTGATTGCCAAGATCCTCTCTGTGGTCGCGATCGAGATCGTACAAATTTCTTTGGTGATCGGTCTCGCCTTCGCTCTCGATTGGAGCCCTGCCGGAGGACTGCTCCCAGGAGCAATTGTCCTTTTAATAGGAAGTGTCGCCTTTGCCGGCATCGGCCTTCTCATGGCGGGAACACTGCGCGCAGAGGCAACACTCGCACTCGCAAACGGCGCGTACATCGTTTTTCTGCTTATCAGCGGCATCATTTACCCCTTGGATAAGCTCCCGGACGCCATTGAACGTGTCAGTGCGGCCCTCCCCGCAGCAGCATTCGGGGATGCATTGCGCACTGCCTTTGCCGGAGACGCGGTCCTTACCTCACAGGACTTTTTTATCTTGTGTGCTTGGGCTGTTGTTCTCACTACCTGGGCAGCTCGACGCTTTAAGTGGGAATAAGACGGATAGGGCGCTATCGACCTACCCGAAAAGACCGGGCCGAAAGACGAAAAAACGAAGTTCCTTTAAGATCTCGGTACGCGAACTCCCAAAATATGCTCCATCTCCGCGTCTTCTTCCTGCAATCCTGCAGAGCCAACGTCTGTTGTCTCTGTGACAGAGACAACAGATCGGGCCGCGTCCTGACGAAGCCGTTCCATCCATTCAGGCGTCTTGATCTCGGGTAGGTTCTCAATCACCTGACGTCGCAATATCGTGTCATTCTTCTCCAGGTATTCCATCATGCGACGTTCGCCATCTCGTATCTGTGAACGGGCGTGATCAAACCGGGCGTTAATACGGTTTCGCCGCTGCAATGAAGCAGTTCGGTACCGTTCTTTACTTTTACTCTCCGCTTTACCTGCTCGTCGCAAGCGTTTTCGTGCACGACGCACAAGGCGCAAACGAAACTCAAGATCGTCAACAAGTTCGTTCGCGTGGAAGAAAGCCCCGACGAAAGCACCCCCTAGCGGCAAAAGCTGTAAAAACAACCCCGCCTTCGGGTCTATTGGCAAACGAGGATCTGTCGGCAGAAAGGAAATCTGCACATCTGGAAGAACTCCCAAAAGAAAAAGCGTACCGCCGCCCAGGAAAAGAGCAGCAGGGGCGCCAGAAGGGAGGCGACGCAGCCCCACTACATTGCGCCCAGCCATCGAAAAGAATCCTCCGCTCTCCTCGTCGGCAAGCAGAGCAGCCACACGGCGTCGCTGCCTCCAGATACCGACAGCATTCCCGCAATAATGGCCAATCACAAGAATGCATAGCACAATGCCGGTGGCAAGAAGCCCGACCGAGGCACTATTCACACGTAAGAGACGGGAAAATAATCGCAAAATAGCAAGATCGGTCACCGCAAGCACAACGATCAACACAAGATAGGCTGGAGTAGGGAAATTCCGGCGCAGAACACTATTCAGGCCATTTTTCCGCAGTTCAGCCAGAGCACTCTGTATCTTCTCACGCTCCCGACAGCGTGAAGCGTGCACTTGTTCGGCTTTGGCAAGCTCGTCAGCAGTCTTCTCCCACTCTGACAAACTACCCACAAACTCACGATCCAAAGAGTCCAGCTCTTCCATAAGTTCTTGCCCGACAGTTTCAAGCTCTGTTTCGACTTCTTTCCCAATCCGCCAGCAGGTCGTGATGAGTTCATCACCGGAGAGTTCCCGAAAAGAAGAAGAAGAGGAGGCAGGTGGAGGAGGTAAGGAAGTAGCCGACCGCTCTCTGAGCCGACGCCGTTCCAAAGAAAGATCCTTCTTGTCAGCGCTTCCCCGCTCTTGCGCGTCTCCCACCACTATTGTCCCCTTCTTGGCATGATCGCAGCATCGACGGCAAATCTCTCCGCCGACCCCGCTCCGTTGGTTCTCGCCCATTTCTGTCACAAGAAAAAGACGGGAGTACCAGTTTTCTCTCACTACCGATTGGATTGTCCTGTGGAAAACCCCTTATAGGGACATCCCTGCCAATAGAGAATATGAGAATCCGGACAACTTAAAAGGAAAATTCTCTTTTCATATTTTTTCCTTAAGAACAGGAAAAAATAGTACGACTATCGCTGCAGGTTTTGCCTGACCTTGGGGAAAACCTCATGTCATAAAAAATCACCGGAACATGCCCCCTACCACGATACTGCTGGAGGTCAGAATACAGATGACCTCGCGCACATGATTTTGGGCAGAATAATGAGAGTTACAGCGCAAAAAAACTTCCGTCACGCCCCACATAAAAAGCCAGAATCTGCAACTCTATTGACAAATCGACTTTACGCATCACGACTCCCTCTGGGGTATCAAGCACCACTGGAGAGAAATTCAACAAACCTGTGACACCTCCGGCCACCAACCGATCAGCAACCTCCTGTGCTGCACCAGGTGGCACTGTCACAATCCCAATATCGATATTGCGCCGCTCCACCGTTTCAATGATTTCCTCCATACCTTGCACTTCGATACCCCCCATCTTTTCACCAATCTTGTTGGTATCGGAGTCGAACAAAGCATCAACCTGGAAACCACGTTCACGAAAACCCTTGAAGTTAGCCAAAGCAGTACCAAGATTTCCTACACCGACAATAGCGGTATGCCATTTCCTGTTTAACCCAAGACGGTGGGAAATCTGATGGACTAAATAGTCGACTTCGTACCCCACACCACGCGTGCCATATGAGCCAAGATGAGAAAGATCTTTACGGACTTTGGCAGCATTGACTCCGGTAGAAATAGCCAATTTCTCCGAGGAAACAGTCTCCACACCATTTTCAGAGAAATCAAGAAGGCTCCGTAAATAAATCGGCAAACGCGCCACAGTAGCCTCTGGAATGTGGCGAATATCTTCCGAAAAATCCAACGAAAACCTCAGTGTTCTGCAAAGAGAACCCTACGCAATACAACCCTTCCCAAGATGACAAAGACCGGAGAAGAAATACTTAGGGCACGTAAGTGAACAGGAGACAAAACGACCCCCTGCGCAGCCTAGCGACCTTGTGCAATTTTTCTCAAGCGTGGTAGAAGTCGGTACTCAGAAATCTTTCCTTCGCCCAAAACTTCGCCTTGCGCATTCGTAATAACTGGGATCCGATCCGCATATGCGGCACGTGTTACAGAAGAGCAATCCTCCCCATCTAGATCAACATAACGCACAACAAGGGGTACTTTCTTCGCAATCCTCTGCAATACACCTGCAGCCGTCTCGCAGAGATGACAGGCCGCACGACCATATAAGTACACTTCAAGAGGAGACGACTTCCGCCGAAAATAACTCCTCACCCTTCGCCACGCTCTCTCCCCGATCATGCCGCTAGCCACAGCCTTTCTCGTTTATGCCTGCCCTCCCAACTCCCCACCTGTACCCACTTCCCCACGAGATTTCCCCAGAAAAGAGCACCAACCTGTCAAGTGGCCTTGCAATGCGCCGATAACAGAATCACAAGTGAGGAGAGCTCGCAACAGTTTTTGTAAACGAAAACACTCCGCCGACAAGAGGCGTGTTTTCCGTGGGGGTGGGCGTCGTGATTCCTCGGGTTTTCCCGAGGATCATGGAATCAAGCCTCCCAGCCCGCCCCAAGCGCGTCCACCCCTACGGAAAACACGCCTCTTGTCGGCGGGTCTGTCCCGACTCTTTTCTCACTGACCTCGGGGAAACGAAGAGACTGGGGAAAGAGTGGTCGTAGAAACCGGATCATACGTGCCAACCTCCTGCGACGTGTCCAGCAAGACCACTTGCACAAAAAAAGCACCCAGAATCATCAACAAGAGCAGCGCCATGATAAGCGCTATATGAGGACGCACCAGGCTCCCCTCTCGCACATTTTTCTCACGGATTCCTCAGTTCGCAACACAAACGAGCATGGCTTCTTTGGAAAACCTGCTTCCAGAACACTCCACCCCGCAGCAAAAAAGATCGTTTCCCTTGCAAGGAAACTCTCTTCTTCTCATGTGCTCCGGTTGTGTACTCCGGCCCGAGAAGACTGCAAAAGCGCGACATTCTTCGCAAGAGCCGACTTGTCTCTAGCAGGCAACCTGCAATCCACAATAGGTCTGCTACCCGCAGTCAACAAAACAAGACAGCTTTTCAACACAGCTTTTCGACAATCTTTTCAGAACTTCTCGACGATCTTTTTTCGGTCGCCGCCGACGGCAAAACCACGTTCAAAGCAGACGTAACGGAGCGCTCGCCACTGCAACAGCAGCTCCCTCCTGCAAAGCAAATTCCTCTGCAGCGTTTCCTCTATGCACAGCAAATGCAAGCTGTCCGCTTGAATCCACATAGGCAAGGGGTTGTCCTTTTTCAATATCCCCAAAAGTTTCAACAAAGGGAAAACGCTGCCGCGCTTCACCCATCTGCACAAGCAGTTCCATACCGACTTCGACCCCCAACACCGCCAAGTCTTCGCCAGGGATATTCGTTTGGGCATTTCCAAATCTATCCACCCAAAAGATCATGCCGTGGATGGTCTCCTCCACAAGCCGGCTTAAAGGCAAAATCAAAGGAACCAGCTCTGATGGGCTGACTGGAGTGCCAAGTTCTGCAAGAGACACACCTCCAGCGAGAGCACCCGCTGCAGGCGCGAAAACATCGCGGCCATGAAAGGTGGTACTGGTCCTTTCCACACCCCACCGAGAGGGATCGAGAAGCACAGCCTCGCATGCTCCACCGCAGATCGCAAGAGCCGGTGAAAGCACACCATTATCAGGCCCTACAAAATATCGCGTACCACTTTCGTCTACTGATCGCAGGGCAATTGCCCTGCGATCAGTACCCACTCCCGGATCCACAACACCAAGATGCACACCTACGGGTAAGTATTGGATCGCCCGTAGGTAGGCCAACGCACCAGCGCGAATATTCCCCGGCTCGATATCGTGTGTCACGTCAAGCACGCGGGCATCTGCCACGATCTGTAGCATAACGCCCTTGCATACTGCTACGAACTCGTCTTGTAAGCCATAATCAGTCAGAAAACTGATTGGAAGCGGCTCAGCCATAAGAATCTCTCCAAACGACCTCAGCAGCAGCACAGCCCGGAAAGACCCGGGCGAACTCTCTTATTTTCCTTGTTGACGTCGCTGCCAACGAGTCTTCTTCAACAACTTCTTGTGCTTCTTTTTCCGCATCTTCTTACGCCGTTTCTTCACAAGTGATGACATGCAAACCTCTATAAACCTCGGGCTCGGACAAGAATTAGACAAACTGGCGGCCCAGTTCGGCACTACGCTTTGCCGCCTGCTCAAGTGCATCAAGAAAAGCGTATCTGACGCGATGCTTTTCCATAGCGTGCAGAGCAGCAGCCGTTGTACCAGCAGGAGAAGTTACCTGGGAACGGAGCTCACTGGGAGACTGGTCCGTACGCGACAAAAGCGCAGCAGCCCCTGTCATAGTGCTCTCAACGAGGATAGTCGACTGCTCTCTCGTGAGTCCCAGCCGCACGCCTCCCTCGATCATGGACTCAGCAACCAGAAACCAATAAGCCGGCCCTGATCCAGACAGCGCAGTCACTGCATCAAGCTGTTCTTCCGCACAGCGCACAACAACACCCACACTCAACAGCAAAGACTCGGCTTTCTGCATATCTTGTGCTGTAGCACGTGTTCCTGGGGCCAATCCTGTCGTTCCTTTTCCCACTAAAGCAGGAGTATTCGGCATCGCACGAACCACCGTCACATTTTCGGGAAGACGATGTTCAAAAAAAGCCGCAGGAACGCCCGCCACAATCGACACAAGTAACAAATCAGAAGATATTCCGGCAGAGATACCGGCACACACTGCTTCCAATGCACCCTGTTTTACTGCCACAAGTACCGTTGCGACACCAGCTATGGCACTCGCCACATCCGGAACCGTCTTTACCGAATAGTCTTCACCAAGACGAGAACGACGCTCTTCATTGGGTTCTGCGACGACAATCCTCGAGCGAGAGTAGGCGCCGGCCTCAAGAATACCCGCGAGTAATGCCCCGCCCATGGCACCTCCACCGATCAAAGCAAGGCGATCTTCTCCCGTTTCCACAGTTTTTTCTCCTCTGCTCGAGCACCACACCTGAGAAGAGCCAAGCAGGAGAGGAAACACACAATGAACTCCATACGTTCTTCCCGCATCGCCTCACCGGGGAAATCTCGTATTTCCGCAGCTCAAGAGGTATTTTGACAACAGGGCCGCGAAAATTTGCCGGAATCTCTCAGGAAACCGCTTCGACGATCACGTCTTCCACGCCTTCAAACCCCTTGAGGAACTGAACCCGTTCTGACTTCAGACGTGTCACCCACTTCTGGTACTCATCCCTGCGTCCTGTGCGCTCGTAAAGTTTACGCGGCTGCAGTACCTCTTCGTCATCAAGACCCGGAACAGAAACCGCGACTTGATAACCGAAATCAGGATCTGTCTCCCATTCGATTGTGCCGTCAGCTATCCCTTTTACGCATGCTGAACTGTGCATAATCGTGATATCTTTTGCGGATTCCTGCCCCTTCTTGCCTCCCACACACCCTGTGTTCAGCAAGTAGACATCCATCGAGTGCACACGCAAAATCTCAAGCATGCGGTTCCCCTGCTGCTCATGGCAGAGTGGGAAAAAAGGATTCGTTCCAGGCACCCGCAAAAAGCGTCCGGCCTCTTCCGCACCTCCCGCGGAAGTTCCTGTCGTCTCTCCCAGCATGAAGTAAGCAGCAGCTTGTTCGGTAGTCAGCTTCGCTATCGCAGGGATGACATTCTCATTTCGATTCAAAATGAGCATGGAATCCGCATTCAGGGTGCTACCTTCATAATGTTCAATCGCAGAAAACTCGAACGTTGACCGACCATTTTGAGTGTAGGTCGTATCAAAAAAATCGATTGTCGTCCCGGTCTGGCTGACATTTTCAAGATAGGCATCCGGCCGCGTGACTGCCTGGTAAATCGCAGGCTCAAAGTCAGGATCAAGACCAAAAGTCTTCGCGAAGCAGCCATCTTCGGTCGCATATACAGACCCGTCAGGCAAAAGAGCGAGAAAATCGTCTTGCATAGGCAGAGAGGCATTTTGCTTGGAAAAAGTAGTCGTGGTCTTCCCTGTGCCCGACAGCCCAATGATGAGCAAGGTCTTCTTTTCCCCGTTTTTTCCCACAAGAGAAGGGACAACTTTGCATCCAGCATGCAGGGGAATGCCACCCCGATCGTAAACGACCTTATTCCACATCCTCAGGCCACCCTTCTTCGACTCACCGAAGTAGTCACTATTGAAGACACGGGTGACATTGTTCACGAGATCAACCGCGATCAACCTGTCATTCGGGTACCCTGACATGGGAAGGTTGGGCGTGTAGATCACAGTAAGGAGAGGATCCTCCACAGGATCACTGGGGGGGTAATACAGTTGTTGTTGCATCGCCGCTATATTGGCATTACGCTTTTCAATATACAGACAAGTTGGCACACGAAAAGTAGGATCAGAACCAATACACCCATCGATCCTTATCATCTCTTGCTCTGCGATATAAACATCCTGCAGCCGTGCCACATGGTCATACTCATTGCGACTCATGCACTGATCGCTATGCGCAAGAGAATTGTCGTCCACGATGAAAGTGGAAGACTTTGATCGCGCGAGTACCTTTACCGTTACATTGTAATTGCCGAATTCCGTGAGGCAAGCATTTGGCATTCGGGCAACCATTGCCCGTAGCCCATCCTTGGATGGGTTGTCGTAGACCTTTTTCGCCAGGGGAAGCATGCGGGATCAACTCCTCCGCCGTAGGTAACCGCTAGGTATACAGACAGTCTCATCGTAGTCTGCTATTCGAAAATGCGGAGAAATGGCATGAAAACATATTGAAAGTCGGTATTTTTGAAATTCCTCACCGCTCATCACCAAACCATTTTCTTCTCGCCTCCACTTTCAAGACGAAAGATCCATTATCGCACGACAGAGGGGGAAAAAACATAAACCTCACGCTATTATTCTTCCCGATAGTCAACGCACAAAGCAACAATGCCCTTGCGAGACACTTCTTCAAATCAGGCACACCTACTTTCGAAAAACAGCGGGGAAACCCAAACGCATTGCAACTCGGAAGTGATTCTCGACAGTCTCATATACAGTTCCAATGACTCGATCTACCACAGCCTCGTTGATATCCTCTCGCGCAATAGCTCCAACTAAAAAAACGCCACTATCTTGCCCAAGAGAAAAATAGGCCCCAACCTGCTTATGGTTCAGCCGAAGCAAGTATTCATACACAGCAATTGCGTTTTCAACAGGATGGGGCATGAAGCCGGTTTCATGGAAAAGGTGCCGGTCCCGCAAGGTAAACCAGATGGTGATCCGGTCCTTCTCCTCTCCGACAAGACGCACAAGCCAGCGTTTCTCTTCTGGCACGGGCTCAACAGATGCAACCCATTCCGCCTCCGCCAAAGACATTGCAAAGTAGCGGGAAAGAAAATCCTCTATCGAACAAGACAAAGCGGCTCCCCCACATCAATTTCCCAATAACGGTTCTGAGATAAGGACTTCACAGGATTGGCCAACGAAAAACCCGAATAACCCGCCACAGGGCCTGGCCAGAGAAAAGAGAAGAAGACAAAGCACGGGACCTTCATGCCATGGTTTCTTTTACTTCGCGAGTTTTATCCGCACGCGGCAATCCCGTCGAGTTCCAAAAGAACATCGTACTCACGACAATGCTGTTTCGCGACAAGCTCCCAGGAATACGCACGCGACGCCTCTCGTGCTCCTCGCGAAAGACGGGTCCGCAATTCGTCATCCGACAAAAGTCGGCCCAGCGCAACTGCAAACAAATTAGGATCCGGACGTGCAACAAGAAGACCGCTCTCTCCGTCTCGCACGGCACACACAAGCCCATCGATAGCCGCCGCCACTACCGGCACACCACAAGCTTGCGCTTCTAATGCTACAAGACCGAAAGATTCCGAACGCGCAGGAGCGAGGCACACATCAGCAGCATGATAGATCTCCACGAGATCGACATGTGAGCGTGGAGGGAGAAAAACCACACGCGCCCGCATCTCTGCAGAAACAGCAAGCAAACGTATGTGCTCCATCATCTGCCGGCCATCAGCCCCGCTTGCCCCACCAACCACGGCCAAAATAATCCGTGAAGCCACAGAAGGCATTTGCCTACTCAGCATCTGCACGGCCTTCACTGCCAGGTCTGTGCCTTTGAGACGCTGCACACGACCGACACACACCACAACCAGGTCATCAGGCCCCGCCCCAATCTCTGCCCTCGCTTGCACTCTCTTCGACGCAGAAGGCAGCAAAAAACGCTCATGATCAACCCCGGGCGAAATGACTCGCACCTGCTCTGGCAAGAGATTGCAACTCTCTACAATCGCTTTTTCCTCATGGTCCGTCGACACAACCACAAGGTCAGCCGAACGGGCAAGCACGTTCTCGGCATTCAAGCGGCTTTCCCCCCCATCAGGCAATGCACGCAACCGAGCCCAGGTATGCGCAGTATGCACGACAGGCAAAGCAGTCACCTTGCTCGCCGCCAAAGCTGCCAGTCCAGACAACCAGTAATGGGAATGCAACAGGCAGTGGCCACCACTCTTGAGACGAGGGACAAGCGCCTCAACAAAATCCTCTACATGAGCAACAAGCTCATCTTTCTCAAGCGGTCGCGCAGGCCCCGCAGGCAAACAGATCACACGGACACCGGCATCAACCCACGTCACCTCCGGCTGAGAGGGACTCACTTGTCGCGTGAAAACATCGCAGTGAAACCCAAGCTTCGCCATATGAGACACCAAATTACGCAAATAGGTATTTAGCCCACCAGCGTCCCCCTCACCGGGAAGATCCAGAGGGGAAGTATGAAAACTGATATACGCGACAGGACGCATGTGGTCACCCAGCAAAGGAGAAATTCGACAACCAAGGCCCGCGGGACAAGAGACACTCGCACGGTTTTCCCGTTTTGCCCCACATTGCGCTTCAGCCTTCACAGCCTAGGGGACAAGGCAGAACAAGAGGCAACATAACGGAAACACACGTCACTTCACAGGAGACCGAATTTCGAGTCGTTTCAAAGGACGAGAAACCCCACCGAGTCGAAATTTGTATCGCTCGTCCCCACGAAGGAAGTCAAACACACGCCTTCCGTACGCAATTTCACGGCGAATAAGCATTCCCAAAAGAACATTGCCTGGGGATAATCTTCCTAAATCTACAGCAAAGCCAGAATTATAGAGGTAATACCCAAAATTATCGGCAAACCCGACTGTGGCAGCAACTGCTTCATCTCCGGCGAACAACGTATCAAGCCGCAAAGAGCCCTCAGCTGCAAAATGTCGTACAACAATCCGAAAAAAATCGGCCATGGAACCCATCATGAACTCGCCTTTCTCCCCCTTCGAAAGACGATGCATCTCGATAAAACGCTCAACAGCAGTATCCAACGCGACACCCGGATCGATTCCCCCCTCTTCCAAACGCAACGGACCCAACTCGCGTGCCAAACGCCGTTCTTTGCGGCGGATCTCGTGACGTTCTTTCTTCCCCACCGACGCCAAATATGCATCCCAAGAGGACGGAAGACGCATCATGACAGACTGCTCGTTCGTCAGCCTCACATCACATTCACGCCGGATAGCCGCGAGCGCAACAGCAGCAGTAAAACCTGACTCGGCAGGCACAGCGACCGCGGTAAAACGCTCCCAATCTTTCCCCTCGCCTGGAGAAGAAGAATCAGCCAGGTGATCAACAACAGCCGATCCAATGGCAGGATGCAGGGAAGAAGGTCCGACAACACCAACATAGTCGGTCACGTCTTGTCCACCGAGAAAACTCACAAGTCCCTCCGGCGTCCTGTACAGGGGCACAAGCGCGTCTTGCTCGCCAAACTCCAGAACGTGCAGTTGGTTGCCTTCACCGAAAGAATCCCACCATAACTCACACCAATCGGGACCAAGAAAAGGCCCAAAACCCACCAGATTATTGGCTAGATCCCGCCAAGAGGCACCAAGACAGGAAAAAAGATCTGGATTATCATGCACTCGGATACGAGGAGCAGAAAAACGCAGAGGGTCAGCTCGCATCTGTGGATCGCCTGTCAGGTATCTGGGACATCGGTCGCGTCATCTACTTCCGGATCTTCGTCACCTTCTAGTGCCTGTTCTCGACGAAAGGTCTCATAGATCTCAACCAACATCTGTTTCTGGCGTTCGCTCAGAACCGTGTCGGAAAAGATCGCAGTCTGCACAGAACGGTCTTCTCCGCCATCATCCAGAATGCCGGCTTGAATGTACAAAGTCTCTGCAGAAATCCGCAAAGCTCGCGCGATCGACTGAAGAATTTCAGCCGAGGGTTTCCGCAGACCCCGTTCAATCTGACTGAGATAAGGATTCGAGATCCCCGCCTGTTCCGACAACTTCCGCAAAGAAAGTCGGGCTTGATTCCGTCGATCACGGATAAAAGATCCCAGGCGCTCCAGTTTGTCCTCGTCACGAGACACCGCCACTATGGAACTTCTCCCGTCAAGATTCAGAAGCCAAAAGAGTGTCGACATCGGCTTCGCCATCGCGATAACGTCGAGCCATCTCCGCGTGAATCGTATCAAGATGTCGGTGTAACGCGCTGCGACGCTCTGAGACTTCGGCTTCCCCTTCGACCAGACGACGAAGCGCTGTCTCAAGTTCGGGCACCGTTGCACTGGCAATATCGCCAAGAGGAATCTCAACAATTCCATCAACTTCGCGTTCTACACGAACAACTTGTTCTTGGGCAAGCATACGCAAAACTCTTCTACTGCGCCGCTGCACTCCCCCAGGATGATCCGCAAGAATCGCCGGAAGTCGACCAATAATCTCTGTTGCCGTCGACACGTTGCCTTCACCGCGTCGTTTCAACTCATCCTGAAGTATATCGATGCGCCCCTGCAAAAGACGTCGAATGTAAGAGAGCTCCGTCTCCAGCTCCTGACAGGCAACTCGCTTGTTACGCAAATCACTCATCACGAGAGAAGAGATATCACTAAGATATTTTTCTGATAAAATCGGGATTTCTTCCTCCGACATAGGTTACATGCTCCCCTGATATCGCGAGCCGGCCGTCTTGCACGACCGGCACAAAGAGTAGAGCTTGCAACAAGGCCTTGGGACCACTGCGAGCGCTCTCTCGCACATCACTTTCATATGGGCAAGACAAGTCCCCACATTTCCCACAACAACCCTTGCCTTACCAAGCCTGACTTCACATGCAGAACCCCCCACGAAGTCGACCACACACCCGTAAAGCTTTCTACGAACACTCTTTTCTATATTTCCACATTTTTCTATCCCCTCCCGTATGCTTTCACGCCCTTACACCGGATTCTGCAGGATTTCGCAGGTTTCTACACCTTCCCGCAGACTTCTCCGGCCTTTCACACCCTTCCGCAGTTTCTCGCGCTCTCTCGCGCTCCCTACCGAAATATCATGCCGGAAACGGCGTCTTCGCGACCTGCACTGCGACACCCTCCAAGCCCCAAAGCCTTCCGCAAAACAACCTCACGGTCAGCAAACCTCAAGCAAAAATCCATAGGGATTCACTGCGGCCCCTGCCCCAGGGTGCGTCTGAAAATGAACGTGCGACGGAGTTGTACGAGCGTTGCCACTGTTTCCCACCGCGCCAATCTCTTGTCCCTGCTGCACCGTTTCCCCATCCTGCACTGCAATACGACTGTTGTGGGCGTAGTAATAAAGCGTGCCCGAAACTCCTCTCAGCCAGATGCGCAATCCCCCGAGACCCCCGTCGTCCCCCGCCTTTGTAATCACACCATCTTCCACTGCCACAAGAGGACTGCCATACAAAGCAAATAGGTCATTACCTTTGTGTGTACGACCACCTGAACGTAACGCTCCCCAGTCGTTTGTAAAAGACACAGGCCCCGCCACAGGGCACACAAGCCCCTCAGGCAAAGTCCCAGCTCGAAAGATCTCACCCTCACGCGTCGTCAGGCTCATTCTCCTCGCCGACCGCAATAAAGCTAAACGACGTTGTTCTTCCAAGTCGCGACCATCCCGACCTAACCCTGCAAGCACGACTTCTTGCTCCGCCAAGGCCCTTTCAACTTGGGTTTTCATCACTCCCAATTCATTTTCAACCACACGTTCTTCCTGCAAGACCACTTCCATTGCCTTCTCTTGCTGTGAGAGAACCGCAGCTGCCTGAGTCGCACGTCGCACCGTCTCGCGATCTCGCCCAATCAGCGTCTCGAGATAAGTGCCGACAGCAATCTCCCCGTGACTCGCCTGTCCCGCACCCGTAAACCAGGCGCTCGTCCCCCCAGAAAAAGTTGTGGACGCAATCGCACCCAGATAAGAATCGACACCATTCTTGTAAACATCGATCGCACGCTGACGCAAAAGAACTCGTGCCCGTAAAGCATCTGAAAATGCAGACTGTCGTGCCAAACGGAGACGCACAATCTTCGCACGGATCTCGGTATGGCGTGTTGCGGCCTCGTGATAGGTTTCCGTAGCTTTTGTGGCTACTTTCGCCAGACGCGCGAGTTCTCGCTCTGCCTCTGCAAAAGCGGTCGCGTTCTCTCCCACACGCCGATCCCACTCCTCAAGATCGTCTGAAGTAGGAAAAGCAACACTTGCTTGGTGCGCACCAGAACGATCCGAGAAACCACTCTGCACGACTCGCGAGAAAAAATTTCTTTGAGAAACTTCCGAAACCGCTGCAGCCCGAACGTTCCCTCCCCCCACTCCCCAAGCGAAAAAGAGCGAAAAAAGGAAAAAACCTATGGTTTCCCACAGAAACCCTCTTGGTGTCTTCATAGCGTGTTGGCCGCGCCTTGATTACAGGGCCCCCGCCCGCAGGTCACAGGGTCAACTCAACAGCCCTGCCCTTCCCCCCTCTTGCCCTATCACGTCGACACAGCGACACATTCTCTTTACCCTGAAACAGAAAAAATCCCTGCCAGACAGAAAAAATCCCTCCGGCCTCCCTTTTGCTATAGGACACGAGAAAAACATTTCGCTAACCTCGGCTCTGCACAACCGTTACAAAGCAGCAAGCTGTCGCTTTCACACAACCGTCAGTGACACTTTTCTGTCTACCAACCTCGTCTGACACTGTCATGTTGCATCCTCACAAGCAGGTCTCACATGACTTTTTTCACCCGAGATGCTCACAACGGCCACGCCGATACTCCACAGAGGAGAAAAACAGTATGTTCAAGAAACCTGCGTTTCAGAGAACAGCAGCGACAGCACCAGTCGAAGCCCACTGTGATGGCCCATGTGGGGTCTATGATCCGGCATCAGCACGCGTCGCTGCCGAAGCCGTGCGATCCATAACAAAAAAGATTCTGGACCTCGAACCGCCAAGCGGTGACGACCCCCAAGCCAAAGTTGCCTACCTCAACACGATGGCCCGCTTCATTGCCATCAAAGAAGAACAAGCCCAAATCACCAAAGACGAACTATTGATCTTGTGGACTGACTACTTTAAGCCGCCCCACCTCGAGCAGTACCCAGACCTACACGACACCTTCTGGAAGGCAGCCAAACTCTGCTCTTCCTGCAAAGTCGAAGTGAACTCGGCCCATTGCGACGAACTCATGACTGCCGTTGAAAACATCCACAATATTTTTTGGGCAACAAAAAAACGTGAGATCCCCTGGTATACCGCCAGCTAAAATGTAAGGTTCGATGACCAAAGAAAACCCCAAAAACACAACCCAACGCTGTCCTCCGAGCAGCATGTTACATCATTTTCTCTGGATAATACGGCGCCAAAAACGTTTTCGGGTAGAGGGGGCCTCAATGGCCCCCTTTCTCAAAGAAGGCGACGAAATTCTCGTCGATGCAGGTGCATACGAGACTGTCCTTCCAACGCCTGGCGATGTCGTCATCGCCCGTCACCCCTATCAAAAAAACACTCAGATCCTGAAAAGAGTGGGTTTTGTGCGACCAAACGGGGAATGCGAACTCTATGGCGACAATCCACCCCAGAGTACGGACAGCCGAAGTTTTGGGGCCCTTCCCCCTGTCTTGCTCCTCGGCAAAGTCACAGGGCGCAAATTCTCAGGACGCCGCCGGTCTGCCTCCTAGCCGCTCCCGTCGTACCCTCGTCGTGCCCTTCTCGTCCGGGGGGGACCCATGCGCATTTCCACACCATCACGCATAGGCCCGCACAAGTACGCACAGAAAGAACGGCACAGTCACACCAGGACGACACGCAACACAAAATACGCGGCTGCCGCCGCTGTAAAAACAGACATCAACGCATCGAGAAGTAATGGTCGTCGGCGTCGCCGACGACCATCCGCCTGCAAAGGCGGCGGCGGAGCCAATAATCGCGCCAATAGCTGTCCGGCTACCGAACTGCCCGCGATCGCCCCACCCACAAGAAATCCTGTGCCAACAGAAAAATCGCCCCCAGCCGTTCCCGCAGCCACCGCCACTATCCCCACACAACCCACAACACCTGCCAGCGTAGGAGTGTCGAGAACATAAAATTGTGGCCGCCGCGGGTCGAGTAGTAAAGACCGTGTGACAGTGAAAACAAACGCTCCAAGGAGGAAAAGAAAAAAAGCGGCATCCGACAAAGGCAGCATGCGAATCAGTAAAACCTGCATCGGTAAAAAGCCGAAAAGCACAACTGCGGTTATCGCCAGCGCAGTATCAACAAACCGGTGCTCCGTCTCCTTCACAAGCCGTTCAGCATACGCGGCAATCGCACCTCCGCAAAGGGCGAGTAGTGCGCTCGCTTGTCCGTGATAAGGAGCCAGAAAGCACCCCGCCACAATGGCAGCCATGACACCGGCAAGCGGAGGATCATACCCGAAATGCCGTTGGTGCGTGAGGAACTGCAAAGCTACTGCCACTGCAGTGCAAGCAACAGCGGCAGACAGGAGAACTTTTCCTGCAGAACTCGAGGTATCCGGCAACGCAGCAAGGGTCCACCCTGCGGCGATCACCAAAATGACGACCAGAGTGTAAACGTCTATCGCGGACGTCGGAAACGAAGCCCCTCCTGGACCATAAATATCCGCATCCTGGGGACTTTCACTCTCCGCAACACCCACTCGCCCATAACTCCTTCAGGACTACTGTCTCGTGTTTGTCTTTAAGAGGAGGAGCCCCCTGAAACAGGCGGAATAATAGCCACCTCATCATGCCGACCAATAGGGGTAGCAAGGTCAGCGACCTCTTCATCACCATTGAGCCACAGCTTCGCTCCGTTTCGGGAACGCACAAAATCTGCCCCAAAACGACCATCAGCTTCCGCCACAAGACCGCCTACAGTCGACACGTCAACTTCGATCATGTCAATTCCGGCAACTTCTTTCACACCAGCGAAGAGGCGAAGACGAGCCATCTGTCTCCCTCGGTTTCCGAAAAGCATTTCCGACCGCGATCGAACAGAACGACCACGCAGACACTTCTCACAGACTGACCGACCAGACACGAAAAAGGCGATGTAAAAATAGTCAAGCACCGTCACGGTGTCCGCAGGGCCTTCACAGCCGCTTCTTCCGGTACCAGTCCTCTCCGGCAGGCGACTTCTCATGGAGCATCCTGCTCAATGTTAGTTGGAAGGACTCTGTCGTTTCCACTATGGAGCGAGCATCCTTGGCAACCTCTCGGTCTTCCTCCCACAGGTTTCTCTCTCCCCTGACAAAAAACCCAAGAACAAAAAACTCAAGAGAAATCACAAAAAATTCTCAGAACCGCGAGACTTCTCTCGCACCCCACTGCACATCCAGTAAACAAAAGAAACAAAAACACCAAGCAAACCGTCTACAGCATCAGCGAATCTCCAAAAACGTCCAACATGCCACAAACCATGCTTTTCATGGAAAAATCTCGTTTTCCTCTGGCCTTTTCGTCTCAGAGAAAAATTCTTGCAAAAAAGGACACCTCGCCCAACACTCCTCATCCGCTATGGTTAGCGTCGCATGATTTGCCCATCCTGCATCGTGCAGCTATTTTGCTGGCAAAACAGCGCATTTTCATTCGCAGAACCGGCATGCTTCATGCCATCCTGTCACCCAAGCCCCCATGGTCTAGCGGCCTAGGACGCCGCCCTTTCAAGGCGGATGCCGCCGGTTCGAATCCGGCTGGGGGCGCCGAAAGAATCCGCAGATGCTGCAGCATCTGCGGATTCTTTTTTTCCTTGACGTCTCCCCATGACGTCAAGTGAGATTCTCTGGCGAAAATGGAAGAGACGAGATTTTCTCGAGAGCGTCCGCTGCCGCAATGTTGCGCCTGCCAAGAAATACCTCACCGACCTTCTCGCGCTACTTTCACCGACCTTCTCTCCCGAACAGGGAAGCCGGCAAACAAGTTTGGCAAAATTGCTTCCACCCTCATTCCCCCGCAGAAACATCACCCGGAAAAGGTAAACAAAGAAGAAGTTCCTTTGAGAATTCGCACTATCACCTTTGCCCTGGAAGAAAGACATGCTAAAGTCTCGGTTGTCGCGCAATCAGCACAGCTGAATCAGGTCCTGTAGAACAGCCTGGAGTGTTCGCCGCCCTGTCAAGGCGGAGGTCGCGAGTTCAAATCTCGTCAGGACCGCCCTTCTTCTCTGCCCTAAAGTCTCGGGATTTTTTCCCAGAATCAGCATGACTGTCTTTGCCGGTTGCTTCAGATAGGGCACCTTCCCGCAAAGGCTGCATCAGAAAAGCCCTCCTGCTCGATCTCCTGCCACACACCGCATTGCACGACACACGTCAGTGTCAAAACACAGTGCCAAACATCAAAAAAGCGGGAAAGGCGAACAGCAAAAAACCTCCCACGAAAATGACGAATTTTACTCAGGCCAAAGGTTTCTGGGCAGAGAACAGGCCATAAAACCACAACCCCCGCGTAAATGCATTCCACTGCCCAATCGCAGCACGAATATTGCCTTGGGCCGCCTCGGAACGAATGCGCAAGAATCTCAAAAGTACTGATCCCGGATAAAGCGGCACTGACATTCGGTAAAGACGCCGAAGAGAAGGACGAACGAGTTCCGAGATGTCCTCAACCTCTGCATCGACAAGGCCGGCATCTGCGGCGGCTGTACACCAGCCATCCTTTGTCACAAGATCCGTCATGACCCAGCCTGACAACCATCGTTCAAGTAGGGCAGCATCCTTATCGTCTGCAGGTTTCTCTGTACGAAAGAAGTCGCCAATCACCACATGTCCACCTGGTCGCAAAAGACGGGTGGCTTCAGTGAGAAAGTTTGTTTTATCGGGAGCGTAACAAGCGCTCTCTAATGCCCAAACCGCATCGAACTGCGCATCAGAAAGCCCACTGTCGAGATAATCCGCGAGCTGAAAAGTCGAAAGATGGTCCAGCTTACGTTTCTCTGCCTGCCGGCGAGCCCGCTCCACCTGCTTTTCAACCAGGGTAAGACCAACTGTCTCAACATCTAGTTCTTCTGCCATCCACAGAGAAGAGCCGCCCACGCCACATCCCGCATCAAGCACTCGGGCACCAGCCTTCATCCCAATTTTTCGGGCCATTGCCCGGTTCATATTCAAAAGGGATTCAGCATGGGTTTTCGTGTCTTCTTCCCAGACCCCAAAATGCATTGACCAGTTCTTCTGATTCAACCACAAGACGCGATAGTCAAACCAAGAATCGTCATAGTACTTCTGCACAGCGACCGTGTGGTCTGGATGCAAACCTACGGACTTGCCCTTCTCCAACCAGGACAACGGTCGAATAATCTTGGACATGCCACCCCCGGGATTCACGGCAAGACCTATGATGCCAATGACCCGACTGTAGCCCGATTTTCCAAAATACGCATAATCACCTCCCGAAAGGGGAATTGCCCCAGAGAGGGGAAGTACTACCCTACGTACGCATACGTACGTCAGTTTTCTTTCCCTTCTTCGTACAATTTTTTTTGTCTCGCTTTCTTCCCCGCACCGTACATTCCCGGACTCAACGCGCGCAGCGTCGCATCCCCGTCTTGCACGCTTCTACAGCACTCGTTCCCACTTGCTTCGCCAAAGACCGCAATTCCCGCGCCCATCTTCCTTGATGCCAGGCATACGCGAAAATACAGCGTTCTGCCCACTGCGACAAAGCAGGCTCCTCAGGAAAGGCCGCGGCGACAGAACACTCCAACAAACTGCCCACTTCCCGAATTGAGAGTGTGCTCCCGGCACGCGCCGTCACTACAAGCCGCACCCTGCCCCACATCTCGGGCCAGGCAGTCAGCACAGCCTCCGCACGACGCACACACGTGCGGTCTGCCGTGACAACCAACAAAGTCTCATCTACACAGATCCCTTCTGGCACGCGAGCCTGCGGAAGGTCCATCACCGTCAAAACATACGGGCACCACCCATCCGGGTTTTTTTCACCGGCCCTTCGATCATCCCCTGTGTCCCCACGCGGAAAAGAAGCCACCTCACAGCACGAAGCACGACAAGAACTCAAAAACTGCATGCTCACAGGCTCCCAAGACCAAAAACCCTCGAGACCACCCATATGCCGACCTTGACGCCATTCCTGCATGCCAGGTCGACGCCCAACCCCCACCCCTACAGGCTGCGCTTGCGCATGTTGCTTTTTCTCCCTCCGGTTCCCCTGTTGCTGCTCCACAAACCAGCCCCAGCCATCTCCCCACATATGGTCAAGATCCACATAGGCAACCTGCCGGCAGATTTCTCGCGCAGCAGCTGCCAAGTTCACGGCAATTGTTGTTGTGCCTGTTCCTCCTTTCGGAGACCAACACAATAGTCGATACCCAGTCGTATCATCAAAGCAATCCTGCACAGAGGCACGCACCCTCATCCTGGTCTCACCCGATCCGAGGCCAGGAGCATTATCTGCACCCATGCGTACTTCTCACCGAGAATTCTCCACAACAATTTTCCCTGGAAAAAGCGGAAACCAGACATCACCCCAAGGTGCTCCTCTCTGCTATTCCCCCCATTTTCTCTGCATTGGGAAAGCCTTTGCAGGTTTTTGCGCCCATTCCTCCCCTGCACCTCTCGCACAACAGACCTGTCGCACAACAGACCTCGCGCACACTCTCCATCACATTTTTCTGCATCACAAAAAAAGGCACTCGCAAGATATTCCTTCTGCCTGCGAGAGTGCCTCCTCAGCAACCTTTTGTCTTCTCGTTTCCTCGTGCACACAGTGCGCTCTTGCCAGAACAGAGAAGCCAAAAATCTTATTGGGGACGCAGAAAAAGGCGCGTTGCGATACTTAAGTACGCGCGAAAAAACAAGAGATCGCAAAAAGGCGTTCCTCTGCCCACGCACTTGCCCACGCAAAGGAAAAACTTTCCTGCGAAGCCATCTTAAGCAGGAGAAATGCAGAAAACAATCCCTGCATTTGTCTCTATTACGTCTGCATTGCTTTCCGCGAAAAACCCCAGGAAAATGACGAACGCAGTCCTCGGGTAGAAAAAAGGCAGAGAAAAAGGCCGCACCTCAAAAAGAAACGGCCCTTTTCTCGCATGTCAGATGCAGTTATCCAGCAGAGGCGGTCAAAACCACCTAAAATCAGTATTCCTGACGCGACTTCCGGACTTTGGCAGCCAGAAGGCTAAAAACTGCAGCGAGGATCACGAAGATTACGAACTTCTTCACGGTTGGTCCTGTCCTTTGCGTTTCCAGATCGCACCAGAGATCCGAAGAAGCCAAAATGGCCTCCGGCTATGCTCCTACCCGACACAGGAGTAAGGGTAGAGGAATTTCCATCTCTCCGACTGCCAAGTCTCAGCGCTCCAGCGCCCAAGGTCAAGGCATAATAAACCATGTCGGGCACATTACAGATAAGACATATGCATATTACCTACTTTTGCTGCCCTTTCGTGTCTTGTGTCATAGCTTCCTCCGGAACAAGGAGCGGAATATGCTCTTACCGCAATCCCCACCCGGAAAGCACAGCTCGCACTCCTGTCACAAACGCCAGAGGCTGGTCAAGAAGTAGATGGTGACCGGCATCTGGAATTTCGACTATCGAGATGTTTCCCTTCAGTCTTTTCTCAACCTGGTCTCGCATCTTCGGCGTAAGAACAACACTCGACTCCCCGCGCAAAAGCGCCACACGACAGGTCACAGACTCAAGAAGTTCCTCATCCACATTCAGCACATCTGATCGGTAAGCACGCGGATCATATTTCCAGGTCCACCCCTTCTCCACAGCGCGTAAAGAATGACGGGCAATATATTCGAGAATAAATGTGTTCTCGCAAGCCTGGGGTGGCATCAAACGGAATCGCCGCACCGCACGTTCTCTATCGGAGTAAACAAAAGGCATTGCGAGCGGATTAGGAGGTCGTTTCCGCGTTGTGTTCGCGACATCGGTTGCAACCTGAGGCCGGTTTCTGCGCACAGGAGCATCCGCCAACACAAGGCCGGCAAACGCCTTGGGGAATAGTCCTGCCGCCAGGATTCCGATTTGTCCTCCCATGCTGTGCCCTATAAAAACTGGTTTTCCCACTAGCCCAGCATCAGCAGCCACGGACAGTGCCTCACGCGCCCACAGCTCCCCGGAATACTGTTCACGCCATCCACTTTCCCCATGGCCACTCAGATCAAAGGCAACCACCTGATAATCCGCAGCAAGCAGCGGCGCCAGAAAACTCCACCAGTGCGTGTGCGCACCACCCCCATGCACAAGGAGAAGCCCAGGACGACCAGAAGTACCCCAGCTCAAATATTGGATAGGGCATCCTTGGACTTCAACAGTTCCTTTGTGAAAAGGTGCATGCAATGCATCATCAAACCATTGAGGAGCACTCGACTTCACAACATCTGCTCCAAGAACATCCGACATCAGTTCGGCACTTCCTCTCAACCTTTTTCCCTCTTTCGGCACGCTGGAGTTCCTTCGGCCACATCGCCCCCAACAGTGCTCCACAACTCACGCTGGTGGCAACCCTCATGACGATCCTGGTTCGGACTGCAACCCAACATCTCACAAGGCTGAAAAACTACAAAAACAGCCCAACACACTTTGGCCTCTGATTTTCAGCCTATTTTTCCACCGCTCCTCCAACAATCCTCGCGACATTCCCCCTTCTCCAGTCAATTACTTATAAAATCCGTTTTTTCATAGCAAACTCCACCTCAAAGAGGCGACAGACCACCATAAATCCTTCTTTTCTCGAGCGTATTCTGTACTGTTATTGCAGCTCATACAGTTCGCTCAACACCAACATCCATCAGATTACGTACACAGCGGAACAGCCCAAAAAGAACAGCACAATAACTCACAAGAGCGGACAAACCGGGAACCGTTCTGCAAGGAGAAAGCAAGCTGGATCCACATGCCGCCGGCATGAAAACAGGTCCTGCTTACAAAAGGGGCAATATGAATATCATTGGAGAAACCACTGGGGGTCGTCTCCGCGGTGTCGAGAACAACGGCATCATCAGTTTCAAAGGTGTGCCTTTTACCGCCCCGCCTAGCGGTAGCAACCGCTTCCTCCCACCCCAACCAGTCATCCCTTGGTCCGGCGTACAGGACGCCAACACTGTGGCACCAACACCGCCACAAGCAGAATCGCTACTCTCCGCCGGTCTCCCACCCCAAGCAGAAGATTGTCTCGGACTGAACGTCTGGACGCCGGCTCTCGACAACAAAAAACGCCCCGTCATGGCCTGGATACATGGCGGCGCCTTCCTTTCTCTTTCTGCAAGCAGTCCCGGATGGGATGGAGAAACACTCGCCAAGCTAGGAGACGTGGTCATCGTGGCCATTCCCTATCGTCTGGGCGCCCTGGGGTTTCTTCACCTCGGCCCCGAATTCGGCGAAGACTACGCCGAAAGTGGCAACAACGGAATTCTTGATCAGATCGCTGGACTCGAGTGGATCCGCGACAACATCAGCGCCTTCGGTGGCAACTCCGACAACGTCACTGTCTTCGGGGAATCTGCCGGGGCCATGAGCATTGGCACAATGCTCGGCATGCCAAGCGCCCAGGGGTTGTTTCACAAGGCAATCTTGGAAAGCGGCGCAGCAAGCAGCGCCACCACACTCGAAAAAGCCCAAGGCATTACAACTCGTTTTCTTGACGCTGTTAGCGTACAACCTGGCGACATCCAAGCCCTGCAGGCTCTCGACGTCGCAGCCATCCTCGAAGGTCAAATGCAATGCATTGACAATCCACTTATGGGAGAGGCTGGGGCAACACAAAGAGAACCCGAACAAGATCCGCTCTCAGACGGCATCCCCTTTGCCCCTGTCATCAATGGGCTCTCACTCCCACAGCCTCCTCTCGACGCGATCATTGCAGGATCCTCCGCCAACATCCCGCTCCTGCTCCTCACCTGCAATAACGAGTGGCGGCTATTCAGTGAGCTGCTCAGTGTCCCCACTCCCGACGAGGCCGAATTCTTCTCTACCTGGCTTGAAAAGCTCACAGGGCAAGACGGCACAGAAGCCGCAGGCCTCTACACGGCCCCCTATGAAGAACTTGACGACACAACAGAAACCAAAATTCGTTTCGCTGCCGCCCAAGCCATCACCGACGTGGCCTTCGAGATACCGGCAACACACCTGCTCGACGCCCAGCATGCGCACCAATCTACACTGTACCGTTGCCGCTTCGACTGGCCTACCCCACTTTTCGGAGGCCGTCTCGGCGCCTGTCACGGCCTGGAAATTTCGTTTGTCTTCGGTGTCCCGGTAGGAGGTATGGCCCTGGCAGGTACAGACCAGCCAGAACACCTTACCCAACAAATTCAGCAGGCATGGCTCGCCTTTGCTCGCACTTCCAATCCAAACCACAAAGACATCGAAGAATGGCCTCCCTATGATCCAGAGACCCGTTCCACCATGCTCTTCAATACAACAACACAAGCCCTAAACGACCCCATTGGCAGCAAACGACGCTCCCTCTGGAAAAGCCTCTAGCGTATCCGGCCCGGCGAGGCATTTTTCGTCGGGCCGGCCCTCTACACTGTTCCACGACGTTCCACGACGTTCCACGGCAAAACCCAGTGGAAGTCCCTGGCTGAAAATCTTGATACGGTAAAACCAGCTTCGACTTCGCCGATCACATCAATTGCAAAACAGACACATCCCACCCCCCACAGTTCCATTTATGAGATCGACTGCATCCTCTAAATCACCTATTTCTTTCTTGCACAATTTTGGCGTCTTCATAGTCATTCTTCTACTCATAGGAGCATTCGCGCTCAACATCATCGAGCACGAAAAGTCTGACAATGAAGATGGCTCTTTTTCCGATGCAAACGGATCCGAACTCTCAGGTCCAGGATTTGCCATCACAAACCCCGATGGCAAAAACGAGCTCATTCCCATCGCTCCTCAAGTTCCAATGACACACTTCCGACTCAACCCAACAGGTGTCCTGTTTATTGATCTCGAACCTGACGAACAAGTCGAACTCGTCGTAGAAGACATTGCTCACATTCATGGGCGCATCGAATCAAAAGGCCATGTGTCCATCACCGCACGCGAAATCGTGGTAGGAGACACGTCCGTCATTAAAGCCCAACATATTGATCTTTTCTCTCCAAGTGGAGAGGGCACAATTTCCGGAAAAATTCTTGCAAAAAGTTCCGACGAACAAATAGGCGGCAACCTAAATATCTACTTTCAAAAGGTAAAATTGCGCGGTGCTTTCCTCGATGCAAGTGGGCAACAACAAGGCGGCACTGTCCAAGTGATCTGGGAAAAAACCAATCCAGAAAAAAAAGGCATCTTCGTTGATCCGGATACCGTACTCGCCGTCAGTAGTAACCAGATTGCAGGAAATATGCTCTTGGAATCTTCTGGGGACATCGATTTCTTTGGAACAATCATTGCATCAGGCCACTCGCAAGGAGGCAGGGTAAAAATTTCCAGCGGACTCGGCGCAACGGGCCTATCTGTGCAAGGGTGCATCGATGTCACCTCAAAGAACGGAAAAGAAGGCAGCATCGAACTCGACGGAGGAAGCAACCTCGACACCTCCAGAAAATGTCCCGTCAAAATCCCCACAGGATGAAATCCACAAACAGCAGTTTTCCCTGATCCCTGCCCCTCGCATCAGAACGAATCTTTCTCGGTATCAGTTCGTTGCACCTGTTCGACCTGCTGCGCCAAGACAATTTCTGCCGGATGCAACTGTACAGCTTCACGTAAACGATCGGCGGTGGCATCAAGGTACTGACTCGTAGTGGCAAGATTGGCATGCCCTAAAAGACGCTGCACCTCAACTATATCTGCGCCATTTGCAACAGCTTCAGTTGCGAATGTGTGGCGAAGGGCATGCACACTTGCCCCCGGGGGAGGAACGATGCCCGCGCGGCGATACAGACACCGAATAACATAAGAGACGTTGTGTACGGTCATCGGTTCGCCATCGTAATGCACAAAAAGCGCAAAGGCCGGATCATCCAAACTTGCAGAACCATGCCGTTTCCCGCGCGTCTCCAAATACGCACACAAAATCACCTCTAAATTCGTCGTAATCGGAACAACACGCGTCTTGTTGCCTTTTCCTGTCACTGTCAAACGACGAGCATCCAATGGTCCCCCGACAGAACCCAAAGTAAGAGTTGTCACTTCAGACAAACGGATACCTGTCGCAACAAATACCGCAACAAGCGCCAAGTCACGTTCAGGCCAGGTCTTATACGCCCTCTTGTCTTTCGTGGCTGCAGTTTGGAGTAAACGGAACACTGCTTCTTCATCGCGATGCGGTTTCGCGTGAAGTCTGCCTGCCTTCGGACGAGGAACTCCCGTCATCGGATTCGCGGAGAGACGATCTTCTTCCACAAGCCAATGACACAACCCATTCCAGGTCGACCAACAACGATGCGTCGAACTTCCGGAATGATCACTTGCCCAGGATGCAAACACAGAGCGCAGGACCGGTCGATCCAGGTCAGAACAGAGAATCCTATCTAGTGCCAACTTTTTCTGGGCAGCGATACGAGAACAAACACCACGCAAATCCGCCCGCCACGCCCGAACAGTATGGGGGGATGGCTTTCCCGCACTTCTGTAGTGCAAGTATTCTTCAATCGTCTCAAGAAGAGACGTACAGGACGCGTCTCCACATCGGTCCTCAGCATTCATACGACAACAATCTCACAATCCACACATCCCTCAGTGTTGTCCACCCAGTGTTGTATGCCAAGATGTGTCGCCCCTCTCGCAACGAGACTTCCCAAATCTTGGGTAAAACCGACAATAACCGAGTCCTACTCTGACTCGGCCATCTCATGAAGAAATCCACTATATTGGCCACGCGCCAGTCAGTTAGAGAAGAACAACCCTCCACCACCTCGCATCTCCTCCCACATTTTTTCTTTACTGCCGGCGCGTGACAGCCACAGACCGCTCATCATGCCTATTGAGAGCACAGGGCAAAATTCTCTCACTTCTTTTCACCTGATGCCCTCCTCACAACACAAAGTCCAGCAAAAACAGCAATAGCGGTCCACCGAACAATAAACCCGTCTTATCTCGGAGGACGTTAGCGCCAAAAGCCGGCGCAGAAGAACAAACCGGCTGAAGCGAGCACTTCGCGGGTCGCGTATCGATATTTTTCAACACATCCACGATTTCCCACAACACCAGGGCACCGCTTCCCCGCCTATCCCTCCGGTGAGACGAGAAAGGGAAATCCGCATGGGTCGCGCAGACCGAGTCTTTAAAGTCTTTCACATCTTTCAAGCCTTTCGACAGAAAGGCTTGAAAAAAGTCCTCTGCGTCCTCGGAATTATTCTTGTAGTCACAGGAGTAAACAGCCACAGATCGCAACTCCCTGCAAAAGAAAACCTATTGACTGCGCGACCTCTCTCTCTTGCGCACGCAAATGGCGATAACCCCACAACAAAAACCCTGGTCCCCGTCCTCAGACCGACATTTTTCTCTTCCAAAATAGAGAGAGGACTAGAAAAAACAACGCACAAATCCCAAAAGAAATCTTCCATACTCCGACTGCATACAACATCATTTCCTCAAGGGTTAACCAGCTATTTTTCAGACTCACACTCCATTATCAGGACTTCCCAGTTAGAGCCCAACCTAGCTTCCACGACATCATCACATTCGCTTTACTCCGATATTCTCACTACCGGAACGGTCGCAATAATTCTGACAGCGACCATTATTTTCACTATGCCCGTCACACGCCGCCGGTTCTTACCTCTGCTCGTCATATTTACTGGGCTCCTCCTCACAAGCGGTATCGTCCTAGCTCTCGATATCCCACTCAGTATTTTAAATACAAGTACACCAGCAATTCTCACCGGGTTTGGTGCCGTCTTCTTAACCTATTTTCAGGGACGCCACAAGGAAGAATATGAAAAAGGTAAACATTCTGCCAAAGCAGCAAGTATCGCAGTCAACCGTACGGGGCACGCGATAGCCACTGCAACAACAGCATCCGTAACAGGCTTTGGTTCTTTGCTTCTATCGAGGTCTTCATCTATACGGGATTTCGGAACAATTCTTACACTAGGAGTGATCGTTCTTTATTTACTTTCTCTTCTTGCATTTATATTTTTTTTCGCAAAAAAACAAAGCAATCAAGAAAGCGAAAAAGAAACATTGGCCATTCTCTCCTCTGATACTCCTCTCCCAGCACCACTCCGTTACCCAGATAGATATCACACCCCAGACACATATCTTTCCCATACTCACAAACAAACAAAAAAACAACAACAGCCCAATGTTGCTCTTATTGCTCGTTCTCTGATCACAAGCTGGAGCACACGAACAAAAATTATTGCAGCAACAAGTGCGCTTCTTCTCGCGATTGCAGGCTACATCGCAGACATCAATTTCCATCCTGAGACAGGCACAACAAGCATTTCACAAGAGAGCAACGCAAAAAACAGTTACTCTTCTCACAACCTTCCACAGAAAAAAGATACAGAAAATAACCTGTATTTAACTGTCAGCACTGATGACATCACTGCACCAGAAGTACTTACCTGGATGGCAGAGTTTGAAGCCAATTTACTTGACCGACATCCCGAGGTCCTCCAAATACAGAGTTTGGCAAGCCTTCTTCATATCACTCCTCACAACACCAATCTCTCTCCTGTTGATATCACACAGGCCATATCAGAGATGCCTAAAAAAACTCAGCAAACTTTTGCCACTAGTAATTCTCGCACCACTATCGTCCTTGCAATCAAAAGCCTTTCTTCACGACAACGTTCTCTTCTTACCAATCAAATTCTGCGAGAAACACAACCGCCAATTGGCGTACAAATTTTTCCTCCTTTTTCTTTTGGCAGCAGAGAAGTCAATAGTGAGGACAGCGCAGCTCTCGCGAAGAATGCGGCGACTTTTATCGAGCGGCGCAGACTCATCACCTTTCTCGGGTGCGCGGGCATTTTCCTCAGTTCTCTCGCGGTCTATCGCCGTTTCAGACACGCGATCGTGCATGTTTTGCCCGTCCTTTTGTCCATAGGTTGGGCTTCGGGAATTATGTGGTTGGCAAATGTTGATCTCACTCCCCTTACTGCCACCCTGGGCGCTCTTATCGCAGGCAGCGGCGCACAATTTTCCATTCTGCTGATTGAGCGCTATCTCGAAGAGCGGCAGAACGGCAAGGAGCCCGAAGAAGCCATGAATACGGCTGTTGAAATGACAAGTCCGGCAATTATTACAGGGGCACTCTTTTGTATTAGCGGGTTTGTAGCACTCTCCTTCTCATCTTTACCTGACCTACGCCCTTTCGGACTGCTCACGGCCTTAAGTGTCGCGCTAGCTTTCGCTGCCACAATTACAATCGTTCCATCTACTGCAGTAATGCTAGATCATTTCGTACAAACAGAAGAAACTTTGGAGATTGTTACTGTTCCTGTTTTCTTCGATTCTGGTGCAATAACAGACCGAATTCCCACTGTTGTTGCCTCTACAACAGTGGGATGGGAAAATAACAGTCCAGAAAGTAAAAAACCCTACCCGTCGGCTTCTCTCTGGGAAGCAGAAAATACACAAGGTCCCGATCATTTAACCGAGGGTCGAACCTCATACTGGTAGTCAGTATTACACTCCAATTCTTCACTCGCTGCTCTCTTCATTTTACTTTGCTATTGCTTCAATTCAGATCAGCACATACAAACCAGCCTAGTCACGCTGCAGGTCAACGGAAAACAGTCCGATAGAAGGAAGCTTACTCTAGCCCATAAAGACACGTTTTTCTTGACAACGTATCTATTTCGGAGCGGTCTACTACAGTGCTTTCTCGCGAAAGACTTTCTAAAAATTAGTCCCAAAGACAATATCCTCAGTACAAAAATAAAGACGACATCGGCTAATAGCTGGACTTCCCACCCAGATAGCCTACTGCACTGTACTGAAGGAACAATTTGGGCACGAGAATAAGCACAGTTTCTTCGGTCTAGCTTCGCTCTAAACCAAATCAGGATCCACATGAAAGTGCACATCTATACCGACACAAAAACAAGCCTGGCATTACTACAGCAGGCAACAAGAGCCGTTTTTTGTCAAGCGACCTTGCGCACAACAGAATCAACAGAAAAATTATTATTGGGATGGAAAAAACATCTTTCATCTTGTTTCCCCACTTGCCACCCTCTTCTACCTGCTCATAACTCTCCTACCCATCGCTCGTCCAGGCACCACGCACTTACGCAACGCTCACACACACACACACCAATCAGCTACTCATCTGCCCAGCACGCATCCACGCACCAACCAGCTACCCGACACACACCCACGCACCACGCACCTACCCAGCTACCCAACACACACCCCACCACCACACACCTACCCAGCTACCCGA
>Ga0209013_10000729_pt1 | contig 29922 bp, 29 predicted proteins | sample Cruoilmetagenom2_FD_187291 | JGI IMG/M metagenome (GOLD analysis project Ga0209013, IMG submission 187291) | Oil polluted marine microbial communities from Coal Oil Point, Santa Barbara, California, USA - Sample 2 (SPAdes) (version 2) | ecosystem: Environmental > Aquatic > Marine > Oil seeps ...
CATGTAATTCCACCATCCCATGGAGGACGTAGGCTTACTTTTGGTTTTCCCTCAAATGAAACCGTTAGTTCGTTAAGTGAATCCGGCGTTTGTGAATCTTTTAATTGAATGTAATAAGCATTCCCATCGCGGTGAAACACTAAAACCTCTCCATTTTGTTCAGCTCTTGTAATTACCATAGGTGGCTGCATGTCAATTTGCATCAGCTGATAGGGTTGTAAGACTCTGTACTGAATTGTATTTCGACCGATTAACATACTGTCATCAGGATAGACGGAGATTTCAAGATGATAATAGGTAAGGTCCCACCATGCACGCTCAAGGGTGATCGAACCACGAAGTGTATCCTGATGTGTGAATTGAGGAGTTTGTGAAAAACCTGATAATATGACTAGAATAAAAATAAATAAAATAAATGAACGTTTAAACATATCTATGATAATAAAATGAACAAATATAAGAAACTGCAAAAGATTAGACTGCGCAAATTTGAGCTAAACCATTGCGTGCTACTTGTAGGACTTGATAACAATCAGAACGACTAATAAAAGTGAAAGAATACCTGCTAAAATAAACGCCCAATAATTCACTACCCTTGATTCGACATGCATTTTATAATCACTAAAAAGAAAATACAGGTTCTGAACTTTCCAGCTGACACTGTTTCCTTTTAATATCAGCGAGTTTGTTTCAGTTATTAAACCGGGCATTTCAACGTATTGACTGTAGTCCCCCATCTCAAACACTCTGTTAAAGAACTGTAGTTTCTCATCGAACTCTGTAAAGAAATCTGGCTCTGCTGTTATGATCTTCAGAATATTCCGGTTTCCACTCCATTCAGCCAGGTAATCTACAAATACTACGGCTGTTTCAAACTCTCCTTCGGTTACTTTTTTAAAAATGCTGTCATGATACGTTTGTACGATTTGAGGGTTTACAGAAGGGTCATTTAATTTTTTGATAGCCGTTTCAATAATTTGAGCAAGCTCTGCTGTATATGATTCTGCAATATATTCCAAAGCCTTTTCATCTGCCTTGTCCATAAGAGCAGTATCTGCTGTGGTTTTCGGCAGTTTTTCATTATTGACCCACTGTAAATCTTGAGGGCTGAGGAAGTCTTTATAATCTAATAAAGTAAAAGGATTAGTTGCTTTAATAGTTTCATCAAACGTAAGATAGGAATAAAAAAATCCAAATCTTTTATTGATTTCAATAGTTCTGTCTAACTGATGCATCCACCCGGTATCGTTTTGCATTTCATAATTAAGCAAGTCGCTATTTGAATAGGTTTTTGTGTAAGTGACATACATGCTTGTATCGGCAGAATCGTGTTTAACTTCCATTAACCAGCTGTCATCAATCGGGTAGGGGAGATCCTTTCTAAATACATCAGCCGAATCTCCCGTAACAGTGATTATGCGCGTAAATGAACCGTCTTCATTGACTTTGGTGGTGACTGATATTTCGCGGCAGGCGCTGAATGTAATTATAACAAATAACAGAGCTAATACGATGTGTTGTGTTTTCATGACTATATCATTATTGTGTAGTTTTTTTTTGAGAAGACTTTAAAAAGTCATCTTTGTTCATGTAACGGTTTAAATCGGACAAAGTAAAATTTGAATGTTTTATACGATTGAGAATGAACAATGTTGAAACTTTTTCCAGGCTGAAACCATCATGATTGTCATCTTTAAATAATATACTTAAATCGATAAGAGTTGCTTCATTGATCAAGTATTTTTGGTTTTGATGGGTTTGCTGTACTTTTCCCAGTTTTGTTTCGAGTAGTTGTATTTTGTTTAAAACCCTGTATTGCTCAATTTCGAGTGTGAGTAACAGGGCGACAACAGCGGCAGCTAAAACGCGGATTATAATTCTGTAATTTATTTTAGCTTTTGGATACTCTTGTGCCTCATCTTGTATTGACTTCATGATTGATTCTGTAAGCTCTTCAGGATCATCCAAAACAGGCTCTCGTTGCTGAATCTCGTGTAACAGTTTAGTTGCCTTTAAAGCGTCTGCATAATATTTGCGGCAGTTTTCACATTCATCCAAATGTGCCTGTTCCTTTAGATCAAGTTGTATACTCATGTCATAAGCCAATTCGTCTATTTTATTTTGAATCTTTTTGCAGTCCATGTTTACCTCCTTTCGTATGCCATAAGTGTGTGTAACTTTTCTTTAATTGTTTTTCGTGCATGGTATAAATTGCTTTTAACTGTGGTTTCTGATAGTTCCAATATTTCCTGTACTTCCGGCGAATCCATTTCCTGTAGGTCCCTCAATACAAAAATCATTCTTTGCTTTTCAGGAAGGCCATCAGCCATTTTATGAATCAGGATTGACAGTTCCTTATTGTTTTGATTCTTATTAGTAGAATCATGTTGCGATTCTGAAACGATATTAATTGATTCATCCAGCGAAATTGAATTTTGTCTTGCATTTTTCCTGTAAAGATCAATTGCTGAATTAGTCACAATTTTATACATCCATGTTGTGAATTTAACAGAGGGACGATAATTGTGGATATTTCGCCAAATTTTGATAAAACTCTCCTGTACCACATCTTTTGCATCTTCTTCATTACAAACAATACGGAATGCCAGTTTGAAAGCATATGCCTGATATTGTTCAACTAATAGTCTGAAAGCAGATTGGTTGCCCTTTTTAATTTGATGAATGATTTGGCTATGGTCCATTAGTATGGATTATTCCATTCTTTTTTATAAAGATACGATGAAGGTAAGGAAAAGTAAAATGTGAAATATATTAATTCAACTTTTTTGGAATTAGTAACAACAAAAAAAGCGGACATCTTTCGATATCCGCTTTCAACAAAAGCACACTTAGTTACATCTGTGGAGTATCAATAGCAGCTCATTTATAAATGAATCGTCTGGTTGATTCAGTTTATTGATGCACTACTTTGCGGGTGATAGTATTCCCCTCCGTATTACTGATGCGAACAAAATAAATTCCTGTTTCCAGGTGTTCCATTGAAATATCAATTACCGTACGGCCGGCAGAAAGTTTGTACTCATTTACAATTTGAGTCCTGCCGGTGATATCCATAACCTGTACGTTAACTTTTGTTTCTTTCAGATTGTTTAACTCAATCCTTGCCTTGTCGCCAGCAGGGTTCGGGAAAATGTTGCTGGCTTCGGTATTCGTAAACAACTCCTTCTCACCGAGAATTGTACTTCCTTCCATCGTCATGTTAACGACAACATCCTGTTGCTCATCGGTGATTTGAACTTGCGTAAATTCGCTGCTTACACCTGAGAGTTCCGGGTAGATGTAATAAGTTCCGTTGGCAAGGTTGCTCAAATCAAACGACCCTTCTTCATTGACGTCTGTAAACCCAAGGATTTCATAGTTGTCGTTGTACAGGAGCATCTGAATCTTGTCTATATAACTGGCTCTTACGCCGCCATTATAAATTGTCCCCGTAATTGAACCGTTGCCAGGTGTAGCTGCAAATTCAGCTGCGACAAGGTGGATATCGTATGGATTTTCAGGTTCGCCAAGGACAATTGGTGTAGCTTCGTCCCAGTTGATTACGTCACCATAATAAGTGGGGAGGTAGCCGTTCCAGTTAAATGGAATAGCATATATGTAAAACTCGCCGTTAGGTACATAAGGTAATACGTAAACACCTGATGAGTCAATCATTGCCATATCAAAAAATGGTTCATAATTGGGCCCCGCTTCGGTAGAAAATATCATGACCATACCTCTGTCCATTGGGAAGTCGCCTTCGAATACCTGACCATAAACCTGATGATATACTATGCTGTCTCCCACCACAATTACTTGTGATGAAGTGGCAACACACGAATCTTCATCAACCGTATTTAAGGTGACAAAATAGGTTCCTGTTTCGGTATAGGTGTGTTCAACGATCTGTCCGTCACCGGTTATGCCGTCTCCGAATTCCCATAAATACCATGCCTCAAAATCACTGGAATGGAATCCTTCAAATAAAACCGAATTTCCAACTGTCTGGTACGTAAAGAAATTAAAACAATCTTCGTAGGCGCCTGCATAGACTTCCTCACACCATGTGCTTTGGCAGTCTTCACTTTTATCACCACAGTCACCATTGCATTCAATGGTTAAACAAACATAATAATACCCCTCTTCACTGAATATGTGCTCCGGGTTTTGGTCGTCAGAGTAAGTGCCGTCACCGAAATCCCAATACCAGCTCTCGATGTCGCCATACGAAAGATCAACAAACTGATAGGTGTAATCTCCTAGTGAATCAGGATAATAGGCGAATTGCGCAATGCAAGTGCCCATGTCATCAATCACAACCGGTTCACAATAAACATCATAGCAGGTGCTGTCTTCGGATGCGGCCATCAGGCAAACTTCGTAGATTCCAGGTCGTTCGTATGTGTGTTCGGGGTTTTCTTCCTGCGAGAAGTTTCCGTCACCAAAATCCCAGTAATAAACGAGGTCATCGCCTTCCGAGAGATTCTCAAATTCAACTCTATATCCATCATCGGTTACATAGTACTCGAAGTAGGCCTGGCAGTCGCCGGATATCGAATCACCAACAATGACCATGTCTTCATAAAAATCGAAGCAGGTAGAGTCTTCATTTGTAATCATCAGAACTACCCAGTAATACCCGTCCGTATTGTAAGTATGTACAGGATTTTCTTCAGTAGAGTAGGAGTCATCACCAAAAGTCCAGTAATACATCAGGTTGTTGCCTTCTGACATATTGATGAAATCAATGGTGTATGTGTCTTCCTGCTCATAAGTGAAATAAGCTTCACAGTCACCTTGTCCGCCACCAACAAAAATCATTTCCTGGTAATCTTCAACGCAGGTAGAGTCACCGTTGGCGATAATAAGAACCACATAATACTCGCCTTCATATTCGTACGTATGCATCGGATTTTCTTCCTCTGAATAAGTGCCATCGCCGAAATTCCAGAAATAGGTTAGATCATTGCCTGATGATAGATTCTCAAACTCTACTGTAAGACCGTCTCTTACATAGTATTCGAAGTAAGCTTCGCAATCACCTTGTCCGCCGCCAACAAAAATCATTTCCTGGTAATCTTCAACACAGGTAGAGTCACTGTTGGAAATCACAAGAAATACCAGATATTCACCGGTATACTCATAGGTGTGTACCGGGTTTTCTTCTTCTGAGAACGTACCATCCCCAAAGCTCCAGTAAAAGGATAAATCCTCGCCTGAGGAAAGATTCTCAAACTCAACGGTAAGGCCATCACCAACATAATACTCAAAATATGCTTCGCAGTCACCATTCTCACCCTCACATATATCAAAATCCTGTTCTACCCACTGATTGTCATCAGTTAAAACAAAGCGATAGGTGATGAGTTCGTCATTGCAATCATAAGTTCCTACGTCAAGGAATGCTATATCTGCGTTGTAAGTCCCGTCAATAATATAGTAGCCAGCCTCGTTGGTTGCTGTTGATTCGTTAAATAAAAGTGTTGAATCGTTCATGGCATAAACAGACACAGATACATTATGTCCCACAATGGGTTCGTTATAAGTATCGTCATAAACCGTTCCGGAAACAACAAAACTGTTCTGGGCCATCAGCCCAAAGGTTAAAAGGATTAATAATAAGGTTGTCAGTTTTTTCATGTTTATTGATTTTAAGTTATTTCATTATTTAATGATTTCTCGAGATCATACTTAATAAACTCTTTTTATGAAAAGGGTTGCCTGGTTTTTTTATTTTATTCCAATAGCGAGTCTTAAACCTATGCTATATGGTGATTTTGAGACATCATATTTTTGATAGACTGAGTTGAAATAATAAGAAAACTGGGGCTCTATTTCGTAAAACAGTTTCTTTTTCGAATAAATCCCGATGTTTAATCCGGCCATTAACAACCAGTTGGTTTGGATCCGGTCGGGGGTGATCTGGTTGATCTGGATCACCTGGTGTTTCCCCGGATCGTAATCATCCGAAATAGTTTTACTGGAAAGCAAAGCTGAGAATGTCGGGCCAAAGCGTACTCCCAGAGAAAAATTTGCCTTGGTTATAAAGTCATAGCCCAACACCAGGGGTATTTGGAGATAGGTGTATCTTTTATACACCCTTGATATATCGGTTTGAATAGCCGTGTCAAAAACTTCGCGTTCCGACTTGTAATATGTCGGCAACAAATGATAATGCTGCTCATCCCATGCAAAAGTAACAGAGTCGAGGCCTTCGTAACTTCCCAGATATTCGTTGTATAGGACAGCATACTCATTATAACCTTTACTTAATGATGTACCAATCCCGGTGCGGATAATGTATTTGTCATCAAACAGTTTAAACTGTACATCGGCACCAACATTGTGCACGATCTTGTTGTTATCGATAATGTTAAATACAAATTCCGGGCGGTAATACAGGCTGTAGGCCATGTGCAATGCCCGGTTTGACTTTAATGGTGGTTGATATTTTTCTTCAGGTTTTATGTCGGGCAGGGGCAATACAGGAAAATTCCTTTCGATAATCCCGGCACGATAAGTATTTATTATGGAGATTTCCTCTAATGACAGTGGCGCAAGGTTTTTTATTGAGACCGCTTCCCTTGTAGCCAATGGTACTGATGTCGCCGTTGCTTTTTCCATTGCTGCATCAGATGCATCGCTGTTATTTATTACGGTTGTTGCTTTTACAATCAATGAATTTGCCTCGTTTTCTGTAGTTAAATTCGTTTTTGGTTCTTCTGATAGATTATCGTATGTATTTGGTTCAGGTTCTCTGTTTTTCGTGTTGTTATTCGGCACAGCAGTTTCCGGAGTGCCTGCTTGCGAGGGATATGTTAGGTATCTGTCATGGTTGACAGTATTTGTAATGTCTGCATTTTTGTTCATACCGGCAGGAAGGTAGTAATAAACACTACCGACAACTATAGCTAAGAGGAGTGCCAGCAGGAGTAGTGCTTTCCAGTTAAGACGAATGCCCTTGTCGGATTCCCATTGCCGGGCAGCCGAAGCAAGGAACCGCTCTTTGCTCTGTTTCTCCGGAACCGGCTTGTAGTCAGCCAGCGACGAGCGGATCAGTTTGTCAATTTCATTCAGTTCTTTCATTTTTCAACCATTTGTTGTTTGCAATAATGGATCACTTTTTTTCTTAGCGAAGCTCTTGCTTTAGAAAGCTGCGACTTCGATGTGTTCACACTGATGTTTAGTTCTTCGGCAATTTCTTTATGTGTGTAATTTTCGAATACATACATGTTCATCACCATCCTGTAACCGGGAGGAAGTTCGCTGATCATTTCGATAATTTTTAGCGGTTCCAGCTTTTCGGGAAGATCATCAGGGTTTATCTCAGTATCCGGGATGGTATTCTCATCGTAGATCCTACCGTTTATTTCCGTCAGTTTGCTTTTTGTTCTTAAAAAGTTAATGGATGTGTTGACCGTAATCCGTTTCATCCATGCTTCAAAAGCACCTTCAAACCTGAGGTTGAACTTTTCGATGTTCTTCAGTATCTTGATGAAAGCATCATGTACTATATCCTCGGCATCCTGCTTGTTAGCCGTGTACCTTATCGAAACAGACAGCAATACCGGAGCATAGAGTTGATATAACTCCTCCAATGCTTCGCTATCGCGATTCTTCAACCGGTCAATTAAAGTCTTTTCGATGGTGATCTCAATTTAATTCAACAATATAACGCCAGTACCCTGAAAGGTTGCCTGAAAAGTAATAAAAAAAGCGGACGCCGTTAAGCACCCGCTTTTTATTTTATTAAAAAATAAAAATATTTAACAACGTAATAACGCATTTTGCGCGAGTCGTTAAGGTGCTCAGGTTCAGGTTATATCGATTGTTATTTATTGGCGTCAACAACATCCATACCCAATCTGTTGATCTCAGCAATTTCTTTAAATGGTTTGACGGCTTTTCCATTCAGACGATTCTCGAACAGTTCGGACTTTAGTTTTGCTATTCTTTTTCCTTCAACTTTTACTTGTTTCATATGTCCGTAATTAGTGGCAAAATAAATTAAAGGGTTATACATATTTCCTGACAATCGTCTCAAAACTGACGATATCCTATAGAACTTTTTCCTTGCATTGACTTTGCCCATTTGAAGTTCGTATGGTGTCATGTTTGTAGGTTTGAATACAACAGTATTGTGATCGTAATACCTCCAGTCAGTAGTTATCAAACGGTTCTCCTTTTTAAGGTCTTCGTAAGTTTTAGTGCCGGGATAAGGGGTTAATACATTGAATGAAACCGTACTTACTTTATTTTTTATTAAAAACCGAACCGTTTCATCGAATATTTCTTTTGTGTCGCTATCAAAACCAAACACCATCGAAGCATGGATAAGAATACCCATTTTTTTAATCTTTTTCAAGGCGCTTTCCAAATGATCAATTTCCTTAATTGCCTTATGCATTGATTTCAGCTGTTTCTCCGATACACTTTCAATTCCGAAGAAGAGTGCTTTGCACCCGCTATCGGCTGCAAGTTGCATAAGGTCATCATCTTTTACGAGTAACGATACCGAAGCCTGTCCCACCCAATTAATCTTCAAAGGTTTAATTGCCCTGAATAATTCTTTCGCATATTGCGGATGGCCAATAATATTATCATCCAGAAACATAAAGTTTTTTACACCGGATTCCTTAATATCCCTTACTACATTTTCTACGGGGATATGTCTCATTTTTTTTCCAAAAAGGTTGCTAACACAGCAGAAATCACAATTGTAAGGGCACCCGCGCGTGGTCATTATCGGTACAAGCTTAAACAGCCTTTTTTTGATGATTTTACTGAAATCTTTTGGAACATATTTTCCTAAATCAGGTGTAGGATTGTAATATTTTCTTTGCAGATTATCATTCTGGAAATCGGTGAGTAGTGTTTTCCAAACTCCTTCTGCTTCGCCAACTACTACGCAATTGGCGTGTTGCAAAGCCTCATCAGGAAGTATGGTTGGGTGTACCCCTCCAAGAACAACAGTTTTGTCTCTTTTTTTATATTCCTCACAAAGTTCATAAGCTCTCGGCGCATTAGCTGTCATGCAGCTTATTCCTATGAGATCCCAATCCTGTTCAAAATCAATGTCCTCTATTTCTTCCTCCAATACTCTAACTTCATGTTCGGGAGGTGTTAATCCTTGTAAAATATAAAGGGCAAGCTGAGGCATCATAAGCCCTTTATTTGTTCTTTTACTGGCATCAATGGTTGGCGAAATAAGGAGTATTTTCATAATTATTTTTTAGGGGTGTATTTAAATACTTGTGATGTAAAGAATAAAGTTTCTTTTCTTCAACTAGTAGATGCTAATGGCACTTTTCGGAAGTGTTAAAAAACATCAATTATTTAATGTGTTGATAAATTAATTTGCTTTGGTAAGAACTACATGAAATGCAGGTAAAACGCACCAAATAATACTTAAGTTTTCCAGAATAACGGTATTGTGTTGGATTTCTCTTTGCAAAAAGAGAGAATTCTCCACAGTCATGATAAAATATCAATATCTTGATTCCTTTTTATCCGGTCTTTGATGAACTGTGACTATTTCGATGAATAAAAGCACCTTTTGGGTGATTCGATCAGTCCTTCTGTCTTCAAAACCTTAATGGCTTTATCGACTTCTTTTTTGTCAACTCCGCTTATCTCGGCAATCTCTCCGCTTTTTAACGGATTGTCGGATTTTTTTAACGTACCCAAAACTTTCTCTTTCGTTTCCATCATTATCCAATTTATGCTTATTAAGAACAGCTTAACTCGTGCACCACCAAACCGGACCTTAATTTAGGTTCGAACCAGGTAGTTTTCGGTGGCATGATCATATTATGATCTGCAATTTCGATCAGTTGCTTCATGCTGACGGGATAAAGGGCAAAGGCTACTTTCATTTCACTACTGTCAACCCGCTTTTTTAACTCACCCAAACCTCGTATGCCACCCACAAAATCGATCCGTTTTGATCGCCTGAGGTCTTCGATACCCAGGATGGGTTCCAGCACCTGGTTTGTCAGTATAGTAACATCCAGTACGCCGATTGGGTCATTGTCATCATAAGTCCCGTCTTTGGCATTCAGCGAATACCATTTGCCTTCAAGATACATGGAAAAGTTATGTAAAGTGCTGGGTTTGTATATATCTTCCCCCATTTCTCTAACTACAAATCCATTTTCCAGTTTTTTCAGAAACGCTTCAGGTGTATTGCCGTTCAAATCCTTCACTACCCGGTTGTAATCGATAATGGTCAACTGATTGTCTGGAAAATGGACAGCCAGAAAATAGTTGTACTCTTCCTCGCCGGTGTGGTTCGGATTCGCTTCCCGTTTTTCTTTTCCTACCAGAGCGGCGGCGGCCGTACGGTGATGACCGTCAGCTACGTACGCAGCCGGCATTTCTTTAAAATAGGCGATGATCTTTTGGATCATTTCCTTGTCGTCAATTACCCAAAAGTGATGGCTTACTCCGTCATCCGCAGTAAAATCGTATGTGGCTTCGTGTGCTCCGGCGTAATCCGTAATCATACTATCCAACTCTACATTTGCCGGATAGGAAAAGAATACGGGCTCCATATTTGCATTGGTAATGCGCACATGCTTCATACGGTCTTCTTCCTTGTCTGGGCGTGTTAGTTCATGCTTCTTTATCACGTTATTCACGTAATCGTCCACGCTGGCACATCCTACAATGCCGTATTGTCTTTTCCCGAACATGGTTTGCGCATAGATATAGAGGCGCTCCTCCTTATCAGGTATTAGCCATCCTTTTTCTTTGAAACGCTCCAGGTTTGATTTAGCCATATTGTACACCTCCTGGCTGTACAAATTAGTGCCTTCCGGTAAATCAATTTCCGGTTTTATAATGTGCAGCAGCGAGTGTTCATTGCCTTCAGCTTCTTTACGCGCTTCAGTGGAGTTCAGAACGTCATAAGGCCTCGAAGCCAGTTTTTTTACCAGCTCTTTCGGAGGCCTCAATCCTTTAAACGCTTTTAATGTTGCCATATGAGTTGCTTATATGTCATCGTAAGTATTCCCGAAATTATCATGTTCAGAATGATGGGCATCCTCACTCTCAGAAGCCGGGTGATTGTGATGGGAATTGCTGTTTGAATGGTTGTTGTTGTAACCGTTCGACCGTTGCAACGAAGAGATCAGTGCTCCAATCATTTTGGTCATTTCCATCAAGAGTTCCCTCGATTCATTCTCATATGAGTCGGAAAGGAGATTTGCATTGTGAGAGATTGTGGTATATACCATACATTCGCGAATGGCACTTTTAGCCATTTTAAGGTAATAGACAAACTGACTCTTATTTCTGGCAGAGCCTTCGGCAATATTCAGAGGGATGTTTCTCGCTGATGTGTTAAATCTTTGCGCCAGATTCGAGTTGTCATTTTCTGGAAACAAAGAAGTTGCATCCTTTAGCCAGTTTACGTAAGCTAGAGATTTGTGATAGATTCTCAAGTCTTCAAATCTAAAAAATGTCCCTGTCTGTTCTTTCTTTTCGTTTTCGTTATTCATGATCTTCACAAATGTTAAGTGATAAATTAATTGTTAGTTATTTAATAATAAGTACGATAAAGTAATCCGGGGGTTCCTTTATTTTTTCTGGAGAGACTCTAGTTAACTTTAAAAGTAGTGTCTCCCTTTTGTATGTACCCAATGATTTGTTTTGCTGCTGCTATTCCGGCATTAATATTGGCTTCAGCAGTTTGTGCGCCCATTTTTTTTGGGGTGAAGAAACATCTTTTTCCGAATCTTTCTTCCAGTAATTCTTTGTTCTCAGGAGCAATATCCGAAACATAGTTAAAACTGTCATTTTCTTCGAATACCTGAACAAGTCCTTCTTCATCAATTACCTCTTTACGGGCTGTGTTCACTAGTATAGCGCCTTTCTTCATTTTAGATAGAAGTTTGTAATTAATTGATTTTTTCGTGTGCTCGTTGGCAGGAATATGCAAGCTGATATAATTGCATGCAGCATACATTTCTTCAACACTCTTGGCAACGGTAACGCCGTCTTTTTCAATGGTTTCTTTCGGGATGAACGGGTCGAAGGCAACGACTTCCATTCCAAAGCCTTGGGCAATTCGGGCAACGAGCCTGCCTACATGTCCATATGCATGAATGCCGAGTTTTTTTCCTTTCAGTTCTGTTCCAGAGGTACCGTTAAAGTGATTCCGGGCCTGGTAAACCATCATTCCCAGGGCGAGTTCGGCAACGGCATTCGAATTCTGGCCGGGAGTGTTCATCACAACTACGCCTTTTTCTGTTGCTGCTGCCAGGTCAACATTGTCGTATCCGGCACCGGCGCGAACAACAATTTTCAGGTTACCAGCAGCTTCAAGAATTTCACGTGTAACTTTATCGCTTCGGATGATCAAGGCGTCCGCATCTTTTACAGCTTTGGCAAATTCATCTTGGTTGTTGTATTTCTCAAAAAAGACAGCTTCATAACCTGCTGTTTTCAATGTGCTCCTGATTTCGTTAACTGCTGCCGGAGCAAAAGGCTTAACGGTTGCTATGAGTACTTTAGTCATGTTCGTTCTTTTTAATTGTATATGATAAATTAGTTCCTTGCTTTCTTAAAGATTTTTCTTTTCAAACTCCTGCATTGTATCGATCAGGGCACCCACACTTTCCAAAGGAAGTGCGTTATAAGTGGAAGCTCTGAAGCCACCAACTGAACGGTGTCCTTTAATACCTACCATGCCGCGTCCTGTGGTAAAGTCGAAGAAAGGTTTTTCCAGGTTTTCATAGCCCTGGTTCATAACAAAACAGATATTCATCAACGATCTGTCGTTTGGCTCAACAACTGCGGCACGGAACAGTTGATTTCGGTCAATCTCGTCATACAGCAAATTAGCTTTGCGTACGTTTACTTTATTCATTTCCTCAATGCCTCCATTGTTTTTCAGCCATTTCAATGTTTGCAATGCAGCAAAAACTGGTAGCACAGGAGGGGTGTTAAACATGCTCCCTTTATCAATGTGGGTCTGATAGTTCATCATAGTGGGTATTTCACGACCCGATTGGCCTACGATGTCATTCTTAATGATTACAAAGGTGACGCCGGCAGGAGCCAGGTTTTTTTGAGCTCCACCGTATATTAGGGCATACTTTGAAACATCAACGGGTCGGCTGAAAATATCAGATGACATATCAGCAACCAGAGGAATCGGTGAGTTTAGATCCTCTTTAATCTCTGTTCCGTATATAGTATTATTAGTTGTTATATGGAAATAATCGGCATCTTCGGGTATCGTATAATTTTTTGGAATGTAATTGAATAATTTATCTTCTGATGAAGCTACCACATCCACTTCGCCGAATAATTTAGCCTCTTTGATAGCTTTTTTCGACCAGGCACCTGTATTCAGATAAGCAGCTTTCTTTTTAAATAAATTAAATGGTATCATAGCGAACTGGGTGCTTGCACCACCGCCTAAAAACAATACCGAATATCCATCCGGGATGTGAAGAAGATATTTAAACAATTGCTGTGCTTCTTCCATTACGGCCACAAATTCTTTGCTTCTGTGAGAGATCTCCATCAACGACAAACCTGTGCCAGCAAAATCCTTAACTGCTTCTGCAGTTTGTTCAATAGTGAACTCCGGTAATATGGACGGACCGGCATAAAAATTATGTTTTTTCATATCTTTTGTAATTAAGCGTTAAAAAAGTGAGGCAAAGATAAGACTAAAAGCTTTTTTAAAAGAAAAAAAAAGTTAATAATTGTTCTAACTTTGCAATTAAACGCTTCAGTATGATTCCGCTTAACAAAAGATTAGAAGCATTTGAGTGTCTGGGAAAAGTTCTGGTTGACATAGGAGAAAATACACCCCGTGTGGAGATTCACGACAGGGAGGTGGTGGATAGTTGTCTTGAAGTAAATAGATTGGCCACAGAGTCAACTCGTTATAACGGTTGGTTTGACGAGGTAAATGTACGGCGCATGCTGTATTCGTTGGGCGAAAGTTTACAGAAAGAGAATCTATTACTTTGGACAGACACATACAGAACTACATTGTTGAAACAAAGAGAAGAGAAAACGGTAGGCGTAGTTATGGCTGGAAATGTGCCTGCAGTCGGTTTCCATGATTTTCTGACGGTGCTGATGAGTGGTAATAAGTTAACGGCCAAACTCTCTTCCGATGATGTCAAACTGCTGCCTGCCATCGCAGAAATCCTTTTTAGCATTGAGCCGGGTTTTCATAAATATGTGCAATTTACTGACGGAACATTGAAGTCATTCGACGCAGTGATAGCTACGGGCAGCAACAACACTTCCCGTTATTTTGATTACTATTTTTCAGCTTATCCACATATTATTCGTAAAAATCGGAATGGCGTAGCCGTTCTAACGGGTAATGAAACGAAAAACAACCTGCAGGGGCTGGCCGATGACATTTTCTTTTATTACGGACTTGGTTGTCGTAATGTGTCGAAGTTGTTTATTCCGGAAGGTTATGATTTTGGCCCTCTGTTAAAGATACTGGAAAATAGGGCAGAGGTGGCTGAAAACCATAAGTACTTTAATAATTATGAGTACAATAAAGCGATCTTCCTGGTGAATGGACGTGCGCATTTCGATACGGGGAATTTACTTGCTGTGGAAGATCAGGCCACGGCATCTCCTGTGAGCGTCATACATTACGAGTATTATAGTAACCCGGAGGAGTTGAAGAATATTATTGAAACGGAAGCTGAAAAAATACAGTGCCTTGTTACGGGTAGCGATTTGTTTGAAAACAGGGTGCCATTTGGGAAAACCCAGTACCCCGAATTATGGGATTATGCTGACGGAATGGACACTTTGGAATTTATACTTAGCTTATAAGTTTCGGGATATGGAATGGAAAAGCAACTTTTTTTTGTTACCGGTTAAATTTCTTGAAAAAAAGTTAGGTTATTTAAATGAAAGAATATATTTTTGCACCCCCAAATTTCAAGGAAAATTAAACAGAAATGAAAAAAGATATTCACCCTACTAATTACAGGTACGTTGTTTTTAAAGACATCTCTAACGATTATGCTTTTCTTACAAGATCGACTGTTGAAACGAAAGAAACTATTAAGTGGGAAGATGGCAAGGAATACCCGTTGGTGAAACTGGAGATTTCTCATACTTCGCACCCGTTCTTTACAGGTAAAATGAAACTTGTTGACACGGCAGGTAGAGTTGACAAATTTAAAAACAGATACAAAAAACACTACGAAAAGAAGCAGTAGTAGAAACACACCGTACGTTGAACCCTTGCTCTGGCGAGGGTTTTTTTTTGTTGCAGGCAACATAATCATTATAAATTCGTAACATTGTAACGCGGCTGATTAAATATTTAAGGGATTATGAATTTCATACTTTATGATGGACGGTGGCGGGAACATCTTTTGCCTTTCACTCTTACGCGGCCAATTGGTGAAATCAGGGTGGGCATTACAACCATAAAAGAGAAATGGGAATTGCTTCTGGATTCTCAGGTGTCGTTTCTGACACAGGAATACCTGCAACAGAAATATCCGTTGGTTATAAAAGACGATAATGTACTTATTGAATCGTCAATAATTCCCACGAAAGAACTCGTAACAGAAATACTTGCTTTAAATAAGGGTGCAGCACTTACAAGCAACGGAGAAGTGGTTGCCGTGAGATGCAAAACTGTAACTGTTAATGACAATCCTTTTGAAGGTAATTATAAGCTTGTTGAAACGGGCCTCAAGTTTCTTGCAATACAGTATCCTTGGCATATCTACAAACTGAACCCGGAGATTATTAAGCAGGATTTTAACAGGATCACGGCAGGGAGGAAATCCATGCCAGTACCCGATGGGGTATTCGTTTCAGGAGATTCGGGTATGCTGTTTATAGAAGAGGGGGCCAACATTAAATTTTCTTCCATCAACACAGAAGAAGGACCTGTTTATATCGGAAAGAGTGCCCGGGTGATGGAAGGAAGCAAAATACGCGGACCTTTTGCTCTCTGCGATCATGCAACGGTAAAGATGGGAGCAAAAATCTATGAAGGAACGACTGTAGGCCCTTGGTCGAAAGTGGGAGGGGAAGTCAGTAATTCAGTAATTTTTGGCTACAGCAGTAAAGCTCATGACGGATACCTGGGAAATTCGGTGATCGGTGAATGGTGCAATCTTGGTGCCGACACGAATACGTCCAATCTAAAAAATACTTATGAAGATATTCGTGTATGGTCGTTTACGGAGCAGTCGTTCATAAATACAGGCGAGCAGTTTTGCGGACTGCTAATGGCAGATCATTCTAAGTCAGGCATCAACACAATGTTCAATACGGGAACGGTAGTAGGCGTTTTCTGTAATATATACGGAGCCGGTTACCAACGCACCCTGATTCCGTCTTTTTCATGGGGAGGAACCCATGGCTTTAAACTATATAACCTGAATAAGTTGTATAAAGTTGCCGAAGCTGTAATGATGCGTAGAGGTTGTGTGTTCGACGAAACAGAAAAGGATATTCTAGCTTATCTCCACCGGAATACAATTGTCAGGAAATAACAGGCATTTTGTAAATAGGTTTGAGTTTCACTGAGTACAAAACGGTGTGGCATGTTAATTGACAATATACAAGGAAGCGATATAAAATACTCATTTTGGGTTTTAATTGCCTTTGTAAAGTGCAGAAATACAGTATTATAGATTGTTGCGCATTATTTAGACTGACAAATTGACGGAATAGCATACAGAAAGTGGAAATATGAAAGATTTTTTAGCATTATCAGATATAATTGATCCGGAAACAGAATTTTTTCCCTTATTATCAACAGAGGACGAGCAAGAAATGAATGCAGAAGAAGTTCCCTCCGAGCTTCCAATCCTTCCTCTGCGAAACACGGTTTTATTTCCGGGGGTAGTTATCCCTATTACGGTTGGAAGAGATAAATCGATAAAACTGATCCGTGAAGCATACAAAGGAGATAAGACCATCGGTGTTGTAGCACAAATCGACGCATTAATTGAGGATCCCGAACCGGAAGATATACACAAAATAGGTACGGTAGCCCGATTGATCAGGATTTTACAAATGCCTGATGGCAATACAACGGCTATCATCCAGGGGAAAAAAAGATTCGAGATCGAGGAAATGACGCAAAAAAACCCCTATTTCAAGGCAAGCGTCAAGGGGTTCGAGAAAACAAATGTCATTCCGGATGATGATGCATTTAAAGCATTGATATCTTCTGTCAAAGATATTGCCATCCAAATCATTGAAAAATCACCGAATATTCCCAGCGAAGCTGTCTTTGCCCTGAATAATATTGAAAGTGCTGTTTTTCTCGTCAATTTCGTTTCATCCAACTTGAACATTAATAACGATGAAAAACAAAAACTTCTGGAGATGACAGACTTGGAAGTAAAGGCCAAAAAAGTACTGGAACTGCTGACGAAAGAGTTACAGATGCTTGATCTTAAAGTTGATATCCAGAAGAAAGTCAAAGTAGATATTGATAAGCAACAACGAGACTTCTTATTGCACCAGCAATTAAAAACAATTCAGGAGGAGCTGGGCGGAGGGCCTCACGACCAGGAAATAGGTGAGCTGGAGAAAAAAGCCCGCGACAAGAAATGGCCTGAGGAAGTTGGTGAGATTTTTAAGAATGAACTGGCAAAATTGAAACGAATGAACCCATCGGCAGCGGAATATTCCATACAATTGAACTACATCGATTTATTCGTAGAACTGCCATGGAACGAATTTACGGTAGACAATCTTGATTTAAAACATGCTCAAAAAGTGCTGGACGAAGATCATTATGGTCTGGAAAAGATAAAAGACAGGATCATCGAATACCTGGCAGTGCTGAAGCTAAAAAACGATATGAAAGCACCTATCCTATGTTTTGTTGGCCCTCCGGGAGTTGGGAAAACTTCCCTGGGTAAGTCGATAGCACGGGCTTTAGGAAGAAAATACATACGGATGTCCCTGGGTGGCGTACGTGACGAAGCAGAGTTGCGCGGACACAGAAAAACATATATCGGCGCCATGCCGGGAAGGATCGTGCAGAACCTGAAAAAAGTTAAGTCGTCCAACCCCTTGTTTATGCTGGATGAGATTGATAAAGTAAGCGGAAGCAATTATAGTGGTGATCCGCAGGCAGCCTTGTTGGAAATATTAGACCCTGAACAGAATATTGCCTTTCACGATAACTATCTTGAAGTAGATTATGACCTTTCAAGGGTACTTTTCATAGCCACCGCAAATACACTGGCTACTGTTCATCCTGCCTTACGCGACCGGATGGAAATAATTGAACTTCCAGGTTATTTACTTGAGGAGAAAATAGAAATAGCCAAAAGGCATCTGATTCCTAAACAACTTAAAGAACATGGTGTGCTGGATACACAGGTATTGTTCCATGATAAAGTTCTGGCAGCCATCATCGAAGATTACACACGTGAAGCAGGCGTACGGTCACTGGAAAAGAGAATATCCAAGATCATTCGGAATCGGGCTAAATATATAGCACTTGGTGAAAAGTTCCACCGCAAAACCGAGCCGGAAGACCTGAATGAGATCCTTGGCCCTCCAAGGTACCAGAAAGAGAGGGATATTAACAACGATGTGGCAGGTGTAGTTACCGGGTTGGCCTGGACTTCCGTTGGCGGTGAAATATTATTTATTGAGGTAAGCCTGAGCAAGGGAAAAGGGCAGCTAAAACTTACGGGAAACCTGGGAGATGTGATGAAGGAATCTGCCAGTATTGCCTACGAATACCTGAAATCGCATGCACAGCTGCTGGATGTTTCGCCGGATATTTTTGAAAACTGGAATGTGCACCTGCATGTGCCCGAAGGAGCAACCCCAAAGGATGGGCCATCAGCAGGAATAACCATGCTTACCGCATTGTCCTCAGCGTTTACACAACGCAAGGTGCGGGCAAAAATGGCTATGACAGGAGAGATCACTTTGCGTGGGAAAGTAACACCTGTGGGCGGTATTAAAGAAAAAATACTTGCTGCAAAGCGGGCAAAGATTAAAGACATCGTCATTTCCAAAGAGAATAAAAAAGACATTGAAGACATTAAAGGCGATTACATCAAGGGACTGAACTTTGTCTATGTGGACAACATGCTGGAAGTGCTTCACTTTGCCTTACTAAAAGAAAAGGTGAAAAATCCGCTGAATATCGAATAACAGTATTCCTTTCGTGCTCTTTTTCATTACGGAGCAATAAGTTTTTTACACATTCGTTTCATAATTAAGTACAAACTGATTATTGATTTGTTCCCACTCAAATCATTTATTAACTAATTCAAATCCGGTATAATGAAAAGGATGCTGTTTATCACCATTTTTCTTTTGACACTTAATGTTGTATTTTCACAGGAATCCGGTCAGAAAAGCAAGGGGCTTAAAGTAACTTCATTTAGTGTGAGCATGGGTTTTGCACAAGCCTGGCTGCCCGGTTCTCTGACTGGTTACAATAGTTTGAAGAATTCCGTGGAAAATCCGGAATTATTTGTCGATCCGGCTGATTTTAATCAGGGACAATACTTTTCGAATGCTCGGGGAAACGGTAGTTTCAGAATCAACATCGGCATAACCCCTTATGCGAAAAAGAAATCAGCATATCGCGCCAATCGTGAACTCCGCTTTGGAGTTGGTGGTGACTTTGGCAGTAGGGGCTATTACGACTTTTATAAAACTGAATCGGTTTCTATTGATACGTTTCAATCAGTGAACGGGAAGCCTGATATTTATGCCGACTCGATTCATAACACCGGTTATACATACAACCAGAACTTTTTCTCTTTAAATTTCAATATCAGTTACCTGTTTAAAACAGACGTTCAAAAAAGATTTTTTCTGTATACCGGTATTGGTGCGGAATATGGCATATCGTTGCAGAGTTATGTGTCAGTGAATAATCAGGAAAGTAACACTTATTATTTTTACAGCAGTGACAATAAACCTGCTGATGACAGTGAATATTACCCCGGTAACCCATACAATGCTTATGGAGGAGGTTTTATATCAGGATCTTCTCAAAATACAGACATGATAAATGCCACTCATTTTATTCGGGCAACAATTCCCATGGGTGTTAACTTCAGGTTTTCGAACAATAATTCTTTTTTTAAACATTTGAATATCTATACAGAACTGAATCCGGGTGTCGAATTTCAGATTGTTGTCAACGACAAAACGTATGTTAACCCGTATCTCGGAGTGGCACTTGTCGGGTTAAGCTACAAGTGGTAATCTTAAAAAACAAAGGGCTTCTTTTTTATGGTAGTTGACAATTAGGTATTAATTATCTAATTTTGACAGACCCGATTTTCTGACGTCATAAACTATTACCATGAAACTCCATTTTCTACAATTATTTAACAAAACTAACCGCAGAATGACATTCCTGCTGTTGATTTTAGCCGTGATGTTCATAAGCGCAGCTTTACTTGTGGGCATTAGCGATAATATTCCTGCCATTTTAATACTATTCTCAGGGATTGTTCTGTTTATTACTGCGTTTGTCCATATCTGGAAAAGAATTAAGCAATACCTGATACTGGCATTGATTTTTGCGTTGGCATTTCCCGTCTTTGTTGTTTTGCACAACGTTTTTTATGGTGTTAGTGACCTCTATTCAGGGAAAATCTTACTTGCTGGTGCAGCTCATTTTATGGACACCACCACATTTATTATTGCCGTGGTGGTTTGCCCGGCCTGTGTCATCGTGGGATTGGTGGGAGCACTGATCCTGTATGTAAAAATCAGAAGAGTGGGACCAGGTGCCCATCAGGGGTGAGTTTGACGCCAGAAGATGTTGACGCAATTTTGATATTCCTGTAAAAGTATTTTTCCGTTAGTATGCTTACATTTGTTGCCGTATAAAGCAACGGAAAATTGGAGCGGATAAACATACCATTGCCAGGTAAAACAGGACTTTTATTTTTAATTGTGGCGGCTTTGACCGTTACTTCCTGCCGGCAACATCAAAAATATGCAGGGAAAAAGATCTTTCGATACAATGAGGCGTCCGGGATTAAAACACTGGATCCGGCTTTTGCCCGCGACCAGGCACATATCTGGGTATGCAATCAGCTGTATAACGGTTTGGTGCAGTTGGATGAACAGTTAAATGTCATTCCTTCGATTGCCCATACATGGGAAATCTCAGAAGACGGACTGACCTATGTGTTTCACCTCCGTAGCGATGTATTTTTTCATGCGGATGAAGTGTTCCGTGGCAAAGACCGTAAAGTTACAGCTGCCGATTTTGTGTACAGTTTTAACAGGCTGGCTTCACCCGAAACAGCTTCGCCGGGTGCCTGGGTATTGTCTTCTGTTGCCCGACACAATGCTGAGTTGGCCATTGAAACGCCTGATGACTCTACATTAATTGTTCATCTTAAAAAGCCGTTTCCACCTTTTTTAAGTATCCTGTCGATGCAATATTGCTCCGTATTACCGCATGAAGCCGTTGAGTTTTACAAAAGCAATTTCAGAAAACATCCGGTGGGAACAGGGCCATTTTATTTGCAAAACTGGGAAGAAAATATCAAAATGGTACTGCGCAAGAATGATCGCTACTTTGAACGAATTGATGGTGTGCAACTGCCTTTTCTGGATGCTGTTTCCATTACATTTGTAGAAGATAAGATGACAGCTTTTCTGGAATTTACCAAAGGGAATCTGGATTTTATGTCAGGAATTTACCCTTCCTACAAAGATGAATTGCTTAACCGAAGCGGTGAGTTGCGTGCAAAGTATTCCGATAAGTTTTGCATGATCAGTGCGCCTTATCTCAATACCGAATACCTCGGTATTTTAGTTGACACAACTTTAAACATTGTTAAAGAAAACCCACTGTGCGATTTGAGGTTACGACGTGCCATCAACTACGGTTTCGACCGAAAGAAAATGATCCGCTTCCTGCGCAACGGCATTGGAATACCTGGAAATAAAGGAATGATTCCTAAAGGTATGCCCGGTTATGATAAAGATGCCTCTTATGGCTATTCGTATGAACCTGATAAGAGCAGGGAGCTGTTACGGCAGATGCGGGATGAAGGCTATTTGCCGAAGGGCGTTAAGCTGATAACTACTTCCGACTATCTTGACCTGTGCAAGTTTGTGCAGGCACAGTTAAATGAAGTTGGATTGCAACTGGAAATTGAGGTTGTGCCTCCGGCTGTTGCTATCGAATTAAGAGCCCATTCGCGGGTGAACTTCTTCAGGGCATCATGGATTGCCGATTATCCCGATGAAGAGAATTACCTTTCGTTATTCTATTCAGAGAATTTTGCTCCTGAAGGACCAAATTACACGCATTATACAAACCCTGAATTTGATGCATTGTTTGAACAGGCCTACCTCGAAATTGACCGGCAACGAAGGAATGAACTGTATAGCGCGATGGACAGCATAGTTATGTCAGATGCGCCGGTCGTAGTTTTGTACTACGATGAAGCAGTGCGTTTTGTGAACAAACGGGTTATAGGAATGCATGTCAACCCAATTAATTTACTGGATTTGAAGATAGTAGATAAATCCGACTGATCTCTCCGTGCGCTACTGCTTAACTGCGAAACAGCACGATTGTGCAGGACGTTAAAAATCACAAAAAACTTTGCCTATTCGGTTGGTTTTCAACAGTAATTTTGTACTTTTGCAGCCAATTTTTTGCATAGGTAAGCTCAGAAATGATAAATATAAAACTACCGGATAATTCAGTTAAGCAATACGAAGTTGGTGTCGCGCCCCTTGATATTGCCAGGGATATAAGTGAAGGCCTGGCTCGTAATGTACTGGCAGCCAAAGTGAACGGTAAAGTGCAGGACGCCACGCTTCCCATCAAGGAAGATAGTGAACTTCATTTGTTAACCTGGCGTGATGAAGAAGGGAAAGCGGCTATGTGGCATTCGTCGGCGCACCTGATGGCAGAAGCAATAGAGTTGCTTTATCCGGGAGTGAAGTTCGGTATTGGCCCGGATATTGAAAACGGTTTCTATTACGATATTGATTTCGGTGATTACACTATTTCGGAAAAAGATTTTACCCGAATCGAGCAAAAAATGCTGGAACTGGCGCGCGAAAAACAGCGATTTGTTCGTGAAGAGGTATCGAAAAAAGATGCGTTGTCCTATTTCAGCGAAAAAGGTGATGACTACAAGTTGGAACTTATCAGCGAACTGCAGGATGGAGATATTACTTTTTATAAAAGTGGATATTTCACTGACCTTTGTCGCGGCCCGCACATTCCAGACACATCGTTTATTAAAGCGGCAAAGCTGATGAAAATAGCCGGAGCTTACTGGCGCGGCGATGAAAACAGAAAGCAGTTAACCCGAATCTACGGTATCACTTTCCCAAAAAAGAAAGAATTAGACGAATACCTGGCATTGCTGGAAGAAGCCAAAAAGAGAGATCACCGAATCCTGGGAAAAGAGCTGGAACTATTTACGTTTTCGCAGCAGGTTGGGGCAGGCTTACCTTTATGGCTTCCCAAAGGAGCTGATTTAAGAGAACGCCTCGAACTGTACCTGAAAAAATTGCAGCGAGAAAGCGGGTATGAGCAGGTGATCACACCGCATATTGGTAATGTGGAACTGTACAAAACATCAGGCCATTACCAAAAATATGGAGAAGAATCGTTTAAACCGATAAAAACCCCGACCGAGGGCGAGGAGTTTTTCCTAAAACCTATGAATTGCCCTCATCACTGCGAAATTTATAAGGCTACACCTCACTCATACAAAGACTTGCCGGTACGATTGGCTGAATTCGGGACGGTGTACCGTTATGAAAAAAGTGGAGAGCTACACGGGCTAACACGCGTACGTGGTTTTACACAGGATGACGCGCATATTTTCTGTGTGCCGGAGCAGATAAAAAGTGAATTTAACGGTGTTATCGATATTATAGAACGCATTTTTAAAGCATTGGATTTTAAAGATGTGCTTATTCAGATTTCATTGCGTGACCGGGATAACCGGGAAAAATATATAGGAAGCGATGAGAACTGGGAAAAAGCGGAACGCGCCATTCTGGAAGTTACCGAAGAGCGTGGGCTGGATGCCCGGATAGAATATGGTGAAGCTGCTTTCTACGGGCCAAAAATGGATTTCATGGTGAAAGATGCCATCGGCAGAAAGTGGCAGTTAGGAACTATCCAGGTGGATTACAACTTGCCCGAACGTTTCGACCTGACATACGTTGGTGCTGATAACGAAAAACACAGACCGGTCATGATACACCGTGCCCCATTCGGATCGATGGAGCGTTTTGTGGCTGTTTTGATTGAGCACTGTGCAGGAAATTTCCCGCTGTGGCTCACACCAGATCAGTTTATCATCCTGCCTATCAGCGAAAAATATCAGGCATACGCCGAAAAAGTATTAAATTTGCTTAAAAAGTACGATCTTCGCGGCTTTATTGACGGAAGAAGTGAGAAGACAGGCCGGAAGATCAGGGATGCCGAATTGAAGAAGATTCCCTACATGCTGATTGTGGGCGAGAAAGAGGAGAAAGAAGAAACCGTATCGGTGCGTAAGCATGGAGAAGGGGACTTAGGTACACGTGAAATTGCTGATTTTGCGCAGCTTATCACAAGTGAAGTAGAGAAGTTGCAACAGATTAAATAAACTATTAACTAATATAGGAGGCTTTAAAAATAGCACAATTCAGAGGCAATAGAAGGGGTCGGAGACCTTTTAAAAAAAAGGAAGACCCAAATAAGATCAACGAGCATATAACAGCACCTGTTGTCAGGGTTGTTGGCGAAAACGTTGAAACGGGTATTTATCAATTACGCGATGCACTGGTACTTGCTGAAGAGCAGGAACTGGACCTCGTGGAAATATCTCCTAAAGCCAACCCGCCTGTTTGTAAAATAATGGACTACAAAAAGTATCTCTACGTGCAGAAGAAGAAGCAGAAGGAGATAAAAGCTAAAACGGCTAAAGTTGTTGTTAAAGAAATCAGGCTGGGCCCAAATATTGATGAACATGATTTTAACTTCAAATTAAAACATGCCACAAAGTTCTTGAAGGAAGGAGCAAAAGTTAAAGTGGAAGTGTTCTTCAAAGGCCGGTCAATCGTTTATAAAGACAAAGGGGAATTTGTTCTTTTGCGGTTTGCGCAGGAACTTGAAGAGTATGGAAAAGTGGAAAAATTGCCCAAACTGGAAGGTAAAAGGATGATCATGATCATCGCCCCGAAAAAGTAAAATATTATTCATTAACCAAATAAATTTTAAGTAATGCCAAAAATGAAAACGAAATCCGGAGTGAAGAAAAGATTCGTGTTGACGGGCTCCGGGAAAATTAAGAGGAAGCATGCTTACAAAAGTCATATTTTGACTAAGAAGTCGAAAAAGCGTAAACGTAACCTCGGTTACTTTGCCATCATTGACAAAGCTGATGAGAAAAACATCAGAAAAATGCTTCGTAGCTAATTAAATTATTGTTTAACGTTTGTTATAGCCCGTTAAGTTTTCTAAGTTATTTAGGAACGCTATAATGAAGTAAAAATTAAAAAAATGCCAAGATCAGTAAATTCAGTTGCCAAGAGGGCACGCAGGAAAAAGATCATGAAGGAGACCAAAGGTCAATTTGGTCGAAGAAAGAATGTCTGGACGGTCGCAAAAAATGCTTATGAAAAAGGCATGTCGTATGCCTACCGCGACAGACGAACCAAGAAACGTAATTTCAGAGCTCTGTGGATCCAGCGGATCAACGCAGGAGCCAGAGAATACGGAATGACTTACTCGGTATTTATGGGTAAGTTGCACGAAAAGAATATCGAAATCAGCCGAAAAGTTCTGGCAGACCTTGCCATGAATCACCCCAAAGCTTTTAAAGCTATTGTGGATGCGGTAAAAAAATAAATACATAAAAGAATAAAGCAAGGCCTCGGTTGTTAACAACTGAGGCTTTTTTATTTGTATCGTTTCTCACCGGCATTGATAGAAACATTCAAATCATTCGCGAAGGGAACCAGCGGACATGACCAGCGGGAAGAGTATGCGCAATAAGGATTATATGCTTCGTTGAAATCAAGTAGAATGGAATCGCTTTCAGGAATATCGATATCCATGTACCTGCCTCCTCCGTACGTGTAAATGCCATTTGTATTGTCCATAAAAGGAAGAAACAAAGTGTAATCGTAATCAGTGCTGTTCTTAAAGTCCATGTTCTGATATACGGTCAACTTACAAAGTGTATCATGGATTATAAAATGAACAGAACCGTAAATGCGGTAATTTGGTGTCCGCTCTGTGTTTGTCGGAAACGGAAAAATAGCCGTACTTGTATCGATAAAAAAATCTACCACAACCCTGTAATTCAGATCAGGTTCAAAATATTGCAACCCTTTATCCTTAAAATGTTTTTGTTCTTCCTTGTTGAATCTGGATATGATGCTGTCGATAATTTCGGAGTCTTTTTTCTGGCGCTCATTAAGGATACTGGTAACATATGTTTCGGTTTCTTCTGGGCTGTTCACCTGCCTGTCCAAAATCGGGATATTGTCGTTATCCATAAATAAAAACAAGATAATCAGGCTGACCACAAGGATGATAATAGCGAGGTAAAAGAGGTTTATATTCCGGTATGATTTCTTCCTCATACTTATGTTTTAAGTAGTTAAGAATATTTTTTATTAGAATACTTGTTGATTTTCTTCACGTCAATCTTTGGTCTTTCGTTTTGCCGTTATCCTGTTCTCTGCTTGCCTAATTATTCAGTTCTTTAACAAACCCTTCCACCTCCTGATCGCTGAACCCTTTCTCCTTGGCTGCTTCTTCTAAAGTGCCCCATATAGGTTCTCCGCAAATAATACACCGAATACCTTTTAACATTAAATATCGAACGGAAAAAGGATGATCTTTCACTAATTTTTCAATTAAAATATCTTTGTCTATGCTCATCTTCCTTTATTTTATTTGAAAGTCGAAAGTACGCAACAATTACTTATAACAAAAGTAATAAGGCTTAATAGTACCCTAAGAAGAGAATTAATACAGTTCAGGGCGCCCTTTGTGGCATTTTGCGTTGATGCTTATATCATGATAAAACAGCGAATAATTGACAAATGTCAATTAAATACGTATCTTTGTTATAAACAGGCCTTCATGATACACGAGAATTTTATCGAATTACTTAAAACGCTTGCCCCTTTCACTGAAAAGGAACTTAAGGACGTTGACGGGTATTTTGAAATAGAAGAAATAATAAAAAATAAATACATTCTAAAAGCTGGCCATGACACAGGAAAGATCGGATTTGTAGTAAGTGGTATTTTACGTACCTATTATGTTGTTGGCGAAAGAGAAATAACAACCGATTTCTTAATGCCCGGATCCATAGCTGCCGGGATGTTGAGCTTCCTGTCAGATGAACCGCAGAACGCATATATTGTTGCTTTGGAAGATGCCTTGTTGACTACCATTACAAAAAAGAACCTATCTGAACTATATCATGAAAACTGGAAATGGCAGCAGGTAGGCCGCCTGCTGATGGAATTTAATTATATACGCATTAAGGACCGGTCTATTTGTCTGCAAACGTTAACAGCGCGCGGACGTTACGAGCATTTGCTGAAAAGAAGTCCCGGAATTATTGATCGTGTACATTTACAATATATAGCCTCTTACCTTGGAATGAAACCCGAAACCTTCAGCCGTATCAGAAATAAATGAGGCTTTACGCGGGCTGATGTTCTTTTCTCAATAAATCATTGATAGCTTTTACAGGGTTGAACGTAATAAGGGGCGTTTCTACAAAGACAGTGATCCAATCGGACATGGCTCCATTCCATAATCCCGGTAATTCCTGGGCTTTCACATCTTTTCCGTTTTGCGACTTTAAGGAAATAAATCCTGTTTGTGGATCTATGTAGTTCTTCAAGTTGAATTTTTCTCCTTTATAATTTTTAATGCCACAAACTAGATCTACAGGATTAAAGTGAGTGGCTTCGTTGATAATCTTAATCTGTTTGGGGTTGTCGAGGTCCATCTGCGATGACTCAACGATCTGCAACGAAAGGGTATCATGCTCATCTTGTACCCAGTAAGGGCCACCGCCGGGCTCTCCCTCATTTTTCACCATACCGCAAACACGCATTGGCCGGTTCAACTTGTTGTACAGAAAATCGATTTTATCCATCTTCTCGTAGCCTCTGTACGCCTCCGGGAAAAATATCTGCAACTCTTTTTCAGCAAACTCTCTAATCTCTTCAACCTCCATATCTGTCAGGTTGCCGTTTTCCAGCAAATCAAGGTAGTCAAATGTATTTTCCTGTAACCGGAAGAGTAATCCCCCTATGACTTTCTTATACACATAAGTGGTTTCTTTTAAGCGATCAGGTACTACATTGTCGATATTTTTAATAAATATGATTTCGGCATCCATTTCGTTCAGATTTTCAATCAGGGCTCCATGGCCTCCCGGGCGGAACAGTAAAGTTCCGTCTTCATTTCTGAATGGCTCATTGTCTTTATCCACAGCGATCATATCAGTGGACGGTTTCTGCTGCGAGTATTCCACGCTAAAAGTAATATTGTAATTCTTTTCATACTTCCCTTTTCTTTCAGCAATAGCCTGCTCAAATTTGTGCCGGTGTTCATGAGAAACCGTTAGGTGGATGTGCGCTGTGCGGTTCTTATCGGTGGCATAATGGACGCCTTCCACCAGGTGTTCTTCCACAGCCATGCGCGGACCGTCATCATAGTGGTGAAACAGGAGAAGTCCTTTAGGAAGTCGCGCATATCCCAGTCCTTTTTCTGTCAGGAAATATTCAAGAATGGTCTTGAACTCCTTTTGTTCGGTCAATTTTTCCAGTGAGAAACCGTCTTTTGCTAAAGCATTTTTCAGGTCGTTGTAGAAGGCAAAATGATGCAGGTTTGAAAAAAAATGATAGGGAGAATTAAACGATTTGTCCGCTTCGTACTGTTCTATTTCAGCATCGGTACCCTGAAACGATTCCATAAATTCAAACAAAACCTTGAACATACGGCTCGCCGCACCGGAAGCGGGAACGAATTTCAAAATATCGTAATCAGTGTAATGATTATCGAACCATACGGCCAGGCTGGCTACCTCCTGTTCGTTATACTGGTGTATCCCATTTCCTTTACTAGCAGGGGCCACGAGTTTTATGTAGGGGAAACCATTTCTAAAGTTCGTTATTTGTTTTTCAAAATCTTCAACTGTAATATGCCTGACTTTAATTTGTTTACTGTCGTTTTGATGAAGCATAGTTTACTCTTTTAATTCTTAGGGCAAAATTATATTATAAATTCGATGATTGATAATCGATGTGCTATTTAATTTTACCAACTCATAAGAAGTAGGACAACAGGGAATTAAAAGCAACTATAAAGGACTGTAGTTTTAAGACAAAGAAGATGTAAATTTGCTTTGAGGTGTTGGATTTTGTATCTTTGCCGACTTATTAACGTATTATCAACACATAAAGGGTTGGATATATTATGAGATAATTGAAAAGCAGGCAAGCTAACTATTCATAAAACAAGCAATTTTTAGAATAGTTATCTGAAGAACAAACAAAACAAACAAATGAGTACCAATTATTCCCTGATCGGGGACATAATAAGTATATCCTTTTACGGATACTTAAAGAGTGAATTTCTTACTCAAAGTTTCATAAAGTTTCGGCTGTTCGATAGTTTGTTTCCGAAGACTAACTGTTTTCTGTTCAATGAATTGTCACATATGATATTTCTCCCTTCTCTTAGTGATTGAATAAGACAGTGATAAATAAAGCTGATTGCATTCAAACATCTGATGTGTAATTTAAAGAAAATGAACGAAATACAAACATGTAATATAAATAATAATCGAAAAACAAACACGCACATGAAAAATCAAGTTACTATTTTGAAAACAGGTTGCTTTGCTTTTGTTGTTTTTTTTGTAGTTAACCTCTTACCGGTAACTTCCG